>Ga0307516_10006175_pt1 | contig 14101 bp, 12 predicted proteins | sample 19_EM_MG_FD_203310 | JGI IMG/M metagenome (GOLD analysis project Ga0307516, IMG submission 203310) | Populus trichocarpa ectomycorrhiza microbial communities from riparian zone in the Pacific Northwest, United States - 19_EM | ecosystem: Host-associated > Plants > Roots > Unclassified | place... | reverse complement strand
TATGAAGACAAGCGCCCGCGCGACCGCTACGTGGCCGAATCGAAGCGCCTGCTCGGCGTGCTGAACCAGCGCCTGGCCGACCGCGCGTGGATCATGGGCGACGCGTACACCATTGCCGACATCGCCAACTTTCCGTGGATCAACAACCTGATCGGTTTCTACGAAGCCGGGGCGCTGGTGGGCATCGACGACTTCCCGCACGTGAAGCGCGCGCTCGCCGCATTCGTGGCGCGCCCGGCCGTTGTGCGCGGCCTCGCGATCCCGAAGCGGGTTTGAGCACGCAGGCCAGTCGCACGATGAGCACCGACAACGCCATCCTCCAGGCCCGCCCACTCGGTTTTCCGTGGGAAACGCTCGACCCGTTTCTGTTCTGCGTCTACCACGACGATCGCTACCCGAAGGGCAATGCGCAGTTCGGCCCGAACGCGTCGCTGGCCGGCCGCGACATGGGCCAGGACTTCGCCGGCCAGGACGGCTGGCGCATGTACCACGGCATGACCGTGCCGGGCTTTCCTTCGCACCCGCACCGCGGCTTCGAGACCGTGACCATCGTGCGCAAGGGCCTGATCGACCATTCCGACTCGCTCGGCGCCACCGCGCGCTTCGGTGGTGGCGACGTGCAGTGGCTCACCGCCGGCCGCGGCATCGTGCACGCCGAGATGTTCCCGCTGCTGGATGCAGCCGCGCCCAACCCTCTGGAGCTGTTCCAGATCTGGCTCAACCTGCCCGCACGCAGCAAGATGGCCGACCCGCACTTCACGATGTTCTGGGCCGAGCGCATCCCGCGCCACGTGGCCCGTGATGCCGACGGCCGCAGCACCGAAGTCGTGTGCATAGCAGGCCGCTTGGGCTTGGCCGGCGTACCAGACCCGCTCGCGCCGCCGCCCGATTCATGGGCCGCGCAAGCCGACGCCGACCTCGCGATCTGGACGCTGAAGATGGCACCCGGCGCACGCTGGACCTTGCCTGCCGCGGCAGGCGAAAAGACCCGCAGGATGTTGTACTTCTTCAAGGGCGCGAGCGTATTGATCGATGGCCAAGTGGCCGACCAGCATGCGGCCATCGAACTGCGGGCAACTCAAGCCGTCGAGCTGATCAACGGTGCCGAGCCCAGCGAATTCCTGCTGCTGCAAGGCCGCCCGATCGGCGAGCCGGTCGCGCAGTACGGCCCGTTCGTGATGAACACGCAGGCCGAACTGCAGCAGGCCTTCGACGACTACCGCCGCACCGAGTTCGGTGGCTGGCCGTGGCCCGACAACGCGCCGGTGCATGGCGCGCAGCCGCTGCGTTTTGCGAAGCACGCGGATGGCCGCGTCGAAACGCTGGCCGGCCACCCGGCCTCGAGCGGGCCGGGTTGAATCGGTCGCGGTGCGCCGTCACTCGACCTTGCCGATCTTCTGCACCGCTTCCGTCATTACGCCGGCGTCGAGATCCCAGTAGGTCTGGAACTCGGGTGCGTCGAGATACTCGATCGGGCTGCCGGCCTTCTGGATGACCTGCCGGACCGAAGGATCGGCGGCCACCACGGCGGCGGCGGCACGCAAGCGATGCACCACATCGTCGGGCGTCTTGCTCGGCACGAACAGGGCCGACCATTGCGCAAACTTCACCGGGTAGCCGGCCTGCGTCAGGCTAGGTACACCGGGCAGCGCAGCCAGCGGAGCGCCGCCCCAGTGCGCCAGCGCACGCAACTTGCCGGCCTGGATCTGTTGCACCACCGTCGACGGCCCGCTCGCAATGGCGTCGACCTGGCCCGCCAGCAGCGCCACGATCGCAGGCCCGGCGCCCGTGTACGGAATGTGCGTCATGCGAAAGCCGGCTGACGCCTTGAGCATCTCCATCGGCACATGCATGGTCCCGTAGTTGCCCGAGCTGCCGTAGTTGTATCGGCCCGGGTTGGCGCGCGCATCGGCAACGAACTCGGCCAGCGTACGCCAGGGTGCGTCGATGCGCACGACCAGAACGGTCGGGTCGGCGGTGAAGCGGGCGATCGGCTTGAACTGGTTCAGCTGGTAAGCCGGCTTGCGATCGAGCAATTTGTCGGCCGCGGGCAGGATGGAAATCGACGACAGGCTCAACAGCACTGTGTAGCCGTCGGCTGCTGCGCGTGCGGCTTGACCGATGCCGAGCGCACCGCCGGCACCGACCTTGTTTTCGACCACCACCGTCTGCTTCAGTTCGCGCGCCAAGGCCTCTGCCACTGGGCGCGCCACCGTGTCGGCCACACCGCCGGGCGGGAACGGCACGATCATCGTGATGGCGCGGTCGGGATAAGTCGTCTGCGCATGCGCGCCGGCCGCGGCGGCGGCCAGCAGAAGAGCCAGGGCGAACGTGGGTTTGGTCCGGCGCAGGTTCATGCCGATGTCTCCGGGCGGGTCGTCGTGTTCGGTGGTCGGGGAGCGGTCGCCGGCTTCAGACGACACGGTTCTCGATCGTTCCGAGCCCGTCGATCTCGATGCGCACCACGTCGCCGTGCTTCAGAAAGCGCGGCGGCTTCAGCCCGAAGCCCACGCCGGCGGGCGTGCCGGTGGCGATCACGTCGCCTGGCAGCAGCGTGATACCTCGCGAGCAGGTTTCGATCAGCGTCGGAATGTCGAAGATCAGGTCGGCTGTCTGCGCGTCCTGCCGCAGTTCGCCGTTGACCCAGCAGCGCACGCGGGTGTGCGCCGCGTCGAAGCGGTCGGCCGAGACGATCCACGGGCCCATCGGGCAGAAGGTGTCAAAAGACTTGCCCAGGTCCCATTGCTGGTGGCGCATCTGCACGTCGCGCGCCGTCACGTCGTTGACGATGGTGTAGCCGAACACGTGGCTGGGCGCGTCGGCGCGGCTGATGTTGCGCCCGCCGATGCCGATCACGATCGCGAGTTCGGCTTCATAGTCGATCTGCGTTGACACGGCTTCGCCGGGAAGCTGCACGTCGTCGTGCGGCCCGATCACGCATTCGGGCACCTTGGTGAAGACGATGGGCCAAGCCTGCGGGTCAGCGGCGTTGTCGCGGAACACCGAGGCCGACAGTTCCTTGGCATGCGCATGGTAGTTGCGACCCACGCAGAACAGATTGCGGCGCGGCAGCGGCAGTGGCGCGTGCAGTGTCACGTCCGCGAAGGCGAGGACCTCCCCGGTGGGCCCGGGAATGGCACCACCGGATGCGAGCACCTCGATCAGCAGTTGTGCACCGCGTTGCGACGCCGCCGCCTCGAGCGCCAGGGGGCGGATCGATGTGCCGTCGTCGGACACCAACCCGACTTCTCTCGCGGCAGACTGGAGGCCCTTCCGCTGGTAGGTGGCGATGCGCAAGTCGTTCTCCAAGTGAGTTCGCCCAAATGCTACCAATCGGCAACCATTCGAACAAGCGTGGAACTGCGGTACAAGCTCTTGGTACGATACGCCTCCATCGACACGCCACGCCCATCTGCCCATGGACAGTGCCCTCGCGCTTCGCGAATCGATTCTTGAAAACCTGCAGTCTCGCGCCTGGCGGGCCGGCCACCGCATTCCCACCGAGCGCGAACTGAGCGACCAGTTCGGCCTGAGCCGCTCGGCCGTGCGGCGGGTGCTGGCCGACATGAAAGACAAGCGCTTCATCACGCAGACCGTCGGCAGCGGCACGTACGTCAGCCAGCAGGTCAACGAAGCGCTGGCAGCGGCAGCCCACGGCACTGGCGCCTTGCCCACCAGCCCGGCCGAGCTGATGAGCGCACGTTTCGTGCTCGAACCGGCGATCGTCGCGATGGTGGTCGGCAATGCCACTTCGGTCGACTTCTCACGAATGAACGAATGCTGCGACAAGGGCGAAGCGGCGCGCAGCCTCGATCAGTTCGAGCACTGGGACGGCTTGCTGCACGAAGCCATTGCCGACGCCGCGCACAACAGCTTCATCTCGAAAGTCTTTCGCCTGATGAATCAGGTGCGCGCGCAAGGCGAGTGGGGTGCCTTGAAACGCAAGAGCGCGTCGCCCGAGCGGCGCCTCGAATACCAGCAGGAGCACCGCGCGCTCGTGCTGGCGCTGCAGGACCGCGACGGTGCGCGCGCCACCGAACTGTGCCTCGATCACCTCGCGCACGTGCGGCGCAACCTCCTCGGTTATTGACGCGCGGCGCCCAGCCGAAGCGGGGACAAACCCGCTGACGCATTGACCCCTGCAAGGCCGCTCGTTATATTGCGATCAGCTCGGCGAGCGCTGCAACCAATGTGAACCAATCGCGGGTTCCGAGGTGTACGGCTGGCCATTCTGCCGCCGGCTGCCAGCCTGGAGACAAATATGTTCCCGACCCCCGTTCGCAGCGCGCTTCGCTGCGTTGCGACCACTGTGCTGGGTGGCACCTTTCTGGCGCTGACCACGCTGGCCGCCCATGCACAGGACTATCCGGCGCGGCCCATCCGCATCATCGTGCCGTTCGCACCGGGGGGCTCGGCCGATGTGTTCGGCCGCGTCATCGCACAGCGGCTGCAAGAGACGCTGGGGCAGAACGTGATCGTCGACAACCGGCCCGGCGCGGGCTCGGTGATCGGCACCGATGCCGTGGCCAAGAGCGCGCCGGACGGCTACACGCTGCTGTTGATGTCGAACACCCACACGGTCAACGAATCGTTGATCCAGAACAAGCCGTTCCAGCTGATGCGCGACTTCGCGCCGATCGCGCCGATCAACTATTCCGACCTGGTGCTGGTCGCCAAGGCCGGCGCGCCTTTCAACACGCTGGGCGAACTGATCAAGGTGGCCAAGGCCCGACCGGGTGGCATGTCGTATGCGTCGTCCGGCCCGGGCACGCCTTACCACATGGCGGGCGAGCTCTTCAAGGCGATGGCCGGCGTCTCGATCGTGCACATCCCGTACAAGGGCAGCGCCGGCGCGCGCACCGACGTGCTCGGCGGGCAGCTCGAAATGATGTTCGACGCGATTCCGACGATGACTGAACACATCAGGGCGGGCAAGGTCAAGGCCGTCGCCACCACCGGCAGGGCTCGTTCCTCGGCCTTACCCGACGTGCCGACGATGGCCGAGGCCGGTGTGCCCGGCTACGAGGCCACGATCTGGCTCGGCCTGATGGCACCCAAGGGCACACCGACAGCGGTGATCACGCGGCTCAACGCCGAGCTGTCCAGGATCACCTCCAGCCCCGAGGTGCGCCGAGCCTGGGCGTCACAAGGCACGACGCCGATGACGATGGGCGTCGACGAGTTCACGCGCTACATGAACGACGACATCACGAAATGGGCGCACATCGTGAAGATATCGGGCGCCAAGCCCGAATAGAACGTGCGATGAGCCAAGCTCTTGACTTGTTGTGCGCCGGAGCCGCGCAAGGCCTGGTGAACGCGTTGCAGGAGCGTTTTCTCGCCGCCACGGGCGCCACCATCAACGCCCGCTTCGGCGCCGTCGGTGCGCTCAAGGAACTGCTGCTCGCCGGCTCGCCGTGCGACGTGATGGTCGCCACCGACGCGATGATCGATTCGCTCGTGGCCGAGGGCCGGCTGAATGTGACCACGCGCGCGCCGCTCGGTCGCGTGCGCACCGGCATCGCGGTGCGCAGCGGCGAGCCGCGGCCCGACGTTTCGACGCCAAGGGCACTCGAGGCCACGCTGCTGGCCGCAGACGCGATCTACTTTCCCGACCCGGATCGCGCGACCGCAGGCATTCATTTCGCGAACGTGATGCGCTCGCTCGGCATCCACGACGAACTGCGGCCGCGCTTTCGCAACTTTCCGAACGGCGCCACGTCGATGCGAGAGCTGGCGGCCACGAGCACTCCACGGCTCATCGGTTGCACCCAGGTCACCGAGATCAACTACACCGACGGGGTCGATCTCGTTGGCGCCCTGCCCGACAGATTCGAGCTCGCCACTGTCTATACCGCCGCGACGAGCTCGCACGCCACCCAGCCCGAACTTGCCGCGCGTTTTATCGCACTGCTCGCGGGGCCCGTTTCGCAGGCGCTGCGAGCGGCCGGCGGTTTCGAGCTTTGAGCACGAACTTCGCGTGCGCCCTGTTCGCCATTGACCGAAAGAACCACTCGCCATGAAATCCTTCACCCACTCGCGCGCGTTCGTGTTTGCACTTCTGCTCGCCTGCGCCGGCCCGTTGTTCGCGCAGGCCGGCAAGGTGCAGGTGCAATGGCTCGGCCAGGCCACGTTCAAGATCACGACCGTGGCGGGCAAGGTGATCGTGATCGACCCCTACGTCACTGCCAACCCGAAGACACCCGAGGCCTACAAGAAGGTCGAGGCGCTCGGCAAGGTCGACCTGATCCTCGTGACGCACGGGCACGCCGATCACTTTCTCGACGCGCCCGCGCTGGCCAAATTGAACGGCGCTCCGGTGTGGGCGCCCGCAGGCCTGTCGCAGTCGATGCAGACGCTGGGCATCCTGCCGCCGGCGCAGGCCAACCGCATGAACAAGAGTGGCAGCATCACGCCCTTCGGCCCCGGGGTGCGCATCACGATGACTCACGCCGAGCACAGCTCGGAGCTGGTGTGGCGCAACCCGGAAACCGGCAAGGACGAAACCCACGTGGGCGGTGAACCCTGCGGCTTCGTCATCGAACTCGAGAATGGCTTCAAGATCTGGCACATGGGCGACACCGGCGTGTTCGGCGACATGCGCCTGCTCGGCGAGATGTTCCAGCCCGACCTGCTGCTGATCCCGATCGGCGGTGGCCAGTTCGTGATGAACCCGGCCGATGCCGCGATGGCCACGCGCGACCTGATCAAACCGAAGATGGCGATCCCGATGCACTACGGCACCACGCCGGCACTCAGCGGCACGCCCGAGGAATACATCAAGGCACTCGGCAGCGCCGTGGTGAAGGTGCTGGCAATCAAGCCCGGCGATGCGCTCGAATTCTGACCCGACCCCCACCCGCAGGAGACTCCTCATGGACCGTCGCTCGATTCTGAAAACCAGCAGCGCCGCGTTGGGCGGTGCACTCGCGGCCGGCTGCGCTGCGGTGGCCGCCGACGGCGCGGGCCGCAGCCCGTTCAAGGTGGCGGCGATCACCTTGCCCATTGCCGGCTCGACCGATGTGTTCCCGGTGCGCCGCATCTATTGCATCGGACGCAACTACGCCGCGCACGCACGCGAGATGGGTTCCGACCCGACGCGCGAGCCGCCGTTCTTTTTTCAGAAGCCGACCGACGCGGTGCAGTTCGTCGCCCCTGGCACCGTGGGCGACCACCCTTATCCGTCGCTGACGAAGAACTACCACTACGAACTGGAACTCGTCGCGGCGCTGAAGTCTGGCGGCACCAACATCGCGATCGCGGATGCGCTGCAACACGTCTACGGTTATGCGATCGGCCTGGACATGACGCGCCGCGATCTGCAACGTGGCATGGGTGATCAGAAAAAACCGTGGGAGATCGGCAAGAGCTTCGACATGTCGGCACCGATCGGGCCGATTCACCCGGTGGCACTGACGCAGCACTACAGCAAGGGCCGCATTGTGCTCACGGTGAACGGCCAGACCAAGCAGGAGGCCGACCTCAGCTACATGATCTGGAGCGTGGCCGAGCAGATCAGCAAGCTGAGCGAGGCTTTCGAGCTGAAGGCCGGTGACATCATCTATTCGGGCACGCCGGAGAACGTCGGCCCGGTCGTCAAGGGCGACCTGCTGGTCGGGCGGATCGACGGACTGCCCGACTTGTCGGTGCGAATCGTCTAGGGCGGACGATCAACCGCGCAGAAACTGCGCCAGCCAGTACAGACCGACCGCACCCAGGCCAACGATCAAGCCACTCATGACGAGCAGGAAGCCGGTGCCTCTGGCTTTCGACTTGCGTCGCGGTTCGGGCACCGCGTAGTAGCCCGACAAGGCCGAGTAGCCCGTCGAGTGAGCGAACTCGCTGGCGCGTTGTTCGCTCGGTTCCGAATCCCAGCCGAAGAGCTGGGTGTCTTTGAAGTCGCGTCGGTTTGAGCTCATGGCGGAATTTTCACGCCAGGTAACAACTTGTTGCAGCCCGCGACCGCGGGGGAAAGCGGGCGTGGCACTCCGAGAGGCGTGACGGATTCACGCATCACGCGCGTTTCGAAAAACACGCGTCAAGCCCGGGCGTTGACCACGCCTTCGTACAAGTCCATGTAGTGCGCTGCCGCACCGTGCCAGGAAAAGTCTTGCGCCATCGCGCGTTGCATCAGGCCTTGCCAGAGCGGCTGTCGGGCAAAAGCCGTGGCGGCGCGCTGCAATGCCCCGTCGAGCGCGGCCGATGTGGCGGCATCGAACACGAAGCCGGTGGCGCGATCGGCGGCGACCGCATCTTCGGTGGCGTCGGCCACCGTGTCGGCCAGGCCACCGACGCGCCGCACCACCGGCAGCGTGCCATAGCGCAGGCCGTACAACTGCGTGAGGCCGCAGGGTTCGAAGCGCGAAGGCACCACGATCGCATCGCTGCCTGCGATCAAGCGGTGTGCGAGCGCTTCGTCGTAACCGATGCGCACCGCCACCTGCCGCGGGTGGGCTTTGGCCGCCGCCACAAACGCGGCTTCGAGCGCCGGCTCGCCGCTGCCCTGCAGCACGAACTGGCCGCCGCGCTTGAGCAAGCCCGGCAAGGCCGCGAGCATCAGGTCCAGGCCCTTTTGCGATGTGAGCCGGCTGACCACGCCGAACAGCACCGCGTCGGCTTGAACTTTCAGGCCGAGTTCACGCTGCAAGGCCTGCTTGCAGAGCGCCTTGCCAGCCGGCTCGAGTGCCGAGTAAGGCTGCGCCAGGCTGCTGTCGGTGGCCGGTTCCCAGACCGCGCGGTCCACGCCGTTGAGCACGCCGCTCACGTCGGCCCCGCGCCCACGCACCACGCCGTCCAGGCCGAAGCCGAACTCCGAGGTGGCGATCTCGCGCGCATAGGTGGGGCTCACCGTGGTCACGCGGCGGGCGAACTTCAAACCGGCCTTCATGAACGAGAGCTGGCCGTGGAACTCAAGGCCCGTCGAGGCCATGAAACGCGACGGCAGGCCGAGCAGGTTGAAGTCCCCACTCGGGAACAAGCCCTGGTAAGCGAGGTTGTGAACCGTGAACACCGTGGCCGCACGCGTCGGTGGGTGCGCCGCCACGTAGGCGCAGCCCATCGCGGCGTGCCAGTCGTGGGCGTGCAGCACGTCGGGCACCCAGTCGGCATCGAGTTCGCCTGCGGTGAGCTGGGCCGCCGCCCAGCCGAGCAGTGCAAAACGCTGCACGTTGTCGGGCCACTCATGCCCGCCGTTGTCCTGGTACGGGCTGCCTTCGCGACGGTACAGGTAGGGTGCGTCGAGCACGTAGACCGGCACGTGGCTGTAGGGCATGAGCCCGATCCGCAGCGTGACGCGCGCTGCCCCGAAAGCCGGGCCGATCTGGCACACGGTCTTCTGGTGCAGCACCGCGTCGGCGATGGCAGGCAGCCCCGGCAGCAGCAGGCGCACGTCGGCGCCCTGCCCGATCAGCGCCTGCGGCAACGCGCCCAGCACATCGGCCAGGCCACCAGTTTTGACAAGAGGGAAGATTTCGGCCGCAGCATGCAGAACCCTCATTGCTCGGCGTTGGCAATCGCGTCCAGCATGCCGCGGGTCACCAGCGTGATGCCGTTTTCCGAGCGGTAGAAGCGCTTGGTGTCCAGCACAACGTCTTCCCCGATCACCATGTCATCGGGGATCACGCAGCCGCGGTCGATCACGGCGCGTGTCACGCGCGCGCCGCGGCCGATCTGACAGCCCGGCAACAGCACCGACCAGCTCACGCTCGAAAACGAATGCACCCGCACGCTCGAGAACAGCACTGAACGGTCGACGCTGCCCGAGACGATGCAGCCGCCCGAGACCAGCGACTCCACCGCCACGCCACGCCGCTCGCCGTGGTTGTGCACGAACTTCGCCGGCGGCAACTGTGACTGGTGGGTCCAGATCGGCCAGCGCGTGTCGTAGAGGTTGAGCATCGGGTCGGTGGCGGTCAGGTCGATGTTGGCGTCCCAGTACGCGTCGATCGTGCCGACGTCGCGCCAGTAGGGCTCTTCGTTCATGCGCGTGCCGACCGCACTCAGGTGGAATGGGTGCGCCGCCGCCTGGCCGTTTTTCACCGCGCGCGGAATGATGTCCTTGCCGAAGTCGTGATTCGATTCCGGGTCGTGGATGTCGCGCTCGAGTTCCTTGTAGAGGTAGCGCGCATTGAAGATGTATATGCCCATGCTTGCCAGCGAGCGGGTCGGGTCGCCGGGCATGGCGGGCGGGTCGGCCGGCTTCTCGATGAAGTCGGTGATCATGTGTTTTGCGTCCACCGCCATCACGCCGAATGCCGAGGCCTCGGCGCGCGGAACCGCGATGCAACCGACGGTGCAGTCCCTGCCCTTGGCCACGTGGTCGACGAGCATCAGCGCGTAGTTCATCTTGTAGATGTGGTCGCCGGCGAGCACGACGATGTAGTCGGCGCCGTAGCTCGCCAGGATGTCCTGGTTCTGGTAGACGGCGTCGGCGGTGCCGCGGTACCAGCTCTCGTCGTCGGTGCGCTGCTGTGCCGGCAGCAGGTCGACGAACTCGTTCATTTCGGTCTTCAGGAAACCCCAGCCGCGCTGCACGTGGCGCAGCAGGCTGTGCGACTTGTACTGAGTGATCACGCCGATGCGGCGAATGCCGGAATTCAGGCAGTTCGACAGCGCGAAATCGACGATCCGGAACTTACCGCCGAAATACACCGCCGGCTTGGCGCGGGTGTCGGTCAGGTTCTTCAAGCGGCTGCCTCGCCCGCCGGCCAATACCAGCGCCACGCTGCGTTTGGGCAAATCCAGACTGAGAGCGAGTTCGTCGGGTGTCATGGTGGCTGTCTCCGTTCGTGCTGCAATGTTCTGGGGATCGAATCTACAGCCAGTGTGGCCGCTTTTCCACCCGCGCAACAAGCAATATCGGCCCGCAGGGCCACGGCTCCTGCGCCGGCCGGCGTGGGCGCAAAAATTGCGAGCGCTGAGAGCGGCCGGAGCGGCACCCGATGCGACACTGTCGCCGGGTTGCTGCGCCAAGTTCGCGGGCCGCTCCAGACCAGCCAGGAAGATTGCACGATGCCAAGCCACAAACCCTCTCGCAGCGACGTCGCCAGCGGCGTCGAAGACCAGCTCCTGAGCACGGTCGGCGTGGCGCCGCCCGACGCCACGCCGACCGACCTGATGCAGGCCGTCTCGCAGGTGGCGCGGCGCCAGCTCTCACAGCGCTGGGTCGCCACGCAGGCCGAACAGCGCGCCGCCAAGGCCCGCCGGGTCTACTACTTCTCGATGGAATTCCTGATGGGCCGCACACTCTCGAACGCGCTGGCCGCGCTCGACATGCGCGGCGACGCGGCCGCCGCCATGGCCGTTCACGCGCAAGAGCTCGAAGACGTGGCCGACTGCGAACCCGACGCAGCCCTGGGCAACGGCGGCCTGGGCCGCCTGGCCGCGTGTTTCCTCGACTCGATGGCCACACTCGGCCTGCCTTCGTTCGGCTATGGCATCCGCTACGAATACGGCATGTTCGCGCAGGAGATCCAGAACGGCTCGCAGGTCGAGTACCCCGACCCGTGGCTGGCCGACGGCACGGCCTGGGAATGGCCACGTGCCGCCATCACCTACCCGGTGCGCTTCGGCGGTTGGGTCGAACACAGTGGGCCCGACGGCGACAAGCGCGCCGTGTGGCGCGCTGCTGCCGAAGTGGCGGCCAAGGCCTGCGACATGGTCATTCCCGGCCACGGCACGCAGCGGGTGAGCACGCTGCGGCTGTGGAAGGCGGTGGCGCCGGCCCACATCGACCTGAACGCCTTCAACACCGGCGACTACGCCCGCGCCGCCAGCGTGAAGAACGAGTACGAGAACATCTCCTGGGTGCTGTACCCGAACGACAGCACACCGGCCGGCCGCGAGCTGCGGCTGCGCCAGGAATACTTCTTCGTCGCCGCGTCGATGCAAGACCTGCTGGCCCGCCACCTCGACGAGAACCCGTCGCTCACGAATCTGGCCGACAAGGTCGCGATCCACCTCAACGACACCCACCCCGCCATCGGCGTGGCCGAGCTGATGCGCCTGCTGTGCGACGAACACGGCATGCCCTGGGCCACGGCCTGGGCGCTGTGCGGGCGCGTGTTCTCGTACACCAACCACACGCTGATGCCCGAAGCGCTCGAGACCTGGCCGGTCGGGCTGATGCAGCACGTGTTGCCGCGCCACCTCGAGATCATCTTCCGCATCAACCAGGAACTGCTCGATCTGGCCTCGAAGCACCGCCCGGGCGACCACGATTTCCTGTCCAGCCTGTCTTTGATCGACGAACGCGGCGAGCGCCGCGTGCGCATGGCCCACTTGTCGATCGTGGGCAGCCACAAGGTCAACGGCGTGTCGGCGCTGCACTCCGACCTGCTGGTGCAGACGATTTTCAAAGACTTCGCGAGCCTGTGGCCCGAGCGTTTCACCAACATGACCAACGGCGTCACGCCGCGGCGCTGGCTGGCGCAGGCGAACCCGGGTTTGTCAGATCTGCTCGACCGCAGCGTAGGCAACGGCTGGCGGCTCCACCTCGATCAACTCAAGGGCTTGCACGCGCACAAAGGTGACGCGGCGTTTCGCGACGAGTTCATGGCGGTCAAACGCGCCAACAAAGCGCGGCTGGCCGCGATGATCGAACGCCAGACCGGTGTGCTCGTGAACCCGGCCAGCCTGTTCGACGTGCAGGTCAAGCGCATCCATGAATACAAGCGCCAGTTGCTCAACGTGCTGCACGTGGTCACGCGTTACCAGGCGATCCTGGCGAACCCGAACGCCGCCTGGGTGCCGCGCACGGTGATCTTCGCCGGCAAGGCGGCATCGAGCTACGCCACCGCGAAGTCGATCATCCGGCTGATCCATGACGTGGGCGCCATCGTCAACAAAGACCCGCGCATCGGCGACAAGCTCAAGATCGTCTTCATTCCGAACTACGGCGTCTCGGTGGCCGAAACCATCATGCCCGGCGCCGACTTGTCGGAGCAGATTTCCACCGCGGGCACCGAGGCTTCGGGCACCGGCAACATGAAACTCGCGCTCAACGGCGCGCTGACGATCGGCACCGACGACGGCGCCAACATCGAGATCCGCCAGAACGTGGGCGACGACAACATCTTCATCTTCGGCCTGAAAACCCCCGAGGTGCTGGCGCTCAAGCAGCACGGCTACCAGCCGCTGCGCTACTACGAGAGCACACCGCCGCTCAAGGCCGTGCTCGATGCGATTGCCGGCGGCGCGTTTTCGCACGAGGAGCCGGGGCGTTACCGCGGCCTCGTCGACTCGTTGCTGTGGGGCGGCGACCACTACCTGCTGCTGGCCGATTATGCGAGCTACGTCGCCACCCAGTCGCGCGTCGACGAGCTGTACCGTCAACCCGCCGCGTGGGCCGAACGCGCCATCGCCAACGTGGCCGGCATGGGCGTGTTCTCATCCGACCGCACGATCGGCGAATACGCGAGCCAGATCTGGGGCATCGAACCCCAGCGCCACTGACCGATGCCTGTTCCGAGCCTGAAACAAGCCGACGTCGGCGCCGCTACAGCGCTGCACATCACGCCCGGGCGCCCGTGGCCGATCGGTGCGCACTGGGATGGCCTGGGCGTCAACTTCGCCGTGTTCTCGGCACACGCGAAGGCGATCGACCTGTGCCTCTACGACGACTGCGGCGCGACCGAGATCGCCCGCCTGCGCCTGCCCACGCACAGCGGCAACGTCTGGCATGGCTTCGTGGCCGGCGCGAAGCCCGGGCAGGTTTACGGCCTGCGCGCGCACGGCCCGTGGCGCCCCGACAAAGGCCACCGTTTCAACCCGCACAAGCTGCTGCTCGACCCCTACGCACGCGAGATCGTTGGCCGCTTCGAGTGGGCCGACGAACACTTCGCCGCCGACCGCGACCACCCGCGCCAGATGGACATGCGCGACAACGGCGCGCGTGCGCTGAAAGCCCGCGTCGTGCACGACAGCGTCGACTGGAGCGACGACCACGCACCCCACACCGCGCTCGCCGACACCGTCGTCTACGAGCTGCACGTGAAGGGCTTTTCGATGCTGAACCCGGCCGTGCCGCCCGAGTTGCGCGGCACCTATGCGGGGCTCGGACACGAAGGGTCCACGTCGCACTTGAAGCGGCTCGGTGTCACCG
>Ga0307516_10006171_pt1 | contig 14109 bp, 12 predicted proteins | sample 19_EM_MG_FD_203310 | JGI IMG/M metagenome (GOLD analysis project Ga0307516, IMG submission 203310) | Populus trichocarpa ectomycorrhiza microbial communities from riparian zone in the Pacific Northwest, United States - 19_EM | ecosystem: Host-associated > Plants > Roots > Unclassified | place... | reverse complement strand
ATGGGGATAGAACCTCAGAGGGCTGGAAAGTCAGAACTGGCAAAAGAATTCGCTGAGCGAATGAAGCTCATTCATGAAGAGGCCCAGGCGGCATTATCTAAAGCACACGATGACATGACACACTATGCAGATTTCCATAGAGGACAAGCTCCAGAGTACAAAGTTGGTGACAAGGTCTGGTTATCCACCAAGAACCTCAATGTAGACCGACCATCACGCAAGCTTACAGAGCATCAACTTGGACCCTGTGAAATCATTAAGATTATCTTCTCGAATGCTGTAAAATTGAAGCTGCCTGCTTCATTTAAAATCCACAATGTTATCAATGTATCCTGTATCTGCCCCTACCGTCCATCAGTTGCTGGCCAATCTATAATCCCCCCCGAACCTGTCACTGTTGAAGGAACAATCTTCTTCAACAATTTGTACCCCCTCTGTCAGCGCTCTTAGGCCCACAAAGAGAAAGGCGCTGTGAGTTTACTGTTCTGCTACTGGTGCGAGTCATCACAAAATTAATGGGATACAGATAATGTTAGATTATTATGGTATGGGGTTTGATTAGTGTTTGAAGATCTGGTTAGGTCCAGTTAAATTGCTTTTTTTGGATTAACCGGACCTTAACTGGTTAGAGGAGACTCCAAAATATCCTATAATCTAACCATAACTGGTCTTAACCAGTTAAAATTAATTGCAAATCTCAATTTATGTTAACCTAACTGTAGTATCAGTTAAGGATTTTTAACCAGTTTTAACTGGTCTTAACTGGTTAAACCCATTTTAATTGATGTATTTTGATAGAATACAGTTATTAGTCCATGTATGCAACATTTTATAGGTCATTATCCATAAGAGATGTAAAAAAGAACCCCAAAAATATACAAATTTCAATGTTTTTGGCCATTTTTCATTGGTTTTGAAGGTTTTTTTGGGTGTAACCCCTGGATATTGTTGAAATATCAATTGACCGGTTATAACCGGTTATAACTGGTTAATTTTTGGTTAAGAGAATTCTGTGAAATCATTTAACCTTAACTGCTTCTGCCCCAAATTTGCTTTAACCTTAACCGCGGTCCAGTTAAAGACTGGTTAAGGTTAGGTTAGGTTAGGTTACAGTTAATTTGTGGTCATGTAACTGGACCTTCAAACACTATATATATAGCACAGTACAGTTGGCAGAATTGGCCAGATGTCCCATATCAGCAAATCTTGTGAACTTCAGGTGTCTTCAGTGGCTGCACAGTCAGTATACTCTTTCTTCAGTTGGATTCAGATGTCTTCACAGATCTGTGCAGCCAACTGCAGCTAAAAACGAAGTTTGCTGATGCATGATGAGGCTTTTGCCAAGAATAGAGTTATATGAGCAGACAAAGACCGGTTGTAGAATGTGATGACCGGAAAGAACAGGGTGGTGGATCCTTATAAGTTCTAGGCAGAATGACGAATTTTGCTGGCTGGTATCAAGGTTTATAAGGCATGGCAGCGATGATGATTTGCACCAGTATTAACAGGCAGACACTGGTGATCATATGGTGCCAGGAAGCTGGAGTCTGACTATGGTCACCAGACAGTCACTCGAGATCATAGGTTGTTGGAATGTTGAGTATATACAACTGTTGTCAGGCTGACAAAAAACCAACTGTGGTGCCGGGGATTATAAGCCACAGTGGAGATGGCAAATTATACCCCATTTAACAGACAGACACTTGTGATCACCTGGTGCTAGGAAGTGGGAGTCTGATAAGACTTGCAAGAGTACAGTCTATCAGCAGCATACATAGAAGGACAGCAATGAAAGATACACAGCACCATGTCTGATAGTGGGGGTGAATTCTACCAAGAAGACCAGAATGATGACGGCCAGTCCTGTGATACCAGAATGTTATCACCCAGCATGTGAACAGCAGAGTTCTGATAATTGATTCTTTGGCAGCAGTCTTGGCTGCCATTGTCTGGAAAAAGCAGGGTGACACAAAAGCAAGAAAGGTGGGGCGTACTATGCGTACAAGCAGCCAATCTAGATATGGCAGAATTTGAACCAGCAATAGAAGTAGCACATCCTGATTTGTTATCCACATCATGCCCAACAATTATAATCCTGCAGATATGGATAGAATTGGATAAAAAATATCAATTGTGGTGGCTAACTGCAAGAGGCTGTCATCTTCTACAAGACATGTACACAGGAATAGATATCAATTACATTTCTTGACTCTGGCATAGCATTACCCTCCTTTCCATCAGTTTAGCCAGAGCACTGGTCCTTGTAACCATGTGCTCATGAGAGATGTGGCTCGGGAACACTTGACTATCAAAAATAATAGTATCAGCTTTGAAAGAGTCTGAAAATAGAGAGTGAGGACTTACCAATTCCACCAGTTCAGTAGATTATGGACTTCATCTTGTTCATCTGGATGATCTAAGAAGTCTAAAATGGTCTTGTAAAATCATTCTGAGTCTGTTGAGGTATTGGCCCTACAGAAGACTGATGAAGATGACAGCAGCACGAAGCGAAGCTACTACATGGTTAGCCATGGATTATATGATGAACCACAGCCAGACATACTTGTATTGCTATATATGCTAGAGAGGCTGTCGTGACTCTAGTCATCTTGTGTATCCTAGCATTGCTGGATCTTGTGGTTTTCGCTTCTTTCACCACCAAGCTGGGCGAGGTGAAAATATATTTGAATGCCTGCATGCTGAGAAATGAGTACCATGAACAGTTAAGATGAGATGATTAATCAAGTTACCCAAACCAGGAGGTGACTCCTGAAGAGACCATTCCAGGGGTCCTCAGGATTGTACTCCTGGTTCACATAGACCAGCAGTGGCCATTGATCACCTCAGACAAGCTTTGTGTGCACTCTGAATTGGCATTCCAGTAAATACTCAGGAGTAGACAAGAAAGAAAACTAAAGAAGTCACACTGGGTCATTCCAGTTCAAACCTATGGGGCAGAAAAGTGCACCCATTATAGGATGGTGGAAGCCTCGGTTGGTCTTGACATTTCAGAAGAGGTGTGGAACCAAGAGCACATCTCTTGGGGCTATCCACTCTAAAACAACGCCTTTTAAACTTTTCATCTCATCAGACTTTGCACCAGATATATCTTTTTGAAGCTAATAGTGAGTGAGAGACAAGATTAAACCACCGGGTGACAGTCAGACATACGGAATCGGCCACCATTGTGGACTCCTCATCAGAGGCTTCCAAGAGGTGCTCAGTGAGGTGTGGTATCATCTGTGAAAGTTTTTGAAATGCCCGATTTTCCTTTCTGTCCCTGTTAAGACACACTAAACCTATCACTAGGCTTTCACGGGCTTACAAGAATCAAACAACAGAAATGTGAAGGGAAAAGTTTATATTGACCAGAAGTCCTCACACTAGGTTATAGTGGAGTTCTTAAGAGAATACAACTAGAGTTACAGGTTTTGGGCTACTCTATATATACTATACTAGCCAAGACTTATCAACTAATAGGATATGGTCCAGATATCCTCCAATAGGATATGAGCCAGAGATAAGAAGATAAGGAGATAAGAGATAGGAGATAAGAGATAGCCAAACAAGAACAAACAAAGATGAAATGAAATGAAGTCAGATTCATGTTGTTGACCTTTTATAATATCATCCACAAAGCCAAACAATAACAAACAAGAACAAAATGAAAAATAGTTGTTAAATGGCTGTTCCATAACAGTCCCTGCATTTGTGCATGATATGTGAGCGAAAGTAAAAGCAATGAAGTATTGAAACAAACTCAAGAGTGAGTGTCTCTTCTTGCACCTCCCCATCTGACTCAATCATGCAGACCAAGCTGTTTGTGATCAATGCCTAAATACAGCACATAGCATGCATAGTTCTTCCGAAGTGCCATCTATGATGGACCAAAGGATCTCCTACATGGCTGTCTCACAACAAATCAGTGTCAGACTCGGCATCACAAAATTAGTGAGAGACAGACAATGTTAGATTATTATAGTATGAGGTTTGACCTAACCTAACCTAACCTTAACCAGTCTTTAACTGGACCGCGGTTAAGGTTAAAGCAAATTTGGAGCAGAAGCAGTTAAGGTTAAATGATTTCACAGAATTCTCTTAATCAAAAATTAACCAGTTATAACCAGTTATAACCAGTCAATTGATATTTCAACAATATCCAGGGGTTACACCCAAAAAAACCTTCAAAACCAATGAAAAATAGCCAAAAACATTGAAATTTGTATATTTTTGGGTGTTTTCTTTACATCTCTTATGGGTAATGACCTATAAAATGTTGCACACATGGACTAATAACTGTATTCTATCAAAATACATCAATTAAAAATGGGTTTAACCAGTTAAAACTGGTTAAAAATCCTTAACTGGTACTACAGTTAGGTTAATGTAAATTGAGATTTTCAATTAATTTTAACTGGTTAAGACCAGTTATGGTTAGGTTATAGGATATTTTGGAGTCCCCTCTAACCAGTTAAGGTCCGGTTAATCCAAAAAAGGCAATTTAACTGGACCTTTGAATACTATATATATATCATTGTATTGTATACAAAGAACGATAAATCTGATTGGTAAATTATATATATTATAAGGCCTTATATAGCCTTATAATTAATTATCCTTTTCATGCCAAAAACCCGATCAGTGACTACAGCCATGTCACACCGTTCATTATCCAATAATCAGCAGATGCTGAAACCCAGCAATTACTGATTATTGACATGATGCCAGTTGTGGCCATATTTCAAAGTCCCATCTCTTGCTCATCACCTTCTTGTCCACCTTGTTTGCTACTAGCCACCATCTCCAATGACAAAATGATGGCATCTACAGCCCTCAACCAAACTTGGGACCCCCATGAAAACAACACTGATAGTGACACACTGACAGCACACATGGGACTCCAAGGTGATGGAACAGCCACACACAACAAATGGGCCATAGATGGTGGTCGACAGTATCAGAAGACTGGGAGAGGTCGCAAGATGAAGATGGGAGTTAGGTGCACCATAGGATAATTGAGAGTGGCAACAATATATTGACTACAGCAGATCTCTACAATCCTCATAGGTGTTGCCATACCCTCTTCTCCAACCACCCTGCTTCCTGCATCAACTCACCACTCTTTGACCCACCCACTGGTGCCACCCACCCATCCACCGATTGGTATGGGAGGTGCAGCCAGTGGCTGATGTTTATATGGGTGCATTGGTTGGGGGCCTGGGGGGTTTGTCCAATCTGCATCCTTCATCACAGGTTTCCAACTTCAATCACTATGAGTCATACTAGAATACTATTCATCCATGTATAAATAATAATACTTATTGATTGCATAGTTTTAATACTAGTGGTATCATGAATACCCCAATTTTCAGAGTTTCTTGTGTTGAAAAGTCTGAGACTGTACAAAGGTACTATAAGCTATGTTACTACAACCCACTACAGTGTTAATGCAGTAGGACATTACTATACTACAGAATGCTACAGTGCTACACGTCACTACAGTCTTGGTGTGTTTGCTACAGTTTGCTACAGCCAAAATCAGAGTTTGCTGATGTGACTGGCATGACAAGGGTTATGAGAGGACCCCAGAAAATAAGTGGGGAGGCTGTTGCACAATTCAGACAAAATTTGTACTTTTTGGGCAAAAAGGCCATTTCATGGTCCAGACAAAACCCCCCCAAAATCTGGGTCAGGCCATTTCATCTCATCAGCAAACTTTGTTTTTTTGTCTTTAGCAACTTCAGATGCTGTGCAGGTCTGTGAAGCTGACTGAAGTTGACTGAAGAACAAGTCCATGTCTGTGCAGACCTGTGCAGCTCCTGAAGTTGCCTGAAGTACACAAGATTTGCTGATGCTCTCCAGACTGTAGACCTGGGATATGATAAGGCTGTTTCAATGTTCAGACAATTTGTCTGCTGTGTAGTCTATGTGTTAAGGTGCATGAGGAGTCCTGTATTGTTACTACATTGGTGTGGGTTTGAACACCAATGGTGGCATCTTTTTCCACTGTAATCTCTTTGATGGTATATAACATTCATGCAATGTAACCGCTCATCCTCCATTCATATATCTACATGCATGTTTATTTTCCATTCATACATACATTCATGTTTTCATTTATCTATGAACATACGACACCAGATACTTCAGTCAGTTCTACTTTCATGTCAACCTAGGTGCGTTTCCTGATTCACTCACTTTTGCATTTGTTACTTACTTTCCATAGGTATTGAGATATCAATCTTGCAACTGCCGTGCCTACCTCCCAGTCATGACCTGCCAATCACAGGTGATCTCTGCTCCCTCTGTGCTTGATATTCTTGATCTTTATGCGCTTTCAATGTTCCACGAACATGAAGATCTCAGTGTTCCAGATGATATTTGCCATTGGTATCTATGTACTATGCCTAGTGTTTTAAAGTCCAACTAAGTCCAGTTTCTGCCTTCCAAATTAGGCAAGTTGGACCCAAACCGGTTCTAAACACGTCCAAATACTGTACTTTTCCGACCAACTCTTCAGTCACTCATCACAGGGGTCCCTGAATTGAAGAGATTTTCTGAATTGTCACGCATCACAACAGGGTTTGAAGAGATTTTCCCAGGCACTCATAAAATGGTAAAAAGGATCCCCTAAACCTTGTTTTATTGATTTTAAGCCTTTTCAAGCAATATTAGCTCTATTTCAAGATTGTAAATAATTTTATTAATGTGTTATTCATGGGCCTAGCTGAAGAGTTGTTGTCACATGTCACGCCATCTCACGGTCTTTGAAGGCATGAAGAGTTGGTCGAAATTGGTCACACACCATCAGGGTTGAAGAGTTGGTCAGAAAAGTACAGTAGTCAAAAAACCGGACTGGAACTGCAAAGAACTGCAAAACCAGTCTTTTGCAGTCCAGTTTGCAGTTTGTAACCAGTTCGGACTGAGACTGACTTAAGCCAGTTTGGAACCATCCAAGACTGGTTCTATCATCTTCTACACCTTCTCCACTATCGGAACAACCTCTAGATGACCCAGATCGGTGAAGAAATGATTGAGATATCATCATATCTCTGTTGAGTGTTGACAAAACAATGATCTGAGATTGTGTTGACCATATCTCATCCATTTCTTAACCATTTTGGGTGATCTTTGGTGCGTTTTGGAGCTGTAATCTAGGGCTATCAATTTTCCTAATGTACGCGGTTCAAAACCGGTTTGAACCAGTTTTTCGCAGTTCTTAAAATTTTGTCAAAAGATATGAACTGGAACTGCAACTGATTCAAACCTCTGGTGAACTGGAACTGCAGTCCAGTTCTTTTGCAGTCTTTTGCAGTTAAGGTCCAGTCCAGTCCTAGTGAGTGAAACTGGACCTGAAATCACTAACTATGCCAGTTGCAGAGTTTCTTGTGCAGGTTTATCCAGTGCATGATCACCTCCATCACCTACATTGCAGTCCAAATTTATGAGAACCTGCATTTGGGTCAATTTTGTCCTGTCACGGAGGCCACTTCCCGCTTCCAAACGTGCCAGTTTGCACTTCTTCCGAGTCCATCAACTGCCTTTTTGACTTTGCTTTCCCAAGCTCCGAATGTTGTCAACACGCACGCGGGGATGCTCGAAGTCCATTTTGATGACTTGCAGAGGTTTATTGCTGTATCGGATGGGCTTCCTCGGTTCCAGGAAGCAGCCAAGTTGTTCAAGAGACGGACGAAGCAGAACGAGGAAGAAAACCACGATTATGACTACTAACGAGAATAAAATCATCTCTTCTGTGCCCCTGCGCACGATCCGTTACATATAAATAGTATATGTACTGTCTGTGGCACCTTTCGAGCTCTGTCCAGACAAGGAGCGACCCCCAGGTGGGCCGTTGCGAGCATCCAGACGAAATCCGACCGCCGAGAGGGCCGTTTCGGCATCCAGACCACCGACCCCAAATCTGGGTCAGGCCTTTGCAAATCCAGACAAAAGGGATTGTTCATTATATCCTGGATAATGAAATGTTATTTTGCTGGTACTTAGTCCGAGTATTGAATGCTACGAAAAATTGTGATAATCATTGAATGGATTGCACAAATGTCCCGAGATTACTGACTATACATTCTTCTCGAATATAGGACTCGTTCGAAACCTTTTTCGAAACGTTCCGACGGTTTGAGGCCTTCGTCAAAATATCTCAAAAGGTTGCAAGCAGGTTTGCCGAGTATCCCGAAAAATCCCGAAGTTTTACAACCGCTTGACAGAATATCTCAAACATTGACAAAAGCTTGACAAGATGCCCTTATATTGGACGAGAACTCGACAACAAGTCACTTGTTGGACATGAAATTGTCCGACTGTATTCCGTGGAATAGGTAACATATATTTTGACAAAACAGAAATTTTCGGCTACTATACATTAGTAGGTAATGATATATATAGTTATTGCGGTTCTCGCGATGTTATAGAGCAAGATTCATGAGCAAACCGGGTATACCCTCGAAGAGAGATGTCCCGAAAAACCGGGTGTAGCCTTGAAGCCCAAGCTTCCGAACGGACCCGCTAGTTTCTGTTACCCCAGATCTTTCTCGCAGGCTTACTTGCCCCGGTGCGCGAGGAGGAAGGATTTTAGGGTGAGATTGCAGCCGGCCGTCACGCTATTCACGGACAGTCGGTGGTGACGTGGCCTGTGATCATCCGAAGTTATAATTATGCGGAAGGTATGGGTTGTGAGGCGGTGATGTGCAACCGAGATGGGGGAAGCGGGGGAGTAGCGGTAGCCAATTCCAAACTGTCACGCTGTCAGTGTCTATCTGCGGATGAGTAGACTCAAGGTGAGCAAGAATGTGAGGACTCGTTTTGCAGTTATACTCATGGCATGTTCTTGACGGCTTCTCACCATCTTACGCCGTAAGATGATGGCGGTAATGTGATTGAAAATTTCGGGAATTCCCGAACGGGGACATTTAATAGAGGGAGTCAGAGTGGCCGTTTCACGGTCGATTCACCAAATGGTTCCTGTCAAAAACCGCCCGTAAATAGATTGGCCTGTTGATCGGAATTGGAGCCACGGGGTATCTTTCTTGATAGCGTAATTTCCCTGTACCACAACGATGTGGAATAGAGCGCAACCAACTTTGTTTCTTCAGCGCTATAGCTACCGGGAATAACGTGCTTAAGGGCCGGGTACAATCTCACCTTGTGATCCTAAAATCCTTCCTGAAGCACCTTGCGCACTGCCGGAGTAAGTAAGTCTGCGAGAAAGATCTGGGGTGACAGATTCGTCACGAGCATGCTGTAGAGGTACTTACAGCTATATGAAACTACAAGTTTTGGCCCCGTGTTTGCAGTTTGCTACAGCTCGCTTTCGCTTCAAAGCTACACCCGGTTTGAGGGCAGACCCTCCCTTTCCAGTCACTTGTAAATCAGTCACCTTAGTCGTGGTGGTCTGACTTCCGTCATCACAGTATTCCTCTCCGGCTTACTTCTCAGGTATAGAAACATCGTGTCCACGAGAAACTCCCAAGTTATCGCTCGCTGAAGATTTTCTCTCGTCTTGTACAGACACAATGGTGCAAGCAGTCGCCTTCACAATCCAGAATAATAGCGGGGCCCTCGTCAATGTCGTTAGACCGGACGGAATCCGGTTTCAATTGCAAAATGGCCTTGTAACGAGTGAACAAACCCTCCCGGGGATGTACCAAATTTCCGCGCGAGCAAGCGGCGGGTTGTTATTCACGATCAACTTTGGCGGCGGAGCCCTCAGTATAATTCCCCAGCCTGGCAACCCGATTGCAGCGAACTTACTTGTTGCTGCCCGGTTGGCACCCAGCGTATAGCTATGGTCCATACCTCTCCTTGCTTTGTCTATTGCTTGCTCGTCTGACCTCCGGTTGTCTGCAGCAACGTTTCAAGCGGAATATAGAGGTCCAGCCGCCAGTTTGAATTCAACTTCGAGCACCCTGGGTTGGTTCCCCACTTCCAAGTAGTCTTTCCTCATTCATGTCTGTACTTCTACAATCCATATCGATCGTGTCGCCAGATTTTAAATCATTGCAAGTGAACGTTAATTGTGAACGTTAATTTGACTTCTCGAGCCCGTCTCACTGCTTCTTGCTTGCCGAAGCATTGCCATGAGGAGTCGAGCTCCACGTACTACAATGTCTCTTGACTTTCCAGGTAGGAGCCGCAAGCACCGGACCTAATGATAGGCCACGCCGCACGCGTAGGGGTATGTAGGCCGCATGTCTGGGTACGCGTGGTGCTATGACAAGTACTTCTCCGTTACCGCGATTTATGACAGAATTGACCAAGCTATATTGGCTAGTTAGTCATTTATACGAGGTCGAAGCTTCCATACGCCTGCCAGACGCCATCCGAAGATTGATGTCAGGTTCGCCACGATCATTGCGTTCTTGATCGATTACTTTGTCTAGTCCAGAATTTTATGTATAGGTAGGTCAATGACATACTTTGGTATCTTTCCTCATTGGCTGGTATGGCCTTTGCCTGCGAGAAGTGAGCCTACGAGTCGCCGCCAACTTGAATGAGCGTTGTTTGGCTTCCACGAACAAGCCAAACAATATATGCCACATCACATGACCGTCGATTCCTATTGTCTTGAACAGGCCACGGGGGAACAAAAGGACGATGGAGTCAACGACGGTGACGACTGCATCGTACAGCTCTTCTTCCACGACCACGACCCTCACCCGTTCGTTCTTCCCTCATGTTCCCCCTTATCGCCATTGCCCCCATAATTTCAACCTTAGCGACACCAATTTGTACGCTGCCTTTTCGGGATTCATTCATGTTACGCTAATCTGAACTCGTTCGGCAGTTGCTCAAACATCCCCAGCTGTTCTTTGCGTTCCAGGGCAATGCATTCAGGGTTATTCTAACACGACAAGTTCGTCAATATCCTTCGTTTAATGTTCTCAACGCTAAACTTACCCACTTTTCCTCGGTAGTCGGTGCTGTTTTATCGGCACCGGGGGCTGCCATCAATCTTCATCTATTGCCTGGACAATACACATCCGACTCAAGCCCACTACTGCTTCACAATCTGCTAATATCGACATCGGCATCCCTGTCTCCATCTTCAGGCTTCAACGGCTCGCCATCGGGCCTACCTCTAAACCTTGCCCTGGACCCTGGAATAGCTACCTTTGCCGGATCCCTGTATGCTGGCCAATCAGGATTCACCGCCCTTCCTTCCTCATCCCTCACAAACACTTCTATACCCCTCACCGTCCGTTCGCTCGCCCTAGCATCGAACATCTGGATCGCCATAACTTCCGGATCTTCGAGCAAGCGACTCGTCATCTGGGACTCCATTCCCGACATAAGCCAACTTCCCAGGAGCAGTTCCAATACCCTCTCGCTGGTCGACATTCAGTCCAATGCATGTTCTCCACCTTGTGCTAGTTCAGGTATATGCTCCGCTTCGGGAATCTGCCAATGTGCGCCGGGATTCGTTGGCTCTTCGTGCGAGTCGTGTGCCCAGGGGTTCTTTGGACCTCAGTGTAAACCGTGCCCAAGTGGTTGCCCGACATGCGACCAAGGAATAACAGGGATAGGACTATGTACCAAACCCACCGTTGCGAATGCCCCTTCGTCTTGCAATTGCCTCAATGGCGTCTGTGGGCCGAACGGACGATGCACATGTAATGCAGGGTTCACCTCGGCATCGAATGGGACTGCGTGCGCCGCATGCTCGCCTGGTTTCTTTACGACCAGCACCGGGGATTGCAAAGGTGGCAACGATGTTCATATTTCTTTCCGATAGAATCTTATTTCTTTTCATATTTCAGTTTGCCAGCTGGGTTGTACGCGATGCGCTGACCAAACTGGTGCTTGTATCGAATGCAAGACAGGGTTCACCCAGAATTCGAACGATCGCTCCCAATGTATTCCTCCCAAATCCACCACGTCCACCGGAACGGTATGCCCTGATGGAAGCTTTAGCAACGGAGCATCTTGCTCCTCTTGTTCGTCCACATGTGGGACCTGTACAGGAGCTACGTCCAATGACTGCATCATTTGTGCTGCTGGTCTCTACATGTTGAACGGAAAATGTGTGTCTGCGGACTCGAACGGGGTGTGCCAGGGTTCGAACCTCATTGCAGATAACAATAAGAAGGAATGCGATAGTATGTTGATCCTTTCCCTTTCCTTCGTTGTTTAATAGTGCTTTCAGGCTGTGGCGCCAAGTGTACTTCCTGCAAAATCCCCAACTTCAACGGCGCTTCTACCGCTAATCAGGCTCAATGCACGGGATGCTTGCCTGGCTCCTTTTTATCCAACGCAGCTTGTGTATCTAGTTGCCCAGCAGGCGCGTTTATAGGCCAGGACAATCTCACATGCCAACGTTTGTCGTACTTTTAGTTCCAATCCCTTCCTTACTGAGCTTTATTCCCCAGCTTGCGACTCCATATGTTCCACGTGCTCCGGGACACCCAACTTTTGCCTCACATGCGCTGGGAACAAGCTCGCGTCGAACGGAACCTGCGTCTCGACTTGTCCCCCCACCACCTTCTCATCGTCCGGCTCCTGCCTAACCTGCCATCCGGACTGCACCAGCTGTTCCGGCGGCTCCTTCAATCAATGCACAAGTTGTCCACCCAGTCGTCCCGTCCTCCTCAACGGCCGCTGCCTTCCTGTCTGCAGCAAGTCCCAGTACTTTGACTCCACCACGTCCTCCTGCCAACCGTGCGACTCGACCTGCTCCAGCTGCTCCGGTCCTGGTCCCAGCAGCTGTCTTGCGTGCTCCGGCTCAACACAAGTCCTCCGCCAAGGCGCGTGCGTCGATGGGAAGTGCCAAGAGGGCACGACGGTCGTGGCTGGATTGGGTGTCTGCCTCTCGGACCTCGTGAGCGTCCCGAGCGGTACTAGTGGTACCGCCGCCCCACTACCTACAATCACGGGTATATCGACACCGACGCCGGCGAAGAAACGTGAAGGATTGGAGTGGTGGCAGATCTTGCTCATGGCACTTGGTTGCGCGTTCATCTTTCTTGCATTCTTATGGTGTTGTCGCCGACGCCGTCGTCAGGCACGCAAGAACCTTGATGGTGCCCCCGTTTATAACCGGACAAAGAAGAACGACTGGCGCTGGCGCCTCGTACGGTTCGGGGAAAAGCTGTTTGGGCATCGGCGGAGTCGGAGGGCGGTAGTGGATGAGGAGAGCGAGACGGTACGGTCGACGAAGTTACGCGCCGCTGAGGAGGCGCGGTTCCCGATTGTTGTTGGTCCGGATGAGGAGGATATGGTGAAGCTGATTGGGGAGTACCAGCGGGCTTCGCCGACACCTGGAGTGGAAACTTCGAGGAATTATTATGGGAGTAGTCGGGGTGCTGATGAGTGGTCGTTGAGCGAGGCCAGCGAGGTTTCTGCGCCTTCGATTTACTCGCAGATGACTGGGGAGCCTAGGAAGGCGCCGGAGCCGAGGGAACCGTTGAGAGCGGGTGCTTTGACGTCCCGGTTTTCAGGGAGTACGGTCGGGATGGGAGGGAATCGTCCTGGTGATGGTGGGACTCGGCGCTGGATATGAGTCATGACTCTTTAAGGCATGATTAGAACGGTTGGACATCAGCTATTTATTACGATCAATTATTGCTACATTATTATTTACTACACCCAGTATAAGTTAGGCAGATATCGCTGTGATTGCAGCTCGTATTTCCTAGTTTGCCTTGTGTTGGCAGTTTCCCCCGTGTTGGCGATCAAGTTGGTGATGTTTTTCAAGTTATTGTTGACTCGCGATCGGTCACTTTTTTGCGTCGCGATGTGCTTGGTAAACCACAATAATCTTGTCACTCTCAATAAACCTGTAAACCGGTTTTGGACATCACGGGATCTGTTTTTGTTTCTTGAAGTGTTCGAGGTAAACGCGGGTTCCGAAGGAGGGGAGCATTTTCGGAGGCCTATGCCTTTGCTGAGAGGGGTTTACCATCGACACCGCCGCCCCCTTTCGGCCTTTCTTCTCGTCCCTCTGGCGTCGTTTCGGTTCAGTGCCTAGAGTGATCTTGGCGGATGCTGAATCTGAGACAGATGGTATGTCAGAGGGTGAGACCTGTGCTGCGCTCTACCTTTGCCTCTCATCTTGCAGCACAGGTATGATCCTTTGATCATCCTCCTCGTGAACGA
>Ga0307516_10006170_pt1 | contig 14110 bp, 20 predicted proteins | sample 19_EM_MG_FD_203310 | JGI IMG/M metagenome (GOLD analysis project Ga0307516, IMG submission 203310) | Populus trichocarpa ectomycorrhiza microbial communities from riparian zone in the Pacific Northwest, United States - 19_EM | ecosystem: Host-associated > Plants > Roots > Unclassified | place... | reverse complement strand
GTATCTAATAAATTCAGGAAGCTATTCCAGGATGTTTAAAGGGTTGTTATTGTGGTTTTTGAGGTCCCTGAAGATGATGGGAATGGTCCTGAGCCTTGCAGAATATTTCCTAATAAGATGTGTTTCCGGTACCCAAGCATGCTTGCATCACCTGTAGAATAATATTCCGACCACCGTTTTGTCTGAAACTTGGACTGGGACCTCCCAATGGGTCTATCTACCCCCTCCCATCATTACATTTCCCAGAATATTGTTTACAGTTTGTAATTATAATTCCACCATGGGCTGTATAATTACTATAACTGTGTATGGTATAGCTACTGATGTCTGATCGCGCATTCTGCAGATATGCATTTTTGCGCGATTGAGGACCCCTGGATCCTACTTGTACCTACTTGGACCCTAACCAGGGTTTTGAAAACATGTAGAATTAGCCCTGAGGTTACATGTCCCAAATTTAACAGCCTAAGTACTTTCAGAGGCTATGTCAACTTGCTGATGCAAAGAGTGTCCAGAACCATAGATTATATCAGGAAATGCTGTCATTTGCTCAATCTGGGTAAAAATATTACTATTGATAACAAAAACAATATATAATGGTTGCTCATTTGAACCTATTGGCTATTAAAAAAGTTAGATCAAATATTATTGAAGATCAGAAACTAACACATGCGGTTCCTCAGAATAATATCAAATATGAGCTCTTGCAATGTAATAGAAGCACAATCATGCTGCTGAAGCACCTGCTGAAGACTATGGAAAACATTGGCTTGGATTCCAGAGTCTTCATATTTGTTGACAGCACATGCAATAACATCTTGGGGGTTTCCCTTGGCCTGTAACTGAAAGTAGGAGTACTCATAAACAATGAGGCATCCTTTGATCATTATGGTGAATAGAAGGGCAATATAATTTGCTCACCAACACCATGGATGATGGACTTATACATAGAAGAAACAATAGATCCAGGAAACATCAAGGGAACTTGGAAAGATGTGTGAATATCAAGCATTTGCTAGGATTTGATTAGATATATCACTTTGATAAATAAATAGAAATTCATCTTACCATCTACAAAAGATTGAGATATATAGAAAGGTAAATACTGATAACACACTAATGCCTAATTGTCAAGGTGAGGAAAATGATGAACTATAGAAAATAAAACTAACCTGCTAATAAGTTGAAAAAGGGAGATCAGAGACAATTTATCAGAAAATATAAGATATGACCAACATCCTGATGACTTTTACATTACATTGTGAGATCATGTGTATGTTAACTTACTTGCTATAAGAATTATAATGTGAGAACAGACCCAGCTGCACCTGCTATGAAATCACTCACTCTCTGTCATGCCAACAGGACCAGAGTGGGAGTGAAGCCAGTGAGAACAACCCAGTTGCACATGCCATGAAATCACTCACTCTCTGTCAAGCCAACAAGACCAAAGTGGGAGTGAAGCCAGTGAGAACAGACCAAGCTGCACATGTCATGAAATCACTCACTCCCTGTCAAGCCAACAGGACCAGAGTGGGAGTGAAGCCAGTGAGAACAACCCAGTTGCACATGCCATGAAATCACTCACTCTCTGTCAAGCCAACAAGACCAAAGTGGGAGTGAAGCCAGTGAGAACAGACCAAGCTGCACATGTCATGAAATCACTCACTGGCTGTCGAGCCAACAGGACCAGAGTGGGAGTGAACCCAGTGAGAACAGACCCAGCTGCACATGTCATGAAATCACTCACTCCCTGTCAAGCCAACAGGACCAGAGTGGGAGTGAACCCAGTGAGAACAGACCCAGCTGCACATGTCATGAAATCACTCACAAACTGTCAAGCCAACAGGACCAGAGTGGGAGTGAACCCAGTGAGAACAGACTCAGCTGCACATGTCATGAAATCACTCACTGGCTGTCAAGCCAACAGGACCAGAGTGGGAGTGAACCCAGTGAGAACAGACCCAGCTGCACATGCCATGAAATCACTCACTCTCTGTCAAGCCAACAGGACCAGAGTGGGAGTGAACCCAGTGAGAACAGACCCAGCTGCACATGTCATGAAATCACTCACTGGCTGTCAAGCCAACAGGACCAGAGTGGGAGTGAACCCAGTGAGAACAGATCCAGCTGCACATGCCATGAAATCACTCACTCTCTGTCAAGCCAACAGGACCAGAGTGGGAGTGAACCCAGTGAGAACAGACCCAGCTGCACCTGCCATGAAATCACTCACAAACTGTCAAGCCAACAGGACCAGAGTGGAAGTGAAGCCAGTGAGAACAGACCCAGCGGCACCTGCCATGAAATCACTCACTCTCTGTCAAGCCAACAGGACCAGAGTGGTGAATTTTCTTGTATCAATGTCCAAACCTAGTATAACCCTCTTACCAGCAACATTGGCATCCATGCAAATATTTCAAGTTCCAGCAAATCCTTGTCAAATATTTTTCCCTCTGCTATTTCTATGATGGATCTGCAAACCATTAAAATATCATTTATCTTCCAGTTTGTCACATAATTCACTCACCTAATAGCAAATTCAATATTCAGTTCAAAATTGATTTGTTGTGCTGATATCACTAGCTTCTGTAGTTCAACCCCATCAAGTGCACTTGTGGTACATCTTATAAGTGGATCACAATCTGCACCTTCTCTGTTCATACCTCCATAAAGCAGCACCATTAGCATACTCACAGGAAAGGTCCAGATGATATATCTTACCATGCAGTGACAGATAGTCCTTTGGTGGGTACTTGCACCCATTCAATTGGATTTTGATTTTTGTGCTAACCTCACTCAAAATTTGTTTTCCCAAGCCCCCAGCCATTTCCATTGCATCTTTCATTTGCATACCTTCATCTCTAAGCCTCCCAATTGCCATCCCCTCCATTGCATCAGCCTTTGTCAACAACACAATCACTGGGACTATACAATAATTATTCAGACCATGTATTGCAAACCATAATGGAGATTCTCACCATGTTCAGTATTGCACTCATTGAAGAATTGTTCTTCTGCAGTCACAATTGCCCTGTGAGACTCATCCATTGGAATACAAAACCTGGATTCTAAATTTTAGCTACTTGATCAGATTCGGTGACGTAGTCTCACCAGACAGCGTGGATCCGCTCTGCTAACTGCATTTTCGTCGCTCTGTCTGCGATGAATTTCTTCATCATCTCTAACTCGCTCACAGAGCCTGACTCGAATCCTCGTGAGTCATGAAAGATGAAGCCTGGACTGCTCCGAAAAATCAACTCATTCTCAATGTCATGATATCCTCTCTGAGCATTCTTAGTTAGTTGGTGTCATGTTCCAGAGTCGTGAAACACACCTCCAGAGATCCCTGCACAACCATAGGATCAAGCTGGGAATATTCGTCAATTACCTTCCAATATTGTGCAGCGAGACATCCTACCTTTTCGCCTTTGGCATTGAAGACTTCGGGGAGCTCTGTGGTATTGCAAACACGCTGTAAGAGAGTCGTTTTACCAGCATTAGATCTGCCGATGACGAGGATTCTGAAACGGCCAATACGGTCGAAGTGCTCTCTGACGGTCTTAGGATCCATGCGAAGCATATCATCAGCACCTAGAGAGTGGTCGGTCACCATGCCGTTAATGTACGGACCATGATATTGGCCATAAATACTCACCTGCGCTGGAGCCCGGGTTACGCTGCTCAGTGTTTCTGATGTCCGCAGAATCCATGTGAAGCACATCATCAGCACCTGGGAGAGGAGTTAATCGCCACCTTGGTAATGCACGCCGTCCGGACCATGATATCGGACACAAGGACTCACCTGCACTGGAAATTGGCTGCCCAGTCTTGCTGACGTCCGCAGGGTCCATTCGAAGTGTATCGTTAGCACCTGGAGAAACAAGCCGGTCGTCATCTTGTCAATGTATGTTATTCGGTTCACGATATTGGACATAAGCACCCACCTGCGCTGCAGCCCGCATCACGCTGCTTAGGGTTTCTGACGTCCATAGGATCTATGTGAAGTACATCGTCGGCACCTGTAGAGGAGTCAGTGACCACACTGCTAATGTACGCTATCCAGCCAACCATATACTCACTTGCATTGGGGTTTGCGCTACGCTTCCCTGTATTCCTGCATGGAAGAGAAGCCAAAACTTTTCTGACGACTCTAGGAACCATGTTTGTTACAAAAAGTTGTGTGTCGAGCGGAGCTGGGTGTGTGGTGGTTGGATTGAAAGCGTTGCAAGACAAGGTCGATATCAGGGCGCTTATCGAGCAGCCTCGTTGACTCAGCGAGGTGCACCCAAATTTCCAAAACGTCCGATGGGCGCAACGACTCGGCGCAACGTGCATTCCGATCATTCTACTCAGATGTGACATCCATTCAGCCATTGATCATGACGGTATCTAGTTCGTCTCTCGCCAGCACTTGCCATGAAGGTACTAAGGATGATGACGATCTCCTCCTAGTAAGACAAGTCAAGTAACCCGATTGGTGCGACAATTAGTGGCGCGGTCGAAGGTACCGTGATGGATGCCACCAATGATTACGATCCCAAGCATCCACATCTTGAATGGCCGATGGCCGTACTTTCGTTCGCCATCACTGCAACTGAAGGCGCTGAGCACCATTGTTGTTGTATTTCCTATGACGAACATCCTCGCAGAACACCGCATGCTTGACTTCAAAGCACTCGCACTGGTGCTTGGTACTCTGTCGAAATCCCTTTCCGGCATATATACTAGATCCCTCAGATATTGAACGTCGCGGGCACGAGGAGCATCTTACCATGAAAGAGAGGTTTGCGGATTGGGCAGCTCGACACGAGTTGAACTTCATTGTAGGAAGCTCGTCCCGCATGTCTCCCCACACCACCCACCGGCATCCGTCTCCACAGGTCTCCACGCCTCCACTGCCCTCTCTTCCTCCGCTTCCGTCCCTTGGGCATCCACCCTCCACCGCACATCCATCTCCTGCGACGACATGCTCCACTCATACAGCCCACATCGCCAAAATGCATCCAGCACGATGGAGACGAGACAACTCAAACCCGAGCAGCTGCAATCCTCTCAACCACCACCCCCTTCCCTACCCCTACAACCACCTCAAAAGGACAGCGATGATAACATGCCATCGACGAGCGACTTCGTCAGGAAGTTTATCAAGTGCGTTCCTTTTCACCTATCGACTCTTGGGCTTATTTTCCGTCTATCGTAGGATGCTCGAGGACCATTCATTCTCGCACGTCGTATCATGGGCCCCAGTGGAGATTTCTTTGTCGTAGTGGTCTCACTATATCACTTCTTTCTTACTTCCCCTTCCCCGTGGTCGACTTCGTCGATCTTCCTTCCACTCACGGTTGCTCGCTAGCGCACGCTGTCCGCTTTTTCGGGTGTTCACCAAGTCTGCCCTTCCTCGTATGTTCAAGCACTCCAACTTTACCTCTTTCGTCAAGCAACTAAACAAGTAGGCACCATCATTGCTGTATTTCCTATGATAAACATCCTCGCAGAACACCGTGGTACTCTGTTGAAATCGCTCACACATTTGAATATAAATTTACCCCTTTCCAGCATATATATGCTGGATTCCTCAGGGATGGTGCGGATAAATTCGCCGTTGAACATCGTGGACACGAGGAGCGGCTCCGGTGGGGGACCCTCCCCATGAAAAAGAGGTTTGCGGATTGGGCAGCTCGACACAAGTTGAGCTTCATTGCAGGAAGCTGGGTGGTCACGATGACCGCCGCAGGGGCCATTATTATAAGTGACCCGTGGGTCCTTTATTTTCCCTTCGCCCCATGTCTGTCTTGTATGCATTCATGCACTAATCGATCATCTTCTTGGATTATTGTGGACACTGTCGTCCAATAGCCACATATCTGTACAACACAAGGGATATAAAAATCTCTTGACATTTTCCGCCGTACTTATCTGGTGGCCTTGTTAGGCTGCCCAAGCGCGTGCAGATCCCTGGAACCCGGATGACCCAACGGACGTTGCGTTCCACCGGATACAACATGGCGGTGATCATTCTTGAGTGGGCGTGGTGGGTGCTTTACTTCATCACTTGTGCTGAGGGCCCTCTAGTTGGAAGATCAACGCAAAAGGTGAAGAGCGGGAGCTAAACAACTACCGTGAGTAACGACACTTTTGTGTCAGCTTGTCATTCCATGATGCTATCAAACCGTGTATTTCATGTTTTAATTCGTAGCGAGACTGAAACTGTCGCTAATACTAGGCTTCAATTGAAGTGGTCCATTGCCATAAACCATGCATAGGCAAGACCAAGTACCTTCGGTATACTTTGGACGTGGAATACGCATTTTCCCCAGATAACTCGTCACTTGCGTCACACAAGATAGGGTTTTGCGATGACCCTACAAAACAGGCTTGTAGCAAGCTTATGCATATTGTACATAATTAGGGCATCGAGTCAATACAATGGTGACTTTGTACTGGGAAATATCCCAGTCCCGGAGGATGGATGGCTAGATAAAGGTCTGCACATGGGTGTATTGTACACCCAGACACAACATTCACCCGCCCACTTACTTGACTGTATACTTTTCCCAACTAAGATACACGAACGTCTCTGTTTTTGTTGTCATGTTCTTCGTGATCTTCGCTTTCCATCGACTTCCACATCGCTAATGGATCGTTGTCGTCATTGTGGGTGCACGCGTCGAGTATGCACCCCTCCCAGACTGCCTGGGGGCCATGCAACGGAAGCGCAGGGACGGAAGGCCGCACTGAGGAAGTGGGGGCGGTAGTGGAGGCAGTCAGAGAAGTATGGTGGTGGCCGTTATCAACGTTTTGGCTGCACGAGGGAGCCAAGTTGGGGGATCGTGGTAATCGTCATCATTGTTGATGTGCCATTGGTTGCAATGGTGATGTTGCCCAACGTCAACGTCAACGAGTTGGCAGAATGGTGCAGTTGTCGTCATCGTCGTGCTAGCTGGTGATGGTGCAGTCGTCATCGTAGTGCTAGCTGCACAGTGCTGATGGTGGTGGCCGCTATCGCTGTCGTCGCGCTGGCTGCACAGATGGGGCGTGGTGGTCATCATCGTCTTTCGCTGGCTAGATGGTGATGGTCGTTGGCCATTCGTGTCGTCGGGCTGACTACGACAATCCACCTTTAGGCGGGCTCAGCTCCGATGCATTCGGTATGCACGGTGCGCACCGCGTGTACAACGTATTCAGTGAGATGCCATGATGGCCAAGAGAGTAGAGGAGCATCCACGACTGGGTGAGATGCACAAGCGCAAGGCGTGGCCAGATCTGAAAAAGGTGTGAATACATACAGTCCATCTGTGCGGATCGTGAGTTCCAGAACGACACACCTCGTTCACAAGCCCTTCAGTGAGCACCTCCGCAGTGCCAATTTAGCAGGCAGCTATGACACCTGAAGGCCTGAGCGCTGAGCTTTTTTCCTGACGGGGAGTGACCAACACTGCACCCTTCCATGGCGCACAAGGCAAGTCGGTGGCAGCACAACTGTCCTCTGTGAGCACGAGCCTTTGGAGTATGGATAAGTACTTACTCTTCCTTGTAACTGCCGTTCCGAACATGTTTCAGGAGATCCACCCATTCAGGGTCCGTTGCTGCACGTGGGTTGACTTTGGGACAGCACCTAGGGTAGGTGTATGCGGCGTGGACATGTTTCGGCGCTTTGGAGTGATGGATGTGCACTGGATCTTAGGCGGCATGGTGTGCGACGCCCAGGTGGCATTTCTTCATCCTCGTCAAAACCGTCCGTGACGATTTGTAAGTGCAACTCCATGTGAAAGGCCTCATTGTCTCTTAGCTTCTACCTTTCCTACATACCCAGGTTCAGCGGCAGCCGGCAAGGACATACGAATAAAGATAGTAACAGTTCCAGGGCGGAGATTCGTGGTTCCTTTGTACATCGTCACTGGTGTTCATTGATGGAGGTGGCATCGGCGTAAACAAGGTGCGTTGCGGCGCCGCCGGCCTTGTTCTGTCGTGGCGATAACCCTCCCAAACCTTCCTAGGTAAATAATATGTCAATAGCTCACACCTGGAGTTTTTCACGGAGCCCTGAACCCAAACACTCCAACCACTACGTAGGCATCTCCTCCCAGCGTTGCAACGCCTTGCTAATTCATTTGACAGCATACAGATCTTCGTCAAGACCCTCACTGGAAAGACAATCGCCCTCGAGGCGGAGTCTTCCGACACTATCGATAACATCGAGGCCAAGTTTCAAGACAAGGAGGGGCGAGTGGTCCAATTTCAAGAGCATGTCCACTGACATGCCAGACAGTATTCCCCCGGACCAGCAGTGCCTCATCTTCGCCAGCAAACAGCTTGAGGACGGGAGTACCCTTTCGGATTACAACATCCCGAAGGAGTTCACCCTCCACCTTGTCCTCCGTCTCCGTGGCGGTATGCAGATCTTCGTCAAGACGTTGCGAGTCGTATTGCCTGCTCTACAGGGTGCATTGCGTGCCAATAGCGAGCTCGTACGCGCCGAAGTACTGGGTGTGCTCGCATATGCAATCTCACAATGCACTGGTATCTCGTCATTACTCCCCTTTTAGCGGGTGGCGACGAAGGAGCCAGCTTCTTCATGAACTTCTATCATATCCAAACGCATCGTCGGCTAAGCGAATTTTTGGACGCGGGTGTCCTGAGCAGTCGAACTTTAGTGGACGTGTTCGTGCCCGTGGTAGAGTACTATGTTGCGCCCACGACCGCCTTTGATCATTTGCTCGTTGCGGAAGCAATCGGTACTCTTGGGACTACCACACTTCACGTTGCTTCAAGACATACACCGGCCTCCGCAACGAGAAATTTTGCATCACCGCCTGTTTCGGTGTCACAGGAGGAAAACGGATCGCCTCGGGTAGCGAGGATAATAAGGTGTACATTTGGGATTTGCAGAGTAGAGAAGTTGTGCAGACATTGGATGGGCATTCCGGTGCATCTGTAACTTTTTTCCGACTTTTGCTTGATGCTCTAAACAAATGATAGGTGTCGTGGTAGCTGTTGCAGTAAGTGATTCATGGTCTGTTACTTCACTTTCCCGAATTTCACCTTGTGTTGATAGACACAACCCAACCAAAATATGATACCGTCTGGTTCGATCGAGCCAGACATAGCAATCTGGATATGGGCAGATCGCGGACCCTCTTCGTAAGTATTTGGGTATGCACCACCCCTTCGTGCGTGTAGTATAGCATCTTGATTTTGCAATATACAGAATAGAATGTATGTCCTCGGCCAGAGGGCAATATCATGACCAAAAGTAAAGTAGCATACATGTAGAATGATTGACAATACAATGATCATGCACTCTCCCGATGATATACTTGTCACCTTGGCTTCACATTGAGGAGATCTGGAGTTAATGGTGGGTCATGATGGCTTTGAGGGAACGGGGGACCAATAAAGAACATATATGCACCTTTCGCGACCTCCTTGTCAGCCTCCGACAGTCCAGAATCATTTGCCTCCAAGAAAGTGCCAACCTGCAGCACGCAACAAATCAGCGTTCCGAATGTCAAAACAACCTCATTCAAGACTTGCTTGTTGTCCTCACTGTGAACCAAGTCAAGGTAGCAGTCTGGTGAGTTCCTGACATTCCTCTTGGCTAAATAGAGGCTAGATGGACTGGGGACGAAAGAAGCCGATCGGTATAGGACCAATGAAGAGCGTCAGCGGCCTCCTGTGTCGACGGGGTGTAAGAACGACATGAGCAGGGTGCATCTCGACATAGGACCAGTATCTGTACACGTCATCGAGCCCTGTAAAAACATGAGCACCTCTGATATCAACGAAGTAGGTATGAGAACGCACTATCGTCTTCTCCTGACAGGGGCAGGTCATCGAAAGGCATCTCGTTTAGAATCCGACAATACCTATGGTCCACCCAATGAATGACAGGCCGTCCGGGCGTCTTCTGTCTCCTCCATCCCATCGGCCAAATCCATATTTCGCATCCCTCCGGTACACTGTCCACCGCATCAATCGCACCGGTTACCTGATCGAGTTTGAAAATGTTTCGCAGATCGAGGTCCGTCGCTGCGCTTTTGCGAGGGTTGCCGAAGTACCTGTATGCACTCGAACCATCCGCGATCAGCGTAGGGCGTCGTGACTGACCCGTAGCTGTAGTTCCTTGCGGATCCATTGATGTCGAATTGGGGTGGTTGTGCCCATCGGGGAGTTGGCTGTGTGACGGAGCGGAAAGAGGTATCGATTGGTGCCGTTGACGGGACGGGATACGACGGGACGACGGTCGCTGAAAAGAGATGTTAAGAAAAGTGCGGTAGAATTTCGGGGAAGTGCGTGCTCTGCCTTGCTGAGGGAGTCCCTACGATCGCCAAGACTGTATCTAAATGGTTGACGAGAGGGTCTATGGGGTGCGTCAACTACCTGCCCATCCCCAGAGGACATTCATTACTTACCAGGTTGAAATGACTTCATGAAACGGGAGAAGTGGGATTGTTACTAGTTCAGTTGCTGGCATCATCGTGTCGTCTCTTGGTGAACGTGGGTCGAATGGCCTGCAAGCTCGGTAAGAAATGCACATAGATACATACACACTCTGGTATATGGACTGTCTCAGCAGGTGAGAGGGCCGCAGCAGCCTGCTCTGGCACAGTTGGTTGGGCTGGTGCACGCTTAGAATCAGCAAATGGGTCATCCTGGACACTGATAACCCTTCAGTTTCATACTCCAATCGCAAACAGTAAGTGCAGGAAACCTACCCAGCAGGGGCGCCCTGATGGAACCCAATGTGGCTGGAATTGCTCCAGGTATAGGTACTCCCGGGCAGTTCCTGCTCGCGCGGCTGGAACGAACTGCGACTCACTTTCCTGCTCTGCAACGCAGCCGGTGCGATGGGTGCACCATACGATGACGATGACCCGGGCCTACAAATGGAGGACCCCAAGGACTGTTTCTGGAACACTATGCGTTCCTGTACGGGTGCACTTTGACTTTTAGAAGACGCAGTGGCTTCACGGGCAAGTGCGTGTCCTGCCCGGACATCAACGGGATTCTCACCGGTCTCGGGTGGGACTGCGGGGCTAGTAGCGGATGCAGCAGACGAGGCGTGGTGGATGTCAAAGTATCCGAATTGGGATAACGCAGGGGGTTGCTGCGCGGGAGGTGTGGTTGGCGCGGAGGGTGGTGCGGAGACACGTGCTGGTGAAGTGGATGGTTTGGATGCGGGCGCGGAGGCTGGTGCAGGAGCGGGTGTTGCTTCAGAAGCGGGTGCTGGCTGGGTATCCGGTACTGACAGTTCCTCGGGCTCGTCGGTGAAGACTGACGGAGCATCGTCTGTAGGATCGTTGACGACGAGAGTTGGAATGGGCTGGGCAGGGGGGGGGGGGGGGGTGCGGGGACTTCTTAAGGTACAGACGGTGCTGGAGTAGGACCGCGAGCTGACTCTGTACCTTCAGCAGAGATGACCTCTCCGGAAAGTGGGGATGACCCTTTCGGGAGACCAGGTGCAGGGTCAGGAGATAAGGCTGCAACCTCGCAAATGGGCGATTCAGGAATAGGGCTGGGCGTCGATACAGCGGGTTGAGCTGGGGTCTGTAGTTTGGTGAAGGATGAACTGGAGTCCTTGCGCTCGAGTGTGGGTGGATAAATAGAGCCTGTGGTGAATGCGGTATCGGAGTCGGGGGGCGGGGGAGTTGCCGAGCCTGCGCGGCCAGGTAGAACTGGGGATGCTGAATGCAGTCGAGGAGCGTCGCATCACCCCATCCCGACGCGTGAGCGAAAGGTCGACTTTTTCGGGGGAGTAGTGGCCATGGCTGAAGGGAGGGAATAAATAATTAGGGGATGGTGCTGGGGCGGAATGGGAAGCGAGAGGGTGGCGCAGTGAGTTATCTATACAAGAGTGAGGGAATCATGCCTGGCGGACAGGGGGGGCAGACAATCACGAGGTGGGTGAGGCATACATGGGTGCAAGTGTGCAAAGTGCGATATCGTGAGCGAAACACGCTGATACGCTTCATGCGGCGACGACTGGGCCTGAGCACTGAGCACTGCGGGCAGGACACGGTGCAGTCGAGTTGTCCGCTCGCTGCTAATCAAGGAACAGCCTCGATACATTCCAACAACTGGCGGCACTACAAGTCTAGATGCGAAGACCAAGGCAAATTGGTAGGGTAAGATAGGGCAGACACGAGACGAAGCATTATGAATACATTCCTCGGACTCTAGTGCCTACCTTGACTGAGAAAGTTAAATAACCTTTTTGCGCGATGATCTAAGACTTAGATCATGTGACACTCATTATTGAGTGTTGCAAAGCCCCTCATGAAATCGCAAGCTCACTCGCCCAAGTGAACGTCCACCTTCAAATTTCATCCTGTCACTCTGATTAAAATCTTCCACCGTGCATAATACTAGTTCTCCTCCCGACCACGACATGCATTCGAATCCGATCAATCAACAACACGGGGTCCCATAAATCCATCCACCCCCTCCAGGCATATTACAAATACCAATATCCCAGACCAGGCCATTCAAGAGGCCTGTGAAGAGCTTGGACAAATCGTTCGCCCTGATCATCACAACAAGCGTATTCTACGGTACCTGCATACTTTTTATGACATCGTTTATCAGGTTCTATCACAAGATCCGAGTGTGCGCCCGCGTCTTGCGAGCCAAGAGGAATATCTGTCTAATGTCAAGCACATGGGAGATGAACGGTTTATTGACCTATTGAGAGATCTGGCAAAGGCGAACTCTTGGAGGGATTTATTTAAAAATGGTACATTTTTATCACCGTTTTGTCTGTGTACCCTAATATTATTCTGTATTTTAGACATTTTTTTCAAGCCACGCCCGGTAGGGTCCTTCCGATCACGGTGGATTGAAAGCGAAGACTCAGTGAATGGTACGAAATGACTAAAGCTGCTTCACAAATCGTTGATCGTCTCCAATCGCAGCTACCATACAGGCATGGAATTCGGATTTTAAAGGCGATGCTGCAAAGGTGCTCCTTGCGACCATCACCAGTTACCTTGACAGGGAGAGACACGTTTATGCAAGGGCCACCAGTATCGTGAATTCATCGGGAACCGGAAAGTCTCGTATGGTCGATGAAATTTCAACAAAAATAATAACCGTGCCAATGTGTCTGCGTGAAGATGGCAGCCAAGGTACCGCATTCCGCTTGTTCCTTTTGATCTGTTGTTAATCTAATCCCAATAGGGTTCCCTCCTCCTGATCATTATCTGCGTGCTTGGCTTCTTTCAGCTGCGAACCCAAGCGATCCAGCTCGTGCCACAAAGCAGCTTCATTTTTTCATGTATTCGTTGTTAAACGTCACTTACGAACGTCTCAAAACCATCTCAACTGAGCGTGGTGATTATCCTGTAACTGCCTTCCCAATTATCTGCTAATAAAATCGCAGGTTGCCTCCCACCTACGGAAAGTGTTTTCGCTAGTGTGCCGCAGGAATCCAAAGAGGCTTGCATAGCCCGCCAAGCGAAATTGGCATCTGCTTTCCGTGATCTCATGACAAGCGGTCAGTCATTCAAAGCTTCAAATGCTTATCGGTTAGCGTTCTACAACGAGGTAATTGAGAGGGCCACAAAGGTGAACTCGTGATCTTTACCATTAATTTCCTGAGTATGACACATCCTTCAAGGATATGAATCACTGTGAAAAACAAGAGGGGGCAAGTGACCAAACCTCTCCCCATTTCATTTTTCAAGGCAAAGGGGTCAAAGAGGCAGGAGAACGGCTGTGTCGGTTTATAGACCCACAGCGCGTATTGGATTTGCCCACGGGGCCACGGCGACCACTCGTCGTCATCTCTTTTGATGAATCTCATATCCTCACAGATAACCCGCGCGCTGAGCCGTGGACCTTGTTTTCCGAGCTTTGTTGTGTTTTGCGAGGAATAGTCGAGCCTCCCATATTCTCTTTGTTCCTTTCGACAGCGGAGAGATTCCATCGATTCACTCCCGAGAAACGCTTAGACCCTTCGAGTCGAATCGCGAATTCCATCCATTCCGTCCTGCATCCAATTTCTGAGATCAGTTTCGACGATATCGCTTTCCCTGCGTTGGAAAATACTGTCTCGTTAGATCGAGTGGTACAAATGGATTGGATATCTCATCTTGGCCGTCCATTGTAT
>Ga0307516_10006169_pt1 | contig 14112 bp, 11 predicted proteins | sample 19_EM_MG_FD_203310 | JGI IMG/M metagenome (GOLD analysis project Ga0307516, IMG submission 203310) | Populus trichocarpa ectomycorrhiza microbial communities from riparian zone in the Pacific Northwest, United States - 19_EM | ecosystem: Host-associated > Plants > Roots > Unclassified | place... | reverse complement strand
CCGTGGTCTCAGGGTGGAGGTGCGGGACTTCGTGGCCCGCAGGCCCCGGTTGTGCGTACCGATCGCCGACGACGGCACGCACGGCAGGGGCCTGCTCCTGGTGCAGTCCCTCGCGGACGCGTGGGGCGTGCGGGTGCACGGGGTGGGGAAGGCGGTGTGGTTCGAGCTGGACGCGGGCATCGCGTGACACCACACGACACCACACGACACCACATGGCACCACATGACACGGGACGGGGCGCGGCTCGCATGAGCCGCGCCCCGTCCCGTGGTGCCGTGTGTCTCGGCCGGTGTCTCTAGCCGAACTGCTGCTCCAGGTCCTTGAGTTTGCGCTCCAGGGAGTCGAGGCGCGGCAGGGCCATGGTGTCGTCCTCCGCGGTGAGGTCGACGGAGGGGGTGGTGGACTCAGATCCGCTGCGGACGGGCTCGAGGGAGGGACGCGCGCGCACGGGCAGTGGCTCCGGCGCCGATATGGCAGGCTCCGCGGTGGCCCGCTCCGAGGCCCGCTCCAGGGTGGCCTGCGCCTCCAGTTGCCGGCCACGGCCGACGAACCCGCGGTGGCCCCGGCTGATCGCCTTGAGCTGCGCCCGATCGACCCGCTCCTTGTCGCGGCGGCGCAGTCGGGCCGCCTCCTTCTGACGCTTGTCCTCGCGGACCTCGTCGACGGCCTCGTCGAGGCTGCGCACGCCTTCCAGGAGCATCAGCGACCAGGCACTGTACGTCTCGCGGGGCGCCCGCAGCCAGCGGACGACGCGGATCTGCGGCAGCGGACGCGGCACCAGACCCTGCTCGCGCAGGGCGGCCCGGCGGGTCTGCTTCAGCGCGCGGTCGAAGAGGACGGCCGCCGACAGGGACATGCCGGAGAAGAACTGCGGCGCACCGTCGTGGCCGAGGCCCCTGGGCGCGTGCACCCAGTTGAACCAGGCCGCGGCGCCCGCGAACGTCCATACGAGTATCCGGGAGCCGAGCGCGGCGTCACCGTGACTGGCCTCGCGCACCGCGAGGACCGAGCAGAACATCGCCGCGCCGTCCAGGCCGAACGGGACCAGGTACTCCCAGCCGCCGGACAGGTTGAGGTTCTGCTGGCCGAAGCCGACCAGACCGTGGAAGGAGAGTGCGGCGGCCACCGCCGCGCAGCAGAACAGCAGGATGTAGGAGGCGGTGCCGTATATGGCTTCCTTGCGCCTGCGGCGTTCCTCTGAGCGCTCCCACGAGTCGTCCTCGCTCGCTTTCGCCCCTGAGGAGCGCTTGCCGCGCGCGAGGACCGCTACCGCCGCCAGCATGCCCAGGAGCAGTACGGCGCCCGGAAGCAACCAGTTCAGCGATATGTCGGTCAGTCTCATCTGGGGTCCCTTGCATTGGGATAGGGCGTAACGCCCGCCATAGTGGCCCAATCCGATCGGCCCTCAGGGGGTTTCGGGGCAAGAGGCCGCCAAGGAATTGCAAGGGATTGCTCAGGGCGGCGTTCTGCTCGAACTGCCGCGTGAGGGGCGGGAGTTGAGTTCGAATAAGACTACCCGTACGAGTGGTTCCACGGAAAGTTCCCGGGACCGGTGAGGAAGTTGTGAATTGCCGGAAGCCGTACGGGTGGCCCGGTCGAGGGTGATCTTACGGGACGCCGGCCGGCGTCCCGACCTGAGGGCCCCTCAACTGGCGGCGGCCGCCGTGAGTTTGACTATCCGGTCCGCGTCGCAGGTGCGCGGGCACGTGACGCAGGTGTCCTCGGGGGCCAGCGTGTAGTACATGCAGCAGCTCACCCGGTCCCGGGTGGGCAGCGGCCGGCCGGTCGGTCCGGTCAGGCGGCGGAAGGCGGCCGAGCCGACGAAGGGCTTGGTCGCTCCCGGCAGCAGCAGCTCCAGCTCGCGCTCGGCCCGCCGCTGCTCGTGCTCGCCGAGCAGTTCGGCGACGTACCAGAGGCTCTCCACGATCTCGTCGGTCGCCATTCCCCACAGGGCGCGCCCGCGCCGGCGCATCCGGGGGCCGAAAGCGGCGAGGACGGGTTCCAGGTGCTCGGCGATCGCGTACCGGACCTCGGCGCGCAGCGCCTCCTCGTCCGGGACCACGCGGGCGTCCGGGTGCCGCGCCGCCGGGTCGTCCGGAAGGCAGGCGAAGGGGCCGGGGCGTACGGCGAAGGCCATGGGGCCCGCGGTGCGGTCGTACGACACATGGGTCACGGGGTAGCGGGGGACGCGGCGCCGCAGGAACCAGGGGGCGGTGATCAGCAGACAGGCGGGCCAGGCGTAGCGGTGCAGGCCGAAGCCGGCGATCACGTCCGGGCGGGCGGGGCGGCCGTGGTCCCGTCGCACCTGTGCGTCGTCCCAGTCCAGGAAGGCGTCGAGGCCCGCGCCGCCTTCGGCGAGGGAAGCGGCGGTGATCCATCCGCGGCTGTCGGGGAGCCGGTCCGAGGGGTCCAGCTCGGTGACGGTGAGCCCGGGGAGGGCCTCGGTCAGACGGGCGTACGCGTCCGCGAGGGCCGAGGGCGTCACAGGCATGCCGGGACCACCGATCGATGACGGGCTGACAGAGCGTCTTAAAGGTAAGCCTAACCTTACCGAAAGTCGATGAGATTTGAACTGGTGGCTTCTGCGCCTAAGGTGCTTGACGGGCGAGTAACAACCCGCCGCAATGACCCCAAGTACCGACACGTCCCGAGGAGGATCCGTGGAGCAGGGCGCGCAGGGCTCCGCCGGGACGGCGGATCCGGAACTCACCGTCGCCGCGGTGCGGGTGTCGCCGCAGCTCAGGGCCGCGGACGTGGACCGGGAGAGGTGCGCCGACCCGGGGGCTGTGCGTGGCGAGCACACTCACAGCGAGCCGCCGGTTCCCCGGCCCCGGCAGGCCGTGCAGCGGTCCTCGGTGCGCGGGCAGATCCTCGACGCGTTGCGCACCGCGCTGGTGGCGGGCGAGCTGCGGCCCGGCGAGGTGTACTCGGCGCCCGCGCTGGGGGAGCGGTTCGGGGTCTCGGCCACGCCCGTGCGGGAGGCGATGCAGCAGCTCGCGCTGGAGGGCGCGGTCGAGGTCGTGCCGAACCGCGGGTTCCGAGTGGTGGAGCGCGGGGCGCGGGAGTTGGCGGAGCTGGCGGAGGTGCGGGCCCTGATCGAGGTGCCGGTGATGCTGCGGCTGGCCCGCACGGTACCGGCGGAGCGCTGGAGCCGGCTCCGCCCGCTCGCCGAGGCCACCGTCCGGGCGGCGTCCTCCGGGTGCCGGGCTACGTACGCCGAGTCCGACCGCGCCTTCCATCGGGCCCTGCTGGCGCTCGCGGGCAACGAGCAGCTGGTACAGATCGCCGAGGACCTGCACCGCCGCGCGCAGTGGCCGCTGGTCGGCGGCCCCGGGGCCAGGGGCCGGGCCGACCTGGTCGCGGCCGCGGCGGAACACGTGGCCCTACTTGAGGCGCTGGCCGCGCGGGACCTGGACGTGGTGCGGTCACTGGTGGGACAACACTTCACCGGCACGCCCTGACCCCCAGCCGTCACACCCCCCAGTCCCACCACCCACCGCGCCTGAGCCCCGATCCACCCCCGCCCGGCAGCCCCGTCGGCCCACCGCGCCTCGGAGTGGCCGTGCCAGTCCTGCGCGCTGCCTCAGTTCGGCCGTGCTCCCAACCCGCCGCGCCTTGGCCTCGCCGTCCGGCCGTTCCGCCGTGCCTCGGCCTCGCCCTCCCGCCGCGCCTCACCCCGATCCACCCCCGCCCGGCCGGGCCCCGGCCCCACCGGGACCCGCCCCACTCCGTCTGCCCCGACCGGCCCCGAGCGTCCGCCCCGGCCGGTCCAGGTCTAGGCCGTAGCCGCTCCCGCCGCGGGTGGGGTCAACTGGCCTGCCAGCCAGGTGGGTACGCCTCCGAGTAGTCGGTACAGCCGTCGGGCCTCCTCGCGGAGTCGGGAGGCCTCCGGGTCCACCTCGGCGTCCGCCAGGGACACCAACGCGGGGGCCGTGCCCACCAGGTAGCCCAACTCCTCGCGGATCCGGAGGGATTCGCTGAAGCCGTGCCGTGCCTCCGCCAACTCGCCCTCCCGCAGGGCGAGTCCGGCGAGGTGGCGCCAGGTGAAGGAGAGCAGCAGCGGGTTGGAGTGGGCGGTGGCGCCCGCGTGGGCCCTGCGGTACGCGGCACGCGCCGCCTGCGGAGAGCGCGTGAGGTTCTCCGCCAACAGGCCCCGGCGGAAGTCGAGCAGCGCCCGCCGCGGACCCCCCGGAGGGATCAGCGCCGCCGCCCGCCCCAGCGCGGCCCGCGCCTCGTCGGCCCGGTCGCGCACACCGTGCAGCGTGGCCGCGTACGCAAGTTGCCCGCGTTCACAAGCCGCCGCCCCCCGCTCCTCGTCCCCGTGGGCCAGCGCCTCGGCCGTGCGCAGCGCGTCCTCGGCCTCCTCCCAGCCCAGCTCGGTGTAGAGACAGCGCTCCACCAGCAATGACGCCCGTTGGAGCGCGGCCGGTGCGGTGACCGGCTGGAGCAGTGCCGCCGCGTCGCCCCAGCAGGCGCGTGAGCGCAGCCGCCATACCGCGGTCTGGAGTGGATCGTCACCGGCGGTCGTTCCGTAACCAGACATGGCGGTATGCGCCACACTGCCCTCCCCAAGGTCCTGTCCTTCGGATCAGCTCGGGGTCGCGGGGCTCGGCACGCGCGTCCGCGGCGTTGTCGTGGCCGCCGAAGCTCCGCTTCGACTCCCTCTTCCGCCTTGCAGCCGCACGCACCAAGCCCCGCTCACCGGCGTCGCCAAGCACAGCCTCTCCACATCGACCTGATCCGAAGGACAGGCCCAGCACGCCATCGAGCTTTGAGTGGTGGCCGCATCTCAGCACGAATTGACGGGCCGGGCCAAGAGGGTGGGTGAAGGATTTCACAAAGTCGTGGGACTCTGGGCACCTCGAGGTTTCAGCTCATGCGCAGTGCCAGGAAGAAGTCCAGCTTGTCCTCGAGGCGGGACAGGTCGCGGCTCGTCAACTGCTCGATCCGTCCGACCCGGTAGCGCAGCGTGTTGACGTGCAGGTGCAGACGGGTCGCGCAGCGGGTCCAGGAGCCGTCGCAGTCGAGGAAGGCCTCAAGGGTGGGGATCAGCTCGGCGCGATGGCGGCGGTCGTACTCGCGCAGCGGGTCCAGGAGACGCGCGGTGAACGCGCGGCGGACGTCGTCGGGGACGAAGGGCAGCAGCAGGACGTGGGAGGCCAGCTCCTGATGGCCGGCCGCGCAGACCCGGCCCGAGCGGGCGGCGGCCACCCGGCGGGCGTGCCGGGCCTCCTCCAGGGCGCCGCGCAGACCCTCCGCCGAGTGGACGGACGCGCTGAACCCGAGGGTGACCCGGCCGTCGTCGTCGAGGCCGGCCGACAACGGGTCGCGTACGGACTCCAGCAGGACGTCGGCGAGGATGCCGGCCTCCGAGCCGTCGAGCTCCGAGGAGACCGCCGCGAGAGGGACCAGGGCGACCGCCTCGTCACCCGTGTGGGCCACGGCGATACGGTCGGAGGGCTCGGGGCCGGTGGCGAGCGGGTCGACCAGGATCTCCTCCAGCAGGGACTGGGCCACCGGGCCCCCTTCCAGGTCGCCGCCCTGCCATTCGACGCGAGCCACGACCACCTGCCAGTGCGGGGCCGTGCCCAGGCCGGGCAGCAGCACGGGGGCGGCCACCCGCAGCCGGGCGGCGATCTCGCCGGGGGCGGCGCCCGCCTGCACCAGCTCCAGGATCTCCTGGGCCAGCCGGCGGCGGACCGCGCGGGCCGCGTCCCGGCGGTCCCGTTCCACCGCGATCAGCTGGGTGACGCCGTACAGCAGGTCCAGGCGTTCCTCCGGCCAGTCCCCGGCGTCCGCCTCCACGGCCAGCAGCCACTCCGACAGCATCGTCTCGCGGGCGTCCCGGGGACCTTGTGGGGAGCGCCCGCTGCTGCGCACCGCGAACAGGGAGTAGGTGGCGGAGCCGAGGGTGACGCGGTGCGGGCCGCGCCGGCCCGTGCGGGCGGCCGCCAGGTGCTCGGCGGCGAGCCGCGCGCACACCTCGGCGGGCAGACCGGGGCCGCCGGCCTTGGGACCGGCGATCAGTCGGCCGGCCGGGGACAGCACCCAGGCCCGCAGATCCAGGTCCGAGCCGAGCAGGTCCAGGACCACGTCCGGGCCGCCGCCCGCCGGGCCCGAGGCCATCATCCGGCGATGCCGGTCGACGACGGCCGCGAGGTCACCGGCGCGCTCGCCGGAGACCTGCCGTACGACGTGCTCGGTGATCGTCGCGAACGCCACCGACTCGTGCACGGCGAAGAGCGGCAGGCGGTGCCGGGCGCACGCGATCACCAGGTCGTCAGGGACGTTCCCCAGCTCGGCCTCGCCGGCGGCCAGGGCGGTCACCCCGGCCCGCACCAGGATCCGTACGAACGGCTCGGAGTCCGCCGCCGTCCCGCGCCAGGCCAGACCCGTGAGCACCAGTTCCCCGCCCGAGAGGTAGCGGCTGGGGTCCCGGAGGTCGGTGGTCATCACACCCCGCACGGTGCGATCCAGCTCGTCCTCGCCCCCGAGCAGCCGCAGGCCCAGCGCGTCGGTGTCCAGCAGTGCGCGCAGCCGCATTCTCGTCGCCGCCGATCTTTGTCTCGAAATCTACGATGAAGTCAGAGGTCCCGTGGTGTGGGGGACGGTCCGTTGTGTGGTGACCGCCGCTCTCCGTCTCCGAGGCTGTGTCCCAGGTCACGCGGGTTGTGTCGCGCGTTTCCACAGGGGAACGCGGAGGTTACTGGTGTCCTCCGTTCATACGAATCTACAAGATGACCTCCCTGGCCAGCCAACTCCTTCATGGTTTCGGTGACTGACCCGGTCGGCGCACGGCGCTGTGTACTGGTATCACTCCGCGTAAACAGCACATGAACGAGCCAGGTCCGCCGCACACGGATTGGCTCGATCCGTACGACTCACGAGACGAAGAAGAGAGCCGGTCATGGACTTCCTTCGCCCCGCCAGCTGGGAGGAGGCGCTCGCCGCGAAGGCCGAGCACCCCGCCGCTGTGCCGATCGCGGGTGGCACCGATGTGATGGTCGAGATCAACTTCGACCACCGCAGGCCCGAGTACCTGCTCGACCTGAACCGCGTCGGCGACCTCGACGAGTGGGAGGTCGGCGAGGAGAGTGTGCGGCTGGGCGCCTCCGTCCCGTACTCGACGATCATGGACCGGCTGCGCGCCGAGCTTCCGGGCCTGGCTCTCGCCTCGCACACGGTCGCCTCCCCGCAGATCCGCAATCGCGGGGGCGTCGGCGGCAACCTCGGCACCGCCTCCCCGGCCGGCGACGCCCATCCCGCGCTGCTGGCGGCCGGCGCCGAGGTCGAGGTGGAGTCCGTACGGGGATCCCGGCTGATCCCGATCGACGCGTTCTACACCGGAGTGAAGCGCAACGCGCTCGCCGCCGACGAGCTGATCCGGGCCGTCCACATCAAGAAGGCGGACGGCCCGCAGCAGTTCTCCAAGGTCGGTACACGCAACGCCATGGTCATCGCGGTGTGCGCCTTCGGGCTCGCGCTGCACCCGTCGTCGCGCACGGTCCGTACCGGCATCGGCTCGGCCGCCCCGACCCCCGTCCGGGCGAAGGCCGCGGAGGAGTTCCTGAACGCGGCGCTCGAAGAGGGCGGCTTCTGGGACAACGGAAAGATCATCACTCCGTCGGTCGCCAAGCAGTTCGCGGACCTGTGCGCGGCCGCCTGCAACCCGATCGACGACGTCCGGGGCACGGCGAGCTACCGCCGCCACGCGGTCGGCGTCATGGCCCGCCGCACCCTGACCTGGACCTGGGAGTCGTACTGCGGAACGGCCGCCACCACGGAGGGAGTCGCGTAATGCGCGTCAGTTTCACGGTCAACGGGCGTCCGCAGGAAGCCGACGACGTGTGGGAGGGCGAGTCCCTGCTGTACGTACTGCGCGAGCGGCTCGGCCTGCCGGGTTCCAAGAACGCCTGCGAGCAGGGGGAGTGCGGATCCTGCACCGTCCGGCTGGACGGCGTACCCGTGTGTTCCTGCCTGGTCGCCGCGGGCCAGGTGGAGGGCCGCGACGTCGTCACCGTCGAAGGGCTCGCGGACTACGCCAAACAGCGCGCCGAGCACGGCGGTTGCGCCTTCGGCGCCGGTGCCGGTGCCTCCGGTTCCGGTGGCACCTCGCTCGACGAGGCCAGGGGGTGGGCCGCCGAGGGCCATGACTCCCAGACCGGCGAGGGCACCGAACTCGCCCCGATCCAGCAGGCGTTCATCGACGCCGGAGCCGTCCAGTGCGGATTCTGCACCCCGGGGCTGCTGGTCGCCGCCGACGAGATGCTGGAGCGCAACCCGAACCCGACCGACGCGGACATCCGCGAGGCGCTCTCGGGCAACCTGTGCCGCTGCACCGGCTACGAGAAGATCATGGACGCGGTCCGCCTGGCGGCCGCCCGGCAGGGAGAGGCGGTCTGACCATGCCCAACGGCGCTCCCCTCGGTACCCCCACCAAGATCACCCAGGGCTCCCCGACCCGGGGTGGCATCGGCGAGTCCACGCTCCGCCCGGACGGCACCCTCAAGGTCACCGGCGAGTTCGCGTACTCGTCCGACATGTGGCACGAGGACATGTTGTGGGGCCACATTCTGCGCTCCACGGTCGCCCACGCCGAGATCGTCTCCATCGACACCAGCGAGGCCGTCGCCCTGCCGGGTGTCCACGCCGTCATGACGTACGACGACCTGCCGACCGAGGTGAGGAACTACGGCCTGGAGATCCAGGACACCCCGGTCCTCGCCCACGGCAAGGTCCGCCACCACGGCGAGCCGGTCGCCATCGTCGCGGCCGACCACCCGGAGACCGCGCGCCGCGCAGCCGCCAAGATCAGGGTCGAGTACCGCGAACTGCCGGTCATCACCGACGAGGCCGCCGCCACCGCCCCGGACGCGATCCTCATCCATGAGAACCGCGACGACCCTCACTTCGGCCACGTCCCGCACCCGAACATCGTCCACCGCCAGCCGATCATCCGCGGCGACGTCCCAGCGGCTCGGGAACGCGCCGACGTCGTCGTCCGGGGCGAGTACACCTTCGGCATGCAGGACCAGGCCTTCCTCGGCCCCGAGTCGGGTCTCGCGGTGCCGGACGAGGACGGCGGCGTCCACCTCTACATCGCCACCCAGTGGCTGCACTCCGACCTGCGCCAGATCGCCCCCGTGCTCGGCCTGCCCGAGCGCAAGGTACGGATGACGCTGTCCGGCGTCGGCGGCGCGTTCGGCGGCCGCGAGGACCTGTCGATGCAGATCCACGCCTGCCTGCTGGCGCTGCGCACCGGCAAGCCCGTGAAGATCGTCTACAACCGGTTCGAGTCCTTCTTCGGGCACGTCCACCGCCACCCGGCCAAGCTGTCCTACGAGCACGGGGCCACCAGGGACGGCAGACTGACGCACATCAAGTGCCGGATCGTGCTGGACGGCGGCGCCTACGCCTCCACCTCCGCTGCCGTCGTCGGCAACGCCGCCTCGCTCTCCGTCGGCCCGTACGTCGTCGACGACGTCGACATCGAGGCCCTCGCGCTCTACACCAACAACCCGCCCTGCGGCGCCATGCGCGGCTTCGGCGCGGTCCAGGCGTGCTTCGCCTACGAGGCACAGATGGACAAGGTCGCAGGCGAACTCGGCCTGGACCCGGTGGAGTTCCGCCGGCTCAACGCGATGGAGCAGGGGACCGTCATGCCGACGGGCCAGCCCGTCGACTCCCCGGCCCCCGTCGCCGAACTCCTGCGCCGCGTCAAGGCGATGCCGATGCCGCCGGAGCGCCAGTGGGAGAGCAGCGAGGGCGCGGACGTACGACAGCTGCCGGGCGGCCTGTCCAACACCACGCACGGCGAAGGCGTCGTCCGCGGCGTCGGCTACGCGGTCGGCATCAAGAACGTCGGCTTCTCCGAGGGCTTCGACGACTACTCGACCGCGAGGGTGCGCATGGAGGTCGTCGGCGGGGAGCCCGTCGCCACCGTGCACACCGCGATGGCCGAGGTGGGCCAGGGCGGCGTCACCGTCCACGCGCAGATCGCCCGCACGGAGCTCGGCGTCGCCCAGGTCACCATCCACCCGGCGAACACACAGGTGGGCAGCGCCGGTTCGACGTCCGCGTCACGTCAGACCTACGTCACCGGAGGCGCCGTCAGGAACTCCTGCGAGCTCGTCCGGGAGAGGGTCCTGGAGATCGGGCGCCGCAGGTTCGGCTCGTATCACCCCGCCTGGGCCACCGCCGAACTGCTGCTGGAGGGCGGCAAGGTGGTGACCGACGGCGGTGAGGTCCTCGCCGACCTGGTGGACGTACTGGAGGACGAGGCCGTCGAGGTCGAGGCCGAGTGGCGGCACCGCCCCACCGAGGCCTTCGACCTGCGCACCGGCCAGGGCTTCGGACACGTCCAGTACTCCTTCGCCGCCCACCGCGCGGTCGTCGAGGTCGACACCGAGCTCGGCCTGGTCAAGGTCATCGAACTGGCCTGTGCCCAGGATGTCGGCAAGGCGCTCAACCCGCTGTCCGTCATCGGCCAGATCCAGGGCGGCACGATCCAGGGTCTCGGCGTGGCGGTCATGGAGGAGATCATCGTCGACCCGAAGACCGCGAAGGTGCGCAACCCCTCCTTCACGGACTACCTGATCCCCACCATCCTCGACACACCGACCATCCCGGTCGACGTGCTCGAACTCGCCGACGACCACGCCCCGTACGGGCTGCGCGGCGTCGGCGAGGCACCGACGCTGTCGTCGACTCCGGCCGTGCTCGCGGCCATTCGGAACGCCACGGGCCTGGAGCTGAACAGAACGCCGGTACGTCCCGAACACCTGACGGGAACCGCGTAACGTCCGCCGCCGGCACCAAGGAGGCCGAGACAGATGCTGGACATCGCCGAAGAACTGCACCGGTGGGTCGAGCAGGGACGCGACTTCGCCGTGGCCACCGTGGTGGCCGTGAGCGGCAGTGCGCCCCGCCTGCCCGGCGCCGCCCTCGCGGTGGACGCCGACGGCACGGCGATCGGCTCGGTCTCCGGCGGCTGTGTGGAGGGCGCGGTCTACGACCTGTGCCAACAGGCCCTGGCGGACGGGGAGTCGGTCCTGGAGCGGTTCGGCTACAGCGACGAGGACGCCTTCGCCGTCGGCCTGACCTGCGGCGGTGTCATCGACATCTACGTCACTCCGGTGCGGGCGGGCGACCCCGTCCGCCCGGTCGTCACGGCCGCGCTCGCCGCCGCCGCGGGCCGACGGGCGGCCGCGCTGGCCCGGATCGTGTCCGGTCCCGCGGACCTCCTCGGCCGCGCGATGCTGGTCCGATCCGAGGGCGGACCCGACGGCGGTTTCGGCGCCCACCCCGAACTGGACCGCACGATCGCCGCGGAGGCCGGCGCCTTCCTGGACGCGGGCCGCACCGGCACCCTGCGGATCGGCGCACAGGGCTCCCGCTGCGGCACCCCGCTCACGGTGCTCGTCGAGTCGTCCGTCCCCCCGCCCCGGATGATCGTCTTCGGCGCCATCGACTTCGCGTCGGCGCTGGTCAGGGTCGGCAGGTTCCTGAACTACCACGTGACGGTGTGCGACGCACGCCCGGTGTTCGCCACCCGCGCCCGCTTCCCCGAGGCCGACGAGATCGTCGTCGAGTGGCCCCACACCTACCTGGAGCGCACAGAGGTCGACGCCCGTACGGTCCTGTGCGTCCTCACCCACGACGCCAAGTTCGACGTACCCCTGCTGAAACTGGCCCTGCGCCTCCCGGTGGCGTACGTCGGTGCGATGGGCTCCCGCCGGACCCACCTGGACCGCGACGCCCGCCTGCGCGAGGTCGGGGTGAGCGAGCTGGAGCTGACGCGGCTCCACTCCCCGATCGGGCTGGACCTCGGAGCCCGTACGCCCGAGGAGACGGCCCTGTCGATCGCCGCGGAGATCGTCGCGAACCGGCGGGGCGGCAGCGGTGTCTCCCTGACCGGTGCGCACACACCGATCCATCACGAGGTGACCTCGGGCCCGGCGGGGCGGATCGGGTCGGTGGCCTGAGCTGAACTGAACCGGCCGATCCCTCGACCCGCCCCGCCGACCGGTCGTCAGGGCCGTCTGAGCAGATGGTTGAGCGCCCGTCCGAAGACCGACCGGGCCGCCGCCCCCAGCACGGGATCCAGGAACGCGGGCAGCGGACGCACCCGGAGTTCCTCGCGCCACACCACCCGCGTACGCCCGCCCGGGCCGGGGAGCACCTCGATCTCGGCCCAGCCGCGGACGATCCGGCCCCGCTTCTCCAGGCGGCACAGGCCCGGCAGGGTCTCGGTGGGCGGGCGCCACAGAGTGACCTCCATCCGGTCGTCGAAGGCGAGCGGACCGATCCCCGAACGGGCCACGAAGACCGTGCCCGCACGTGTCGGCGAGGGCGTGACCACGATGACGCGGGTCAGCGGGACCACCATGGCGTGGCGGGGCCACTCCGTGAGGCGGCGCCAGGCCTCGTCGAGGGGAAGGGGTGCCGTGCGTTCGAGCTGGAAGGTGACCACAGAACGATCGTAGGGAATCCGGCCTGCTCAACGGCGTGTTCGTATACGGCTCACCCTGTTGGCCCAGTCGGGCATCGGCGCGGGGGCGTACTCCGGGCGAACGCGCCGCTCGTCGTGGGCCGACGCCGACCGACGCATACGCGACCGCCGAGGGGTTACTCGGATCGACGCCAGTGAACGCGAGCGAGGAGGTGGCGCCGTGAGCCGCGTCAGGGCCGTGTTGTTCGAACGGGACGGGACACTCGTCGAGGACGTCCCGCACAACACCGACCCCGACCGTGTCCGTCCCCTCGCCGGAACCCGCGAGGCGGTCGGTCTGCTGCGTCTGCACGGCATCAGCACCGGGTTCCTCACCGAACAGCCCGGTGTGGCACGCGGTCTGCTCACCGATGCCGAGGTGCGCCGGGTCGACCGGCGGGTCGACGACCTCCTCGGCCCGTTCGACGTGTGGGGTGTGTGCCCGCACGCTCCGGACGACGGCTGTCACTGCCGTGCACCCGAACCGGGACTGCTCCTGTGGGCGGTCGGCCGGGTGTGCACGGCCCCGTCGGACTGTGTCGTCGTCGGCGACCGCGGTGCGCGTGTCGAGGCCGCACGGCGGGCGGGCGGCCACGGCATCCTCGTCCCCTCGGACCGGACCCTGCCGGAGGAGACGGCGCATGCCGACCATGTGGCGCCGGACGTCCTGACCGCCGTACGCGCGATCCTCACCGGCCCGCCGCGGGGCCGGGTGCTGGCCGACGAGCGGCCCATCGAGTCCGCGTACGCCACCGGGGAGGGGCCGGGGTGACCCCCTCCGATGCCGGTGCCGGAGGGGGCACTGATCTGTCACTCGCCGTAGAACGTGGCGTCCGCCCGGTCGGTGGCCGTGCTCAACGTCTGTACGTACAGCAGGTAGTTGTAGTGGCGGACATAGCGCCCGGCGGAGGCGTACGACTCGTAGGAGACCCCGGCCGAGTCCGACAGCCCCGCACGCTTGAAGAAGGTGGCGTCGGAGGCGAACTGCGCCGAGCCGTCGTTCTTCTCCAGCCGGACCTCGAAGTTGTTACTGCGCAGGTAGTAGCCGGGGAAGTTGGCCGACTCCAGTGACACGGTGCCGCTGCCGGCCAGGCCGGTGACGACCCGGAACTGGGAGTCGGCGAGCGGGGAGACGCCGGTGTCGATCCGGGCCCGGTAGTCGTAGTGGCGGACGAAACGGTCCGGGAAGTTGTACGACGACAGCCGCTGCGGAGTCACCCCGTCGGCCACCGGGACACCGAAGTCCGGGGTGCCGTCGGCCTTCCAGTACAGCTTCTGGACCCGGGTGCGGCGGTTCGGGTCGTTCAGCGGATCGCCGCTGATGTTCTTGTAGTTGCGGTCGTGGTAGACGAGGACGTCGCTCTTGCCGTCCTCGGACACGGTGAACGAGTTGTGGCCCGGGCCGTATTGGCCGGTGGACGCGTTGCTGGTGAAGACGGGCGTCGAACTCTTCGTCCACGAAGCCGCGTTGAGCAGGTCCGCGCTCGCGGAAGTGGACAGCAGACCGAGGCAGTAGTTGCTGTCGGTGGCGCTCGCCGAGTACGACATGAACACCTTGCCGCCGTGCTGGATCACCGCCGGACCCTCGTTGACCTTGTACCCGACCGTCTCCCAGGCGTAG
>Ga0307516_10006168_pt1 | contig 14114 bp, 18 predicted proteins | sample 19_EM_MG_FD_203310 | JGI IMG/M metagenome (GOLD analysis project Ga0307516, IMG submission 203310) | Populus trichocarpa ectomycorrhiza microbial communities from riparian zone in the Pacific Northwest, United States - 19_EM | ecosystem: Host-associated > Plants > Roots > Unclassified | place... | reverse complement strand
AGCAGCGCGACCTCCGCGGCGCCCAGGGAGAACTCACCCCCCTCGTCATCGGGCGTACCAGAGAAGCCGACCGTCAGGTGGCGGAGGTGAGGGAGCGACCGTTCGAAGATCCAGGAAAAGTGAGGGACGTCAGAAGGGAACCCGTAGAGAATCAATGTGTGGAGTCGATGGCCGTGAGATACACGTTGTCCTCTCCAATACTCCAGGACTCCTCTTTGGCCGGCTGGTTCCCAGTTAAGCTGTGCAATTACCACCTGAGGGTTCCCTTTCGATCTTTTAAGCGCAATGCAGGCCGTTTTGGGTCGCATACAGTTGACCTCCCGCCATAATTCCGTCGCGGTAGACATGATCCTGTGAATGCGGTGACAGGTGGAGAAAACTGGGCGCCAAATGTGGGGCTCCCGCAAATCTTGCATGGTGAATGATAGAATGTGGACAATGATCTCGGTGGGAAGTTGTAGAAGCGGAGAACGCAGTCGGTTTTTCAAGCGGAGAAGTTTCTTCATGTGGATGAGTACGGCTGCGACTCCATCCTCGGTCTTCTTCATCGTGGCGTCACCGGTCCGGACGAAAGCGGGTTCCATGATCTAACGTGAAAGTCAGACGAACAATAACCCGAACCATTGTGGAATGCGGCGGACGGTAGGAGGTGAGAACTCTGACGATTTGCAAGGGGAGAGATCAAGAGCGACTCACTCATTTCCCACGCGCTTGTATACATGACTTTGCCACCGAACCATGAACCTGACCGGCGCGTCAATATATCACGGGTGACCGGTACCAGTAACCTTCATTGGTCCCCCAGAAAAGGCACTGACATCCACTCTTGCCCTAGAGACCCCAAGTGTAATCATGTACGTGCAACAACTTCCGTGTCGTATTAACTTCCGCATAGTACTTCCCATACGCTTGTGCGACGCCCAGCCCCTCCTCCAATTCCACGATCTGCCATGCATTCTACCACCCTTTACCTTTGGTGTCGGCTACACTGCAGCTCCCCACTCATAACCGCCATACGGAAGGACCCAGCCGCGACTAAATCACCAGTCACCCAAAAACACAGGATGTGCGGGCTCGATGGCACACAACTAGATCAGCTCCCAGACGCATATATCGCGGGGGAGGGAAGCAGTCTGATTGCACGAGGGTAAGTTCTTCGTGCGTCCGAGGAGATTCCGAAAGAGATACGCTGGATAAACAGAGGTGTGAGGTCCGATTGTTACTAAGTGCCCATTGCATCGGAGAACACTTACCAACACGAGGGGCTGGATAGGCGTCGAAAAGGATGATCCCTTCATTGACGAGCTACTCGAGGGTTACGGACCATCCGGGGAACTCCGTGGACGCGGTGGTCGTGGGGTGGGTGGTAGAGGTGTCCGTCGAGTTTCCCCGCCCTTGGCGTCAACGGAAGGTCATCAACGCGTCCCGAAAGGTCCAGCGTGTAAAGAGGCACCGGGATGCACCAAGGCGGAGTAATGAGAGGTGGTAAAATTGTAGAGCGCGAATGGGGAGGTGTGGGGGTTATGAGACAGGTTGTCGGTCGAGGACTGGAGACGGCGGACCCCGATCATCCGGATCATGTAACGCTTTGGATCCGTTTCTCACCTGTGGTTTCGACAGAGAACGCGTCTCCTACACAGAATGACCCCCGCACCTCTTGATTCGTGTTCCACGAGCTTATCAACTCCCATCGCCCTGGTGCCACTTTGCACGCTGGACCTTTCGGGGACCCGCCCCCGGCCGACTGTCGACGCAATGGGTGGGGAAGGTCGACGGCCATCCCTATCACCTGCCTCCACGTACATAGCGTCCATGGAGTCTGCTCGGGATGGTTCGTAGCCCTCGGGCAGCTCGTCAATGGAGGGCCCATTCTATTCGGGACCTTTCAAGACCCTCTCCTCGATCAGTGTTCTCTGAGGGGGTCTCCCCGTGAATCGCAACACCGGCCCTTCTTTACACTCGCGTTTGCCTTCACACCAAACTTCCATCCCAACTAACCACCGGACCCCAAGTTCTGACGATGGCAGATTTCGCCTCTCGTCGCGGGTGAGCCCATCCATTGACACAGGCGTTTTAAAATTGTGTTGTTCCATGTCTCCGCCATGTTCTGCACCCCGCCTCTTGTATCACTCATACACGTCATATACTCGATACACTCGAATAAATGTGACTTCTGTCGGCTATCTGCCATACTCTCGTCCGGTTCGCTCTAAATCAACCAGGTGGAGGACACAGGGGGTAAGAATTGCCTCAACCACCGTGCTAACTGTGACTCTCATCGGTGTGGACAACCCAGGCAAACCGACTCCCGTCTTCGCGACCCCATTGTGACCCCGCGTTCAAACAAATTCCCAAACGTGGAGGGTAACGTCCGAGCTATTCCCCTCATCCGGTGTCGCCTTGCCATAACATTAACATGTGACTTCGCTCCCAACAGATCGGGGGAAACAGCTCACCAGGAAAAATAAACTCCCGTCACTCAAGGATCCCAGACTCCATGGGTCCACGTCATCGCTTGGTTTAAATATGTGGTCACAATACTCTTCAAGCCCCGTTCTCTTGATTTCACCACCCCCGCCAATCCAAGGTGGCAGGGAGCTACGTCCCCGCCGGCTAAAGTCGAACGTCTGGACACCCCAGTCGCCAGTGAAATCCACCCATACCACCACCACCTGGGCGTCGTGAACAAAGATTTCTGGCTCGCCGGCGTCTATCGGACTCTCCACGACCACAGCATCTCCCCTCCACTCATTCCATGGTATGCGAGAGTCTGTGCACGCCAAAAGTGTTTGTTCGACCAGAGCCTGGATCCTCATGACGAGAAAAACGTGGGGATCCCAATCATTCACCATTCCTAAGACGATGACCGCCTGGGCTGGGTCAGCAGTGAACGGCTCGTCCTTGTTCAGTGTCCCAAATAATCGGTCGTTGTCGAGAATTATGTAGACTGCCCGGTCGCGGAATCGATGCGGCAGCCCTAGTCTTCGTAAATTGCCAGGACGACCCTGTGGAATGAGTGTGTTAAACACAATCAACTCCGTGGCGTTGTGTAAGATGACCATCCTAAATTCGTCGAGGAAGGCGAGCTGCATATCCCATGTAACCAACTCGCTCCCGTCCGCGGATGAAAGGTCGAGTACCTGAGGAGGTGCAATGAGCAAACTGTGATTTGTCAAACCTTATCAGCCTTACCAAATCACCAGTTTTCCAGTTCCACACAAATATCCTCCGGACCATCTCATCTCGCGGTAGGTCATCGTCTCGGTAGGAACAAAATATCGTGACCATGGAGCCAGTAATAATCATCCCGTTGGTTTCCACAGAGTGGACGTGGACACTGTGCGGGATATCCCACGTGATGACGTCACAAGGGAGTGGGTGATATGGGGAACCGTCCTGAAGATTGAGAAGGTGTATACGAATCGACCTGTGAACAGTCAGTCGCTGGCCACCAATGCTTTAAACGAAGAAGTAACACCAGTCACCCACTTTTCCCCCCGTTCGGCAACGGCGATGGCATTTTCGGGCGAGCACACAGCATAACCAAAAACTTCATAAGCGAAAGGAGGGATGGTCCAGCCCTCAACCAAATTTTGACTCGTGAGTGGCGGGATACGGAGGAAAGTGAGGTCGTTGCGCTCCACGGAACGGGTGGCAAGGTGCCCATTACCTAAATACGCGACGTTACCCCAACCCAATGGCTGACTGGGAGGTAATTCCAAGGTGCCCTTTACCACTTCTGGTCCACCGGCCCACTTGCGGGCGTACTCTTCACGCAGTTTACGACGTTCGGCCAGGTCGCGAGGACAACTGGGATTATCAATCAGTCCGACGGCAAAGAGCTCGCACTGGTGCTGAAGGGTGGGGGAGTTGCGAACGAGGCGTCGAAAGTACCGGCTGACCTAGAGTCATCGTACAGTGCACAGTCAACAAAAGTTCGGATAACTTGAAGATTGCAATGACACCCCGCACCGTTTCAATTTTGACGATATCCTGGCCGGGCAGAGACGTGAGTATTCGCTCTAGGACCTCAACAGGAATCTCTGTCGGGTTGGGTAGCGGCGCGGGCATGGTTTTGGAATTTGCGGAGGCCCGAGGTCGTGGCCGTCGGTGGTCAATCAACAAGCGCCCATCAGTTACCTATCATCGAGCGCGAATCCGTCACCACCGATTTTCCGACGGAGGAATCGCGGTTGTGGATCGCATCGGGAGAGATTGAAATCACAATTGCGTCCATCATACAAGCCGGGGGATTGTGTCTAGCGTATGGAGGTGCGATGAGGATCGTCGAAAGTTTTGTGGGAGTCACAAGAATTCTGACCGCGTTGCTTAGGGAGACTGTTCAAACGTTCAACGTTCAACGTTCATCGACATCGCCCAGCGAGCTCAGAGCCGGCAAATTCTCGAGCGGTCAGCTATTGAAGCCCACACCACGAGTCCCGCGACGGTCAGATCCCAGGTTGGGAGGGCACTGAGCGAATCCCAAGTACGCGGATAGATTTAACGAACAGCCCAACATCATCCAAGCGTTCTTTCTCGGTATTTTATTCATCCAATGTCGTTATCCATGCATCACGCTCTCTGCGCTGGCCCACTGTGTGCGGGACCCGGAGAGAGGAGAGTCACGGTGGGATCAAGGAGAGCAAAGCTGTCATGTGACTGGTTGGGGCGGAGCTCTCCCCACCACCGACCATCTCAGTGTGACATCCAACCTTCACAAACACTCAGTGGCGCGATCGTTCTTCACCAAGGATGATTAGCGCTAGCGTGGACGGTACTTGCACCACCCTATGTAACATCGGCAACGGCCACAATCACCTCAACCCGCGAACGCTGGACTGGTCTCTTTCTTGACAGCAGGCAATACAGACAGCCGCCGCTGAAGTAACCCTATTGGGGATGCCAACATATCCCCTTGGCACATGGCGGGTGGATCGTGGCTCCCAGAAGATCCGTTTGACAACTCCCCCGTTTCCCTCATCTTTGTCCTCAACCTTCTCTCTGTGTCCCCTCAAGTATGCGCTCGGGCAGTTTATTCACCTACTTTCCGCTCGTTTTGAGCTTTGGGATTGGCGCGTTGGCGCAAGCGGAAGTGGCGAAGTGTTTGGCCGGGTGGGAATGGGTACGCTTTTTTCCATCTCTTGCAGTTTTTGGGAGGGCGGAGGATATTTTTGTTGGGGCACCAAAGTCAAAACAAGAGATCAAGAATAACATTCAGTTGCCTTCTATCGTAGAATCGGAACTCCCTTGACCAAGACCCCTGCAAGGTTGGCTCGATGCTCGACGCCAATTGTCGCGGTTTGCGTGAGTGATTCGGTTATCGCTTCCCACTTTTGCTCTCGAAGCGTAGTGCTTTGTAGGATGAATAGCTTACCCCATTCTGTGCGACTAGTCAACTACAATTACGAGACGCTAGCAAAGGATCAATACTACGTCTCCCCAAGCAAGAATCATACCGGAGACATGGAATGCGACTGCAACACCGTGATGTATAGGTGAGCAGTTTCGTCCTCGGGCCCCGTGATCACTACCCCGCTTTTTCACTCACCAGGGTTGCGAAAAACAGTCTTATCATGGCGTGCGCGACGTGCCAAACTGGAGTCTCTCACTCGTAAGATAATATTCGACCCAGGAACCGTGCTTGGTGAATTACGAGTCTTCGCAGATGGGACTGGTGGTCATCCGAGTGCGACGGTGTCTACGTCAAACAGTAAGTTCCCTATCCATTCCCGCCACCAACGTTTTTGTCCTGTCCCTGATGACCTTCTCTCGATAGATACCCTCGTGATTACCCACAAGGAACTGCCGTCCCACACTGGGCATTCTTCGATGTCACGGTTCGTGACCTTCCCCAGCCAACCGAATCCACGCTGATTTTTGGTGAAGGCGTTGCCTGATAGAACGTACTCCAACAGCGTAGCCGAATCTCTCGGAAGTGAGTCGAACCCGAGGGTCAGTGCCATTCGAGGTTCTGACACTTGCTGGGTAACGTAGGAGATCCTGAAGCGCTTCCGAGGAAACCCAGTACGTCGACCTCATCGAGAATGCCGACTGGCTCAAGTCCTGGTGGCAATATCTCGTCGGGCCGCAATATCGGGGCCATCGTCGGCGGTCAGTCCCGTATCCCGTTTGCATTCTTGTACTCGATTGGTCTGAATTTTGGCGATCACAGGAGTGGTGGGCGGAGTAACTGCGCTCGTCATCGTACTCGTAATCGTCGCATTCTTCGTCGTACGGCGCGGTCGTAAGAAGAGGGACAGAAACTCCCAACCCCAACACCAGCACCAAGAAGTACCTGGCAATTCCTGGAACACATCACAGACTCCACCCGCGTACGACCCCAGCATTTTAAGTGGGCCCACCCTCGTCCCGAACGTTCCTTTCCAATCATTTGTGAGTTCCTCGCCGCCTCAGTTGGAGTGGTGGTGGATTTGATATTTGTGGTATTTAGAACCCTGGAGATGCAACGGCATACCCGCTTCCTTCCGGGATGTACCAGAAGGACCCGACAACGGCTCTACGACCAATGAGATATGTCGCATCCACCTCAAACCATCCTGGTGGGCGATGACCTGCACTCTCCAGGTTGCATACTTTATGTCGCTTGCATTGGGTTGGTCACGTATAATGTAGTATATCGTAGCAATCCCGCGGGCCGTGGGGTGGAGTTCCGCGAGAACGCAGAATCTGGAATAGGAGGGCGAAACGCGAGATGAATAGGGGCACGAGATGGTTCGGAAAACGCTCTGATTTGTTCGAAGTGTCCACGGAAACGGAGACCGAATGTGGATAAACGCCGGCGTCACTCAAGCTGCTTCCACGGGAGGTCGTTGTCACGGGAGCGCTCAAGCAGGACGAGCTTTTTGGCACTGGCCACAGTGTAGTTATTCCGGAAAACCTGTACTTAACATATCTCTCTTCGCCACGGTCGCGGCCACCGCTACGAGTCTGTAGAAGGACTGGCTCGCGGTTACCCACCGCTGGAATGACCTTGCCTCCTGTTCCTGCATTAGCTTGCATGTGGATCTGACACTGAGATGATTCCACCTCACTTTCGCCGCTGCTCGATACCGTGTGAGGTTAGTAGTTCCCGGTTTTTCTCTGGGCCACGGAGGCCCCTCCTCTTACAGAAGGCCAAGGGATTCTCTTGGATCGGCCCGCGATGAGTCCAGTAACGAAGCAAAGCGAGTATGATGGCCCTTCACGTACCCGCTCCAGAAATTCACCAACAGCCTGCTGAGGTGTCCCCTCCTCCTCGTTCCCGGCCCGGAACAACCAGATGCGCCAACGCAAGTGATAACCCCCGCGACCCCCACAGCAGAACCTGCGATTGTCCCTCTAACCAGTACTCTGCGACCCGAGGAACCACCACAGTCCCCCATCGAGAGCTGGATACGTCGTTTTATTTCCGGGCACCCGCTTCTGGTTGGGTGTGGAGGGTACGTGTTGCAACCCCGCGGCGGGGAATTCCGGCAAGTTTCCGCCCCCCAATATAAGTACTAGTACATCAAACTCGACCTTTTCATACGATCCAACTCACCTCCCGGCGATCAAGACGGGTGGGAAGTCATTGTAGATTTTCAACGAGTCCAACTCCGATGGGTTAACGCAACTCTCCTTCTCTTTCTTCTTATGTTACCTCCTTACAATGGTGACTCAAATTGGAGGTGGAATCGGATTCTTGGAGGAAGTCGTTACCGGTCTTCGACGCCTGCATAGGAAATCACCCCTTGGAGGGGAGCGAGTCACTACTACGGTATTTCCGGGGGATCATTGAAGAAGGTACTCTGATTTTCATGCTAGGCTCACCTGTTGCGAACCACCATCGATGTTCTCGTTGGGTCTATTCGAGGACGGTACGACGGAGGATTCCAAGTATCCGAACCTGATGTCGCCCGAGGTGAGGATGGAGTATGGGTTATAAATGGGACCTGGGGGTCTTGGTCCGTTAGATCGATTTTGTTCGTTCACATGCGATCTGTTGTCTATTACGCGTTTGTCGCTGTGTTTATTTTTGCGCTGGCAGGGCGATCACCGTTTTTCTCCGTACTAGCACGTTGGGACTTAGGAATCAAATTTCTTGGCCATCGGGCCTCGAGTCCAGAGGGGGGACCATAGGTGGGGGAAGGGCAGAACCAGAGAGGGTGAGTGTTCTGGAACCCCGATGCGCGGTAACCTAGCCGAATCCTCTTATTCCTCAGTTGTCGGGCTCTGTAGATAACTCACCAAGACTGTCCCTCCTCCGGCCACCACGGTGCCTCCGAAAGGACACCAGAGAAACATATTTCTATCCTCAATCCGGGCTCTCCAATCGAGAGTTGCCGCCGATCCTGTCCTTAGCTTTGTTAGAGAGCAACACCGCGGGGGATTCGATCTACCCAGTGATATCAATAACAGTAAGCACCCCTTTGGATCATCGTTTGGGAGATGGGGCGGTACGTACCGTACATGTCCAAACATCATCGCGAAGTCGTTGGTAGACGGAGCGAAAGAACCGGTCACGTATTGGGGTGGTTTTGAGCGTAAAGTGGCCTTCCGAACTTGCCGGTTGGCCATACATCTCCCTGTGGCCTACCCCTGCGAAGGCTAGGTCGGGGACGCGTGGGCACCTGCAGAATCTTCCAAGAGGCGCTGATCACCATTCCATAGGTAGCGGCGTGTTTAACGAGGTTCTCAAGAGCCAGGGCACATGATGTACGCGACTGAGGAGGTTCTTTGTTGCGCCGGATCGGCCCGCTCCGAGCCGGAAGCTGGGCAGACAGTTGCTTCGATGTCCTGATTCTCTCTCTCAGCTGTCGTGTACTTGGTTTTCCGACGTGCCACCCGGCCTGTTATTAGACTCGGTTTTGATGCGGACCATTCAGCCATAGATTCGTTCCGTGCGACCTTGGTGAGTGCGGTTTAAAGCTGCACCTTCACGAGAAGTCAAGAGGACCGCCTCGAAAATTTGTCTGCCGCTCCCAATAAATCCCTCTAGGTTTGGTCTACAACGCGTCCAGGGGCACCTTCTTGTCCCCCCATCCCGCTCTGGTTTGCCTCCATGAGTCCTCCATGGCCATACTTTCCCGGCGACGCCACGTGACACCATCCCCGATGTACACGAAGGGGTTGCCAGGGTCCTTTGCCCTGACCTTCGGGCCATACGTTGAAGACGTAATCAGCCTCCCACTCACGTTTTCCGCGCCCTCTGCGGTGGCTCTAATGGTTCCGTCCTTGGTCCCTAATAAGGCCGTGCACGGGACGATCGGTGGACAAACCATCATACAAACCCACCTACACATGCACGGCGCCTTGGAAATGCGTATTTCGTCGGCAAGGGCGTGGGCGGAGGACATCGTAGCGACCCGTAGCCATGACTTTTGACTGTCGTATCTCCTTGGGCTCCTTTGTGGCTCAATCCCCCACGGCCATATTCATTCAACTCCCGACATTGGATGCTTCCTGTGGTGGGTGACCGTGTGTGTACTGAGTAACTTTTCTCTTTGTATTATCCGTGCGTCGCGCTACTTCAAAGCACGTTGGTTACCAAAATTTGGGGTCGAAAATGATCGCCATGGGACTGTTTGACCCCCTCCGATTTCCCCCCGATTTCCGTCCCCCCTCTAGATCCTAACGATCTTTGTGCCTCCTGCTTCTTTGGCTACCTAAGCTCCAACAGGAGGGAGCGACATGGAAGAGGAGGTGGGCTCGAGGTTTCACGCGGAGGGAAGGCCACACAGTTGTCTGTTAGACCCCGTCTCGTTCCCTCGATTGCAAAATCGGGCACACGGCGAGTTAAGCGGAATTAAAGGGTCGCCACCACCACCACGGACACAAAGTCCACCTTCCTTTGTCGAATCCGACACCGTTTGATCGGCCACATCTCTCATGGCCTGGGACACCTTACGCAACCGCCTACAGAAGCACTCACCCTTTGGATATAAATTCGGTGTGCGTTAGGGGAGATGAACTCAACACAAGCTCTCTTCCTTCCTCCTTCTCCACTCCCCCCTACGCCTTCTACAAACCCACCGTAACCACCAACCCCTTCACGACAATGTCCCAGTCCTCTTGTAATACTTGCACCTATGAAGGCTATAATGCTACCCTTTGGGTGAGTTCACCTGCACAAGTCCAATTGCTCCCTGAATACTGACGGGGGACCCAGGCAGTTCGAAACCCATGGTTCCGGAACTGTTCATCGTTGGCCGGGGCATTGGGAGACCAGGAGGTTTGTTTTTTTCTTGAATGTTATCTCACCCCGTTGCTAAGCCGTTCCCTCGCTAGACTAAAGAACCGCCCTCCCAACACCCTCTTGCGGTTTTTGACCCGTCCGAATGGTATCAGGAGCAGGGGGTCGCTCTAACCTCTCTCAATTACCTTGAGGGATATCCGGACGAGGGTGCTGAAGAAGTCCAACCGGAGTCGGCTTCTGGGCCTACCACCGGGAACCTCACCTCCGGACATCAAAACGGCAGCGGGAGCTCTCCGATAGTTGCCGACCCCCAGGGTGTGGTCCCGTTCTTCTGCCGGGTAGGACGGTGTCGATACTGGCACACCGACCGTAGGCAGATTACACGCCATCGGAATTTACACTTCCGGCACCGTTTCTGGTGGCTGTGTCCAAACGAAACGGGCACCTGCCCAAAACCAGGGTGGCACTTTCGGCGCAAGGATGCAGTCCTCGCACACTGCAGGAAGTCCTCCAAGTGCGGCGTGGAGCTCAAGGCCAAGGGGGGAAAGCCTGAGCGTCAAGGGGAATGGGCGAGTAAAGAGGATCTGGAACCACATGATCCAACGTTTCACATCCCCTACCGGAATTTTGATGGACGGACTGGACGGAGGTAGAGTTCGGAATATCCTCACGGGTTGTAACGTGTACGATGTTGCATAGTTTGGGTGGTTGTCCGTCGATACCCCTGCATTTATGATACCCTGCTGGTCAATAATAATCCCTCTTTTTTTACGTTCCGTGTGCACAACAAGGTATTTCTAGGGCGTTGCGTAAAGAAGCAAACTCTACCTCCCGACTTCAAGCTTCAAGTCCCAGACAGAATCCGCTCAATTCAAGGGGGACCCGGCCTGCATTTCTCCGTTACGTGTTTCATTTCTGCGATTTCAAAGCGACACAAAGCGTACGATATAAATACACGCGAAACCGGTTTACAGTAGACATGTCAAGAACTATTCAACAAACTAAGACATCGTTCGGTGGCAACGTAGTGCCAAGATAAAAGGGAGAGAAAGGTCAAAACGGTCAACACACCCTCAAGTTAAAACACAAGAAAGCGAAACCACATCGTCTACCTCCTCTGTCCTCATTGTATTCATCAAAGAGGACCGGCGGGATATGCCCGGGACCAACCGTGAAACACCCTAATACTAACCAACCAGGGCATCCAAAGTCGATAGAGGAAGTGAACTCTGGATCCGGCTAGCTCCTCTTCGATGATTGAAGCCACTTCGGTAACCACCGGTGTAGGTGCTGGGCATTCCCATCCCCCTCGGCCTGAACAGCGTGGTGTTCCCGGAAGAAAGATCCAGGCATGGGGATATCGTCCGTTTGGATCGACATCCTCGAAGTATCTTCACATACTGACTCAACCAGGGGGGGTTGTGGAGAGGGTCTCCGCACTGGTGGTTCCTGCGACTTCTTCACTTGATTTTCTACTACTGGCGATTGCACGCCGCTGGTGGAGGGGAGTGGAGGGGTAGGTTCTTTTGCATTCAAAGCACCCAACGGCGGTCCAGTTTCCCCGGCTAGGATTTTCGAAGTCGAAGTGCTTGACTTCCTAGACGCCGGCAGGGGAAAACCGTCGTCGTCATCATCGTCGTCACTTGGGATTTCCCGTCTGACGGAACCGCTGAATCCATTGGTTTTGGAAGAAGTGCTGGCGCCGGCATGGAGTCTGATGAGAGCCCGGGTGGAGTTGATGGCGGACTTCCAGCGGGCACGTGGGTTGAAGTTTTCGCGGAGACCTGGTAGGTCAGTCTCGGTTGATGGGGTGTGGATAGTAAGCCACTATGGGTAGTGTGAGTTTTGCGGGGGCCGGTCGCTGAACGGGGTACGCACGTGGGCTGAGAGAGCACCGGCCGCAGTTGGTCGTTTGTAGGGGTCAGGACTTAGCAACAGCCTGATGAAGTCCTTAGCTAGAGATTCCCGGGCCAACGTATGAGCAGTGTGAAGGGTGGTAAATTGAGGTGGTCGCACCTTCTTGGGAAACGTTCTTCCAGTACCGGTCGTGGAACTGGACCCTGGCGGCCATCGTCTCGCGGACAAGCTCCTTCGGGTCTTCGGACCTAAATGGAGCGTAACCGCAGAGCAACACGTAGGTTATGACGCTGTGGGGACGATCAGGCTCGGAGTCCGCAAAGAGCTGTTGAAGGACGTACCCAATTGACCAGATATCCACAGGTTTTCCATGCCCTTTTCGGTTGAGGACCTCCGGAGCGACATAACCGAAACTCCCCGCCATCGAATGCAATTGCTCCTCAGAAGAGTGGAGATGCTTAGCGCTAAACCGCCGGAGAAACTGAGCAGCCGTCCCCACACGTGGGAATTCAGGAGACGAACATTCCAAAATCTGCTATCACGATATCCGATGTGGAATCTTTTGTTCGATATAGTATGTTCTCTGGCCTGGGGGTCTGTGAGATTGGATGGCGTCGCAGCACCGAAAGTGTAGAGGATAACACACTTCAAATCCCGGTGAACGATATCGTTATCGTGGAGATACTTCACTCCAGATAAGATTGAGCTAGGCAAGGTGAGAAGATCCCTGAACCCAAGCTGTGTGATACTGACGGGATACGACACTTACTGGAGGACAAAAACCGCGTCGAACTCGGTGAACTTTCCTCGTGTGCAGATCCGCTCAAAGAGCTCTCCGCCTGTAGCGAGCTCGAACGAAAGATAGTACTTGGTCCTCGACTCGAAACACTCGTAGAACTTGACCTGGAGAAGGCGTAAGGGGGTATTCATAAGAGGGGTTGGGCAGCACGAACGATGTTGCCATGATCAAGACCCTTAAGGACCTCCATTTCACCCCAAACTGCTGCCTCGTTCCCCTTGACCTTCTTTTTGGGAATTATTTTGAGCGCTACGTCCCTGACCACCCCGGAGTCTTCGATATTCTTCGAACCCTTGGAAACTACCGACGAGCTTGAACTCTTGCGACCACCAGGGGAGGGAACGGTCAACGAGGGGGGCGAAGTGGGTGTTCCCGCTGCTTTCGAATCGGTTCCTCCGCCGCCGGGCACGTTGTTGACCGGTGTGACGGGCACACGCCACTTTGCCGCCTATCCGTCCAAGAGGAACATCGTGGTTTCATTCTTACGTATCCAACAAGTAAACGCGTATTGTGACGCACCATGACTTTGCCAAACGATCCAGTTCCGAGCACATCGAGTATCTCGTACTGCTTCTTCTTCGAGAAGCTGGGGGGTTGAGGGAGGAGGGAGTCTGTTAAGTTTGAGATTCTAGACATGATTGAGGGGGAAGAAGAAGGGCGGGGTAGCTCGCGCCCGCTAGATGGTAGTTCAAGTCCAAGGCCAAGAAGGAGGAGGTTGAGGGGCGCACGTGCCAGGGGTCGATCAGATGGCGCGGCGCGCCCTAAATTTGATCCGGCCATGTTTCCGCTCGTCCTCTCGGCCTTTATCCGACGGAAGCAGGGCGTTATTTTTATCCTACTCACTCAAATACGATCACCCTTGGTACCTACGAGCTTCAGGACTCCGGCAGGGACTGCAGGATGACCGGAGACATTGGTTTTAGGCGAGATCGTCGATCCGGCCTGGGCAGTTCAGGTACCGCACTCAGACCCAATCAAAGGGAATAACCTTCACACCAAAAGATGCTGATAAAAGTTGGTAGAGCCAGTGGAATGGTTGGCGGAGTTCGTCAGAATGCGCAAACCTGCGCCCACAATGGTCGAATATTGGAATGTTGCAGTGAATATGTCAGAACTTCGCGCTCTTCCCAGCGGATCATGGACATCGACTAACGGTTCGAACGAGGCACGAGTGCGGGACGTCCGAGAGGAATTCCAGGGTCCACTGTCTGTTATTGTGGTTCCCACACTCGGGTGGATCAGGTCGTTCACGCCCGACATTCTTGGGGCCATCCTGGAGTGGGG
>Ga0307516_10006167_pt1 | contig 14114 bp, 11 predicted proteins | sample 19_EM_MG_FD_203310 | JGI IMG/M metagenome (GOLD analysis project Ga0307516, IMG submission 203310) | Populus trichocarpa ectomycorrhiza microbial communities from riparian zone in the Pacific Northwest, United States - 19_EM | ecosystem: Host-associated > Plants > Roots > Unclassified | place... | reverse complement strand
GACGGTACGCCATTTTTCAAATGCGGTGACGCGGTGCCAATAACCTACTCTAGGAGAGGCGATCTGGGGGCGTGGCAGCACTGACGACAAAGGCTCGCTCATTGGATTACTGTTGGTTTTGCCCTATCAGACACCCGCCGCCGCTTCTTACAGAGATTTAGCATTGCTGTCGAGAACCTCATCTCCTCTGGATTTAAGCCGGCTCGAGGGATCGTCTTGGCGTTTGGTTTTGACGAAGAAGCGAGTGGGCTACAGGTGCATTTCTCCCATCCGCTGTGAGAAACTACCTCTCATCCATAACAGGGCGCTGGAGAAATTTCGAAGTATCTGCTCTCAACCTTTGGCGAACAGGCGTTTGCGTTCATCGTAGACGAGGGCGGTGCGCCCTTTTTTGTGTTCTCTCAACAAGGTATCTCAGCGATTCGACTTCTGTAGGACGGTTCCAGAAGTCATTTGGCTCCGTGGTCGCTCTACCGGCTGTCACAGAGAAAGGTTACTTCGACGCACGCTTGTCAGTAGCATCTCCCGGAGGTCACTCTAGCATCCCCCCGAAGCACACGGTGGGAACGTCTGTTTCGTGACCTTGGGCCATTTTTGACACGCTATCCTAGAGCATCGGTCTTTTGGCTGCCTTCATCACCGAGATCGAAGCCAATCCCGTCCCCGCCACACTGTCCCGAAGTACCTTATCCCCAGTTTCTATACAGCACAATCCTAATAACGCCCTTTACGTAGACAACGTGTTTTACGACACTCTTCTCTGCTCTGCCGTCCACTCCACCGAGATCGATCAAGGCCTAAAGGAAGCAATCTTGGCTTCAACTACATCCGACAATGCCCTCAAGGTGGTGGAATCTGCTATTTTCCGGGACCCATTGATCAACGCTTTGGTTGGCACGACAAGAGCTGTTGATATCATAGGTGGTGGTGTCAAATCGTAGGCAACCATCCAGCAGTGTGTGGCTAGGTCGCGTGACCGAGCACTTGTTATTAGGAACGCCCTCCCCGAGGAAGCGTGGGCAGTCGTTAATCACCGGATTTCCACGGATAGGTAAGCCCCACCAACCGTTCCCACCGCACTCATCATTAATCTGGCGTTTCAGCTCGTTCTCTGAGGTGGTCGATATCGACACCGAACTCCTCAAGCCAGTCGCTGCGAAATTCAACCTCTCGCTCACCTCGTTTGGTAAACCGATCACGGATCCATCTCTCCCGTCTTACGGTTCCGTCACTCTCTCCAATCCGTGGAACACCCAATTGGAACCCGCCCCAATCTCTCAGTACAAGGGTTCCGCCGCGTTTGACGTCCTGTCCGGCACGATCAAGGGGGTGTATAATACCCACAGAGGGTTGAATGGCGACGATGATATCAAGGTGTATCCCGCCTACATGACTGGAAACACTGGTAAGACCACTCGCGCTTCCTATCCGGAGGTCGGGCAGTAGTCTCACGTGCGTTGGTAGACACAAGATACTACTGGAAGTTGTCGGAGAACATATATCGATACAACCACGGAAATGGCGTGGAGAGGGAAGGTCTGGGGAATATCCATACCGTGAACGAGAGTAGGCTATTTTACTGGTTTGCGCTCCCTCAGCTAACTCATGGTGTTTGTAGATATATCGGCGGATAATCTGTTGGAGATCATCGAGTTTTTCACCGCTCTGATTCTTAATGGTGACGAGGCGACGGATCTATGATCCTCTCAAGGTGAACCCTACCATTAAATCTCATAAATCAAATTCTCGCCACTCAGTGAGTGACGGCGACGGCCGACAACAACCTTGTGGGGCGATATGAATGACAATCACCAGTACCAGTTTTCAGTCCCGGATCATCGTGCCGGTAGACTTTCAGTCTCCCGACGCGTGACAAACTACCTTGAGCTTATCTCGGTCCCTAAGTGGTATAGTTCACCCGCCAGAGCGCGTTCCAGGTCCCAAACAACCCGGCGGAGGGGTTTTTGGTGGCAAAGAAATGGAGCTAACAAGAGGAGCACCAGGCTCGATGACAATGTGACTGGTGACTCCGTGGGGGTAGGTGATAGAACAGTAGTACCTCGTCAATCCGTAGTCGTAAACCCCGTTGGGCAAGGCGGCACGTCGCGAGGTCGACAAACACGCAAACGATGAGGGAATCTTGTCACCTTCAGTGGTAGATAACTCTAAGTTTTTCTCCCGCCGGGGGCAGTGATCGGCAGGTATCGTTGCAATTGCTCCTCGCGCCAGCTGGGGGAAGCTGTTGAAATCTGATTGAGTCCGCAAGGATACGTGTGCGTTGCGGCCCCAGAGCTTGAACGCGGTCGGATTTTCATCGGGAAGAACGCCTGAGACCACTGCGGGGAGTTTACTGACGGATTTCTTCCGTTCAACCGTGACGCCTCTGGAATCGTGTGTAGTGTCCTACTAATATTGAGATGAGTGATTGACGTCCCCTGACCCCGATTCGAAGGCTGCCGGCTCGGATGGGTGACCTTTCGACCTTCCATCTCGATGACGACCGCGATGTCGGTTGAGGAATCAATTTATCAGGAATCCAGTAGAGACCCATTCCCACTCTCCTTTTGGTTGGGAACCAATAAAATGAAATCCAAAAAAGGGCTTGACCGAGAATTGAACTCGGGACCACCTGCATACTACGTGAACTCACGTGGCCTTGCAATGCAAGGGGGAAAGACCCGAAGCAGGTATCATACTACTAGACCATCAAGCCGTTGACAATCCGCAGGATTTATATAATTTATAGGCATTGATCATTGATCATGATAATATCACACATATTTATGATCATGATTTGCATACCCCACATTCTGTTTCTGGTCATGAATTTGGTATTTTTCTGTAACCTGGAGTCTTCTCTTGATGTTTGAGCTATTTCTGTGTTATTTTGTATAAACTGGGACAAGATATCTGGGAAATGCATTGGATGTCAGAGACTGATATATGTTTGCAACAGGCTTGGCCAATCACAAAACCAAATAACTGCAATATGGGGCATTTACAATGCCCAAGCTGGTTTATAATCAGTTGATGTGCTTTGCAGGTGGGGGTGAGTGTCTCCACTTATCCGAGTCTGGATCTTGCACTGTGGTAGATATGATTACAAGTTTACCTGCCACACTTCCCATCCTGTGGTGGATTTCACCCCTCACAACACCAAACACAATGGTAGGGTTGAGAGTGGTCACTTGGTGGTAATCCACCTCCCCCAGTAAATGACTCCAGGACATTTATGCCCAGGGTACTGCTGACTTTTGTTGTCCACATGTATCACATTCTAACTAACCAACTGGTAGGTTCACATCCCATCCTATCTAAAATGGTTGTAGGGTGCCCAACAAATGCTCCCAAACAAGGTGAGTTATCTATATACACACCAGATTTCATGTCTGCCAGGTATGAATCATGTTGTTGATCTTCTTCACCAATGTTATGATATGTTTACTCCAGTCAAGATATATTTATTATTAGCCCATCAGTGGTGGGCCAAAATGGGTCACTTATATCTGTTGACTACTTTGTAGAGGTTATGAAGGGTACATTTATACTATAGCACTGATGTTCAAAATTTGAATGAGGTGTAGTATGAAGTGGAAGTTAGAAAAGGGACAGAGGAAGGAAAATCTTTGTCATAGATTACTCATCCAATACCTCCAGAATGACAATATCTGGTAAGTCATAGGACAAAAATGCAAGAAACTGCCCATCCCATACACTGTGTGATTCACGTACACGCCAGTGGTGAGGTAGCCACAACAGTTGCTTCCCACTGGAGTTGAGTATCCACCCATTATTCATAACCTGGTTCCCAAGAGAGGATTTCCAGGGAAATCCCCCAAATGGCCCTTGAGATGAATCAAGATGCTTTAGCTTGGTGATGTTGAATTTACCATCCTTGATGATCGCCCATCCCTCAGGATAACTAGACCAGATTTCATGTCCATTTGGAGTGAACCATGGTGAGTCTAACCCAGATAAGTGGGTACTTGTGAGATGCCCCCCAGTAGACATGTCATAAATACTGAGACCAGCAGTGCCCCCCACAGCCCCCCCTGTAACAGCAATGCAGTTGAAATTTTGGGATATTGAAGCAGAGTGCACCTGCAGCAAATATTGTGGTAGTGGGTGTTTAAGTGTTGTTGTCTGGATACTATCATTGACATTTGCCCTACTAGTTGCATCAAGAACACCACTTCCTGTAGACAGTTTCCAAGTGATGACCTTTTCACTACCAACAACAATAATGGTGTTCCTGATGACCCCCAGACCATAAACCCCCATGCTTGTGTCAATTACCAACTGTGGAACCCTTGACTTGAGGTTGAGAACTGTAACAATGTTGGTTTCCAATCGTGCAACTGCTGCCAGGGATTTATCTGGTGAAAATCCCAGAATGAACTGCCTAGCACATTTGATAGCTTGAGTTGGAGGACTGGAGGGGGTAGTTGGGTCTGTTGTATGCCATAAATGGAGGGTTCTACCAGCAGATACAACAATTGATTGTCCATTTGGGGAGAGAAGTAGTTCACAAGGGACAAAAGGACCAGAGCCAGGGGTGAGTTTTTGATGAAGAATATAGCCAGCAGGAGACTCCACCCAGAGATGAACCTCTCCAACATCAGTTCCATATGCAAAAAAGTGGCCATCAGGGGAGAAGGTTATGTATATAGGCCTCTTGGTGGCCACAGAATTCAGGAGGTGTTTGGAATGGTGAGCATCCCAGACAAAGACAGTATTTCCAAGGATGAAAGCAAACCAGGAGAGGGTTGGAAGGAAGAGGACTTGTGCTGAGGAATTAAAGTTGTTTGGGATGGACAAGGACTTGACCTCTGTAGGTGGGAGTCTTGCAGTAAATCCAGCTTCCCATACAATGATAGACTTTGGCCCCAGAGTAGTGAACTGAAGGCATTCACCATATGTCCAAATTGTACCAATGACTGGCTCTTTGATTGGATGATAGTGGATGGGTGTACCAGAAATAACATTGTAGATGCCAATAGTAATTTTACCACCCCTGAAAAGCACCCCAAATTTTGTTCCACACTTGGAATAGGTCATTGAGTGAGCATCTCCAGCAGACCTCTCCCCTATTGGGGTTTTACTGACCAGAACACCTGTCAGAAAGTCCCAAGTAATAAACACTTCTGATTTAACACCAAGCCATGTCAACAAATGGCCTTCAGGGGAGAAAGCAAGCAATTGAGTGAAATCATGTGGGTATATGAAGGTTTTGAGTCGCTTGAAAGTTACTGCATCCAAAATCTGGATCCCAGTGGAATATGATGCTGCTGCAATGAACTTGCTGCATGGTGACCATGAAAGGCCCAAGATTGGGTCAGAGTATCTTAAGGTGGTTGAAAGAGCTGGATCCCACAACATTGGTACCCCCTGCACAACCCTTATGAAAGGATGAGTATAGGACTCATACAATCTCCGCACAATTGACATTTGGGGGGACAATAAGAGGGCTGAGTGATAGATATGGGAATGGGATGTGCTGATGACCTCAAAGAACCCAGTGACAAACTGAAAGTAATCATTCACAAGGTCAAGAGTTGGTGATGCCTAGATCCTGTGTGAGCAAATTCAGGAAATACATCAACCACATGACACACCTCTAACCACTGTGTGGTTTCTTCTAATGCATCAACTGCATCCTCTGTGGCACCAAGGACACTAAGCACTTCCAACCAGAATAAAAACTTTTCTTCCAGGAACTGGTGTAAAATGGAGGTGATTTTGGCCCTGTAGGTTGGAACTGCATGCACATCGATAAGGTGCTTGTGCCATGACATGCATGCATATTGTAAATCATGGCCAATGTATTGCTTGACTCTTTTCTGCAAATCTCCAACCTCATTGTTTGCAATGGCATCTGGGAGTTTGCACATATTCCTCTCCAGCTTCTGACTCATGAGTTTGAGGCAGCCAATCAGAAGCTCTGAGTGGTGAGTGGGAGGAAATACATGAAACCTTGGGTTGGTGCACCTGGTTGGGTCAACAATAAAGTCGGGAAATGATTTATGGAAGGGCTGAACTGGGTGGTTCACATCTTCCTGGAGGATAAGGAGTGACTGAACTGACGACAGCCGGAGGAATACACTCTTGGTGCCAAACCCCAACAGTGCTGCAACCATTGATGGAGAAAGAGGATTTGCTGCCAGGGTGACAGCACCAAGGACAGAGCGGATCTTGGGGTCATCCCCTGGGTAATCATCTCCAAAAGCCTCCTGGAGAATTGACATGTAGAGTAAGTCTAGTGTTGTGTTGGAGTTGACCTTGGTTTTCCCCTCATACACACTGTCCTTTGGCAGCTGTAGGAGGCGAGCCAGCTGCTCTTTGGGGTCATTGTTCCTATGATTGATGAATTTGACCGTTGCCACGGCATACGCAAATAATCCAGCTGCCCGCTTGCAAAGGAGGTCCACCTGTTCTGCTGTTGGCCAATCATTGCACATGGCTCGGTGACTTATGGTTCCAGAGAGACTGTGTCTGAAGAACAGACGCATGTCACTATCAACTTGACTCGGCTTGACCTCGTGGAGAACGAACATATCCATCGCTTTCGCCAACAGTGGGAAACGGAAACCCTCTCGGATCCGCGGCTCCGGGCGACCGGTGAGGAAGAATTTAACCTTGGGGAGCTTGGATACAAACTGCCCGAGGACGGATAGGATTGCCGAAGCGGGTTCCTCGTCTTTGCACTCGTCTAGAGCGTCGACAATGATTACGGTCGAAACACCGGAGTCCCTGAGGGGTTTTACGATCAACTTTTTCATTTGGTGGTACAGGGACTCGTCAGCGAGTCCTGGATCCGACTCCACCAACGGGATGAAAATCAACCGGAACTCGGTGTACTTGCGTGCGAGCTGGACGGCGAGGGTGGGGAAGATGAGTTGGAGGTTGCTCCGATCCAAAAAGTCTCGCGAGCAGAAGAAGGAGGCCCCGAGCTGTCCATCCGCGAACGCTCTCTCTGCAATTGTCTGCGCTATGGTGCTCTTCCCCGTTCCAGCCAGCCCGTTCAACCAGTAGACAGGGGGCTTGTCAAAATCACGGATCCAGAGTTCAATCGTGTTCACAACGGCTCTGCGTGTCCCCTTGAGACAACCTTTACGGCCGCCGTGTCGATACTCGGCTGCATGTGCACAGCGGATATTGTTGAGGACGTATGCCTCAGCTGTTGGGAATTCACGTCAGACGCTTGTTGTCGGAGGCGGAAGATGCTCTAACCTGGGTTCTGCGTGGCGAGGTTATTTCATTTACTCAGGCGTAAGATTGGATTACTCACTATCTGTTTATGGCCTTGGTCGTTGATCGTCGTTTGTTGCATCATCTGTTGTCCTCGTCAACATCGAGAATGGACTCGTGGTCGTGAACGAACCCTATAGTCGTTGATATCCTCATGTAAATCTTCGAGGAGACCGAAAATCTCTTCGTCGTCTTGAACACGTTCTACATGCTGCTGCACCCCGGACCTCTCAGTTAAAGGCCGCAGCCGTCCTTCGATGTCTTCGAACCGGCTGGGAGGAATTCAGCATCAAGTCTAAAGGGGGGATGACAACATACCGTATCAGTCTATCCCTGCGCCTCTGTTCAACCACGTCACCTGGGGTTGTTGCAAAAAGCCCTTCCAGCGCTACTATACATGAGAGGAGGCCATCAATCTTGCCCCCAACAGCGATGGTTTCCTGCAGATGAGTTTGTCAAAGAGGATCTTTGAGTAGGGTCCATAAGCGAACCTCATGATGGGTGTAAATGGTGGCGATTGCCCCCAGGAGGGCTTTTAGAGGTCCAAATCCATCGACGGGCTCCTTTGGGACATCAACGGGGATGGTGGCGGCTCCGAGCGTAGTTTCCTTGCGGTTTCTCTCTGGGACTGGTAGATGTCAACAGAAAGCGATCAGCACACCAGATTGCCACGTACCCATAGACGCCTTCGCTGGCTCCTCTTCTTCGTTTCTGGCTTCGCCGGTATTTTCCCCTGACGGATAGAGTACATATATCCGCGTGAACATCGGGAGTGATAGTAGGGATCGGAAGCACTCACTTAGAGGACCGGTGCCGTGCCCATCACCGCCAACCGTAGCACCAAGAGTTGAGGGTCCCGGCACGGGGAGTCCTTGGCCTTCACTCTTCCTATCGTTAAATACGATCTGCGAAGCTCTGACGTCGCTTTCATCTAACATCGCAGTCGAATCAGGTCGATCTCCTCCGAAAGGGTGACTTCGCTCACCTTTGGGTCCGATGTCCAACTCTGCCCGGAAGCCGAGCGGCCCAGCGGCGATGTTGGTGGGGATTCCCAGCGATAGGTGCCGCTGGGAAGATTTGTGCAATTTCTTGGACGCCTTATTGAACATGCAGTCCGTCCTGCTCTGGAGGTGAGGGGAAGGCCAAAGTGGCGGACCCACAACACCAAACGCCACCCTTTCACGTCACAAACAAAACCACAGGAAAGTATCGTAAAATGGCCCTGAATTTAGGGACGGAAACTAACTCAGTGATATCGAGTCTATTCGTACCGAGCTTCTGCAGGTAACGTATATTAGATACGGGCTAGGTGCTCCAAAGGTCGCCGGGACCGTCTATCGCAAAACTCGGGAAAGGATGGGGTATTCTCAGCGAAGTACTGGTAACTGTCAGCGTTGAAGATGGCCTGTCCTATGTCGTTGATTGCCAGGCGCTTGGCTTCACCTTGACCGTAAGGGTGGTCTTCGGTGCCGCCGTTGGCCCCGAAATGGGAAGACTCGTGAACGAGCGTTCTAGCCCTGGAATCTGTCCCGGTATTGGGGGAGTCCTAGAAAGTAGGGCAGAGGTAAACTTCTCCGAAATCAGCGGGAACTGATCAAGAGACCTGTCAGTAAAAGAATGGTAACTCGCGATTGAGAGTATACGTACAGACTTAGGTTTGCCGGTCATACCTGGTGTAGGTGCGGTAGTAGGTGAAGCTCGAGAATCCGCTGTTCTTGATCAACAAGAAGTGGTTCTGGGCGATGTACTCGTATTCGACGTAGGGTGCACCGAACCAAGTAACGTATCGGGGCGGGTTTCCCGAGAGACGCTGGAGGTAAGAGTAGGTTTCAATGGTATACTCATTGGCGCAGGAGGCGACGGTGCTGATCTGCAACTTCCCGGAAAACGAGCAGCTGACGAACTTGGCCCGTTTTTCGTGGATGCGGGAGACAGCGAGGTTACCGGAGAGTTTGAATGCGGGAACTCCCTCAATAGTGGCATAGAAGTCCTTGGGGGTCTCATCAGCATCGACGTAGGTGAAGAGGCTCGAAGGCTCGACGGCACACCCTCCTGCGCCAATCCGAGTTGAGTTGTACACAGAGGAGACTAGCGATCATCATCTGATGAGATGGTGGTCGGATGAAAGGAGCGAGGACAGTGAAAACGCTGGGATCATCAAGGCCGGCGGCATATACGGGGCTGGACTTGACCTTGAAGCGGAAATCGAAACCGTGAGCACACAGGTTTGTGAGGTAACCAGATGTGTGAATTACCTTTGCACCGTTAAACGATGGGCGAGTCGAGCCGGCACCATCGGTGATACGGAAACTGTTCTCAGGAAAGGGGTCCAAGACCCCACGGGGATCATTGAGGAGTTTGAGGGTCTCGAGACCGGTGTTGGTAATGGTCTTGGTGACTTTCAACTCCTCCAATCCGTCGACGTTGGCGCTGGGGGACGGTCAACCTGGGGGTGGCGAAGGCGGCCCTCATGTGTCATGGGTGGGGTAGCCGGGGTTGAAGGTTTATCCTGCAGGACTGCGGGTTATACGTTCCTATTGAATGGATCGTGAACAGTCCTCCAGGATAAAAGAGATAGGACGAACGTTCAAGAATAAAGGAGTAATCGAGAGCTTCGAATCTCCTTAACCAATTAATCATTCGCTGGCTAAACAAGACTAACAACTTGAAACGGTGGGTCCCGGGGCGAAGGCGGAATATTTCAGAAATTCTGAGAAATGGAGGAGGCATTTCCAGGTGGTCGGAGGGAGGCCCACGATCGTGCTGGCCTGGTGGTCGTCGGATGGTCAAACGGCCACAACGCCTAAGGAAGAGCCAATGGAGCCAAAGAGGGCTTGCTTTGCATTTTCCACGTGGTTACTGCGGGGCGGAGGTGGGGAAGGAGAAAATGAGATGATGGCATTGAAAAAACGCGATGAACGGAGGAATGCGAAAAGCGCGAGACCCAGGACCCACAACCCCCGGGCCCGGAATGATTTTATACGTTCTTCGCCTACACACTCTCTCTGTCCTTGTCAATGGTGGCTTCGATAGATTAGACCAGTGTACAACACTACAGTATCAACAAAAGGCGAACAAAAACACTCGAGAAGTTATACAAACATGCGCACGAAAGATATACATGACCATTAAAACATGACGCGATAATCTAAGAACGTCCTTCAACCTGTTGCAGGAGGGTTCGTAGCTGGCTGTGGTTGCGGTGATTGTGTATGCTGTGTCGGTTGGGGTTGTGATGGTTGTGGGGTCGCATAGGGGAAACCAGACATCGGCTGGTAAACGGGAGGAGGTACAGGGATCATGTAAACCGGCATGGCAGGAGACGCAACACCCCTTCTACTTCTAGGAGATGAGGGGGAGGACCCAAACCCAGGGTGAGGAATAGGCATGATAGGAGGACTGGCGGGTCCCGGATACAAGTACAACTGCGGTGGGCTCGCAAGCACGGGATAAATAGGAGGGGAGTGGGGTCGCGAATGGTCGCGGTGGCGACGACGGTGGCGGTGGGCGTGTCTGAAATCGCGGGTGTATCGCGGGTGTCGAGAACCGGGTTCTGAGCTGGCTGAATAGCGATGAGGGTTTGAGTAGGTGGTGCTGGGAGTAGTGATAACAGATTGTGTAATACCATTACTTGTTGGTGAGATGCTCGATTCCGTAAGTGCACGCCGATGCCCATCCTGTCGACGGTGGGCCATCACGGGGGCAGTCTGAGGTTGAGCTGGCTCCGCCAACAGGTCAATATCTTGGTGTGTTGGAGGATACCACGACTTTAACGACTTTGGTGTCCTCTTCTCGTCCGGGTCCATTCCACGATACATCCGTCCGTCACGCTCAGGGAGGAAATCGACGGCGACCTTCGTTGCAACCCATGGCAGATTGTAAACATCAGAGACGAACTGCTGGATCCGATTGACGTTCGTCGCAATCACGGAGCTAGACGACGACGACAGTGCCGTTTCGGGCGCCATGCTCTTGTAGTCTGAGGTTGGAAGGGGATTAACCGCAACCACTTCGGGCTCGTCGTTCTGGGTCTGGTGATTGAGAGTAGTGTCTCCATCGAGCGCAGTTTGACGCGAAGGCGTGGTAGAACGGTGTGGAGTAGAACGATGGGTCGATGGGTGAGCGGAACGATGGGATGGGTGGTTAGATTGATTGCTCAGGTTCTGATTTGAATGGCGCGCGGAAAGGTGGTTCGAGTGATGTGTAGAATGGTGAGTCGAAGGACGCGTCGATTGGTGAGTAGAATGGGCGACGGTGGACGGCTTGTGTGTCGAACGCTGATCGTCTTCTTCATCACTCCCGGAGTGGTCCTGATCGAGTTCTTCGTCGTCGAAATCTCTCGGATCGCGTGAAGTCGGGCTCTCGGAGCGTTCTTCGTGTGTGTAATGTGAATAATGCATAGAGGTGACTGGGTGACTCGCGGGAACGGATGGTGGATGGCGTGGCATAAGTTGTGGAGGATGCTGAACCGGGATGGCGGGAGGTTGTGCCCTGAACGGATCGTAACCCGGCGAATCTTCCCCAAAGCCCGGTAACTCCAAGACGGTATCGTGGCTGGGCTGTCGCTGGACGGTCTGACCACGTTGGTTCCGCAACATCCTCGGTAGGCGCCGAAGTCCGGAAACAAATCCGCCCACGAACCCCTTGCGGCCACCTTGCACCTTCACCGGCACGGGCTTGTTGTGATGGACCTTTGGAGGCGGTTCCTCCACGACCGACAACGGCGGGTTTTGCGATCCAAACTGTGAAACCATCGATAAATCCGCGTCCACCATCATATACTCCGTATCCTCATCATCCTCCTCATCGTCGTACTGCTCTTCCCCCGCCAACTGCAGACCCTTTGGTGGCATCACGGGAGATGGCATGCCCATGATGGGCTCGGCTGGGCTTTGCTGTGGTTCGTCCGGAACAGGGGCGGATCCATTGGTGGCGTAAGTCAAGCCACTCGCACCACTTGCGCGACTGGTCTGGGAGGTGTGACCGGATTTTCGATCCGCGAGGTTGAGTGGCCGAACGAAACTGCTGGGACCAGCCTCAAGATGACCAGAGTTCACCCCTTGATAATCGAAATAACCTGCCATCGGGGATCGTATCAAGAAAGTGATGGGAGGGTGAAAGAGACAAGCATTCTCCTCGGTGGATGACTAGTCCCCAAAAATATGAAGAGCCTCGAGGCAGGGAGCCTTTCGCCTCCTTTGAAACCGATCACTCACGTGTCCTCCGCGCCTTTCAATTTCCCAGGCTTCCACGAGCACGAGGGGCCATGAGGAGAACGGCCAGCCTGCAGCTCGCCATGCAACGGCCAAACGACAATTGACGAAAACGTAAGGCCGTAGAATAACAGGTGACGTGCACCACGATGTCGCTAAACGTGTGTTCCTCTTGCGATTGTCAAGGCGTCCGAGCCTCACCGGTGTCCTGAAAATTCCAGGAAGGTAATGGAAACGTTCAGACAGGAACGGTCAAAAAAATCAGGGGAAGGTGGGCCCATTTATTCGAACGATAGACGGTGCAGGCGAGATTATTGAGAATGTGCTGGTGGCGGGGTCTCTGATATTCTCCTGCGTGTTAATGGCTAACGCCACTCCTTTGCCTCCTCACAGTCGCTGATGGCACATTCACGGGCTTGGCCATGAATTGGCAAGTTCCAGTAAGTGACTCAAAATCTCCTTCTGATCTCCGGATGAATTGAGGAGAGGTTTACTTTGTTGAATCCGTTTCCCTTACCAAGGGTATTCAACGAGCGAATGCAGCGAGTATATTTGAAGTTGAAGGTTCGGTTCGAAAGGTCGCCGTTTGTCTGGAAGGCTGCATTCACTCGGATCCGTGCGAAGAGGTCGAGCGGTTGCTTCAATCTCGAGGGTGCGTTTTCCTCTACCCATCGGAACCGACAGCCTAATCCAGACCCTTCACTGGGCACGGGTTGGGCCCAATCTCGCGAGGCTTTGACTGGCAACCGAAAGGCAACAAAACGGCAGTCGGAGGAGCCGAGATATTTGCTCGCTAAGTATTTCGAGGTCGGGGAGTTTACCTCACCAATCGATGGTAGCCATCTGGCCAACAACCGACGTTACCCCGGGCCGGGGTTCACTCGGAATCTTTTTCGACCGTTCGCTTCGTTCACGTTATCCATTGATTTTTCGCTCCGTCCCCCTCCAGGCCCTTCCCGAACACCATCCACCATCAATTGTTCATAGGGCTTTCACGAACGACTTGACTGTCTCGCGAGATTTTGACGGCTGCCAGGTAACAAATCGGCAGTCACCGGAGCGGCCGGGTGGTTTGTTCGCTAAGTATTTCGGGGTCAGGCAGTTCGTCCGGTTCTTCCCGAACTCCACCCATCGTCCATCGTTCGCTTCAAGTTCCCCCCCTGCATTGTGGCACTTCTGCTTGCACAGTTTTGGAATGGCCCTTGGGTGCACGAGACGACTGAATCTCTACCGGTGCTCGGCTGCCTTAGCCTGTTTGATATCACCATCCCCGAACTAACAAACCGCCAAGGTTCATGCCCACCATCATCAACTTGTTGTTTGATCATCCGCAGGGAAAATGTAACCCACATCAACTTGGGTAGCCTTCGAGTCTCTCGTGCTACGTCCCAACAATCGCCAGGTCTACAGGCGGGTCCTGAAGACCCCAAAGTTTCGTTAGTTTGACTATGGATGAAAGTCCTGAAAGTCCTGACCAACTGTGAGTTCGAACGCCATGCTTATCAGGTCATAATAGAAGCGCCTGCGATCAACGCTCCACATCTTTTCCGGTGTCGGGAACATGATCCTATGAACGGGCTTTCACCGCCGCCGACCAAAGGGGGCAGTGGGTCGGAACTTGACACCGACGATTTCCCAGAAATCTATAAAAGG
>Ga0307516_10006166_pt1 | contig 14114 bp, 16 predicted proteins | sample 19_EM_MG_FD_203310 | JGI IMG/M metagenome (GOLD analysis project Ga0307516, IMG submission 203310) | Populus trichocarpa ectomycorrhiza microbial communities from riparian zone in the Pacific Northwest, United States - 19_EM | ecosystem: Host-associated > Plants > Roots > Unclassified | place... | reverse complement strand
TATACAGTTCCGAATGCACAAAAAATAAATTCGCTCGCGCGCACCAAATCTAGCGCATCGCACATACCCCGGGCATCGCGCAGGCAACCAGACTTGCCAGGGAGTGATTTCCTGCCCTGTCCTAAACCAGGGCTGGGGCGGGAAGCTCATATTATCTATTTTACATTATTTAGAGGGGGTTTCGAAGAGTTGTGGCCGTTTTTCAGTTGGGCGGAACGGCCGCGGGATTATCCGAGTTCCGTGATCCGGTTGCTGCCGAGGGTGCCGATGTCCGGAGGCGGCCGCAACGCAGCGACTGGTGCCCAAGTACTTTCTAATAAGCACGAGTTCCCCACTGAGGTGTGATAAATGATATATTGAATTATTTTACCGCCTAATCTCGACTTATCTAAAGGGGAATCCGTGGCCCGGTCGCCTTTCGTCGGGCGGCATACGGGGCGGAAGTTTTGCCGGCCGTAACCGGATAATCCCGCGGCCGTTCCGCCCAACTGAAAAACGGCCACAACTCTTCGAAACCCCCTCTAAATAATGTAAAATAGATAATATGAGCTTCCCGCCCTAGCCCTGGTTTAGGACAGGGCAGGAAATCACTCCCTGGCAAGTCTGGTTGCCTGCGCGATGCCCGGGGTATGTGCGATGCGCGAGATTTGGTGCGCGCGAGCGAATTTATTTTTTGTGCATTCGGAACTGTATAGTTTTCTGGATGTATTCTCGTAAATTCTTCAGTATGACCCAACCCACTACAGGACGAGGTTTCGCGCAATTCTAAAAACATAAGTTCGAGCGGGGTGCACGTATCATGATGACGCAAGACGCACATATAGTGAGGGTGGAACAGAAGATTGGAGTATCCAATTTCCGTCAGGTCCCGAGGATGAGGTGGCAACTTTTCGATGGCCAAAAGAACGGGGGTCCAAATAAACCTTAGTACTTACCAATGAGGACAGGTCGAAGGGATTTATTGCACCATGAGAGACGGAGCAGATCCTTTGGGTATAGGCAACGGAATATCTGGCAATCAGGGATCCCATTGGGGTGAGCGATGCTTACGACTGGTGCTGAACCCGACCTCGAATAAGACGGGAGATTGGAGAAGCTTCCGCCCTTTTTCCCGTTCCTCCGAGTCGTGGTGCGGCGAACCGACTTCTTTGCACGTCCGCACTCATCTCCGCTGCCATCGTCGGTTTCGGGTTCCGCTTCTCCTCGCCGGTGCTTTGGAGGCATAGTGAGGTTGGAAGCTCGGGCAAAGCAAGTCGTGGAAGGTATTGGAAGGGGAACAACTTGTGCGATCCACCCGGCCCATCGAAATGGCCGCCACCGTCCGCCACGATCGACGGCGACCCGGCGACCCGTCCGACGATCATTCTGGGAAATCAGGGGTCAGATTTACTCGAGGGGTCCTGGCCAAAGTCCGACATGAAAATGAGGTAGACACAAATACATACAAACAGCACGAGCAAAAAACAAATATACGGGACATTTTTTACAGACGGCGCATTGTAACACTGGCTGGTACCCACAACGCGTGCATCCTAAGAGGCGAATGAACATTCTTCCTTGGTGTTTGGCAAGTGGTGGGGTTGCGCAAGGTACTGGTCGAACGGCTCCTCTTCATCACCAGCCTACGCTGCGGCCGTGGGCAAAGATCTCAAAAGAACCCCTGGATCCATCAGAACCACAGACTTGAACCTCTGTTCTGCCTGCTGAGGATCCCTCCGGACGTTGATTTCATCCAGTAGTTGCAGGATGGCAGCCCTAGAGGCCATGCGGGAGTATTCCTTGTCCATATTGTAGTATACCGCTTGGAGACGCGGCACACTCCATCCTAGAGCTTCGACCCAGTCCGGTTTCGCGGAGTCCCCTTTGAAGAAGAAGAAACAGCATAGGTTCGGGAATTCGGGATTTGGAAGACCAACCATCCCGTCGCCGAAGGTTGGAAGTGCCGCAAGTATTCTTGCAGTTTCCTCGATACGTATATCTCTCACCTATAGTAGAATTCGGCGATGTAAGAGGGTCGGGCTCCACGCAACGGAGCTGAGCTGAATGGGGATTTGCTGACCCTGTACAATTGACAATCCTCTTTGAGACCGGTGGGTTCCATGACCATGACAAGACTGTTTGTCGGGGTTAGGTCAGAAAAGACAAACCTGAACCGCATAGGGGACATACCTGTGGGTCTCATGGCGACCCCATTCGTGGTTGGGCAGGTCCAGAGCAATAGGTGAGCAGAAAAATATCGCGGGAGACCACGCGTGTATCCAACGAGCAGTGTCTCTCGAAATTAACCTGTCTTTGCGGTATATCTTGGAGTCCTGGTGAACGGCTACGTAGAGGGGACATTCTGTCTTGTGAATCCTCTTCCAATGCGCCTTTTGGCATGCCTTGGACTGTGCGCCGGGACGGATGCGCGGCAGGGGAGGTTCAGAGTTAGAGTCTGACGATACCATAGATCTGGAGAGACTGACGCAGTAGAGAGCAAACCTGAGACGGCGAAGTGTGAGACGGAGTCAGATCACTGGTACCGGTGAGGCTGGGGAATTACCTACCGGCAGTTTGCACACTGTCTGAGGTCCTTTGTATCCATCATGGCGGAGCACCGGTTACACCGTGCAGTTCCCATCGTGGTCTGCGGTTGTTCGGAGGATAGGGCACGTCGGCGAAAGCGGTAAAGTTTATAGGGGTGGTGTGACTCAGGGGCACACAGGTTCTCAAATCTCACGCTGTTGACAGTAAACCCCTCACCGACGCCGCCCCTGATAAACAGGCGTCCGGCGGTAACCGATATCACAGGAAGAGGTACGCAATTGGTGGACGAGTTGCGACCGGTCTTCGTACAAGCGCGACCTCCGGATGATCCCTGTTTGCCTCTCTCCGCGAGCGCTGTCGCACACAATTTCAACATCTTGAGCAGATTGACCCTTACCCCTCATGTTAAATGCTCAATCACGTCGTTCAGCCACTTGGTTTTCGACCCAACTGAAACGATGGCACGCAACTCTGGTCGGGCCGCTCACCTATGACGCCGCGACAAGTGGAAAATCTCCACGTTCAGTGCGACTCTCTCGGTCTCTGGAAATTTGAGCGGGCTACCATTGACGCTGTTTGATGTTTACCCATCGCCGAAATCCGAGCCTCGGTGCGGTCGCGAAAGCTTCGGAGGCTCAGTAATCCATGCCTCTTCCCGAGCCCCAACCAGCAACCGCATTATTCGACACCTTGACGATGCACGTCACCCAGGGCGGGATTATATTTATCTGGTATCTCCGCATTGTGCCCCAACACCGACATCCCGCTGCGCCTTCTGAAACACCTGTACTCGCGAATGTACAAGCATCATACCCACTGACTTAGTTTTGGCTGGCCCAAATATTGCCGAAACCTTTCACCCCTATCCCCCCAGGCTCGCGTCGACGGCTGGCCCCTTTCTGTCGTGAGATCGCCTGCTCGCGTACGCGAAACGAGCACGGTTCGAACCGTTGCATCGATCCCCTCGGTGATCATGATTGTGGCTGGGTGCGTTCCTTCTCGGCTCACGCTTCCTTCGTTTTTGTTGCAGCAGATACCATCCGGTCCACAACAAACGAACACATGTTCAAGCCTCGGCATACTTAGCAGGTACTTACTGACCTTCGTTCCCACAATGCGGGTCGCAAATCTTTACGATCCTGGCACGCAACGGTTGATCGATTACCAGGGGAACCACCTCAGCCTGTCCAGCGGATAACTAGTACGTCGTTCACTCCCTCCAGATATCGGTGGCCCCCGTTCTCTGTGAGGTCAGTGGTTGATTCGCGTCGGCCCGCTTCCCTGCGCGACCCATTCTGGACCCTTCAAAGGCCTTCGGTTCACAAGGGGTGATTGTCCAGCGTACCATGATCCCTCTAGGTTTCATCGCCGCTCTCTTCTCTTCCTTCGTGGCCGCCAACTTTCTGCCCTGCGCGTTGGGGTCCTGAAACTTTGAACGCTTACACTGTCGGGTGAGGACAGCCCTCTTCACATCTTCCAGTGCCAAACATTGACGCCCAACATCAGCTTCGGTGATGGTCGACTTCTTGGATGGATTCTCCACCTTCCCAAATGACCATGCTGATGCTCCCAAATTTGATGGTGTTGCCATTTTGTACTCTTCCCTCCCCGGTGGCAAGAAAGTCCCCTTCGACCCTGGGCGAACTGTGACACCTGCACTGGCGATTCCCTCCCTGACCCGACACCGATGGATTGATTTGGCGGTCTGACTCGGGACCTTTATGCTAGATTACGCCGATGATTCGTGAGTCTGCACTCACATAGATCGGTGACTCGGTCGCTCATCCACCTTCCTCCTAGTTGTATGACTGAGTTCACTCCTGTAGGGCAAACCACTCGTCTCCTCGACCAACTTGCCCTGTAGTACCAAGTTGTAAATTCGAGCCGTTAGCCACACTAATACCATTCATATACGCATTGTAATTTCAAGTCTCCCAAATTCTTTTTGTCTATAAGCTTAGAACTCTTGAGGGGTGCGGGTTTTCAGCTACTCACTCCGTCGGTTCGCCCTCTAGTCACCAGGCGCGTTGATGGTGACTCAACACAGTCCCTTGGCAATGTCCGAGTGGCCGAGTCCTTGTTCAAAAGATCCGCACGTGACGGTCACGTCGACGCGTGCCAATTATCTTCTCAGGCGCTGAGGCTTCCACTTCTCCTTCAACCACCATCTAACCCACGACAATGACCTCGCGCCGGCAATCGCGCCGCGTCACCAAGGCGGATGTGGACTACAAAGAAGACGGCAACTCAGGTCCGAGCGAGGACGAGGTTGTGCCTCCTCCCACAAAGAAGCGTAAGACTGCTGGCGGACAGAAGGAAACCTCCAAACGAAGGAAAGGCAAGCTCTCAAGGCTTCCTGACATGCCGCTTGATGTTCTATACGAGGTAGCATCTGGGAAACCTCAAGGAACCGAACGACACTGAGCCCTCTTGGATACAGATCTTCTCGCACCTTCACCCACGGGATCTTCTCCGGATCTCATGGACCACCAAAGCCTTTCGTCGCGTTCTTACGACCACTTCTTCCAAGACAGTTTGGATGGATTCATTTGCCTCCGTCGAAACGCTCCCCCCCTGCCCCGATGATATGAACGAGGTTGAGTACGCCAGCTTCCTGTTCAACCCCCTTTGCCAGGTACGGATCGGTGACCCCTTTGCGCTTTTCGCTTTCTTATGTTCTGGAAAGTGCTGTCTCAAGTCACGTGCACCTATTACCTGGAAGATCCGCCGTAGGATATGCAAGGATTGCCACGAGATTGAGTGAGTTCCGACAATTCCGCTTACAAACCTTCCATAAAGCCATCATATAACGTTTACCAGAACAATTCCCACCTACGATGCTTGGTCGCTGTCCCCAAAGCGTTACGATTCCATCAAACCGTTTTCGAAATCGTTAACCGAGATTATCCCGACCCACTCAACTCCGGCTAGACGTAATAGGTTTTCTCAGACCGTCAGAGGTTCCACTATCTAACTATTTACAGCCAAGTACAGGAGATCGTGGGAACACACAGTCTTCTTGAGAGCAGACGTCAAAGCGTTCCTTGAAAAGGCTTGCGCCGATGGACTCTCCGAGAGCGACATCGCAGCAATCATTGAAGAACACGCGAAAAGTCTCACAAAAAGGAATGAGGTATAGTCCCGTATCACCCACACCGTTTCCATACCTCACGTATGCAGTTTGCCTCCGCAGGCGAAATCTGGGGAGAATCACTAGAGGCAGAAAAAGATGAGGCAAAGGAACGACTCAAGTCGCTGCGTTACGAAAAGTACAACACTCATCCCCGCTCCGGAACGCGCGCTAACCCAGGAATTCAGAGTTATAGAAAAGCTCAAAGGGGAAGGATGGGCCGAGGAATTGGAACAGCATCCGTCCGCCTACTCGGCCTTGAGAGAGATTGCCGGAGTCAGAGTCGCAAAAACCCTTACTGATAGAAGTGCGTCATTAACTGGTCTCCCGCAGCACTTGCTAACAACCAGGCAGCTTGGGAGAGACTCAAGCGTTCAGTCCTCAGTTGGATGAGTGACAAGAAAACGCAGAGGATCCAACGTGCGACAAGGGACATGATATCGACTCGTGCCAGAGAACTTGCAGAGATCATCGAGACAAAACAGCGACAGGGCGAACCAAGCGACTTCTATCCTCTGAAAGAGGACATATGTTGGATTCCAGATATCAGGACCACCATTACCGAAGGCTCGGCTGAAGAATTCGAAGCATTGAAGGCCGGGCTTCCTGACAGACTTCTGCTCTTGATCGCCGAATTCAAAGAGGCCCGTTCGGCCGCATTGCTGCCCCTACTACCATACGAGAATCGGTCTATGGATAAGCTCTCGCTCGCGACTACTTGGTTCCAATGTGAACGCAATTGGTGTCATGCCTTTCGCTACACCGGCGCCCTGGTCCACGGTTGCTTCAAGCGGCCCTACTCCAACTCTTCAGAATCGGACCGGTACTATATGGACCTGGTGGGGCGACCGTGGGCTCTCTGCGAAGGCACCTCGTTCTTTGAGAAGAAGGCAGAACGGGCGAGGGAATTGATCCTGGCCGTGGGGGGTGACCCTGAAACAATGACCCACGAGGAGATGGACAACCAAGGACACAGGTTTGCTAGACGCCACGAAACATCCATTTCGTTCGAATCCTTTTACTCGCTGGTATGGTGCCTTCTCTGTATTCGAGTTTGCGGGCGTCCGTTTCTGACTCGGGAACCACAGACCCGAATGCGCGATGGACCCAACGAAACGCTCAACTGGAGGGCGTTGAAACCTGATGAAACACCCGAATACACGCTGAGGTTCGGGAATCCAACCTCGCCGAATTGGAACTGCAAACGTTGCTGGAGATCGAACACTTTGAACCCCTACGAGTCGAAGGACAAGCCAATGACTGGTATAATAGATCACGTTAAAGCGAAGTACGTTATCCAGTCCCCCACCCTCTGTGCGCCTACCGTCCGTGAGGCTTACCCACTCCTTCCTATGTTCACATAGGCATAACATTGACAACCCTGCTGAAGAGGACTACTACTTCAGTTGGACCGACGGGGTGCCTCAGTTCGTTCACCTGGCCGGGGACAACGATGGGGTATAACATTTTACACGACCCCATACGTTCCCTTGTTTTACTTTTTTGCCTGTGGTAAATAAATCGTCCGTTGATTGTGCGTGTCCAAAGACCTTGGTCTGAGCTGTCGTATTTCGGAGCGTGAACATCCTTCTCGCGGTTCGTGTTTCTGCGCCCAGCTACGGGGCTTTTTTAGCCGACGAGCATAGATTGGTCATTGCGTCCGCACCCGCGAACCTCCAGCGCTCCGGCGCTGATTTGAAGCCCGGTTAGCCTGGCGTGACCTTTACGCATCACCAATCTTTGCCTCCCACCACCATGGTTTCAACACGGCAGAGCACGAAATCCCGTGAAGTCGCCCAAGAAGGCGCTTCTTCTGGCGACAGTGGCGAGGACTACGATCCGGGCGGACGTTCGGGCCCCGCCACCGCACGCAGCTCCAAATCCAGAGCGTCGATAACACCGATCTCGAAGCAAAAAGGGAAACAACCTGAGAAGCGCCGCTATGGGGGAAAGCTTTCAAGGTCACCTGTTGTACCTCTGGATGTCCTATACGAGGTGATCTACGGACTTATTCTCGTCGCCGGCTGGATGCCTGCTGATGCGCTCGTAGATATTCTATCTGTCCATCCAGCGGATCTACTGCGGACATCATGGACCAACAAAACCTTCCATAACACCCTCACGAGCAAATCCTCGCGACGAATTTGGGTAGCCGTTTTCAATAACATCCCTGAGGCACGGCGGCCGCCTCCGTGCCCCGAGGACTTGACAGAAATTGGATATGCGAACCTCTTATACAACCCGTGTTGTATGGTGTGTGTTCGTGAGAATCTCTCCTCACATGGCTGATTCATGAGAGTAGGATTGCGGCGTGCGGCGTGCCCCGACTTATTGGGCGGCTCTTGCAAGATTCTGCAATGGCTGTATCAAGGATCGGTATCCCATTCCCAGAGACACTGCCCGTTCGTTATTTGACGTTGGGCCCTAGGGTGACTATCGCAGGCGGAGTTGCAGATCTAGCTATCTGCATCCCAGCTCCTAGCAGACTCCTTTATGCAAGCCAAATTTTGCCGGAGGTTTACATCAAGGGTTAGTGCTAAATCGACTCGATGTTGTATCCCCAACCCTCACCCCGTTGCTAGTTCCACCTCTCCCCAGAAGGCTGCACGTATTCACAAAAGACCTGGAAGAGCTTGTGGCGGACTTGGAGGCGTGTGATGACAAGGCAGCCGTGGTTCGGCGATACAACGGTGCATTGTTTGTGAAACGTCAGGTCCGTCGTGAGGTTTGGTCAGATCTTGGCCCCGCCGCGCTCACGTATCCCAAAGTTTGCGTACGAGTTAGAAAGGCTGGAAGAAAGAGAGAAAGCAGACAGAGCAGCAACACGTGCAGCGGCCCACGACAGGCGGCTTGACCAGTAACAAATTCTCCTCTCCACCGCGTACTCAAATTTGGCTCACCTCCTGATTTCAGGATCCTGGAAAAGCTGGCTGACGAGGGATGGGGCGAAGAAATTTCATCTGACAGGAAGAACTACGCTAAGAGCATCACCAAAGTGAAGGGCGTGAAAGCGGCACAACCGCTCACAGAGAAAGGTGCGAACGCAGGCATTTTTGAGGAAGTAGTACGCAACTCAGGAACAATCTCCAGCGTGGGAGGAAATGAGAGTAGGGATACTCGAAGTGATGCAAACGTGCAAAAAGGAAATAGAGAACAAAGCCGAAAACAAAGCCCTGGAAGCCCGCTGCATTTCTCGGGTAAACCAGATGAGAGTGGTCGTACGCAAGTACCAACGGACCCTTGACCCGCACGACTTCTGTCCTTCGATCGAAGACGTCTGCCGAACTCCGGATATCCGCAAGGTGATCATTGACGGGACCGACGAGGAGTTCGACACATGTGCCGAGGAAGCTCCTTCCAGACTCCCCGATGTGGGATCCCAGATCCTCGAGGAGCGCACTGCGAAGCTCTCGGCCCTTCTCCCATTCAAGGGGGGCCGAACAATGTCCTCTCGCTCGCGACAGTTTGGTTCACCTGTGGGTTGTGCAACCCGACTCTCATGCACAACCTTGATGCCCCAGCCCATCAGTGTCCGATGCCATTGAGGCAGTCCCCTGAGGAGTCAATTAGCATCGGCGAAGCAACCTTCAACTACCACGTACCGGCACGATGCTGGTATACCGAAACCTCCAAGTTTGGATTCTCAGAAGCTGCTTCAACCGTTGCTCGAGGCCTGATCCTCGACTGTGGTGAGGACCCGGAGAGCATTACTTTGGCGGAGATGAGCTCGAAGTTCCACCGGTTTGTCTTTTACGAGGGCCACAAACTCGTCGCCCACAATTGGGAAGAAACAGTGAGTTCCCCCAGTCATTTAGGCGCCAGTCTCCTGGTTAACGCACTGCGTCCAGTTCGAACACAAATATCACAACCCCTCCGCGTACTACCGGTTCCTTGGACCAAACGGGTGCCCAGAGTTTGTGCACGATCCCGACGCTTATAATGAGGGAACGTTGTGGAACTGCCTCCGTTGTTGGCGTTCTGGGAATCGGGCCTTTCGGGTTGCAAGTTTCGCGACACTCCCCACACTCAAGGAACACATCACGGATACGTGAGTTCTTGGTAAACCTAGTACGACGCATGTGTGTTAATACACATTCCCCTTAGGCATGGGATCGATGTACCTGCTGAAGGCGTGGACTACTTTCACCACTACCGGCACCGCCCACCCAAGTTCGTTCGAGTCAATGAAGTGCCCACGCCAACAAACACCCTGTAGCCACGACCCGGACGCATGGAGCAGAGAGAGAGAGAGACCAGTTCGTGGCGCTGTCGAGGATGCTTTGATTGCACGTTGAGGGTTTTGGTGACTGGAATACCGATGGTATTGCCCCACGACCGTCGTCACCAAGAACCATCAATGATGCGAAGTCTTATTCGTCAAGTCTAAAGTTGCTGTACGTAAGGCGTAAGCAAAGGTGGCAACCATATTTCTCACGGTTTACAAACCTCATTTCTTCACTCAACTCCCATCTGGCCTGCTCTGGACTCGCTGTGAATCGCTTCAAAACCATGGTGGCGGCACCTAAACGACCGGCGCGTCGTAAATCCAGTGTTCAGTACAACGAGCAAGAATTGTCCGAGCTTAGTGATGACGTCCAAGACTCCGGCAATTCACCTCCACCGCGCAAGCGGGTACGCGGAAAACTCGGGGTGGGTGGGCCCAAAGCGAAGAAGAAGGGGAAAGCAAAACAGGCGGCGAAGTTGTTGGACATGCCTCTCGACGTGATGTTCGAGGTAAGCGGGTCTCCGTGTATGGGGTTTCGAGGGGTTTATGATGTGTAGATCCTCAGCTGCGTCGAACCGAGGGATTTGTTGCAATTGTCTAGGACGTCCAAGGCCCTTCGGGGAGTCATCATGAGCAAATCGTCTAAGTTCGTCTGGCTCAACTCCTTCGCCGCCGATGAAGATGTGCCGAAGTGCCCCAAGGATATCTCGGAACCTGCCTGGGCCCAATTATTATATAACCCCTTTTGTCAGGTGCGTTGCCCGGTGCCTCCTCCCCCGTGATCCGAAGAATTAGGACCTCATGCTTGCGTTTGGGTGCAGTATTGTTATTCTTCGCGAGCTACGGACATCTTCTGGGCCTCCTACCGTCGACTCTGCAAGAGGTGCCTTCCACAGATGTGGGTGTTTGTTGGGAGTGGAGAATGTCGATTTCCACTCATGTACGCTTGTACAGGGTCACCCCTCACGCTAAGGCCATGGAAGATGCCGTAGAAATAGGACTGAGGTCCGCTTTCAACGAAGTCGGATTTGCTTCTTTTAACAAGGTACTCCCGGGGCTCAAGTTGAAGGGTGAGCACCTGTAGATTTCGTATTTGTTCGGGGGGATTCCTTATCATCATCACCTCTAGCGGGGAAACAGGCTATACTATATTACTTCACCGATGAACTCCACGAATTCCTCGAAGCGGCTCTCGGGTGGCATAATGCGCACACTCGCGAGGATGTAACTCCTTTCCTCAAGGAGTACGGGGAGCGTTTGAAAGCTCGCGCAAACGTGGGTCTCCGTTCGGTGCTCCTCTCCCGTTCTAACCCGCCATGCTTACCACCTATCGAACACCGCAGCACGCCTGTCGGTGTCTTGATTGGGAGAGGAGACAGCGTAATAATCGTCAGGAAGAAAAGGAAGAGGAGCGGATCAGGAGATACGACGAGTATGTTATCTTCGTTGACTGCAGCTATCCTTCGTTGACCCCGCTCTGGCAAGGGTTGTCGCGAGGCTCGAGGAACTCGGTTGGGAAGACGAACTTAAGAAACACAAGGATTGGTACGAGGGCATACAGAGCCTACCTCCGATGAACTCCTCCAAGCCAGTGACCGATAAAGGTATGGTTCTGCCCCAAGCACGCTGTAATCGCCGGTGTCTTGACACTGATCCCATCCTCAGTCTGGCACACATGCAAAGAACGTATACTCCAGTTCATGACAATCCAACGGGAAAAACGAGTTCACGCGGAACGCACCAAGGCGATCAAGTCTCGGTACCAGGAAATCGACAAGATCGTCACCGCTTATCAACGTACTCACCACCCACGCGGATTTTTCATTTCCACTGTCGATGTCTGCGAATCTCCAGGCGTATCCGAGAGCATCGTCGGCGCTTCTGAGGAGAACTTTCAGGAATGCCTCGCTGGTATACTGGATAGAATCCCAGAGGTTCACGCTTCGGCCCACCAGAAACGTCAGGATGAAGTATTGACGCTCCTCCCGCAAGGGTCGACCGACGACACTCTCCCCTTGGCGACCTCATGGATCAAATGCAGATACTGCACCAGGTTATTCCATTATGAGGAGGCCGTCGGGCATTTCTGTAACCCGTTTCGCATGTGGAATTATAAAACGTGTGAGGAGATCAATGCCATGGAACCGCTGGAACAGGTGCAACACCTGTGTGGGCGGGGAAAGTGGGTTCTGGATCGGCTTATCCATTGGAAGGAAGCGGCGGAATTGACAAAGCAGGTCATCGAGGCAGCTGGAATGGACCCGAACAAGGTCACGCCTGGCGAGTTGGATGACGCGAAGCATAGGTTTGTGGTCTTCACCGGAGCCGGATCATCAGCTATGACGATCGTCGGCTGGCGTTGCCTTGTGAGTCATGCTCCCGTTTGTCTCTTTTCTATCAGCTCAGTGAGGGTGTGTGTAGGTCACGGGCAGGCACGATAAATCTGGTAGCAAACGTGCGCCCGAATGGAGGATCATGAAATCGGGAGAGATGCCCGAGTTTAAACACCCCAGCGTTCGCCTCGACAAAGATGATTGGGGTTGCCTTCATTGCTGGACGGGCAACGCGACGCTGCACACCAACGCCACTTGGGTATCGGTCAAAACTCATCTCAAGGAAAAGTACGCCAAACACGTCCCGTCGATGTTCGTTTGAACCCTGCCTTCTAACATTTGGATGTGTAGACACGACATTAACAAGCCCACAGAGGGCGATTATTATTGCGAAAGGCCAACTCTTCAATGTGATTATTTCCTCAGGGAAGCCGCTACGATGTAGTTTGTTCGTGTTCTTTATGTTTTCTTTCCCATGCCTCCGTTTCCCGGATACCGCCAGGGTCCATTCTGTACTTTCCTATCCATATATTGGGTGGGTATCAAGCACGAATTACAATAGGAGTTAATTCCATACTATGGGGGACGTGCGCGGGAATGGAGAACGAAATGGGAGAATGGCAGGGGATGAGTGGTGGTTCAGGCGAAGACTTTCTCGTAGACGATGATTATGATCAGCAAGATGAGAACGGTGATAATGCCACCGGTTATGAAACGTTGCTTGTACATCCTGAAATTCAGAGGAATCTGAGATAAATGGGGGGGCGAACAATATTTTGTTCACGGTTACGAGCTTACCGTCGGACCATCTTCTTGAGCGTTCCCGTAGCCTTATTGATAGACGCATCCGCGGCGTGTAGCTGCGGAAAGACGTCATTAGTCGTCGAACGAGCGTCGCCGGAGTCGTTAGCATGGGCCTACCGTATCTCGGCTGTTCTCAATTTGCTCCCTCTGCCTCCTGAGGTTGGTCAAGATATCCGCACCCTGTTCTTCAGTCTCGAGCGCGATCCTCTGACTGTCTTGCAACCTCCTCGTTCCATCCTCCAGCAGTGCCGTTCCCGCCAACAACCTAGTCCTATCGCTCGTGCCGTAGGGGTCATCAGCGGAGGAAGGACCGACCGGTCGACCGCCCACACCTCCCAAGAGATCGGATCGCGTGAGCTGGGTGTGAAGCTCTTTCGAGAGCTTCTTGAAGCGGGTCAGGTCGGCCTTGGCAGATTTAATCCTGGCTTGGTATTGGGGTTTGATAGATTGGGGCATGCCCTGGAGTTCGATTTCCATCTGGGAGACCTGGAAAACGGTTTATTCAGGGTGAGGATGAGTAGCGGGATATACGTGGGGGAGGTACGAACCATCTCGTCAGCCTCGTCTAACTCCATCTCTACCCTCCTCAACGCCGTCTTGCGTTGCTCTACGCCACAATAACGAGGAGGCGTACGTCAGCCCCCACAACCCTTCATATGGACCCATTCGTCGCTAAGCGAGTACTCACCTACACCCTCACTCTTCGAGTTGCCCTCCACTTTATCGCGTATGCTCGCGATGATCTGCTGAAAGTCCTGCTCATAGTTGTTGAACAAGGCGGTGGGTGAATTATCCATGTTTGATCAGCCTCTTTGCTCTCGCTCTTCCCTTCCAGAAGGTGCAGCGGGTAAACGTTCTCGAGGGGGGGAGTGTGTGAACCGCAAGGGTGAGCTGCGGCTGTGGTGAGGAAGGGGTTGGTTAGAAGAACCGAGTGGGGGCTTTAGGCGGGAGAAGAGAAACAACAGGCGCAGTCAATCACGTGGTTGATCGACACGCATGCCTACCAAGGGCGCTTGTTTGCCTCACACCAGGCATGGAGAAGTTACAGGCCAGACTCCAAGCTGCTTCCACGGAGTATCAAAAACTTCAAAGCGAT
>Ga0307516_10006165_pt1 | contig 14118 bp, 8 predicted proteins | sample 19_EM_MG_FD_203310 | JGI IMG/M metagenome (GOLD analysis project Ga0307516, IMG submission 203310) | Populus trichocarpa ectomycorrhiza microbial communities from riparian zone in the Pacific Northwest, United States - 19_EM | ecosystem: Host-associated > Plants > Roots > Unclassified | place... | reverse complement strand
TGGCTCGACGGCACGCGCACGATCAGCCTCGACCAGAGCGTGCCGCAGATCGGCGCGCCGCAGGCGTGGGCGGCCGGATACGACGGCACCGGCGTGACCGTCGCCGTCCTGGACACCGGCGTGGACGCCACCCACCCGGACCTCGCCGGGCGGATCGCGGAGGCACGCAACTTCACCGACGCGCCGGACACCACCGACACCGTCGGGCACGGCACGCACGTCGCGTCGACGGTGGCGGGGACCGGTGCGGGATCCGGCGGCAAGTACAAGGGTGTGGCGCCGGGGGCGGCGCTGCTGATCGGCAAGGTGTGCCCGACCCGCAACTGCCCCGACTCGGCGATCCTCGCCGGCATGGAGTGGGCCGCGCCGCGGGCCCGGGTCGTCAACCTGAGCCTCGGCGGCCCCGACACCGCCGAGCTGGACCCGCTGGAGGAGGCGGTGAACCGGCTGACCGCGCAGACCGGGGCGCTGTTCGTGATCGCCGCGGGCAACAACGGACAGGACGGCGGCGTCGGGTCGCCGTCGACCGCGGACGCGGCGCTCTCCGTCGGGGCCGTGGACAAGCAGGACAACCTGGCCTCCTTCTCCGACCGCGGGCCGCGCCGGGACGGCGCGATCAAGCCGGAGATCACCGCGCCGGGCGTGGGCATCGTGGCGGCGCTCTCCAAGGACAGCACGTACCCGGAGTACGTCCCCGGCTATACCCAGCTCAACGGGACCTCGATGGCGACGCCGCACGTGGCCGGGGCGGCCGCCCTGCTCGCCGGGCAGCACCCCGGCTGGACCGGGCCCCAGCTCAAGGCCGCGCTGATGGCCGGCGCCACGCCGAACCCGTCGCTGAGCGTGAACGCCCAGGGCGCCGGGCGGGTGGACGTCGCCCGTGCCATCCGGCAGGCCGTGCTGCCGAGCCCGAGCAGCATCGCGTACGGGACGCAGCCGTGGCCGGCCGAGGACGACACCCCGACCCGCCGCACGGTGACGTACCGCAACGAAGGCTCGTCCCCGGTGACCCTGGACCTGACCGCTCAGGCGACCGGGCCGGATGGCCAACCGGCCCCGGCCGGCCTGTTCGCGGTCACCCCGGCGCAGGTGGTCGTGCCGGCCGGCGGGTCGGCCGACGTGACGCTCACCGCGGACACCCGGGTGCCCAGCGTCACCGGCCTGTTCAGTGGCGCGCTGGTCGGCACGTCGGCAGGCGGCGGCTCGGTACGCGTGCCGTTCACCGTCGGCAAGGGCCACGAGAGCCGCCGGCTGACCGTCAAGCTCATCGACCGCAACGGCGCGCCGGCCACCGACTACGTGCTCAGCGTCGTCGGCGTGGACTTCGGGGTCTACCAGGTGCCGTACCACGCCTCCGGCACGGTGGCGACGACGCTGCGAGCCGGGCGCTACCACGTCGAGGCGACGATCATCACGCCCACCGCCGACGACGACAGCACCTCCACCCTGCTGGTGGCGCCCGTCGTCACGGTCAGCCGGGACGGCGAGATAGTGCTGGACGCGCGCAAGGGCACCCCGGTCTCGGTGACCGTGCCACGCGCCTCGGCCCGCCCCCGGCTGGCCGCCGCCGGGCTGGTCCGCGACCTGCCGTCCGGATACCGGGTCGGCACCCGGATCACCGGCGACTCGTACGCCAAGCTGTTCACCGCGGACCTGGGCGGCACCGTGCCGGCCGGCGCGGGCACGCTGGTCGCCGAGGTGCGCAGCTTCTGGGCCGAACCGACCCCGGACGGCACCTTCTTCAACTCCCCGTACGAGTACGACCTGGTCTGGTTCCAGCGCGGGAAGTTCCTGACCAACTTCAGCCACAAGGTGCGGCAGCGGGAACTGGCGACGGTGGAGAACAAGTTTCTGCCGATCTCACCGGGCGAGCGGATCGGATTCATGCACAACTTCGGCTTCCCGCCGGAGGGCGGCGGCGCGATGTCGGGCCCGATCAGATTCACCGTCCCCGGCAAACGGACCATCTACTACACCGCCCGCGACGTGAGCTGGCAGCGCCGGTGGGAACAGACCGGAGACCAGAACCAACTCTGGCCGGCACCGGTGACGTGGCAGCCGAACAAGCGGTACACGGTCAAATGGCAGGAGGCCCCGGTCGGGCCGACCTTCAACGCGATGACCTACTTCACTCGTACCGGAAACACGCTGTCGCTCAACGTCCCGCCGTTCGGCGACCGGGCCGGCAACACCGGCTACTCCCTGCTGGACACCGGCACGATGGCGCTCTACCGGGACGGGGTCAAGTTCTATGAGTTCCCGACCTACTTCTACGACGCGGGCGGCCCGGTCCCGGCGGCGGAGAGCACCTACCGCCTGGAGTACGCGGTGAACCGCGGCGCCAAGGGCGGATACGACATCGGCACGGCGATCAGCGGTTCGTGGACGTTCCGGTCCGGGCAGGTCGGCGCCGACGAGGCCACCTACCTGCCGCTGGCCGCGTTCCACTTCGCACCCAGGCTGAACCTGCTCAACCGCGCCGAGGGTGGGCGGACCGCGCACGTACCGGTGAGCCTGGGATGGCAGCCAGGCGCCGCCAAATCCGCGGTCCGGACGATCAAGGTCGAGGTGTCCTACGACGACGGTGCCACCTGGCGGCCGGCGAAACTCACCGCCACCGGACGCGCCGCCTGGTCCGCGGGACTGCGCCTGCCGGCGACCGGATTCGTGTCACTCCGCGCCAACGCCACCTTCGCGGACGGCGGCTCGACCGACTACACGGTGATCCACGCGTACGGGCTGCGCTGATCATGGGCGTGCGGCCACCCGAAAGGCTCGGGTGGCCGCACCCGCACCGGGCATCGCCAGGGGCCACGACGGGCAGATTGGCTGCTTCGATACGGCGGGCCCGCTGACACACTCGGCGAGGTGGAGATCTGCGAAGCACAATCGCTCTGGGGTGCACTGCCCGGCTGGTTGAACACCGCCTCTTATGGCTTGCCGCCGCAACCCGCGTGGGATGCGCTGCAGTCCGCGCTCGCCGACTGGCGGGCCGGCGCGACCGGCCCGGCCGAGTGGGATGAGGCCACCGGGACCGCCCGTGGCCGCTTCGCCCGCCTGATCGGGGTTCCGGCCGGCGATGTCGCGGTCGGTGCGCAGGCGTCACAGCTGATCGCTCCGGTCGCCACCGCGGTCGCGGACGGGTCGCGGGTGGTGGTGCCGGAGGTCGAATTCACGTCGAATCTGTTCCCGTGGTTGGTGCACAGCGATCGGCTGAAGGTGGTCACGGTGCCGACCGATCGGCTGGTGGAGACGGTGGCCGCCGGCTGCGATGTGGTGGCGTTCTCCCTGGTCCAGTCCGCGACCGGGGAAGTCACCGAATACGAGCGCGTCGTCGCGGCCGCTCGTGAGGTGGGCGCGACGGTGGTCGTCGACGCCAGTCAGGGCTGCGGGTGGCTGCCCTTCGACGCGGCGCTCGCCGACGTGGTGGTCGTCAGCGCGTACAAGTGGCTGATGTGCCCGCGGGGCGCGGCCTTCGCCTATCTGAGTCCCCGCGTCCGGGATTCCCTCCGGCCGATCGCCGCAGGGTGGTTCGCGGGCGCCGACCGGCACGGCTCGTATTACGGCCCGACGATGCGGTTGGCCGACGACGCACGGCGCTTCGACGTGTCACCGGCCTGGTTCAGCTGGATCGGCGCCGTGCCGGCACTCGGCGTGGTGGAGCAGATCGGCATCGCGGCGATCCACGACCACAATGTGGCTCTGGCCAACCGCTTCCTCGCCGGGCTGGACAGACCGGCCGGCGACAGCGCGATCGTGACCGTTGAGGCGCGGGAGGCCGAAGCCAGGCTCGCGGCCGCCGGCATCCGCGTGGCCTTGCGTGCCGGCCGGCTCCGCGCGTCGTTCCACGTCTACAACACCGACGCCGATGTGGACCGGGCGCTGGACGCGCTGGCCGGCTGACCCCGGCAGGAGCTTGCGGCGAGCGACCCGCCTGCGGACCAGTTCCACGATGCCCCCGAACGCGAACGACAGGCCGAGGCCGACGGCGAGGCCGAGCAGGGGGTTCTCGACGAACGCCGCGCCGCCCAGGAAGCCCAGCCCCGCGGTGTACGCGGCCCAGGCCAGCGCCGCGATCGCCGAGGCGGGGCTGAACCGGGACAGCGGGAGCCGGGCCGTGCCGCAGGCCAGGTTCATCGTCACGCGGCCACCCGGCAGGAATCGTGAGACCACGATCAGCAAAGTGGTGCGGCGGTCGAGTTGCCGGCCCGCCGCGGCCACGGCCCGGCTGACGTGCCTGGAGCGGTTGATCAGCCGGGGACCGAGGACGCTGCGGCTGAGGCCGTACGCGAGGTGGTCGCCGGCGAAGACGCCCAGGGCCGTGGCCAGCACGACCAGCACCAGGCTCGGCGTGCCGGAGTGGGCGAAGACGCCGGCCGCCAGCACCGCGGCCTCGGACGGGATCATCGGCAGCACGCCATCCAGGCTGCACAGGCCCACCAGCAGCGGGTAGAGCAGCGGTGACGTCATCAGCGGGCCGACCAGACTCATCAGATCCATGCGCTGAAGCGTGAGGGTGGGGTACCGGCCGGGGCGTCGGTCTCCGGTGTTGTTGCGGGTCACTCCCGGGTACGGGGTCGCATACCTCTCTGGTTGGACGCCGTGCGTGGCTGATCTCGGTAGGGTCGCTGCGTGATGGCGAGCTCGGGACCGGACCAGGAGCACGGTCCGCCGGTGTCCGCGGAGCGCCGGTGGGTCGTGCTCAGGCGGGTGCTGCGGTGGGTGGCCGCGGGCCGGCACGTGCCGGCGCGGCTTCGCCACGTCGTGGGGCGGGTCGCCGCGGCGGTCGGCAGGCCGGCGACGGAGGCCTTCGTGACGGGCATCGGCCGCCGCCCAGCGCTCTCGTGGCTGCTGTCGTGGCTGATCACGGGGTTCCTCGCGCTCGGGTCGCTTCCGCTCAACGTGGCGCTGGCCGCCTCGGAGTTCGACGTGCCGCCGCTGATCGCGTTCCTGGCCGGGATCGCGCAGAGCACCGCGCTGATTCTGATCATGGCCCGGCCGAGGGCGGCGGTCGCGCTGCAGTTCCTGGCCGTCGTGGTGTTCGCGGTGGCCATCCCACCCGGCGCCGGACCGACCTGGCCGCTGACGGCGATGGGCGGATTCACCCTGATCGCGCACGTCGGCCTGGTCGCCGCCCGCCTCAACCGGCGGACGGCGCTGGAGACCTGGTGGGCGAGCATGCTGCTGCTGACCGCGGTGGTGCTGCTCGATCCGATTGACCGGTCCGTCACGGACTGGCTGCCGATCATGATCGTCTACCCGATCCTCTCGGCCCTGACACTCGGCGCCGTGCTGATGACCCGCCGCTGGCGGGAGGTCCGCCGGGAGCTCGCCGACGCGCGGCACGATGTCGAGGTCGAGCAGAGCCAGCGGGCTGTCGCCGAGGAACGCACCCGGATCGCGCGCGAGCTGCACGACGTCGTCGCGCACAGCATGTCGGTGATCCACATGCAGGCGACCTCGGCGTCGTACCGGATCAAGAATGTGGATCCGGAGAGCAAGGCCGAGTTCGAGCGGATCGCCGCCGGTGCGCGGTCGACGATGCGCGAGATGCGGCAACTGCTGGCTGTGCTGCGAGACGAGAGCGCGGAGGCTGAGCTGACACCGGTGCCCGGGCTGGGCCGGCTCCCGGAGCTGGTCGAGTCGGCCGGTCGGGCGGGGGTGCCGGTCGAGGTGCGCGAGGCCGAGGCGGTAGGGGCGGCCGTGCTCCCGGAGAGCGTCGCCCTGGCCGCGTACCGGATCATCCAGGAATCGCTGAGCAACGTCATCCGGCATGCACCCGGCGCCCGTACGATGATCTGTCTTGATCTTGATGGTTCTGATCTTGTGCTGTCCGTGCTGAACGACGCGGGGGTGCAGCCGGCCCAGCCCATGGAGGGGCCCGGCCGGGCCAGCCACGGATTGCCGGGGATGCGCGAGCGGGTCCGGCTGGTCGGAGGATCATTGGAGGCCGGCGTGCGCGACGAGGGCGGCTATCGGGTCGCCGCGCGGCTGCCGATCGGAGGCCAGGAGTGATCCGCACGCTGATCGTGGACGACCAGTCGATGATCCGGGTGGGCATCCGCGCGATCCTGGAGGCGCAGGACGACATCACGGTCGTGGGCGAGGCGGAGAACGGGCTGCTCGGCGTGGAGCGGTCCCGTAGCCTGCGCCCGGACGTCGTGCTGATGGACGTCCGGATGCCGGTGCTGGACGGGCTGGCCGCGACGAGGACCCTGCTCGGGCCGGAACGCACCGAGGCGCACACGCCGCGGGTGCTGATGCTGACGACGTTCGACCTGGACGACTACATCTATGCCGCGCTGCAGGCCGGTGCGAGCGGCTTCCTGCTCAAGGACAGCGAGCCCGAGGATCTGCTGCGGGCCGTGCGCGTGGTGGCCGGCGGCGAGGCGTTGCTGGCGCCGAGCATCACGCGCCGGCTCATCGAGAGTTTCGTCGAGGCCCGGCCGCGGCGAGCGGCCGGCGCCACGGCGCTCAACGGGCTCACCGACCGCGAGCGGGAGGTGCTGCGCCTGATGGCGCTGGGCAGGTCGAACGCGGAGATCGCCGCGGCACTGTTCATCGCCGAGCAGACCACCAAGACGCATGTGAGCCGGATCCTGCAGAAACTGGGCCTGCGCGACCGGGTCCAGGCCGTGGTCTTCGGCTACGAGACCGGCCTCGTGACACCCGGTGGCCAAGCCTGACCCCGGCGCCGCTCAGCCTCTGAGCCCGTAGAGCTCGACCAGCGACTCCGACAGGGCGGCCGAATCACAAACCCCCATCGGGGTGCGCCGCGCGATCTGCCAGTGATCCGACCACGCCTCATCCGCCCAGATCTCGGTGATCCGCTGCTCGGCGACCGTGTTGGAGGTCGACGTCGTCACGCCCGGATCCACCTCGACCAGCAACGTCAGCCCGCCGGGCAGCTCGCGCGCCAGCTGGGTGTGCAGCGGGCTCGACGTGTGGAACCCGTTACCCTGCCACCGCCCGCGGAGCAGCCCGACGACCCGCTCCGTCGCCACCGGTCCGAATCCCGCCAGGCTCGTCGCCGCGCGCTCGGCCCCGGTCAGCGCCACCGCCGGCCGGTGCAGCTGCGGGAACGGCTGCAGAATCTCGTAGTCGACGAAGGTCTGCGCCCAGCCGGCCAGCTCCCCGCCCAGCTCCGCCGGGTGCACGATCCCGAGTGGCGCGTCCGCGTCGACGCTCGCGGTCGTGTCGTGGATGTCCGCGAAGCTGCCGTCCTCCGCGACCCGCAGCGCCCGGACCAGACGTCTCCCGGCGTCGTACTCGCCCCACAGCAGCCGCCGCGTGACCGGCCCGAGGATCGGGTGCGGAAGGAGGGCCGCCGGGAGGTCTCGCGCCGGCCGGAGCCGGTGCGCGAGCATGTCGCGCTCCAGGCGGGCGATCTGCGCCGCCAGGGTCGCCCGCAGATCCTTCTTCAACCGCAGGAACTGCTGGTATGCCTCGGGATTGGTGTCCTTGACGCCCGGCTTCGGCGGCCTCGCCAGCCGCCGGCCGTCCGCATCCACGACGTACGCGGTGAACTGATCGTCCGCGACCACCGTGAACGCGCGCGGCCCATAGTCCAGCGTGATCCCGGTGTCCAGCCCGTGCGTGATCGCCAGCCGGTCCGCCAGCTGCGGCACGGACAGCCCGCGCCGGGCGGCGGCCTGCGTCAGGTAGCTGACGGCCCGCTCGTTCGTCGGCCCGCCCGACATGCCCTCCTCGATCGCCAGCAGGTGCCGCAGCGACACGTCCGTAGCCACCGTGGCCAGCACCGCGAGCCCGTCGATCGCCCGCGCATACCGGCTGCGCGCCGGCCAGGACCGCACCAACGGCGCGAGGGTGTCCATCGTGGAGTCATCGCCGAGGTGGGCCTGCGCCAGCACCACCCACGCCTCCGACGCCGGCATCCCGTCGGTCAGCCACTCGTCCAGCAGCGCCCGCCCGAACTCCGCCAGACTCTGCCTGTCGCAGCCCTCGATCAGCCGCTCCGCCTCCGGATCGGCCGGGACCACCAGCGGCTGCGCGGCCGCCGACGACTCGACGACCAGGGGTAGGCCACCGTTGGGCGGTGCGGGATCCCCGGGTGCCGGCTCCGGTGCCGCTCCCAGACGCGACCGGGTCAACGCACCGACCAACCGGGCGACCTCGTCCTCCGGCACGGTCCCGCCACCGGCCCGCCGGATCTCCGGCAACCGCTCAGGCCGCGTCCACGCCGGTGCCTGCCCTTTCCGCGCGGCTTGCGCCACGTCCGGAAACAACGAGGGTACGGGCGTGAGCTCCGCGCCGGCCGGTGTCGCACCCCTCGGCGCACCGGACGGTAGCTCCCGGCCGGGGGCGGGTTCGAGCAGAGCGGCGATCACGGCGCCGGCGGCGGCCCCGTACCCGTCAGCGGTCTTGACAATGATCGGCCCGTGGCCGACCGCGGCCAGGTAGCGAAGCGCATCCTCGGCACTCTGCCGCGCCTTGCCCGGGCGCCCGGCCGCGGCCGGGATCAGCGCACGCGCCGCGGCCTCGGCATGCCGAGACAGCCACAGTCGCGCCCACAACCGCGCGGACCCGAGCTGGCGCAGCCACCCCGCGACCAACGTGGCCGCCGCCGGCCCCCGGAACGGCAGCACCAACCCGCCCAGCCGGTCGGCGCTCTCGCCCGCCTCACCGAGGGCGAGCGCCAACGCGTCCAACTCGAACCGCGCGACCGCGACCCGGCCCACGTCCAACCGTTGCCGGATCCGAAGCAGCAGCGGCGTCGCGAGCAGCGCCCGCGCCGACGCCTCGGGCCCCTTCGCGACCAACCACGGCACCTGGGCGGGGGTCAGATCGGAGAGCCGGTCCGCGCCCGTCGCCGCCATGACCCAGTCGGGTTGCTCCCGTCCATGGTCGAGCGCCGCGGCCCGCGACCACCACAGCTCCCGCTCCCCGTCCGCCCAGACCATGACGGTCGGATCCTCGCAGGTCAGCCCCTCGACCACGACCGGCTTGCGCCCCCTACCCGCCGCCATCGTCCCCAGCCTCCACCTCGTTCGCATCGCGCGGAGCGGTGGCCCCTCGCGGTTCGGCTCAGAGACCGTAGCGGAGCAGCGCTCGTGCTACGCGCACTGGCAGGCGGACAGACACCTTCCCGGGTCCGGTAGGAAGTCATACGCTTCGATCGAAGGCCCGGTACATGCGCACAAACGCTGAGGAGGGGTCATGAAATTCATGGTCAGGTGCATAGTGGCGGCGGTCGTGGCGATGGGGCTCGCCGGCCCGGCGGGGCCGGCTGCCGCGGCCCAGACCGGCTCGGCGGCATCCGGGCATCCCCGATTCAATGCCCTGGTCTTCTCGAAGACCGCGGCATTCCGGCACGACTCGATCCCGGCCGGAGTGGCCGCGATCCAGCGGCTCGGCGCTCAGCACCACTTCCGGGTCGACGCGACCGAGGATGCCGCGGCGTTCACCGACGCGAACCTCGCCAAGTACGACGTCGTGGTGTGGCTGAGCACCACCGGCGACGTGCTGACCGACGCGCAGCAGGCCGCCTTCGAGCGCTACATCCGCGCCGGCGGCGGATTCGCGGGCATCCACGCCGCCTCGGACACCGAGTACGACTGGGCCTGGTACGGCGGACTGGTCGGGGCGTACTTCCGCGACCACCCGGGATCGGTCAACTCCCAGTTCCAGGTCGCCACGGTGAAGGTCCTCGACCACGACACCGCCGCCACCCGGCCGCTGCCGCGCCGCTGGCAGCGGGAGGAGGAGTGGTACAACTTCCGCACCAACCCGCGGCACACCGTCCGAGTCCTCGCCGAAGTGGACGAACAGACCTACGACCCGCGCGGCTACAGCGTCCCCGGCGGCTCGCCCGGGATGGGCCGGCACCACCCGATCTCCTGGTGTCAGCCGTACGACGGTGGCCGCGCCTTCTACACCGCGCTGGGGCACAAGGCCGAGTACTACTCCGAGCCGCTGCTGCTTGCCCACCTGCTCGGCGGCATCCGGATGGCGGCCGGCGTGACCCGGTTCAACTGCGGCCGAGAGGACTGACCACGACCCGCGGGCAGCTGACCCAACGGCAGGGCCCCGGAACCGGGGGTCGAGGTTCCGGGGCCCGCCGCAGTCCGTCCCGCCGAGTTCGAACATGATCGATCACGGACGAGGACGGACGGGCACTGGTGCATTGGCCAGCCGCCGGGCCGACATGCCCCTGTCGTCTTAGCTCACGTCGACCCGGCTCGTTCTGCGTCGAGAGCATCGCAGGGCAGCCCGACGGTTCGGCTGCGGAATTGCTGAGGCGCCGGTTGCGCAGGGCGAACGCACCGGCAAAGGATCGTCGGGACCGGGCTCGAACCCGGTCAGCTCGTGCGCCGGGCCGAGCCCACATGCGCCGTCACCCCGGTCGGGCGTGGCCGCCCGGGGGACCGCAGCGGCGATCCGAGGCACCGCGATGTACCCATTCCACGGCGGCTGTTTCCGGCGTCGCTCTCCGCCGCCGACCTTGCTTACCTGCGGTTCGCGGAGTTCGGCGAGTTGCCCGCGCGGGTCAAGCCGCAGGACTATGTCGAGCTGGTCGAGACGGAGCCGCGGCGTGACCGGCCGGAGCCGGCCAGCAGCCAGGCCCAGGCTCAGGCGACGCAGCCAGGCGCCGCCTGAAGGTTTCCGTTGGCGCAACGCAGCCGAGGTCCGCGCTGTCAGCGGTAGCCTGCCTTGTGCGCCGCATCCGTCTAGAGTGGCTCGTGGCCGTCGCGCTGCTGGTGCTGTTGGTGCTGACCAGCTCGCGGTACGGCTGGCACCGCGACGAGTTGTACTTCGTCGTCGCCGGGCGGCACCCGGCGTGGGGTTACCCGGACCAGCCGTTGCTGACGCCGCTGCTGTCGGCCGGGCTGTACCAGCTCGGCGGCGGCTCCCTGGTCGTGCTCCGGCTGGCGTCGGCGCTGGCGTCGGCCGCGACGGTGGTGCTGGTCGGCGTGATCGCGGGCCTGCTGGGCGGGACGAGCCGGGCCCGGCTGCTGGCGTCGGGCATGTGGGCGGTCGGCACGGTCGCCCTGGTCACCGGCCATCTCGTCAGCACGGCCACGTTCGACGTGATGTTCACCGCGGGCGTGCTCGCCTGCCTGCTGAAGGCGCTGGTCACCGGGCGGCCGGGCTGGATGCTAGCGGCCGGCGCGGTGCTGGCCGTCGGGCTGCTGAACAAGCTGGTGATCGGGATCGTCGTCGCCCTGATCTGCGCGGCGCTGGCGATCGTGGCGCCACGGCGACCGTTGTTCACGTGGCCTGCCCTTGCCGGCGGCCTGCTCGCGGTGCTGGGCGCGCTGCCGTACCTGGTCTGGCAGTCGGTGCACGGCCGGCCGCAGTCGGAGGTGGCGGCGTCCATCGCCGGCGAAGGAAACCGGATCGGGGTGATCCCGATCCAGCTTGTGCTGGTGTCGATCTTCCTGGCGCCGTTCCTGGTCGCCGGCCTGGTGCGTCTGCTGCGGCCCGGTGCCGGGCCTGCCCGGGCCTTCGGGTACGGGTACCTGGCGCTGCTCGTACTGGTCTTCGCGACCGGCGGCAAGGGGTACTACACGGCCGGACTGCTGCCGGTGATCGTGGCCTCGGCCGGGCTCGCCACCGACAACTGGCTCGCCCGCGGTCGACGGCGGCTCAGGATCGCTCTGGTGAGTGTCGCGACCGGGGTGTCGCTGGTGCTCAACGCCATCAACGGGCTGGCGATCACACCGGCGTCGCAGCTCCAGGAGAGCGGCATCAACGACCTCAACCCGGAGGCGGGCGAGCAGGTCGGATGGCCGGAACTCCGGAACGCGGTCCGCGCCGCGGTGCGAACCCTGCCCCCAGGTCAGCAGGACCGGGCGGTGGTGTTCGCATCAAACTACGGCGAGGCCAGCGCGGTGGAGCTGGGCGGCGGCCTGCCGCCGGCATACAGCGGGCACAACGCGTACGCCTTCTGGCCGCCGCCCGCCTCAGCCACCGGCCCGGTGATCCTGATCGGCTTCGCCCCCGGCGACGCGACCAACGGGCATTTCACCGGCTGCCGGCTGGCCGGCCGGGTAGACAACGGCTACGAACTGAACAACGACGAGCAGGGCGCGGTCCTACAGGTGTGCGACGGCCCGACCGGCAGCTGGGCCGCCGTCTGGCCGTCACTCATCCACTTCGACTAGACATCTCCCGGGGCGAAGGCCCGGCAACCAAGCCCCGCCGCCGAACCGACGTCATGCCGCGCCCGGTCACCCCCGCAGGGATGTCGGGCACGAACCGGGCATCAAATCCACCTTGGTCACACACCCGCGACGACCCGTCCGCCCCCATCATGCAGCCCTCAGGTCACCGTCAACAGCCCCGGCCCGCAGACGGAGATCCCGTCCGTCGGAAACCCGCCGAGCAGGCCAGACACGGTCCGATTCGCAACCTTCGGTCGGCGGATCCCGCTCCCAAGGAAGGCGGGTTCGCGAAACCGCTCCGAGTGTTGGAGCGTTATCTGGGTCGGTGGAATCCTGCTCCCTTCGCGGAGCCGCTTCGGATGTCGGAGCGATCTGGCGCGCTTGAGGCTTGTTCGGGAGTGGCTCGGGTGCGGTCCGTCAACACTCGTTCGAGCGATCGGGATCCAAGAGAAACCCGGGCACGGTTGCCGATCTCTCTCAGCAGGGGTGTCGGCCGTGTTCCGGCGGAGCCCCCGATCCGCGGCTGCTGGTGGAGCACATCCTGCGGGCCGGCGTCAGGCCCGACCCACGCGGCGACGATGTGGCTTTCCTCGCGCTCACCGTCGATGCCGCGCCCGGCAGGCACGACGCTGGCCGCAAGCCAGTCACTCCCGCACTCTCCCCGATTCGCCGAGGTCGCACCACGAAACGGGCCACCGCTAGGGCGGCGTGGCGGAGTGAAGGTTGGTGGGCAGACCTTGAGGGGTTCGGGTCAGCCAGGAGTCTTCTGCTTGGCTATCTCGCAGTCGATCCGCAATACCTCGCCTGAGTGACAGCGTGCGCTCGCGAACGACGCATGCGATTCCTGGCAACCAGGCGGCATCCACCGATCGTGGTAGACGACGCGAAGCCCGAAGGGGATACCGGCGCACCCACCGACAAGCGCTCAGGCGAGGCGCCGCGTGCAGATCTTGTTGGCGGGCGGCCCACCGGCGCGCCAAAATCCCTCAAGATCCATCAAAGTGGCCGATCGCGGCTCGAATAAAAGCCACTTAACGGAAATTTCTGCCTCCGAGAAGATTCTCCGATCAACCGAGGGCTTGCTGCCCGACAGCGTCCTGGACCGCGGTCACCGATCCGGGTACTTGACGACAGGCTGCCCGCCAACCAAGCAGAGGTCTCCCAGGTGCCCTGGCTCTCCAAGATTCGCCGAGGTCGCGCCACAGAACGGGCCGCCGGTAGGGCGGTGTGGCGGTGTGGAGGTTGGTGGGGCAGACCGTGAGGGGTTCGGGTTAGCTCGGCGCCCTGGTTCTTCAAGATTCACCGAGGTCGCATCACAAGACGGGCCACTGGTGGGGCGGCGCGGCGGTGTGGAGGTTGGTGGGCAAACCTTGAGGGGTTCGGGCCAGCCAGGCGCCCTGGTTCATCAAGATTCGCCGGGAAACGGGGCGGAGCAAAGGGGTGGCGGAGTGGATCGACCGAGACCGGGTGCCTGGCCGTCTTCGCGTCGATGTCGACCCTCCGGCGGGCGCATGCTGGTGGTGTTCCGCGGAGCCGTATGTCACCCGGGTGGGTGTTGCCGACAGCCAACGAGGCGCTCCCGCACAAGACCCCTCCGAACCCATGAACTCCAAGATCGCGGCGGTGGCGGCAACACGGCGCGTCTGCGAGGTTCGGTGCCGGAGTGTGGGACGAGACGCTCAGGATGTGATCGCCCGGCCAGGCTGCGAGAGCACGCCCACGTCATCGACGTGGCACCCGAATGCGGAGACCGCCGAGAGTGCCCGCCCGCAACCGCCCGCCACCGTAACCGGCGAGGTGCGTCCGCCTGACCCACCACCCAGCCAGGCCTGCCGGACAAAGATCCCCTGGCTCCACCCAAGCGCGGCAGCCAGACCAGATCCCGGAAGGTGACCGCCCAGCCCGCACTGGCAACCAGGGCACGCGGAACCCATCACCCAGCCGCAGCCGGGATGCATGCAAGACCGGGGCCGGGGGTGTCCACGCACGTGAA
>Ga0307516_10006164_pt1 | contig 14120 bp, 13 predicted proteins | sample 19_EM_MG_FD_203310 | JGI IMG/M metagenome (GOLD analysis project Ga0307516, IMG submission 203310) | Populus trichocarpa ectomycorrhiza microbial communities from riparian zone in the Pacific Northwest, United States - 19_EM | ecosystem: Host-associated > Plants > Roots > Unclassified | place... | reverse complement strand
GAAAGGTTCTGCTGGTTCTGGTTGCGCGGCGTGAAGAAGGATCTGGATATGGAGGACCGCGCTCATTGTATATAAGAGTGCGCTGTTGTCTGTCTTGCATGTTTCTTCTTCACGCAACAACTTGTTCTCGTCAGCCATAGTCGGCCTTGACTACTAGCAATTGTTCCGCCTCAACGCCATGTCCCTGCCTTTGCCCGTTTCCTCACGTCTTGTCCTTATCTGTCCACACCCCCCACGCCCTTGTCCATAGTCCCGGTTCGCTATCTGGAGTCAGAGAGCCACGCCCGTTACAATATACGCTGTTCCTTCTCGTCTCGAGAAAAGAAACAGAAAGCACGAACATTCTCACAAGACATGACCACCATAACCCACATGCAAGATCTAAGATTATTCCATTGTGAATTATCGAAAGTAGGATGATTACCTTAGATTTCCCTCACACTCAGGTTACAAGACAACTCCAGTGTCACAACATAGCAGCATTGAATAACCGTAAGGATTTCCCTCGTTGCATCCTGTGTCACCCATGGTGGCCATCTCCCCCTCTGACAGATCAACTTTGCCTTTAAAGACATACCAATAATGAACCCTTTCATGTCTATGTTGAAGATATCTTTGGGTTGGAGTTTGTGTGTATAAATTAGGCTTATAAATTTAGAGAAGTAGTTTTTTTGGTACGCAGATGTCACCTGCATTGGCCTGTTGGCGGTCAAGTTGAACACTGAATCTCACAGAGAGACTTGGATGGCAGTTGGGGAAGTTAGCCAACCAATAATGGCCTAGGTGGGCAAGCTCGGGTTCCTCCTCTTCTTCAGCATTGTTCTGCACCACTGTGGCTACCATTGCACGTAAAAGATCCATTCGGAAAGGAAATCCCCAGTCATCCAGTTTTTTGCACCAGTATTCCGGTTTTTTGCACCAGTCTTCCAGAGCCTTCTCCATGGTCGGGTTGAGTTTCTGCCAGTGTGTATGACTTTCCTGCCACTTAAAACCGCTGCGTTCCCGATGGGATAGGGTAGAACTGAAAACCCCATACTTCACTAAAGGAGTTGCCTTCCAGTCACCGTTCCTCAAGAGCATGGCATATCCTGTCATCTTGAATGGTGTTTTTGAGTTCTTGAGGCTTGGTAGGGGCCATCTTCAGACTGTCGATAGGTGGTGATAGGTGTTGACTGTACTGACTGGGGTAATGAGGGGGGGCTACTAGACTAAATCACACTAACAAAAGTGTCCGGGTAAGGGGTAGTAGCATGTTAACCCATACAGTACTGAAGAGGCTGATTTACATTTTCGCAAAGAAGGAGAGTTATGGTGCGAATATTTATTCCACATTAGAGGGATTTCGTATTTGTTGTGGGGGATGAAATGGGGGAGAGTTAAGCAAGCTGGGGCCCAGAATGAAAAAGGGATTTCGCAACTCTGGGTTGAGGGATCGCTGAAAGTAGTTTACTCTGGATTTTAGTGTTGAAAACCCTGTAGTGTCAGGTTGTGAAACATCAACAATCTCATATGTCCATCCTGATCGTACAAAATCAGATAATAGGGAGTGCTCTGTATTTTCTATGGAGACCGGAGCTGTTCTCTTGCCGCAATACTGCTGCCGTGCTTGGCGCCCAGAGTGCACTAGTCGCTGACTTGCAGTCCAGCACCGGAATCAGTTGCTCGCCTTGTCTCGAGGATTAACTGGTATCCTCGCAGTGAGTGGCTACATTCTGTACTACCAGTTACAGAAGCAGGAGGCCGAGCGACTGGAAGCTGTGAAACGACATCACTACCGTTACCATCTTCCACTACGCGTACCGGAAGGGCCAGCTGTCACGAACCTGGCATGACAGGCTCCTTGGCGCCGGCGCCGGTGCCACTCTCACCCTAGTCGCCCTGTGGCTCATCCTCGTTTCCGCTGCAGCAGCCACGGTCATCCTCCGCGCTTAGACGCCTCGGCCGATCTCCGCCATATCACTCTGGTAGCGATATCCCCGACCGCTGGCTGGTCTAGACCTCTCTCCTTTGTCTCCATTATGTTACTTGTGTGTCCTTTCTCCTGTCCACTATGTTTGTTGTCTCCCATTGATTGAGCTTGCGCATCCTTCTCCCATGTTCGTTACGAGTATTGTTTTCCCTTGATTAAGTTGTACGTCAGTCTTCCTTTCCTTTACTGTTACTGCTTGCGCGTCCATTCTCCTGTTGCCGCGAGTAGAGTGTTGGCCGCGCGGCAGCCGCGTGCAATCATGTGTTTTCCTTGGGTGCGGCGATCGAGTCATAATGTTATACGGAGGAACTGTGTCAATCTTGCGGGCAAGCTGTGATTCCACAGAGGGAAGGAAAAGTATAAAGGAAGGGCGGGGTAGCTAGTCTGGAGATTCTTCTCCACGCAATCTGTTATCTCTCTCCACAGACCTACCTCTCTATCCCCGTGACCGGCACTGCGACCATCTCTCCCCAGAACAACAAGCCCACGCAAGGCGTGTGAGAAAAGCCGCGAAGAGACCATGGCAGGCGTGACAGATACCGCGAGAACAACGAGCCCACGCAAGGCGTGTGAGAAGAGCCGCGAAGAGACCACGCCGGGCGTGATGGATACCGCAAGAACAACGAGCCCACGCAAGGCGTGTACGAAGAGCCGCGAAGAGACTACGGCGGGTGTGACGGATACCGCGAGAACAACGAGCCCATGCAAGGCGTGTGATAAGAGCTGCAAGGAGACCACGCTGGGGGTGACGGATACCGTGAGAACAACGAGCCCACGCAAGGCGTGTGAGAAGAGCCGCTAATAGACCACACCGGGTGTGATGGATACTGCGAGAACAATGAGCCCACACAAGGCAGGTGTGAAGAGCCGTGAAGAGACCACGTCGGGTGTGACGAATACCACGAGAACAACGAGCCCACGCCAGACGTGTGAATACACCAGAAGTGTGAGTACACCGGAAGTGTGAGTAGGAGCGCTTGCTCCGCAGACCCAAGCCTACATTGCCTGTCGAGCCAGAACGGAGAAGTTGAGGCAGGATCTTGACACTTGATTGCGTCTCCCCATCAACACCTGACGTAGCAACGAAAAAGACACCGTGGATTCCCAGGACGAAAGCACAGGGGACCCCCTCAACCTTAGCGAATTCAGGGACGTCCCTGACGACCGGCAAGCGCCCAGCCCAGTAACCCCCGAACAAAGATCTCGACCCCAGAGCTCCGAGTCCCGCGAACAACTCAAAAGAATGACGGAAGCCCCGGGACCCCACCTGTTGACAACAGAAATGCTGCAAACACTTTTAGCTGCACGCGACTGACCGCCGCAGACCAGTTACCCAAAGCTCAGGGACCCGGAACCATTCGAAGAAGAAAAAACGAAATTCAAAACGTTCCTGACCCAGTGCGAGCTGAAGTTTAGAACAGAGGGAAACCGATTCGATGATGATGAGAAGAAAACAGGATATGGATCCTCCCTACTGCGAGGGGTGGCATGGAATTGGGTGGAAACCTTCCTAAACCAGGAAGTTGGAATGATCAACATGAAGCACGCCTTCAGCCAGATAGACGCCGAGGAAATAGTGTTTGAGAAATTCCAGAAGATCCAGCAGGAAAATCGGACAGTGGCCACCTACTGGGCCGAATTTCAGCGAATCAAAGCAGACCTCCCATACGCGGACAACGTATGCATTGCACAATTCCGAGACGGATTACACCGCGAGGTAAAAAGGCACCTAGTCATGAGCGAAACCCCCGCCACAGTCTTGGTGGACGACACCACGGCTGCCATCAAAACGGATAGCCGCCTATGCAACTTCGGAGTCATTACTCGACGACCTACCACCAAACCAGAAGCGCGCTTCCACGTCAACACAAAGCAGCCTCCGTCGACGCCCCCAGGAGACCCGATGGACCTCCATGCCACCCGACGATTCAAATTCGCAAGGGGAACGCCCAACCGATTCCCACAACGAGCAATCACAGGAGAATGTTACAACTGCGGAAAGAAAGGACATTTCGCAAAAGAATGCCCCCAGCCCAGAAAGAACGAGTTCCATGAAGAAGACCATACAGGGCCGCGGAAGCCACCTTCGAGGAGACGACCGAAGAAGAACTGTCGGGAAACGACAACCCTCGGGAATAAGTGCCGACAACCACCACCCGAGGGAAACACCTGTTGTCAAACGCGAAGAAGACCCCGCGTACCGAGTACGAACCGCCCAATACGACTGCGAGGAGAAAATTATGATCAAAGTATGAATCCAGGGGACAGACGGGAACGAATGCACCACTACAGCCTTGGTGGACAGTGGGGGATCAGAAAACTTCATCGATAAGGCCTATGCTAAGGCCAGCGGAATACCTATGCAACAAAAAACAACACCAAGACGAGTATTGACAGTCGACGGAAGTGAGGTCACTGGCGGGCCATTAACCCATGACGCTCAAATCCACCAAACCATCAACCATCACGAGGAGGACATCCAGCTACACTGCATCACGATCGGGAACGCCCCGATTATCCTGGGACTGCCGTGGCTCAAACTCCACGACCTAGTGATAGGGTGGAAGAATCACACCGTGAAATTCCACTCCGACCACTGTGCCGAGAAATGCCTACCCAGCTCACCAAGAGCCAACACAGTTCCAGAAGAAAAGGCCACAGAGCAATACTATAAGAAAACACCGGCAGAAGAGGAGAACTGGGAAATCGGCGAAACAGACCCATGGGAGGTATGCCAGACAGCAATCGACAAAATCAAAGAAACCTCCAGGACGAGCAAGAAACCAATTGCCCAAGAATATCACGAATTCCTCGATGTATTCACCAAACAAAAACCAACGACACCCCCACCTCACCGCACGCAGGACCATCATATCCCACTGGAGGAAGGGAAAACGCCCCCGTATGAGCCCTTGCGACCCCTGAATGACGAGAAAATGAAGGCTCTCAAAGAATACTTGGATGTCAACGAAAAACAAGGATGGATCCGTGCATCCACTTCCCCGGCCGGAGCGCCGATCCATTTTGTGAAGAAGAAGGACGGAGGACTACGCTTGTGTGTGGATTACCGACAATTAAATGAAATCACGGTTAAGGACCGGACACCATTGCCATTGATCGGAGAATCCCTGGATTAACTGTCCAGTGCCACCGTCTACACCAAACTCGATATCAGAGACGCATATTACAACCTCCGAATCGCAGCAGGAGACGAGTGGAAAACAACCTTCCGAACCAGGTACGGACTATACGAATAGTGCGTCATACCTTTCGGGTTGACCAATGCACGGGAATCGTTCCAACGATGGATAAATGAGATTCTGAGCGAATACCTGGATATTTTCTGTATGGCATATCTGGACGACATCCTCATCTTCTCGCAAAATTTGGAAGACCACCGGAGGCACGTCCGAACAATCTTGAGACGAGTTGAGGAAACCAGACTCACGCTGAAAGCATCTAAATGTGAATTCCATACAATGGAAACAGAATACTTGGGATATGTCATATCACCAGAGGGACTGCGAATGGACGAAGAAAAGATCTGAACAATCAAGGAATGGAAAGAGCCAACGAATGTAAAAGGAATCCAGAGTTTCCTGGGATTTGCCAACTTCTATCGTCGCTTTATCAGTGACTACAGTAAGATCACGATGCCCCTATCCTCCCTCATAAGGAAGGAAAAAGAGTGGAAATGGGGCGACAAACAGCAAGGAACGTTCGATACCCTAAAAACAGCAATGATCACGGAATCCATACTACAGCACTTCAACCCAGAACGAGCCGTCACCATCGAAACAGACGCCTCGGACTATGCCATAGGGGCAATTTGCTCGCAACCAGACGATAACGGAATTCTGTACCCAGTAGCCTACTACTCAAGGAAACTCAAGGACCCGGAGTGCAACTCTGATATCCACGACAAAGAGCTACTGGCAATCGTGGACGCACTGCGAAAATGGGATACCTATTGCAAAACAACGGGACCCAAAATCACGATTCTCACGGACCACAAAAACCTCGAATATTGGAAAACGAAAAAAGATCTCAACCTACGGCGGGCCTGATGGGGTGAGCGGCTAGCAAACTACGACTTCACGATCAAATACCGACCAGGGCGATTAGCCGGCAAACCAGACATCCTCTCTAGAGAGTCAGGAGACTCTCCCTGGGAAGGGGATATGAAGCATCGACAGAACCACGGCTGAATCCTGTTACCCGAAGAAGCGTTCGAAGCACTCCAGGCCAATACAACGGAAACCATCAACCTCGAGATAGACAAGGAACTCCTGAATGAAATCCGGACACTAAGCGCAGCAGATAAAGAGATGCAAGAAATCCGGAGGAAAAAAGCCAGCGGGACCACCCGTGACGGAAAGATCGCGCTAGGGTTATGCGAGGAAAACAGCGGATTGCTAATGTACGACGGCCTCATATGGATCCCAGACAATGACACCCTGTGACTATGCATATTAAGAGACCACCTTGACGCGCAAGCCGCAGGACACCCGGGCCGAGCAAGAACCCTGGAACTTGTTAGCCGTAATTTCTACTCACCAGGGCAACGAAACTACATCCACAGATACGTCAACCACTGTGACATCTGCCATCGCATCAAGCCAATCCAACACGCGCCATTGGGACTGCTAAAGCCACTCGAACTCCCACACCAACCATGGGACACAATATCAATGGACTTTATCACCGCACTGCTGATGAGCAACGGAAAAGACGTGTTATGGGTAATAATCAATCGCCTCACAAAGATGGGACATTTTGTCGCCTGCCAGGGCACCATGGATCCCGAAGACCTAGCAGACCACTTCCTCCGACAAGTTATAAGATCTCATGGACTGCCAAGCGGTATTGTATCTGACACAGGGTCCCTGTTTACCTCAGACTTCTGGAAACGAGTAACGGAAGCACTCGGAATATCACGCAACCTCAGCACAGCCTTCCACTCACAAACGGATGGACAAACGGAAAGAGCCAATGCCACCCTCGAGCAGTATCTCCGGGCATACTGCAACTACCAGCAGGACGACTGGGAAAGGTTGTTGCCAATTGCCGAATTCTGCTATAACAACACACAAACCGGAACGACAAAAATAACCCCCTTCTTTGCCAACTATGGATATCACCCTTGTTTCCTGCCAGACCTCGGCACCCGGAACGAGGAGACCCCGGAAGTGTTGGAATATGTCGCGGCACTAAGAAGGTTGCATGAAGAACTTCGAGCAGAGATCAAGGAAGTCCAAATGTCTCAAGCAGAGCAAGCCAACAAAGCACGACATCTGGACCCAGTACTGAACCCAGGCGACAGGGTCTGGCTACGACGGAAACACATCCGGACAACCCGACCATCGAACAAACTGGACCACAAACAGATAGGCCCGTACACCATCCTCGAGAAGATAGGCTCAAGAGCATATAAACTGGACCTACCGGCCACTGTCAGGATCCACCCAGTTTTCCACATCAGCCTCCTCGAACCCACAGCCAGCACTGAACCTATCCCGGGACACCAACAAACACCGCCACCACCTGTGGTCATCCAAGAACAGCAAGAGTGGGAAGTAGAGAAAATCCTCGACTCGCGACGCCATAGAAACCAGATCCAGTATCGAGTCAAGTGGACCGGTTTCCACGGGCCCGATCGTGCCTGGTATTACGCCTGCAACTTTGAGAACTCACCCGACCTCGTCCGCCAGTTCCACGAGGAATACCCTGAGGAACCTGCACCCCAACTCTAAAAACCCGATATGTCCACCACCGCCACTGTCGGCACCAACAAAGGCTGGACCTTCGCTGGCTGCAGCCGCACCTCCGAGTTTCCCATCACAACCTCCGCCGATAACGAACAAACCGAACTACCCAACAACGAACCCAACAATGACTGGGGCATTGCCGCCACCACGACCGACGGATGGGGGGCCCCTCCAGCCGCACCTTCGCCCCTGCTGTCCGCCGCAGGACAGCCCCATACCAACGACCACACATCCCTGCACTGGACTCCCTGCTACGATGACTACTGCAACACCCACCGCCAGAGCAAGGACAATAACTACTACCCGCGCCGAAGCCGCCGCCGCTGAGCGACAAACTGGGACTGCCCGCTCCCACACCCTAACGAACTACTTGAAGTAACCCGCGAACGACGCCTCAACCCCGCCAAAGCATGCGTGGACTGGTACCGAGGAAAGCGGGTCTGCCCCGAATGCCGGTTCCTCGTGAACATGGAAAACCACCACCTCCACTGCAGCGCCTCAGCCCCACCTGAAACCTTGGCGGACATCACGCCACCACAGAAAGATCAGGAAAACATAAACCCCCTGGCCGCGATTGCGGCACTACAGGACGAGCAACTCGCCCTCCTGGGGGAAATCATCACCATGATACATCAAACAACCACCCGGGACGCCCGCCGCAATCACGTTGTACACCGGACGCTCGCCCAGCAGCTGAACGAGTTCCACTACGTGGATTAACAGCAACTCGAGCAGATGACCAGCACCCTGGGAGCCGTCATCACCGAACAACAGCGAATGAACGAACAACTCCAAGCCCGGCAGCAGGCTAGCCGGCTCGCCCGCATCTACCGCACCCCCATGCGCCGCCAGACCCTGACGACCCGACATGACCTCGCCGGAGCTTCAGTCTGGACAGGGGACGTACTGTCACGAACCTGGCGGTTTTCCAGCAATTGCTGAGACATCTTCCAATTCCACTGCCAATCCAACCCGGAGTGCTGCTCTCGTCCTTTGTGTTTCTTCTCCGATGAACCAGTAGCCTGGGTGTGAAACGGTTCCATCTTTTTCTCTCTTCGCTTCTTGGATTAAAATCAAATCCAGTCCCAGTTTCACACCAGACTCACACACGCACTCCACCACCAGCCCCATCCCTGCACAGTTGTGTTGGAGTATCAACATAATTGTGTCATGGGTGGGTTGTCACTCCTGGCAGCACGAGCTAATGCAATCGCCATCTTTTTATTGCCACAGACATTGTTGTGGGCGAAGTGTGATCCATCACAGTTCGCACATTTTGGAATGATGTGTGCACACACCCTCCCTTCTCCTGTCGGAGCATTCGACGACCTTCTGGTGATTTGCCATATCGACTCAGCTCGATTGCATAACCCATGACTCTCAACCAGTCCTCATTTGTTTGCAGGTCGACAATTCCTGGGTCATATTTCCGGATTGCTTTCAAGATAATCTCCTTGAACTTGATTACCATGTTCGCAGTGGCCCCTCTTGCTGCTGCAGCTGTGAGGGTACCCTTCCTTGATTTCTGTAGGCGTTCGATACGAATATGACCTGGCACTCCCGCTAGATGAAGTGCGATATTCGTTGCGGAGGTAATCTCGATGGTCTGATCCACTAATAGAAGTGCAGACTTACTGTCCCGAGCAAAGACGATTCTTCTCTCATCTGGTTTAACATGTTTGCGTATTGCCATATCGCTTGCAGTGACTCGGTTTACAGGAGCCTTATTTGCTGTGCGGATCGATTTCGTGTCATTGTCCGCCGTAGTTCCTTCAATTGCAACCACTTGTCTGGTGACTGCTGCCCATGTAGGCTTCAGTGTCTTCGTCGGTGGGCATTTCAAAATCGTCATTTTCGGCTCGTGAGCTGGAGTCCTCTCTGGTTCCACTTGGCCCTTCCTCTTTTCCATATCTGACTCTGCTCCTCTCCTCTGCATTTCCACATTCCGGTCGCCATGTGCTTGGTCAGTCATCTCGAGATCAGTCTCTTCTTGGGTCAACTCAGCCGCCATGAAGTCCACCTCCATGATGGCCTCCAGCTCCATCATCTTCTTCTCATCCATCATCTTATTCTTATCCATCATCTTATTCTTATCCATCATCTTCTTCTCCAGTGGCGATGCCTCCTTCTCCGGACCTATTGAATTCTCCGTTTCCATCTCCTTCTTCTCTTCCATCGTCTTCATCCTAGTCTCATCCATCGCCTTCATCTTCTGCTTATCCACCAACTTTATCTCATGGTCCATTGCTTTCACCTTCTCCTTTATCTTCGCTTCATCCACCACCTTCCCCTTCCTCATCTTGCTGGCGATACCCCTTTCCACCTGCGTTGCCAGCTTTGTATCTCCACACGGTTGGTGCAGACAGTTGTGTATTGCCATTGGTCGATGTTGCTTCGCCCCATTCGCCCTTGAGAACATTTCCACCATCACCTCCACTGCCCTTTTGGCTGTGCTTGCCTCAGCCAGTGCTGCTCGGGCGATACCCATCAGGTCCTCCTCTCGTTTTGCTGATGCTTCCTCTTCGATCTGTCTTCGGCTCTCCCATCCTCTCAGCCAGTTGTCCAGTTTTCCCATCGAGCTTCATCTCTTGCTTTTTCTCTCTCTTTCTCAAGTTGCACTTCCTTGATGCCATCCAGAATCTGTACCAAGTCGCCCTTCATATTGACTCGTGTCACACTCATGCGCTTCGATGCAGGGTTGTACGAAAAGATTTCGCCACGGGCCCCGGCGGGTGTTTCGGGTCAGGCTCTCTTGTGCTGCTGTACCATGCTGTTCCCAGCCGTCTTCATGGTACCCTCTACCTGCTTCCCACCAGTGCTCGTTCCTGGACCCGCATCTTCCATCTCCACTTCTGTGCCAGTGGTTCGGCGTCGTTCCTTCTCAGTGGTCCCTTGACCCTCCTCCTCACTCTTCTGATCCGTACCCTCACCCTCTGCTTTCCCCGCTGCTCCCATCTCTTCCCTGAAACTTCGCTCCTCGTGTGAGCTCATTTCATCTTTTCCGCCCAACTTCTCTTCTTATTTCCTCGTGGTTCGAGCCGAGTTCTCGGTGCGATGTGGATTTCGAATTTTCCGTCGTTTGATTTTTTGGCTGGTGTTGGATAGCGTGGAAGGGGGTTTTTTTTTTGTTTATTCATTACTCGTATGCGACCTATGTAGATCATGACGAGGCACGCGTGCGCTCATGTACTGTCCGTTTCCCCGCTACAGTCCGCGTTTAGCGGCACGGTGCAAGCTTCCCTCAGCCCTCCGTCCAGGCCTGACCCGCAAAAGTATGAAGGCGCACCAATGGACTACAAAGGAAAAAGGGGACCAAGGAAAGACGTCGTAAGCCCTCCGCCTCTACTCCTCCTCCTCCGTTCTCGCTGACGCCATGAACGACGGGGTGGGGTGGAACAGCCGGTGTTCCTCCTTGATCTCCCCTTCGTCCTCAGCACCGAGCTCCTCCACCCTCCGCTCTGCCTCCCGCTCCTCAGCTTCCCGAAGCTCCCATTCCGATGCCTTGCTCGCTGCATCGTCCACTTCCCCAGCCGGCACTGTCTTTCCTACGTCCGTCGAGAAGAGGAAATCCAACAGCGACTGGCTGCACCCGCTCTCAGCAAACAGCTCGTGGGCTTTCCAGCGCCACCTCCCTCTTCCCTTCTCCTTGTACACCTCCTCCCACAAGGTCCTCTGTTCCTCCTTCCATCTCGGGCACCTCTTCAAGAGGTGGTCTCTTGTCTGCTTTGGGCACTGGCACCACCAGCACTGGGGAGTCGGGCGTGATTTCGTCCAGTGCAGGTATTCGCCTGTCAGGCAGTGCCCCGTCTTCAGCTGGTAGTACCTCGCGGCAAGCCGCTTAGTGCTCCCAGCCACTGTACCGTCCGGCCTCTGGCTCTTCGGCATCTTGTACTTCTTTTTGGAGGTCCGGCCTCCCGCCCACTGTCGCGCCTCCGCCCATTTCTTCTCAGCGATCTCCCGCTTGATGTTGGCGAGGGATCTGGGGAGCGGCATAGAGCGCTCCTCCGGCCGGTCCGAGTAGGTGAACCACTCCAACCCTTCTACCCCACAGGCGTCTGGCTCCTCCGCTGCGAGCTTGGCCCACTCATCCGCCTTCTCGTTTCCTTCCACCCCTTCGTGCGCTGGGCACCATCTAATCTCGATGATGATGCCTGGTGCTGCCCTTCGGAGCGCTGCAATGTGCCTCCTCGCTTCCAGGGCGTACTTCTGCCCCGGGCCCGGCTCGTCGGTTGCCATCCTTCGGATCGCCGCCTGTGCGTCGGTGAAGATGGTGATTCGCTCCGGGACCGTGTTTCGTCTCGACGCCGATTCCAGCGCTCGCGCTAGAGCGGCGCATTCTGCGTCGAAGGCCTCCTGGTTGTAGCCCAAGTGGGTCTTGATGCCCCTCCAAGCTAGGCCGTTCCTCCATGCCACCGCGTATCCAGCAGCCCCGTCCTCCAGCCGTGACCCATCGGTGAACATGACGAGCCCCGGTCGCTCCTTCTCCGCCTCCCTCTTCGCCTCCTCTCGGTCTTCCTGGATCAGCTCTGCGTTGAGTGGCTCCGCGTCTTCAGGTAGGACTGTCTGCTCTGTGCTCGTCCAGGTGCGGTTCAGGGCTGTCTTTAGCCTCCTGCCGATGGCTGTGCTGCTTCCGATCACGACCTTCCTGGCCTCGTCTCCTTGGGGTAGGCTCAGCAGCCGTAGCCCAAATCGCCGCTGCCTATTTTCCAGCTGGTTGGATGCTGGTCTGAGCCCAGACTCCATCGACAGCGCTCCCAGGTTGGTTGTCCGGAAGGCTCCCGTTGTCGCCCGTGCCTGTTGGTTGACCAGCAGCTGCAGCTCCTCCGCGCGTCCTGTCGTGCCTCTGACGTTGCCGCCCTTCCACCACAGCTCCGTGCCGAACATGGCGACGGACTGGACGCATGCCACCATGACCCGTCTGCAGTTGGTCGGGGAGAGGCCCATCTTGCCAGTGACCCGGCGTAGCCGCGTCATCGCGTTCCTCCCACTCTTCAGCCTGGTGGCGTGGTGCTCCTTCAGCGTGAGTTGCGAGTCCAGCCACACTCCCAGCCATCTCGTCGCTTCCTTGTTGAAGGGGACCTCGGAATCCCCAACCTTGACCTTGGCCGCCGCCACCGTGCCCTTCTTTTTCCGCCAGAACATCGCCACCTCCGTTTTCCCCCGGTCGAAGGCAACCCCGTTCTTCCCTGCCCATTCGATGGCTGCCGCTGCTGCCTGTGACAGCTTGGCCGCAACTTCTTTGTCATTCCTCCCCTCCGCCCACCATCCGATGTCATCCACGAAAGACAGCCCGCTGCTGCCTGGTGCTGCTTGCTCGACCGCGTCAAATATCCCTGACAGGTATGTGACGAACAGGATCGGCGCTGCCGGAGAGGCCTGTGGGACACCGGTGTTAACTGCATTGGGGTCTCCCACCTCGCCATCTAGCACGAGTCTGACCCGCCTGTCGGTCATGAAGCTCATCGTCCACCTGATGAGGTCCGCTTCCACTCCCAGCTCTTCCATTCGCTTCCCCAGAACCGTCTTGTTGACGTTGTTGAACGCCGACTTAATGTCCATGAAGAGCGCTCCTGCTACCCGTTTCTTCTTCCATGCCTGTTGGGAGCGATTCATTAGGATGGCAACCACATCAACGCAGGATCTCTGCTTCCGGCACCCGAACTGGCCTTGGTGCAGGCCTTGCTTCCGCTCCAGGTGGTCAGCGATCAGGTGGGCTGCCGTTCTTTCTAGGAGTTTGCTGATGACATCGAGTAATGATATTACCCGATATGCTCGCACCTTCGAGTAGTCCGGCTTCCCTGGCTTGGGAATCACCACTCCCTTCGCCGTTTTCCAGATGCCCGGGTGGAAGCCCAGCCGGATACATGCCCGTACCAGCTGGGTGATCCGCTGTTCGTCCCACTGCCAGAACACTATGATGATCTCCGCCGAAATCCGGTCGTCTCCCGGTGCGGAGGTGTTCGCTGCCGTCTTCAGAAGCGATCCGACTAGTTGAGCGTCGATTCGTCTGAATGCCTGGCCTTCGTCTGCTGGCGTGTAACTGCCCGCAGGGCCTTGTGGGAAGTGGGCTTGGAGGATCGCTTGCTCCCGCTCCCTGTGGCCTTCAGCGATGCTGCCATCCTCCCGTACTAGCGCCTGGCCAGTTTTGTCGATTTGGGGTGTCGTGTAGGCTGCCGCCGTCCACACCTTATTGCCGTCCGCCTCTTGCAGGAACCGGTTGCAGCACTCCCTCTTTGCTTTCCTTATAGCATGCCGGGATTCCCTCCTTGCCGCTTTCACCCGCGAGATTCCTGCCACCCTCCACTTCCGCCTGGCTCTTCCCAAATCCTTCCGCAGCTCCTTCAATTCCTCACACCACCACGGCTTTGACCGTGAGCACCAGC
>Ga0307516_10006163_pt1 | contig 14125 bp, 15 predicted proteins | sample 19_EM_MG_FD_203310 | JGI IMG/M metagenome (GOLD analysis project Ga0307516, IMG submission 203310) | Populus trichocarpa ectomycorrhiza microbial communities from riparian zone in the Pacific Northwest, United States - 19_EM | ecosystem: Host-associated > Plants > Roots > Unclassified | place... | reverse complement strand
CCATCCTTCACTTTGTTTGTCATCACAGTTCTTCAAACAACCATATTCTTTTCCTAATGTGTTCTAACTATACCTTTTTTCTATATACAGGCCACTTTTTGGCTCCCACTTAATTCAATCACCATGCATGGATATTTTTCTCTTTTGCATTGTTAAATATTATTTCATCCTTCGAAATTCTAATATTTACTGTATGCAGGTTTTAAGAAACAAGCCTGATTTTCGCCGTAAACCATGGCCAACCATTAGCACTAGTGCAAAAGATTTCGTGCAGAAGTTACTGGTGAAGGATCCTCGTGCAAGACTTACTGCTGCTCAAGCTCTATGTATGTGCCATATTAGTTTTCCATTGAAGAAATAAATGCCTGATTGTTATGATCTATTAGAATTGGGTGCACATGTTGTTTGGTTCTTAAAGCAATTTTTCCTCTTTTTTCTTGCTTAAAGAGTAAAGTTCTTGGTTTTCAACTTTTCCAGCACACCCATGGGTCAGAGAAGGAGGAGATGCATCTGAGATCCCTATTGACATATCTGTCCTGAGTAACATGCGACAATTTGTGAAGTACAGTCGTTTGAAGCAGTTTGCTCTAAGGGTAAAACAATCTTTCTTTTTGTAGGATTGCTCCAAGGGAAAATATGGATGCTTTCATTTTATGAATGGTTGATATTTTGCAGGCATTGGCAAGCACGATTGATGAAGAGGAACTAGCTGATCTTAAGGATCAATTTGATGCCATTGATGTGGATAAAAATGGTGCTATTAGTCTTGAAGAAATGAGACAGGTAGTCTCTTTTTATCAAACTGTTATATGTTTTTCTTGCAAGAAACCTAAAAAATTTCATTCTGTGCATTCCATTCTCTATGAGATACATTTCCATGTATCTGTTTTCTGTATTTTGTTGTAATGATGATGGTTTCATTGCAGGCCCTAGCTAAAGATCTTCCTTGGAAGTTGAAAGAATCACTTGTCTTAGAAATTGTTCAAGCGGTAAGCTTGAATCTTGTTTCCTCTGAATATTTACTGAACTCCAAAGAAAAAAGATGGAATTGAGCCTTGAATTTGTTGATGGAAGCCTTCTTATTTTCCCCATAGTAGTCATTTCTATGTTTTCTGATGTATTAAATTAGCAACGCAACTTGCATTTTTCTTTTTAGTGACCAACTTTTTTTCTGTTAATGAACAAAATACTTTTGGCTTTTAAGAGAGGAGTGTGAGATGCTCCTCCACCTTGGTAACCACTGGCTCCTTGCCTGGCTAGAATCTCATGCCACCAGGACTAGTTATAATGTTCTTTAAGTACTTATGATGGGCATTTTCTTCTAGTGGCCATTGTTTCTTATGTTCTCCCTATCTAGTTTTGTTTTTCATGTTAATTAATACGACTCTGCTTTTGATGAAGGATCCACAATGGTTTTTAGATATTCTTATTTTATATTACAATGCATTAAATGTAGCTATTTGTTTTATTTAAATTGTTTCCTTAGAGATTTTTAAGATTTCTTTGGTGCTTATACATGAAGCACCTATTCTTTTGTTCTGGAGTGGCTTTGGTGTTGTATTGAAAAACTGTACTTCCTTCCTCTATTGCATGTCTCTTTACTCAATCTTCTTTTTCTCTCATCTAATGTTCCATCAGTTTTGCTTGTTTTGGAACTTGATGGAGCTATTTATATGTTTGATGCAGATTGACAGTAACACTGATGGACTTGTAGATTTCACTGAGTTTGTTGCAGCTGCTTTGCATGTCCATCAATTGGAGGAACACAACTCTGAGAAGTGGCAGCTGCGGTCGCAGGCTGCTTTTGAGAAATTTGATATTGATAGAGATGGATATATAACTCCAGAAGAACTTAGAATGGTATTGATATTTCTTTGCATTGAGTATCCTGCCTTGTTATATCTCTTCTTCATGCGAAACTGAAAACGGAAATGAATAAAAAATATTCACATGGTAGCTGAGTTAAGGCTTTTATACTTCATGTTTATTTTAAGTGATTGTTCTTGCTTACCGTGTTAATCCCATTAAGGGCACCATTGTGCATGTTTTGAAAACTTCGGTTGTAGTTTCATTGACAAAATTAACTCAAATACTTGCCTAAAAGAACTTTCCAGCTTTTGAAGTAGTTTCATTTAGTTTTGGCTCTGAATTTATTTGGTGGTAGCTCCTAGATAATGCTTGATGTTAGTTTATGCATCCATCCTTTTCTTCTGATTGTTGTATTTCACTCTTTGTCATGTGCTTAATATGCCACATTGAAGCCTCTTTGTTCATGTATATGACTAGCATTTCACCTCTAGGAAATCCCAGATCATATAGAAGCTCCTAGTTCACTTTGTGCTTGCTTAAGGACAAGGGATGGGTTGTGGTGACTAGCATGGCTTTTGTGTTTCAACTTTCTATTTAAAAATAGATATCAGCACAGATGCTCAAGTTGGTTTTTCTTTATTGCCTTGCAGCACTCAGGCTTGAGAGGTTCTGTTGACCCACTTCTTGAGGAGGCTGACATTGACAAGGATGGTAGAATAAGCCTTTCAGAATTCCGTAGACTTCTAAGAACTGCTAGCATGAGTTCGCAAAATGTGCCAGACCCATCTGGGCACCGGAATTCAAAAAAACTATAGATAAGAATTGCACTTTTAAAGATTGAGACTAGCGAGGAAGCTAGAGAAGTGGAGCTCCTTCTGTGGAAGCTGACCTTCTAGGTTACACTACACCAATTTCCCAATAACCATCCTACCAGGCTCACCTCTTTCTGAAACTCATTTGGTAATTGGTGCATATCCCAGTTGATTGGAACAACAGTGCTTGCTTGAAGTTAAAAGTGCTTATTGAAAGTTGAAGCTGATAGAGGGGGTGCCTTTTTTAAGCACGTGACGTTACTACATGTTAATTGTAGTTGCGAGACACAAGATGAGCATTCCAGTTTCGAAATTTTCAGTATTAATACTGAAACTTCAGTTGTACTCCATTTCTCGTAATTTTATACTTGGAATCCTGTGTTGATATATAATGTAATGTTAACCTCCCCCCACCCCACCCGTGTAGAGGCATATAATGGTAGTAGAGTGGATGTTAAAATAGGACTCTCTTAGCAGAGATTGAATAAAGCTACGCATGATACATATTGCAAGTGTAAAGTCTCATAGCTTTAAGCTGATTAAAGTATTTCCACCATGCTTCCTCGTGCGAAGTGGAGTTTTCAGGATTTGAGCTCTTGATTATTAATTACGTTGAAGGGATAATGATATCCATATAACCAAAGGTTTAAGTTCTTCGGTGAGGTATAATATATATATTGTCATCTCATTTATTAGGCTATGATAGCGTCATCCCTGCAGTTCGTTGTTCATAGAATTAGGTGGCGGAAACTTGCTGTGAATATATATATATATATATATATATAGCATTTGCTTCACACTCTTGGCTCTCCTTGAGCAAGCACTGAAGAGCTTTTGAATGTGAACCTTAAGATAGGTCATGCAAGAAGATTCACCAAGTGCAGGTTACTACAGGAGCCAATGAAAAGGCAAGGCCCAGGATCCGTTGGACTTTGATATCCCAAAAGACAAGGGATATATCATTCTGCCCTCGCTAGATGGAATGACAACGGCAGGGTAGCATATGCAATGCAACGATTGTTTGTGTTACTCGTGCTGTTGCAGGCAAGGGAGGGGTCGTCATTCCATTTGAAATGATTTGCAACAATCCACGCACCTAGATACATGCTGCCTGGATGATAAATTGCAGAGGAAATGGCTTTAACAATATCGCCGTACTCAAGTAATTCTAACAACAATCCATTAGAGTTGTGTTTTACTGAGGCATTTTTCATTGCCATTGTAAAGCCAACAAGACTAATCAATTTCAAATGTGGCTTTGATGCTACATAAAAAAGGAAGTTTACCAAAGAAAGGAGTGTTAACAACTAGACTGGTTGACCGATTAAAGTATCAGGCATTTTGCGGTGATGATTTACAGAGTTTTCTCCACCAATATGAACTGCTTTTATATTGATCAGCAGACAACTAAAAAGAAACTAGCAGAAAAATCTGAAGCTTTATGCGAGTCGGTCAAGAACCAGGAAAGTTGATTCAGTAGAACGGAGTTGGGCACCCTCTTCCATGTGTCCTGTTGCCGCAGACAACCAGGTGGTTACTCCATAGTTCTGCTATAACCTTAAAATGTGCTACGTCCACAATGAAGCTGTTTGAAATGATCTCATGCTTGTCAGGCTAAGGCTTCATATTAAGGACATTATTATATGAGGGTCATGAGAAACACACGCCATCGTTAAAGTCCGTTCTAAGAAAGTGTCAAGAGGCTCAAAAAACTGGAAACCTCAGTAATTAGGTTTTAGGACATCTCCCGTACTATTAGAGGAGCTGCCTTGAAGAACTTGAGATGATGAGTGCGTACATGAGGAGCTACCATTTTTAATATTTCTTTCCTCCCTTTGACACTAATTGCCTTCCCTTTCTCCAGTCGGTGTATCCTGCACAAATCTTTCAAGTCAGTTTTGTGTCTTCGTTTGCCAAGTATTTGTGCATCATTGTGGAGGAACAGGCATTTTAAGTTCATCACATCTTTCTTTATTTTTTCCTCTTTGATGATCTGTTAACTTGCTTCTGGAATCCTGTTTGCTTGAAAAATGGGAACCAGAAGAATAAATGTTGAAACATGGACTGGCAATGGCACCAGGATTCTGATTTCCAAAGAAGACAAATGGCTGCAATGAGGGATGAATGTGAATCGGTCCTGGAGGAACACGAACGGGAACCGGGTGTGAATAAGGTGGAGGTATTACAACAGTAGGATCAACAGCAGCCCATGGGAACATAGCCCTTCCCTTTTGACGATACTGGGCATTTAAATTTTCAATATCAGCTTTCAAAGATGCCCTTTCTTCTCTGAGCTCATTCTTTTCCTGCATTAACTGCTTAAGATATATTTGCATCAAGCCTGCATTAACTCATTCTTCTTGGCATCAATTACACGAGCAATCACGCAAGCTTAAAGCATAGTGACCACAGGGAACAAACACAAAGAGCCAACCACCTCACATGATTCTCCTGAGAGTGTTGCCCACTGGACCTTTAGTCTGTTCACTTTGGATGTTAGATCCTTCAGCACTTGAATTACGTCTGTCAAAACAGTTGCCTTGTCATTCTTTGGCCTATCGAGTCTGCATGCAAATGTAAGTAATAAGTAACTAGTTAAAAATCAAGCACTTTCATGTTCTATGTGAGAAAGAAGTGCATATTTGTAGCTCATGAATAGTGAAATTATATTATTTATTCACATTTGCTGCAAGGCCAAAAATTTGTGACAAAAGCAACCAGCTTATGGAGGTGGATGCATCAACAAGCTAACAGCCAAACACACACGCACGCACATCCCTGATCCCTCTAAAGTGAGAATTCAAATACTGCAATATTAAGTAAATCTTTGAATATAGTCAGAACTAGAAGTCCAGGAATTCAATAATGAGTCGAATGCACAGTTTGAGTTCATAAAAGGAGATCATTCCTGTGTGAAGGCACTACTAACCAAGAATAACAGCACATTATTGCATAGTGCGCTACCCAATTCAAGAAACTGCTCATAAAGATTATCCCTCAATTTTTCTGTCTGCCTTCTGAACTTCTCTTGCAACAGCTATTGGATCTTTCACTTCCATTTCTTGCCGCTGCCTACCAAAAAGAAAAAAGTGATACCCCATAAAACAAAACCGCAAAGGAGAGAAAAAAAACACTTTAATCAAATATGCACTGCAACATCAACAACTTGCAAAGCAAATTCAATTCAAACTCAATAAGTTTCAATCACAATAAGAAAAAGTCATGCTAAATTACTCTAAAAGAAATGAACTTTAAACAGATATATAGTTCAGAAAAACCTCAAATAGAAACAAACTTTAACCAAAACTAAAAACCAAATCACATCAACAAATTGAATGAGTCACGTTAATCCTAAATTTGATTACATAAAAAAAAATATTCATAGTAGAAAAATAGACATATCCTCATACTTCAAGGTCAAAATTCCTGCTCCTTCACCTTACAATGATATCTAGAGTAATACTAATTCTCAAATTGCACTCTAAAATCACTCCATGTCCACATCCCAGTGGCCCTCCTCAACTGTATAGTCTCCCATCAAAACTATGTTCTATCTGATAATAACTAGGTGTCATAGTCCATCCATAAATCCTCTGGTATTTTTATATGAGTCATGGTACTCTTCACCTTTTGAATCTATCAACTCATGATTTTTGTATTTGGCTCCCCCAAGAAGAGTTCACAAGTCTCCTCATTCATACTCTTTACAATTCATACCAAGGTAACCACATTGTTCGTAGATGTCGTAGCTAGTGGTGCTATTATTGTCATTGCTTTTATTGTCTATGCAAGAACTACAGGATTAGGGTAGGGTGGAGGTACTATTGCAGGTATTGTAGGTGGGGATAGATTCTCATGTCCATCTCTGTTTAATATCTTAGATTGCAGCATCCCTCTCTGTAATAATGCATCATCATCCCGAAATCTTGATGACTCTCCATGTCCAGACTGTGCCGACTTTGTTGGCACATAAGAAACAATATCGATTAAAGGATCACCTTCTCGATCCCCACCAATATCCACATTTTGATTCCCTCTCCTCACTGAAGTCTGATTAGTCATAGCTCCATACCTAGTATGTATCATCCACAAGTAATATCCTCAATTTTTTTAATCAATCACACATCAACATTTCATCATACTTATTCAATAAAAGAAGGTCAAATTCTTTTTTCTTCTAAAATCCATCAAAGTTTCCCCTATATTATTGATACCTAGTTATTGAATATACTTTAAATTTTCTTATTAACACCATCGTAATCACATAGTTCAACTATCCAAGACTATACCATTCTCAACATTTCACAAAACCAACATTTGAATTCTAGAAATAAAACATATACAATTAAATCTTACAAATATACATAACAACAATGATATAATCTAACCATACTAACTTAAATTCATAAAAACTAATATAAAATAAGTTCTTGCCTAATTTAAACTTCTAATAATAAAATTTAAGATTAAACATTACAAAACATAAAGATTACTTTCAAAATAAGACTTCAAAATGATACATGGACAATTCTTAACATTACATATTCTTTTCATATATTAAAAGATATTATATATTCCTACAAGCTAGCACATGATTGATACGGACTTGAAATTAAATTAAAAAAAGTTATAAATAATCCATACAATATTTTATTTTTTTACCCTCAAAACATATAAAAAACATGGCATATGCATAAACCACTATTTTAAATCGATTCCTATGATCTCAATGAACCATCTTGCCAAATCACAACCATTCATGTTATTAATAACCAATGTCAGTAGCCCAAATTCCTGGGCATGAACCCCAATCACTGATAAACTAATTTCTTCACCCAAAATCGAGCACTAACCCTACTACCGGGTAACTCCTTTCTCTATCCAAAACCAGGCAATAGTCCTGCTACCGGGTAACTAGTTCTTCTGCCCAAAATCGAGCACTAGTTTTGCTAACAAGTGACTAGTTCCTCCATCCAAATCAAACACTAACCTTACAACAGGGTTATTAATTCCTCCATCTAAAATTGAGTACTAGTCTCGCTACCCGGTAACTAGATTCTTTACATTTCATAAACAAAACTTTCAAAAATATATATGATATTTAAGGAAATTAAAATTACATAATTTAATTAAGTTAATAAATGAACTTCAAGTTGCCTAGCATCAACCTGTTGTTGTCCTACTTTCGTAGTCTCTCATGTATCATAAAAGACACAAATTCTTCCAAAATCAAATTTCCATAACTAATTAAATTCCAAAACCACTTAAATTCACATATATAAACTTTCTAATTTTCCCATTAATTATTCCTCAAATTACCATCTAATATAGCTTTTTCATATATTGTTTCATCAATTAAATTGAATATCCACAAATTTATGAATGTTCCTTTAATTCATCCACACAACTAATGAAATAATTTTTCTTTCTAATTGTCATTAATTTATTTGAATGACCATAGTACATTACCCATGCAAATTTTTGAATTTTTTTTACACATGAATGCATTCAAGCATAATTTACCTATCAAATGAATCAAAATCTTATTCCTCATTTCTCCTCTATTTGGCATAATGCCTTCATACAAGGTAATGGGAATTTTCTTTTTCAAACCATTTAATTAATGTGTTTCCCATACATTAATCACACATATCAACACATACATATGGATTTTATACCCATTTTATCAAATAATCCCAACTTCCTATCCGAAAATTCCAACGGTAATGAGATGAATTTTTCAATTGGAAAGTTATCTAATCATTTCTCATGCCAACTAACATTATCTCATCATTAAACAACGTAATAAACAACTAATTTTCACAAATCTCAAATTCTATTTAACACTATGACATTCAATAATTTACATAGCTCATAATCATCCAAACTAATTATTTAGGTTGAGTTTATTACCTCAAATAGCTACTAAAACAAGAGAAAATACAAGGGAAGTCAAGTTTTTTCTTCGCTTTTTTTCCCTCCCTCAACTTTTCTAAAACCCTACAAACTTTAAACCCCCTCCCGGATGGTGGTTTGGCAATCTTGGCTTCCTTTGAAGCCAAATTGCTATTTATATGGCTCCATATTCCCATAGTTACAACATTATCTTAAAGCTTTGTTTGGTGTTTTTCATTTAACTGGGTATTCTTTCTCCACCCAACATTAAATCTATTTTTATAAATAAAAGTTTCCAAACTTTTAACACCTCATCCCAATTTATTTAACATCCCTTTATTCTATTTTTTTTTCAAAAATCTCGAAAATTCTAGTTGAGGTTTACATTTATCCTAATTCTTTTAATTATAATTTTTTGTTTTGGATCTTTTTGTGTAATTGATTTTTTTTTCGATTTCATCATTTTGTATTTTTTTTATTGGGAATTGGGCTTTACGGTTTTTTCATTTATAATGCTTCTGGTCTAATGACCTAGGTTATATGTTTGAAAAGTTAACGCGAGTCGACATACTTTTATTTTGGCTCATTTTATTTTCTGATTTTATTGTTCAACATTATTTTAAAAAATATTGGTTATGGTTTTCTTTAATTTTTTTTCTATCAGGTTATCTTGGTCTTATGATTTAGATCATGAGTTTTACAGGTTGACCCGGGTTGACTCACCCTTATTACTTAGATTACATGTCTATCACATTAACTTTGGTTAACTTACGTCGATTCTATTTGACCATTTTCTATCCAATTTCATATTTTCAAAGGTTTTTGTTTTTCAAGCTATCATGGTCTTTTACTCTTTTTTAAAAAAAAACAATTATTCATCTACTATCATTGTCTACTTTTTTATCATTTAATTAAAATAAAACCAACCTTTTAAACCCATTGAAGACTGTAACCCGAGTCATTTGTTTTTCGTATTTCTTTTGAATGCACTTGTGCCACATAAACTTTGTCTTTTCCTTACTTTTATTTTATTTTATTTTATTTCTGTTTCTAATTTTGATATTAATTGATACCTTTTTTTAATACGTTTTTTTTTAAATATTTTTTAATTTATATTTCAATTAATATCATTCCTCTATGATTATTAATATGTCTTTATATATATAAACTTTGTTTTTTAAAAATAAAAATTTATTTATTTTTAGATAATATTTTTAATATGTGTAATTTTACATAAATTTTTTTTATTCAATCAATTTCATATGTATGCTTATTTCTATTATCATTTGATTGAATAAAAAAATTCAATAAACATAACCAGATAAATATCTCATGTTATGAGATCAAATATCTTGATCTACGTCTATTTCTTGATTTTTAAAATTTTATATTTAGTATTATTAATGAAATTTTTTATTAATTTATTTACATAAATAATTATCAAATTACTTAATTAGATACTTGCATAATTGTTTTTATTTACATTTATAATTTTATTTTAAAAAAAACAAGTTAAAAAAGCCACCCGCTGCGAAACGTGAGAAATGGAACGTTTATACTAATTTGAAAAGGTTAAAAAAACCATGTCGCTAGGTACGCAACCGACTTGTAGTTTGGCTATTTTCTCTGCATTCACCCGCAACCTTAAAAACACCACAAAAAAAGGCAACAAACACCAACTCATTTATCCATGGGGAACCCAATAAAGATAGTATCTTACAACGTTAATGGCCTAAGACAACGAGTCTCGCAATTTGGGTCTCTCTCAAACCTCCTAAACACTTTCGATGCAGACATCATTTGCTTTCAGGTATACAAAATCCGATGAACTCTCATTTTCTTTTATTTTTTGGTCTTCACAATCTTGATCGATGCAAATTTAACATACAGGAAACAAAATTAAGAAGACAAGAATTAACATCTGATTTAGTAATAGCTGATGGGTATGAATCTTTTTTTTCTTGCACGCGAACTAAAGATAAAGGCCGTACTGGGTACTCTGGTAAGGTGTTCGATGAGTTGCTTAAATGAAATACAAATTAAAATTGTCTAAAAACTTCTGCCTTTTTGGTGATGATTTTTGTCATCTTTATAGGGGTTGCAACATTTTGTCGTGTAAAGTCTGCATTTTCGAGTACTGAAGTGGCATTGCCGGTTGCGGCAGAGGAGGGTTTTACTGGGTTCATTGACCGGTGTAAAAGAAATGAAGGGCTTGAGGAGTTTGAGAAAGATGAGCTTGTTAAGGTTGATAGTGAGGGACGGTGTGTCGTTACTGATCATAATCATTTTGGTGCGTTTAATGTAAAAAACAATATTGCATTTGTTATGTGTTGATTGGTAATTTGGTTGACAGCTTTGGTTTTTATTGCATTTTTTGGTGGAATTAGTCTAAGGGAGCCTTTAAATATTTGGTAAAGTTCCGATTTTGATGTGGAGTTTGTGATGGAATTGATGTTGATTATTTTGTTTTCTACAGTTCTTTTTAACTTATATGGGCCTAGAGCAGCCCATGATGATACAGAGAGAATTGAGTTTAAGATGAAGTTTTTTAAGATATTACAGGTATTAACTTCGCTTCTTTTCATTGTTACTGGTGATTATGCATGATGTGGCTTGATGGGTTTTATAGTTTACATTTTGTTTTGCCTTTCAGTTTTTCCCTGTTAAAGTTGAATTATTTGATGTTGGTAGTGTTTAATAGTTTATCCCTGATGAATGAAGAGTTCTGTGTGCTTTGATTGATTTTGGTAATCTCTGTTGTAGAAAAGATGGGAGAATCTTCTGCATGAGGGAAGGAGGGTATTCGTTGTTGGTGATCTCAATATTGCACCTACTGCTATGGATAGGTGTGATGCAGATTCAGATTTTGAGAAGAATGAGTAAGCTGTGAGCTAATTTATAAGCAGTGCTTGTCTATTATGCTATGACTATTTGGAGTGGTCAGTTAAATAAGTACACAAAACTTTACCAGTCAAGGCAAGCACTGAATAAGGTTCTATTCACTTATCTGTAGATTCAGAAGATGGTTCAGGTCCATTCTAATGATGTCAGGTGGCCTCTTTGTTGATGTTTTCCGAGCAAAACATCCTGACAGGTTTCAAAATTTTCACTTGATTTTCAATTTGCAAAGTTTTAAGTCTGGATTTGGATGTTGAGTTATATTTGGACAGCAAAAAGGGAGTTGAAGTTCTTATATAAAATTGTACCTTTCACTGTCCTTGTTTACTGACCTCTTCATAATAGAGTCTTGCATCAACTCTTTTCCCCCTTTCTGTGATTGACAATAATCCTTCATATCCTTGCACATATAAATTTGCATGTCGCTACTTAGTTTTGTTTCCTTAGTGGGGTATCCTCTGATTCATTAAAGTTTCCATTGATTAGTATCTTTCAAAGTGTTTTTTTTTTAATCCTTGCATCATGATAATGTCATTCTATGATCTCTTCTTTTTCTTTGGGAGTAAGTTGGTATTGAATCCTAGTTCTTCCACCTTGAATTGTCCTACAGAAGAGAAGCATACACGTGCTGGTCATCAAGTACAGGTGCTGAACTATTTAATTTTGGGAGTAGGATTGACCATATTCTGTGTGCTGGACCATGCTTGCATCAAGAGCATGACTTGCAAGGCCATAACTTCTTATCCTGCCATGTCAAGGAATGTGACATATTGACACAGTATAAACGCTGGAAACCTGGAGACTCAACTAGGTATCATTGGATCCAGATATATTCTTGAATGTAGCAATGCCATGAAACCTCTCAGTTTTCTTTGTTGTTTCAACCTGTATGTGCATGTGTTTCTATCCTTGTTTGCTTGTTCAAGTGTATATGGATGAGTCTGTCTGCATGTCTGTGCAAACTGCGAAGACCATAAGTTTCTCTACTTGCCTAAACAGGTGGAAGGGAGGGCGGGGCATCAAATTGGAAGGTTCAGATCACGCTCCTGTTTATATGAGTTTGGAAGAAATCTGTGATATACCCAGACATAGCACTCCACCTTTATCTGCTAGATATCTGCCCATGATTCATGGTGTCCAGCAAACTCTTGGTGTGACAATTTTGTTCTTGATGATAGTTCGTATTACTTTGTTTTGTTCATTTTAAGAAATCTGCTGCCTCTTTTATTTTTTTGTGTGTGTAAAGCCCATGTAGTAATTTGAAGTTCTTAACCTTGTGCAGTGACCTTGTTGATGAAAAGGCAGGCTGCTACACAAATTCAATCCTCCAGGATATCAAGTTCATTTTCAGATGGAGATGCTACCATAAAGGCATGCAGTGAAAGCATCAAAAGATCATTTAATGAATGCAGTGTATCTCGCCCATCTACAAGTCCGTCATGTTCTTTGACTGAAGAGTTTGATAGTGCCATTTCCAAAAGAGATGAGAATTCCAAGGATTTGACTGATGAGAATCAGGGCTGTCCTGACACTACAATGATACTGCAAAGTCAGCATACTAAGTTTGTGCCTGCTGAGGGAACCAAGAAAAAACCAAGAAAAAGTCGGTGTTCCCAGCTCTCTCTCAGATCTTTTTTCCAGAAAAGTCCGAACCTTAGCACTGGTGCTGAGAACTCTTCTACTAATGCTTCGCCTAGTCAGGCAGAACCAAACACTAGCAGTTACTCGAATGGTTCTCATGCACCGGGTGATAAAAGCAGCAGTCCCAGGCATTGCCAACTGAATCCAAGTGCAGGATCTCAGTATCAAGATAAGGGAAATGATGGCTCGCTTGAGAGAGAGAAAAATAATGTTGCTTTGTTGGAATGGCAGAGGATACAGCAGCTCATGCGGAATAGTATTCCTGTTTGCAAGGGTCATAAGGAACCCTGTGTTGCTCGGATAGTAAAGAAACCAGGTCGTACTTTTGGGCACAGATTTTTTGTCTGCTCACGAGCTGAGGTATTCGCTCTAATCCTTCAAATCCAGCTAATAAATGATACTTGCACATCTAACTATGCTTTAGCAAACAAGTCAAATGCTTTTGGAACATTATAAGTTAAAATCATATAGTAGGTAGAAAATGAAGCTATTCTTGCAAATGACTTATCTCCAGTACTGTGCAGATTTTGGCAGATAATATTTGAACTCTGCTGATGATCCTTTGCTTTTCTATTTTTTTTTTTTTGGTCTTGTAGGGACCTGTATCCAATCCTGAAGCAAATTGTGGCTACTTCAAATGGGCTTCTTCAAAATCCCAGCGCAAATGACCGCTTGTGGTTTATAATGTAAATAACTTTTTTTTGCATTTCTTGTGAAATTTCCGTTCCTGATTCGTATTTTTGTTGCGTCCTTCATTCAATCAAAGCAGGTGCACAAGCGGAGGATGTTCTGCAGGGGCTGGTTGTGTCATGTGAAATTGTTGCCCTTTTATTCTGTTGGATGCTATCTGGCAGCTGCATTTAATGAATAGGATGATAAAAAGAGCACGTTCTGATACACAGACGACGTCTTTAAGCATTAGATAATTTAGATTATTAATCCAGCCCATGCCCGTGTGCTTATGACAAAATCCCCATTATGAGAGGAAGAAAGCAGCTAGTAGTTAAAAGTGAGCCTTGGATTATTTATGTAAACAAATCCAAAATCCCCCATTTCTATCCTCCAGCTAA
>Ga0307516_10006162_pt1 | contig 14127 bp, 11 predicted proteins | sample 19_EM_MG_FD_203310 | JGI IMG/M metagenome (GOLD analysis project Ga0307516, IMG submission 203310) | Populus trichocarpa ectomycorrhiza microbial communities from riparian zone in the Pacific Northwest, United States - 19_EM | ecosystem: Host-associated > Plants > Roots > Unclassified | place... | reverse complement strand
GCATTTTCGACAAGCCGCTGGCCATCATGTCCACCAGCTCCTACCGCTCCGACGCCGGCACGGTGCAGGGCAACCTCGACATCGCGCGCTACATCACCACGCCCAAGGGCGAAATCGCCGGCAAGGTGCTGCTGGTCGACGACCTGGCCGACACCGGCCACACGCTCAACGCGGTGATCCACCAGCTGCGCAACAACTACAAGCCCATCACGGAGCTGCGCAGCGCGGTGATCTGGACCAAGGGCGTGTCCACCTTCCAGCCCGACTACTCGGTCGAGTTCCTGCCGACGAATCCGTGGATTCACCAGCCGTTTGAAGGCTACGATGCCTTGCGGCCGGCGCAGCTCATGGAAAAGTGGAAGATCTAGCTTCCACGCCTGCCGGTAGCCATCCAACCCATCACATTGATTGGGTTGACCTGTCATCCCGGACTTGATCCGGGATCCATCTTTTGCTTCCTCGAGCTTTGAGGTTTGCCTGCACCTGTAGGCCGGGGGTTGCCCGGCGGCAACTCACTTTCTTTTGCTTCGCCAAAAGAAAGTAAGCAAAGAAAAGGCGACCCGATGGTCTGGGTCCCCCTCGCTTGCGCTCAGGGGCAACCTGCGGTGCTCGCCGAAATCGGGGTCGAGCTCGAACTCGCTGCGCTCAAACAATCGCTCGCCCTGATCCGATTTCAGCTGCGCTCCTCGGCCCAGCCCGACGGGTGGGGGGAAGAAGACCAATACCCGGATACCGGATCCCGTTCGGAGTGCAGGAAGCGCGAAGCGCTTCCTGCACGGGAATCCCAACGAACGGTCATGTGTGCACGCGAGCGCAGTACACGCGGCCAAATGAAGTCCCCCTCCATCGCCCAGCGGGGCGAGGGAGGGGCTAGGGGTGGGAGTGGGGAGTCAGACCTGCGGTCCAAGGCAACCCACGGCAGCAGCGTGACGCCACCTCTCTCAAGTGATGCCCTCTCTCCCCCGGGAGAAATCCCCAGCCGTTAACATGGCTGCATGAGCGATATCTCCACCCAACTGATCCACCACGGCTACAAGCCGCCCGCCGGCTTTGATTCGGTCCAGCCCGGCATCCACAAGGCCTCGACCATCATCTTCCCCAGCGTCGCGGCCCTGCGCCAGCGCGACTGGAAACACAAGACCGGCTACACCTACGGCCTGCACGGCACGCCGACCACCTTCACGCTGGAAGAGCGCATTGCCACGCTGGAAGGCGGCCGTTTCTGCACCCTGGTGCCCAGCGGGCTGGCCGCCGTGGCGCTGGTCGACATGGCGCTGCTCAAGGCCGGCGACGAGGTGCTGATTCCCGACAACGCCTACGGCCCGAACAAGGCCTTCGCACAGAACGAACTGACGGCCTGGGGCGTGAGCTTCGCCTACTACGACCCCATGTCGCCCGCCGACCTCGCGGCCAAGCTGTCGGCCCGCACGCGCCTTGTCTGGCTGGAAGCGCCGGGCTCGATCACGCTGGAGTTTCCCGACCTGCCCGCGCTGGTAGCGGCGGTGAAGGCGCACGCCGGCGCCCACCCCCAGGGCATCGTCACCGCGCTGGACAACACCTGGGGCGCGGGCATCGCCTTCAATGCTTTTGACCTGGGCGCGGACATCTCCGTGCAGGCCCTCACCAAGTACCCCAGCGGCGGCGCCGACGTGCTGATGGGCTCGGTTGTCACGCGTGACGAAGCCCTGCACCAGCTGGTTCATTTCTGCCACATGCGCGTGGGTTACGGCGTCAGCGGCAACGACGCCGAACTGGTGCTGCGCAGCCTGAACAGCATGGCCCTGCGTTACGCGGCGCAGGACACCACCACACGCACGCTGGCCGCCTGGCTGCAGCAGCAGCAGCAAATCGAGGCGGTGCTGCACCCGGCGCTGCCCGGCTCGCCAGGCCATGCGAGCTGGCAGCGCGACTGCGGGGCCGCGGCCTGCCTGGTCAGCGCGGTGTTCAAGCCGGGCTACAGCGAGGCCGAGATCGACCGCTTTTGTGACAACCTGAAATTGTTCAACATTGGTTACAGCTGGGCCGGCCCCATCAGCCTGTGTGTGCCCTACGACGTGCCGGCAATCCGCACAACGGGCTGGCCTTACAAAGGGGGCCTGGTGCGCTTTTCCATCGGGCTGGAAGCTGTGACGGACCTGCAGGCCGACCTGACCGACGCGCTGGCGGCGATGCAGTACAGTTAGGACATATTCCTGAAGAAAGCACGCCGTGGCAACTCCCAATTATTCCTACGAAAAACGCCAGAAAGAGCTGGCCAAAAAGAAGAAAAAAGAGGAAAAACTCAAACGCAAGGCAGAGGGCAAGCCCGACCTGCCGGACGATGACACGCCCGAGGGCCAGCCCGGCGATGCACCTCCTGCGGAACCCGCGGCCTGAGTCGCCAGGGCAGCAGAATTTGAAGTAAAAACGGGCGCCAGCCCTTGATCCACGGGACCCTGCAGCTAGCTTATTGATAGCAAATGGGTACCCCGACCAGGCTCCGCAGGACAGGCATCTGTCCCCCGGGGCCTTTTTTACGGGCTGCGTTTATGCGGCCAGCAGGGTTTGGGCCAGTGCGTCCATGGCCGCGGCGCTGCGATCGCGCGGCGCCAGCACCTGCGCGGTGTGGTACTGGTCGAAGTTGCGCCGTATCGACTGCAGGTAGGCCGGGTCGTAATGGGTGACCAGCAACTCCTGCACCACCGATGCCAGGTCACCGCTGCGCGCCCGCGCCTGCCAGTCCTGCACCGTGGCTTTGCCGCGGGCTTCGGTCAGCGCGCCCAGGCGCTCGCAGAAAAAAGCAGTGTCTTTCACGAAAAAGTCGTAGTCCTCCAGCAGCAGCGCCACCCGTTCAGCTTCGGGCAGGTCCAGCCTCAGGCAGGCGCTGGCGCGCATGGCGGCGATCAGGCCGTCCGGCACCGCCACGTTGCCGACCTTTTTGCTTTCGCTTTCGATGTACACCGGCCGGGCCGGGTCAAACCCGCGCAAGGCGGCCCAGATCAGGCTGTCAAAAGCCTTCTGGCTGGGCTGGGGCACGCCGGGGATCATGCCCAGCACCGAGCTGCGGTGGTTGGCCAGGGCTTCCAGGTCCAGCACCTGCGCCCCACGCTGCGCCAGCGCGTGCAGCAGGCGGGTCTTGCCGGCGCCGGTGGGGCCACACACCACCCGGTACTGGTGGCGTGCCGCCAGTTGCGGCAGGTCTGCCACCATCGCGGCGCGGAAGGCCTTGTAGCCGCCGTCGACCAGCGTCACCCGGAAGCCGATCTGGTCCAGCACCAGCGCCAGCGAACCGCTGCGTTTGCCCCCGCGCCAGCAGTAGACCAGCGGCTGCCATTCGCGCGGCTTGTCCAGCACCTCACGCTGGATGTGGGTGGCGATGTTCTGGGCCACCAGTGCCGCGCCCAGCTTTTTGGCCTCGAACTGGCTGATCTGCTTGTACCGTGTGCCGACGATTTTTCTCTCCTCGTCATGCAGGCTGGGCCAGTTGACGGCGCCGGGCAGGTGGTCTTCGGCGTATTCGCCTTCACTGCGGGCATCGATCACGGCGGCGTAGTCCGCCAGGGTGGTGAGCGCCTGGTCGGCGGAGATGCGTTCCAGGCTCACTTGATGAGTTTTTTCAGTTCGGGCCAGACGTTGGCCAGCATTTTGGCCTGCGACTGCTCGTTGGGGTGGATGCGGTCGGCCTGGAAGTTCGCCACGGCATCGTCCACGTCGGCCACCCCCTTGAGGAAAAAGGGCACCAGCGCCACTTTTTCGGCTTTGGCGATTTTGGCAAACAGCCCGGAAAAAGTCGCGCCATACGCGCCGCCGTAGTTGGGTGGCACCTGCATGCCCAGCAGCAGCACCCTGGCGCCGGCTTTTTTGGCGGCCTGGGTCATCGCCGTGAGGTTGTTTTCCGTCATGTCCAGCGGCAGGCCGCGCAGCGCGTCATTACCGCCCAGCTCGATCACCACCGTGTCTGGCCGGTGTTGCGCCAGCAGCGCCGGCAGGCGCGAACGGCCGCCCGAGGTGGTGTCGCCGCTGATGCTGGCGTTGACCACGCGCACTGACTTTTTCTCGGCGGCAAGCTGTTTTTCCAGCAGGGGCACCCAGCCGGTGCCGCGCTTGAGGCCGTACTCGGCGCTCAGGGAGTCGCCGACGATCAGCAGGGTCTGGCCGGCAGCGGGTGCGGTGGCCTGGGCCTGCGCAAACAGCGGCAGGGCAGCCATCGCGGCCAGCAGCAGCCCGCCCAAAGGTCTTGCCAGCCGGCCAGCCGCGTTTAGTGCAAGCTTGGTAAAGTCTGATCTCAAGTTTTCTGACAAGGCTGACATGTTTGAACCCGCGGTTAATGTGCTGACCGACGCCGCCCCGGCGTCCACGAACCCTTCAATTATTTCCGTGGAGCACGTTTTCAAGAGCGTGAGCGACTCGACCGGCACGCTGACCATTTTGCGCGATATTCATTTCGCACTGGCGCCCAGGGAGACTGCGGCCATTGTGGGCGCTTCCGGCTCGGGCAAAAGCACGCTGCTGTCCATCATCGCCGGGCTGGACACGCCCACCCAGGGCACGGTGCACCTGGCCGGCCAGGACCTGTTTGCCCTGAACGAAGACGACCGCGCGGCCCTGCGCGCCCAGAAGGTCGGTTTTGTGTTCCAGAGCTTCCAGCTCATGGGCAACCTCACGGCGCTGGAAAACGTCATGCTGCCGCTGGAGCTGTCGGGCGCCAAAAATGCGCGGGCGCAGGCCACCGAGATGCTCAAACGGGTCGGCCTGGGCGAACGCCTGGGCCACTACCCCAAGGTGCTGTCCGGCGGCGAGCAGCAGCGCGTGGCGTTGGCGAGGGCCTTTGTGGTGCAACCGGCGCTGCTGCTGGCCGACGAGCCCACCGGCAGCCTGGACTTCGCCACCGGCGAAACCGTCATGTCCCTGATGTTCGAGCTGAACCAGGAGCTGGGAACCACGCTGGTGCTGGTCACGCACGACCGCGGCATTGCGGCGCGCTGCCAGCGCCGCATCACGCTGGAAGCCGGGCAGGTGGTTGGGAATTAGGAAGAAATAAAAGAAGAAATAAGCCTCTAGCCCCCGTCCGGCGAGGGCTTCCAGCTACGCTTTTGATAGCGTTTTGGCTTAAGTCGAGGCCCGCCGGTAAAAAGCCAGTGAACCCGCCAGGCCCAGCAGGGCGCCGCCGCAAAGCCGGTCCAGCCAGCGTGTCGCGCCGGCCTTGAGCAGCCGCAGCGCACGCGCGCCTATGACCGCATAAGCCAGCATGACCGTGAAGTCCAGGCCGCCGAACACCAGCGCGATGGCGATGTACTGCGGCGTCTGCGCCGCGGCGGGGTCGATGAACTGCGGCAGCAGTGCTGAACAGAACAGATAGCCCTTGGGGTTGGTCGCGGCCACCAGGAAAGACTTCATGAAAATCGCCCGGCCGTTGCGCGGTTCGGCGTCGACCTCGCCGGCCGGCAGCTCAAACCCGCCTTTGGAGCGCAACAGGCGCACGCCCAGCCAGCTCAGGTAGAGCGCGCCCACCCATTTGAGCACCGAGAACCAGAACTCGGAGGCCGCCAGCAGCGCGCCCAGCCCAAGCGCCACCGCGCCCACCAGCACAAAATCCGAAGCCACAGCGCCCAGCATGCCCGGCACGGACCGGCGCACGCCGTAGCGTGAACCATTAATCAACGCCAGCAGCACCGTGGGGCCCGGCGTGGCAATCACCGCCAGCGCCACGGCGGCAAACAGCAGCAAGGTGGTGATGTTCATGCCGAGGCTCCGCAACCGGCCGGCTTGAACACCCGCTCGGTCGACGCCGGGTAAGTCACCAGTTTGCCGGCCGGCCGGCGCGGGCGGGCCACCAGCTCGCCGCCGCAGTTGGGGCAAATGCCTTGCAGGCGCTGCTCGGCGCAGTCGCGGCAAAAAGTGCATTCAAAGGTGCAGATGCGGGCGTCGGGCGACGCGTTGGGCAGGTCCCGGTCGCAGCATTCGCAGTTGGGTCGCAGTTGAAGCATGGGACTCCCGCTTGTAAGATGGTTTTCGGCGCTTGAATCCGCGCCCGGACCCACCATATTACTGGTTTCGGCCGCCCCGGACGGGGCGTTATCTCTTCCCTACGCAAGGCTTGCCATGACCACCGCTGCTCCCCAGAAAATGAAAATCGATTTTGTCTCGGATGTGTCCTGTCCCTGGTGCGTGATCGGGCTGAAGTCGCTGGAAGACGCGCTGGGGCGGGTGAGCGGCGAGGTGCAGGCCGACATCCATTTCCAGCCTTTCGAGTTGAACCCCAAGATGCCGGCCGAAGGCCAGGACATCGGTGAACACCTGGCTGAAAAATACGGCTCCACGCCCGAGCAGTCGCAGCGCAACCGCGAGATGATCCGGGAGCGGGGCCAGTCGGTCGGCTTCAGCTTCAGCATGGACAAGCGCAGCCGCATCTACAACACCTTCGATGCGCACCGGCTGCTGCATTGGGCCGAAGAGGAGGGCGGCGGGCGCCAGCTGGCGCTGAAGGAAGCGCTGTTCAAGGCCTATTTCACCGACGGCGACAACCCGGGTTCACACGAGGTGCTGGCCCGTGTGGCGGCCAGTGTCGGACTCGATGCGGCGCGCGCTGCGGAGATTCTTGCCTCGGACGAGTACGCCGACGTCGTGTGCGAGCGCGAGCAGTTTTACCTGCAGCAAGGCATTCATTCTGTGCCGGCGGTCATCATCAATGACAAACACCTGATCTCGGGCGGGCAACCGGCCGAGGTGTTCGAGCAGGCGCTGCGCCAGATTGCCGCCGCGGGCTGACAGCAGGAGCGCAAGGATTTTTCAGGAGACGAATCATGCACAAGAGCCGCATGGGAACGCTGGTCATCGATTGCAACACCGGTGATGTCGACGAAGCTGCGGCCTTCTGGGCCGGCGCCCTGGGGCGCGAGGCGCAGCCGCCGACTGATCCACAAGCTGCCGCCTACCGCGCCCTGGCGCCGGCCGACGGCCAGTTGCCCGTGCTGGTGCAAAGCGTCGACCATCCCAGTCGCGTGCACCTGGACATCGAGACCGACAACATCGACGCCGAAATCGCCCGCCTGGAAAAGCTGGGCGCCACCCGCGTGAAGCAGGTCAAGACCTGGTGGGTCATGCAAGCGCCCACCGGCCAGCGCTTTTGTGTGGTGCGCCCGCAAACGCCGGACTTTGCCACCGGCGCCAATGTCTGGGCGGACTAGCCAGGCGGGCTTAGGACTTCAGCGTCGCGCTCAGCGTGATTTCAGGCACGCTGGCCAGCGCTTTGGACAGCGGGCAGTCGCGTTTGGCGGCTTCGGCAATTTGCTGGAACTGCCCCGCGTCCATGCCGGGGATACGCGCTTCAAGTGTTAGGGCAATGCGGTCGATGGCAAAGCCCTCACCCTGCTTGGCCAGGCGCACCGCCGCTTTTGTATCGACCTCTTCTGTCGAAAAGCCGGCCTTGTCGCAGGCAAAAGAAAACGCCATGGTGAAACAGGCCGCATGGGCAGCGCCTATCAGCTCTTCGGGGTTGGTGCCCTTGCGGTCATCTTCAAAACGGCTGCCGAAACCATAGGGATAGGCTTTCAGCGCGTCGGTCTCGGTGCTGATCTGGCCCTGGCCTTGTTTGCCCCGGCCTTCCCAGTGAACGCTGGCGATTTTTTCGGTCATGGTGTGTCCTTTGGATGATGTGGTGGCGTGACGCGCTACGCGTGGCTATCTGCTCACTGTGCCCAACCCGAGGCGTGCGCGGCGTGAGACATCATCGCCAGCGGGCGTTGGCTTTCTCCTACGCGGGAGCAAATGTGTGGAGACAAAAGGACCCTTGAGGGTTCCGCTCAGACGGGCCGGCCGATAAAAATGCCGGTGGCGAGATTGCTATTCCTAATTAACCCGTTTTTTCAGCATGATGCGGATCGCAGTGAAAACCATCAGCGCGATCCACCAGATACAAAACGCGACCACCACCGCAAAGAGACCTGCACTGAGTTCAGAGACATGCGCAAGCAAGCACCACACAGAACCAAGGATTAGCAAAAAGGCAACCACTCCTATTATTGAATGCAACTTTGCCTTCCAGCGGGTTTCATTCAAGTCCGTTCCAGTGAGTTTGCATGCCAGCCACATATCGTAGACAGCAGCCGACACTAGACTCAGTGGAAGGGCAACAGCAGCCAAGTTAAGCGCCCACTTAAGCAGTGGTGTTAACTGCGGTACCGAAATCTGTGCGATCAGAAGAATGATGGCGAGACTTACGCCTGCCCCGGCAAAACCGTTTCGTCTAATGTTGCTGAGATCTTCAGGCGTTTGGGCAGCAGACATCTCTGCCTGAAATTTATCCCGAAAAGAATCGCGATCTGAGCCCATACGGGAAATGTAGCTTATTGGCTCTGTCCGATCGGCGGACGCTTAGCCATGAAGCCCATCCCTTCAACGTCCCTAGCAGTGGTGCTTCTTGCTTCCGGCTCAGGCGTCGGTGAGCAGGTGGCGAAAGTCGCTTTTGCTTGCCTACAGATTCTTCACCAACACCTGACTCTTGCGGTTGATGTTGTATTTGCGCTTGCGGGCTTCGGGCAGCCAGTCCGGGTCCACCTGCACAAAACCGCGCTTGATGAACCAGTGCATGGTGCGGGTGGTCAGCACAAAAATGGACTTCAGGCCCATGCCGCGGGCGCGCTGCTCGATGCGTTTGAGGATGCGTTCACCGTCACCCTGGCTCTGGCTGTGCGGCGACACCGTGAGGGCTGCCATCTCGGCGGTTTGCGCCTCGGGGTAGGGGTACAGGGCAGCGCAACCAAAGATCACGCCGTCGTGTTCGATCACGGTGTAGTGGTCGGCGTCGCGCTCGATCTCGGTGCGGTCGCGCTTGACCAGGGTGCCGTCCTGCTCGAAGGGCTCGATCAGTTGCAAAATGCCGCCCACGTCGTCGGCCGTGGCCTCGCGCAGGCTCTCCAGCTTTTCGTCGATAACCATGGTGCCGATGCCGTCGTGCACATAAATTTCCAGCAGCAGCGAGCCGTCCACCGCAAAGGGCAGGATGTGACTGCGCTCCACACCGGACTTGCAGGCCTTGACGCAGTGCTGCAGGTAAAACGCGGTGTCGGTGGGCTGTGTCGGGTTGGGCAAATTTGCCAGCAGCTTTTCGGCGGCGGCCAGCGGCAGTTCGGTGTCGATGGGGTTGTCCTCACTCTCGGGCTCTACCGGATTCATGCGGATGCCGGGGATTTCTGTCATGAAAATGAGCTTGTCGGCCTGCAATTCAATCGCTACGCTGGTGGCGACTTCTTCCATGGTCAGGTTGAAGGCCTCGCCGGTGGGTGAAAAGCCAAAGGGCGAAAGCAGCACCATGGCGCCGAACTCCAGCGTGCGCATGATGCCTTTGGTGTCGACCTTGCGCACCATGCCCGAATGTTTGAAGTCCACACCGTCCACGATGCCGACCGGGCGCGCAGTGATGAAGTTGCCTGAAATCACGCGCACCGTGGAGCCGGCCATGGGTGTGTTGGGCAGGCCCTGGCTGAAGGCGGCCTCGATTTCATACCGCAGCTGCCCGGCGGCTTCCTGCGCGCTGTCCAGCGCCACCGAGTCGGTGATGCGCATGCCGTGGGAGTACTTGGCCTCGTGGCCCTTGGCGGCGAGCTGTTCGTTGACCTGGGGCCGGAAGCCGTGCACCAGCACGATCTTCACGCCCATGCTCTGGATCAATGCCAGGTCCTGCGCCAGGTGCTGCAGCTTGCCGGCCGCGATCGCTTCACCGGCGATGCCGACCACAAAGGTTTTGCCGCGGTGCAGGTGGATGTAGGGCGCCACCGAGCGAAACCAGGGAACGAAGGTGAAATTGAAGACCGCAGACATGGGCGCGCTTTCGGGTTGCAGGAGGGGGCAGGGGGCCAATGGGCAATGGCAGAGAGTGTAAGGGAGACGCGGGTTTTCATTGAGGCGCGGGACCGCCCGCGGCGCCAGCTACGCCGGATAATGGCGCCATCCATGGACAAACTGGCCTACGGCTTCTGGGGGTGTTATTTCGGCACGACAGCCTTGATGCTGGCGGGCGCGACCGTGGCATTTACCCGCTCGCTGCACCGCATCTCGCTCAATGCCGCGCTGTCGGCCCTGGCCTCCAGTTTTTTTGTCATCTCGTTTCTCGGCGGCCTGCCGATCCCGGACCCCGACATGGAGTCGCGTTTTCTGGCGCATGTGGCGCTGGCGGTGGCCAGCGTCCTGGCTTACCTGCTGTTTTCGATTGTGGGCGCGCTGGACAGCCGCAAGCTGCGCCGGCGCGTGCAGTGGTCCCTGGCGCTGCTGACGCTGGGCGGCGCGGCGATCGGCTGGCAATTGCCGGCGCACCAGTCGCTGGCGCTGGGCGTGGGGGTGGCTTGCTGGCTGGGCGTGATCGCGCTGGGGGTGGCCTTGCGCAGCGCCCTGCGTGGCGACCGGCTGGCCTGGCGGGCCTTCCTGGGGGTGCTGTTCATGCTGATTGCCATGAGCGGCTTGAGCTGGATTGCGCTGGCGCGCGGCCAGGTGCCCTGGCAGGTGCACGCGGCCAGCGCCCTGGCGGGCACAGCCTACCTGACCATGATGGCCTCGGCCTTGTGGGTGCGTTATTCCTACCTGATCGAGCTGAACCAGATCATGGCGCATGGCCCGAGTTATGACCCGGTCACCCGCATGCGTTCACACACCGAAACCGGCCACATGCTGGGCGATGCCTTCAAGCGGCAACATGCCCGGCCCTCGTCGCTGGGCGTGCTGGTGGTGACCATAGGCAACCTGTATGCCCTGGAAAACCTGCATGGCAAGGGGGCCGTGAACCATGCGCTGTATGTGTGTGCCGGCCGTTTGCGGCAGGTGGCGCCAGCCAGTGTCGAGCTGGGACGTTTTGGCGACGATGGTTTCCTGTTGTTCATGCCCGAATGCCGCGAGAGTGGCCAACTGGTCAAGCTGGCCCACCGCGTGCGCTCACGCCTGCGCAAGTCCGTGGCCCTGAACACCAGCCTGGATGTCGCCAGGCGCGAAAGCGAACAGACCCGCTGGCGCGCCGACCTTGGCATCGGGGTGTTGATGGTGGCCGATCCTGCGGCCACGGTGTCCAGCACGCTGGCGGCTGCGCGCGCCATGTCACGCACCGCCATGACCTACGACAGCCGGGTGGCCTGGTTCGACCGGCCCACCGGGGAAGCCGTCGAACTCCCGGCGCCCGAGCCGGGATAATGCGCCGCGCGCCCTGCGCCAGCCGCGCCAGCACCGATAATTCAGGGTTTTGAAACCCCATCCCTTGCCTTCTCCTGCCTTGTCCGCCCCCCTGCACATCGAGTTTCCGGAATCGTTGCCCGTCTCGGGCAAACGCGAGGAGATCACGGCCGCCATGCAGGCGCACCAGGTGGTCATCGTCTGCGGTGAAACCGGGTCGGGCAAAACCACGCAGTTGCCCAAGATCGCGCTGGCGATGGGCCGGGGCAAGCTGAACTACCCCGCCGGGCAGGGCAGGCTGATCGGCCACACGCAGCCGCGACGGATCGCCGCCTCCAGCGTGGCCAAACGCATCGCCGAGGAGTTGAAGACCCCGCTGGGCGATGTGGTCGGCTACAAGGTGCGCTTCCAGGACCGCCTCAGCCGCGACGCCTCGGTCAAGCTAATGACCGACGGCATCCTGCTGGCCGAGACCCAGACCGACCCGCTGCTCAAGGCCTACGACACCATCATCATTGATGAGGCGCACGAGCGCAGCCTGAACATCGACTTCCTGCTGGGCTACCTGCGCCAGTTGCTGCCGCGCCGGCCTGACCTGAAAGTGGTCATCACCTCGGCGACCATTGATGCGCAGCGTTTTGCCGACTACTTTGCTTCTTCCAAAGGGCCTGCCCCGGTCATCATGGTTTCGGGGCGCATGTTTCCGGTCGAGCAGCGTTACCGCCCGTTTGAGGAGTCGCGCGACTACGACCTCAACGATGCGATCGCCGACGGTGTTGATGAGCTTTGGCGCAACCCGCACAGCGCCGGCGACATCCTGATCTTCCTGCCCGGCGAGCGCGAAATCCGTGAGGCGGCTGACCACCTGCGCAAACACCTGGCGCACCAGCCGCTGTTTCGCAACGCCGAGGTGCTGCCGCTGTTTGCGCGCCTGTCGCAGGCCGAGCAGGACCGCATCTTCGACGGCCACACCGGCCGGCGCATCGTGCTGGCCACCAACGTCGCCGAAACCTCGCTGACGGTGCCGGGCATCCGTTATGTGATCGATGCCGGCACGGCGCGTGTCAAGCGCTACAGCTTCAGGAATAAGGTCGAGCAGCTGATGGTCGAGCCGGTGTCGCAGGCAGCGGCCAACCAGCGCGCCGGGCGTTGCGGCCGCGTGGCGGACGGCATTTGCATCCGCCTGTACGACGAGCAGGATTTCCTGGGCCGGGCGCGCTTCACCGACCCGGAGATCCTGCGCAGCTCACTGGCCGCGGTGATATTGCGCATGAAGGCGCTGCACCTGGGCACGATTGAAAGTTTCGCCTTCATCGAGCCGCCCCAGGGCCGCGCGATTGCCGACGGTTACCAGTTGCTGGCCGAACTCGGCGCGGTCGATGATGACAACGAACTCACGCCGGTGGGCCGCAACCTGGCCCGGTTGCCGCTGGACCCGCGCGTGGGCCGCATGATCCTGGAAGCCCGGGATCGGCAGGCGCTTGACGAGGTGCTGGTGATCGCGAGCGCGCTCAGCGTGCAGGACGTGCGCGACCGGCCCATGGACAAGCAGGCCCAGGCCGACCAGCAGCACGCCAAGTTCGACGATGAAAAAAGCGAATTCACCGGCTACCTCAAGCTCTGGAAATGGCTGGGCGATGTGCGCGGCGGCCATGGCACCGACCACAAGCTGTCCAACCGCCAGTATGAAAACCTGCTGCGCGAAAACTACGTCAACGTCCGCCGGGTGCGCGAGTGGCGCGACATCCATGCGCAGCTGCACAGCGTGGTGGGTGAGCAGAAGTGGGTCCTGAACGACAAGCCGGCCAGCTACGAGCAACTGCATTTGTCCATGCTGTGCGGCCTGCTGGGCAACATCGGCATCAAGAGCGAGGAAGACGACTGGTACCTGGGCGCGCGCGGCATCAAGTTCTACCGCCATCCCGGAGCGCGCCTGAGCAAGAAGCCGGGGCGCTGGATCGTGGCGGCCGAGCTGGTGGAAACCACCCGCCTGTTCGGGCGCGGCATCGCCAACATCGAGCCGCAGTGGGTCGAGCAGGTGGCAGGCCACCTGCTGAAGAAGCAGTTGCTGGACCCGCACTGGGAGAAAAAGGCCGCCCAGGTCACCGCGCTGGAGCGCGCCACGCTGTATGGCCTGGTGATCTACAACGGCCGGCGCGTCAACTTCGGCCGCGTCGATCCGGTGACGGCGCGTGAAATATTCATTCGTGAAGCACTGGTGGCGGGCAACTGGGACACCAAGCTGCCGTTCTTGCAAGCCAACCTCAAGCTGATCGCCCAGGTGCAGGACCTGGAGCACAAGGCGCGACGCCAGGACGTGCTGGTCGATGAGGAGCTGATTTACGCCTTTTACGACCAGCAACTGCCGGCCGACATCTGCACCGGCGCCGCTTGCGAGCACTGGTACAAAGACGAGGTCAAAAAGCAGCCCAGCCTCTTGCTGCTGAGCCGCGAGGAGCTGATGCGCCATGAGGCGGCCGGCATCACCACGCAGTCTTTCCCCAAGACATTGCGGCTGGGGGGCGTGGACTGCCTGGCGACCTACCTGCACGAGCCGGGCGACGCAAAAGACGGCGTGACGGTCGATGTGCCGCTGTTTGCGTTGAACCAGGTCAACGAAGAGCGCTGCGAGTGGCTGGTGCCCGGCATGCTGAAGGACAAGATCCAGGCGCTGATCAAGACCCTGCACCAGCGGCCGCGCTCGCGCCTGGTGCCGCTGCCCGAGACCGCGGCGCGTTTTGCCGCCGAACTGCTGCAGCCGGAGAAGTTCGGCGCCGGATCGCTGACCGACGCCGTGCTCAAGCTGGCGCGCGACGCGACCTCGATCGACATCAAGCGCAACGACATCAAGCTGGAGATGCTGCCCCCGCACCTGTTCATGAACTTCCGCGTGGTGGACGAACACGGCCGCCAGCTGGGCGCCGGCCGCAACCTGGGCGCGCTGAAGGGCGAGCTGGGCTCGCAGGCCCGCGGCGCCTTCCAGGCGCTTGCCGG
>Ga0307516_10006161_pt1 | contig 14127 bp, 16 predicted proteins | sample 19_EM_MG_FD_203310 | JGI IMG/M metagenome (GOLD analysis project Ga0307516, IMG submission 203310) | Populus trichocarpa ectomycorrhiza microbial communities from riparian zone in the Pacific Northwest, United States - 19_EM | ecosystem: Host-associated > Plants > Roots > Unclassified | place... | reverse complement strand
AGGGCACAGGCACAGTCTTCAAGGATTGGGCGTCAAGTGGGTTGTCGATCTGCGAGAGAAAAAAAACCTGCTCATGTGCCTCCGTTTCCAAGATACTGCTGTGCCTTGTGGTCAAGTCACGCAATCCGGATTGTCTACGCTATATGATACGCCCACGGCTCTGGCACTCGACAGTTGGATTCAGACTTACGGTATCGGAACATCCTACCACAGTTAAGGAGGAGACGCAGGTGGCGGTAGGTGGCAACCTTCTGGGTGTGGCTGCACCTGAGCCACCCGTGACCGCAAACCCCAGGGGAAGGCCCACTGTTCAGAGAAAGAGAAAGGGAGATGTGAGGGAGCAAGGAGCTGCGCAGCTAAACGTGGTGGTGGGGAGAGTTACCGGAGGTGCCTAACCGCTCGCGCCCTAGATGTTCTACCTGCAAGGAGAGTGGGCACTACGCGCCGAACTGTCGTAAAGCTCACTGCTAGCCTTTGTTAGACTATGGCTGCAAGGCTTTTGAACTTCAATCTTTTCTCTTCTACTTTGAGCGAATCACGAAGTACGAGCACGGCTCTTGCACCACCCCAGATCATATTATTGTACCGCCCCAGATCATTGCATTGCGCCACGATGATCCGCTGCTGATGCGACGTCCTAGACCTACGTGTGGCTGCCACGCGCGAGCCGGACTCGGGAAGATCATGAAATATTATTCGTCCAACATGGGGGGTATCTATCGTGTAACTTTTCTCTTACTGCCGCACTTACATCGTTTACCACGGCACATTTACCAAATTCCTTGTACCCTAGGGACACCGTCACATCAAACCCACCGCCCTGCACTTGCACATACACACCAGCACAAGACCGCCACGGCCGACTTGCAAACCCGTATCCCCGATCCCAAGCATCAGAGCCCAGTCGTGTGGCTGTCTGCGTGGCGGCGGGGATGGTCAGCAGCTGAGTCTGTGGACTCTGGTACGCATAAGGGTAGGGCTAGAAGCGGAGAAGACTTAGGCTTCAACGACGGGGGGCACGGAAATATGTGAAGCCAGCCTACCCTGCAGTGCGAGTTGGTTGCGCAGCAGTTGCCCTGCCTGCAGCCGCTTCTCCGCGAGGTGCAAGGGAGTTTTGCCCACAACATTCTCGACGTTCACCTCCGCGCCGCGATCGAGCAGCAGTCGGACCGTAGCCTCATGTCCCCCTGTTGCCGCAAGGTAAAGGGGAGTATTCTCCGCCCGATTCTTGACGTCCATCGCTGCGCCACGGTTAAGCAGCAGTCGGACCGTAGCCTCATGTCTTCCTGCTGCCGCGAGGTGAAGCGGTGAAGGAGTGTATCCCCCCAGTCATCCTTGACGTCCCTCTCTGCGCCACCATCTAGCAGCAGTCGGTCCGAAGCCTCGTGTCCTCCTGTTGCTGCGCGATGCAGAGATGTCCGCCTGTTCGGATCACCGACATGTAGATCGGATGCAAACCTGTCTAACAGAAGCTGAATTGTGGCGGAATCGCCCTCGGCAGCCGCCTCAAGTAGTCGGCTCTCTCGCTCGGCGACTGAGAGCAAGCGAAAACGTAAATCAGCGGCGACATTGATGCTTTCCTGTCGAAGGCGTTGCAATCGTGGTAGCGATAGGATGCCGCTCCTAACCTTTCCATCCGCCGTTCTCCCCAGCACCTTCTGATACATTTGCCCGTTGTTCAGCTCGACAATGTAAACGGGTAGGCAGATGATGGATATGTTCGAGATTTCACTGAGGCTCAATCCGCTGAGCTGTGACCAGCTGGAATGTCCGGTGTCGGTGGTGTTGAAGGAATCCAGCGACACATTTCTTCTTGCATTTCTGTACACTCGGGTCATGGCAAGGGTTTTGTCAATGGAGCGTAGAAAGCTTTTACGGGACAGCTGGGACGATGTCGTGAAGGCTGAGGTACCGCTGCCACGGCCAGCAGTGATAAGGCGTGTGACGGGGGTCATGGGACGGTCTGAATCCGTGGGTGCATGGCTATCGCTAGCCGCAGCGGAAGGGGTGTGTTGGACGACGGCCTGAGATGCGAAAGATCTCATGCGCTGGGAAAGGTCTGGATCCAGCAGCATATGCTGTACAAGCGCCTGGAAGTGCTCGGCTCTTTGATCGGCTTCCCCCGCTCTTCGTCTGTCTTCCTCAGCTCTCCGATCAGCTTCCTCCGATGTTGTGCTATCTCGCGACGTCAGTGACCATCTTATGATCATACAGAGGGGTCATGCTGGGCACCAACATCACGAATAGTAGAGTCAGTGCAGTGAGCTCTTATAGCTTTGCAGCTTCCCCACCACCCTCGTGATGTCGTTCGTTTTGGTCGCCCACTTCGCCCGATCCCACGGGCTGAGCTGTGGTCGCTTACGGTTGTAATTCTCCAACAGGCCATCGATCTCCGAGAACGTACACACACAGCCGGTCAGAATAGTGACCAAGCCGTCGATGTCGATGCGGGACATGCACTGCCTGTCGTGGTCCGCGAAGCGGTGAACGAAGTTGCGGAGCTGCACGAAGATGAGATGCATCGCTTGGACTTCGGACAGTAAGTCGCCAGCCACGGTCGGAGCATCGCGGACGTCGGAGAGGAAGCCGGCGACTTTGGAGGCGGCCTGTACCAGGCCAACGACCGATGCTGCGACAGAGAGGTCCATGTTCGGGGGGGGTGAGAGCCTGTCGTGTTTGGTGATGCAAGAGAGCGGTGCGGTAATCTGCTCAACTGGCTCCTAAGTCTTCAGCCGCAGATTGCGTGGACTTTTCACATTCGTTGCACCTTCGCGGCTCGTGACAAGGCTCGTGCCTTTGCCTTACTCTCGAGGGCTCAGGAGCCCTTCTCCTAGATGCTCAATACATACACGGCATTATCCCTCTTTTGCCCTCTTTTCGCTCAAACCGATATCAATACATATGCCATGACCGATAATGAAGGATGGGAAATAGTTAATCGTCTTTTGATGTCACGTGTCATGAGACCTTAAGCGCCGCGAGCACTGCTACAACTATCACCACAGCAACGGACAGGAGTCCTAATTAATTGAGGCAAGCCAACACGTGAGCCACATATCGTGTACATACATACTAGTTACGTGTAGTCAAGGGGAGGGTAAAAGTAAAAACGTAGTTTTCCCGCTGTACGCGTACATACCAACACGGTCAAAATACGTGCTTTTCACGTCGTGGTAGGTATGTAAGGGTTTTTTTTACCCCTTGGCAGGCAGTATGTACTCTAGACTACGTAGGGCCCTGGCCGTTTCCGTCAGACTGGGGGTTGTGGATTAGCGGGAACTATAGAATGCAAACAAAGACGCTGATTGGATGACAGTATCCACGATAGGATTCAGACTCTCGTGCCCGCCTCCGTCCCCGCTTACATAGCTGACTTGTGCACAGCCGCGCCCTCACAGCAACTCTAGATTGCGGCTTGGGTTTGTAGAACCTTTCATCCCTCACGAGCAAGCTAAACCCACCCGTAGTTGTGGTGCAGAACCTCCTGTGGGTATGTCATCGAGGTTTTTTGCTGTGCTGGGCTGTGCGTGATATAACTATCACTACAGCAACGCCGCTAGACAGGGGTTGTGCAGTGATTTATGCTCTACACAACTTCAGAGCACAGCAGAGCATAATAATAAAAGCACGAGCAGGAAGCTGAGCGTGCACTCTTTGCCAAGACGTAAACAAACCACCTGATTGGCTGACAGTACTACAGCCATCGTGCGCAGCACTGCATGACAGGGGAGTTGTTCCAGTAGTCGTCAAAACCTCGTTCGTTCTATCTAGATGCCTTGGCGTCCCCCAGGAAATGCAGTGTGGCGGCTCTCTGTTCAAAGGCTCATACGGGCGGGCATCCGGAAGTGAAGCCGAGGTGTCTACTGTCCGCCGGCAGGTTTGGCCGTGGATTTCGCCCCCCGTGCCCATCTCCCCGAGAAATGTGGAAATGATCGCACGGTGCAAGCAAGGGGCATGGGATGCTGATCGCTGATGTAACCACACCTCCGGTCGATCATCGTGACATCACAATCTCGAGGTCTCTCTGCCGGCCACATAAAACGACGGGCACGCCTGCCAGCCATCGTTCCACTATTCTCCCCGGACGGCAGCTGAAAAAATCTATGTATCTAAACCAACCGTACGAATAACTATCTCGGACTTATCCACATATCACATTTGCATACCGGTGAACGGCATCGGACAACACAATGTCGGGCTATCAGAAGGTGCGTTCCTTTCCCCCAAAAGCACATTCCTCGGACATTGCGAAGTGCTCTGTTCTTTCCTCGTCATTGCGATACCTGCCCCAAGCACACACTCATACACAATCCCGGGCGAGCATATGCAACAATGTTTCGCAGTCAGCTATCAGAGCTACTACGCCCCGAGAGCCACCCCTGGCACACCCAGCGCCACCGCCCTGTCCCCTTTGCCAGCATTTCCTTCCCTACGGTCCGCGCTGACGGCTTGCACGCCAGACCAACCCCAGCCACGGAAAGAAAGTGACCTCGCAGCACCCGGACCACGTCAAGGCGGAGCACGCTGGTCCAGTGGCCAAGGACTCCCTCGCCGCCGAGTCGATGCGGGCGGGCGGGGACTTCGCGAAGGGGCCCAACCCGGCGGGAATATCCGGGGCCTCCGGGTCCAGCGGCACGTTCGCGGCGGACCCGCACGACAGCGGAAAGGTCAGCACGTACGACGACGTCAAGAGGAAGTCGTCCCGTGCTGGCGGAGGCACAAAGACGGAGCCCGAGCACGACGACAGCGCGAAGGGCTCCGCCCACAGTGCCGGCTCGCAGGAGAAGCGCAGAACGAGCGCCCAGGCCGACACCTCCAAGAAGAGCGGCGCCTCCTGCACACATTCCCACGGTACTCACGAGGCGCCGCTCAACACCGCCACCAATCCGGAGGCGTTTTCGGGGCTGGGCATCAAGCGGACCGGCAAGGTCGGCGAGTCGGCCGAGGACGTCGACTGGAGCACGATCAGCAAGGACACGAACCCGACCACGAATATGGGCAGCGACGAGGATCCGGCGAGGCTGGCCGACCTGGGCGCGCGCAAGGCGGCGCTGCACCCCGGTGGAGACAACACCGGAGAAGAGGAGAACAGCTTCAAGGTCTTGGGCGAGGAGGATCTCGATTGAGGGGCCTTCGCTGGTGAATCACTGTATGATATGAATCTGGGCTGGAATCGAAACTTTTCGTGTTTCTCGTTCGTTAGGACCTGAGTGGTCTTGTGTACTCTGCGTGTTGATGCAGGCTTGACGGAGATTAGCCGTGGAGACCACGCTCTACCGTAGAGAGGCGCTTCAGATGGCGGCGGGCTGGTGGAACGGCTGTGAATGGGCGTTGATGGATGGTGTACATCTGTCATAGAGGGACATGTGCCTCCGGGCGTATGTAGCCGTCTGCGCATTGAACTTTGGCGGCGACGTTGCCGTACGACATGCTGCGGAGTGGCGTGGCGTTTACGTGTGGAGATGGCCCTTAAGACGCTTGATCTTGAGCCAGCGGGTTCGACCCACACGTGGGGCTGCTTGGCTGGCAACACACGGCTGTAGGGAGGGGGGCGCTCAGAGAATGAGTGGAGGCGTGGGAGAGTGGAGGGTGGGCGAGTCGGGAGTTCCTTCGGAGGGCGTTTCCTCGCAAGACAGCTGGCCAGTCGTCAAGCAAGCCTGGAGCGGCCGGTATACATCCGCCCTGCAGGCTACATATGTACATACATAGCTCTCCCCCGAGCGTTCCCAGGCATGCGCGACGATGACGCGGTATCCCACAGAGCACGCGCAAGGACCTGGCCTTGTCTTATCCTTTCTTTCTCTTTCTTGCCTCACGGCAGCGAACACTCTCCACGTGTACCCCGCCACCGGCCCCTGTCTTTCCACGTCAGCGGGTTGCGGCGGAGTCGGCCGAGTGATCATTTATGAATTCGCGGGCTTTTCGCCGAGCTGTCGACACTTTTCGACGCAAATCGCGAGCCCTGGGTTTTGGACGGGTGGAAGGGATGGGGTCCTGCGGAACCAGGTACATGTCGGCAGGTTCAGCCAGATTCTCGGGTGGAGATGCTGAAGCCGACCGAAACTCCGCTTCTTGATGAAATACGTCACATCATCGCCAAATACACGCCTGCCACCTCCAAGTTTGGCTGGGATCCGTCATGAGCAGCAAGAACTTTAGATTTGGTAGTCAAGTATATCAGAGTACTTTTGTAAATCTCTAGGATGCACAACTGTCTCGCGCTGTGAATCAACGCTTGGTGGACGCAGGAACTCGTACCACCGCACCGCATCGATCCTACATCATCAACCTCTCCATGAGGATTACCGTAAAAGAAAATCCTCGCATCACACAAAAGATCAGGACAAGAAGGAGAAGAGAAGAGAGAAAAAGGAAACACGTCACACATGTGCAAGGGAAAACAAACGACAGAACACAGAAATTGCCACCCCCTAAAATCACGATGCAGAAACGATGCAGAAGCAATGAAAACAGAAATGGTTGACATTATTGCTCGTTCGGAAGGTAGCTTAGACCTGGTCGTCGCCACGGGAGATGGGTCTCTTCTCCATGGTGGTGGTCCGAGATCCCATGCTGGTGCGCGTCATGGTCCTGGCCATGGTGAAGAATCCTTGGCGGAGACTGAGCGAGGCGTCCTTCTTGATCCTGTCCGATTCGCCACCGTTGAACCATCCGTAGTAGCGCTTGAGGAACTTCCAGATCTCGACGCTGACGATGAAAACGGGGACCCCCGCAATGGCAATTGCCCACTCCCAGGTGATGCCAGCGTGGCGGAGAACTTTGGTGTTTAGTCCGGGGATGTAGATGACAGGGAAAACGGAGAAGAAGGGGATAATGACGGCCCAGAACAGAAACTTGTTGTCGTAAATCTATGGCAGCGTTATAAACTGCGAATAGTAAAGGGTGGATAGGATTGCTGCAACATACGTCCTTGAAAAAGGGGAACATGGAGTCGGTCTGGTAAGGGTTCAGTCTGAACATGCTGCGACGAAGGCTCTTGAATTCCCAAGCAGAGAATAGAATGAGCCAAGTCAACTGAGCGAACACGGCTGCACGGGCACGGAAGACGGTGTTGCACTGGGGCGAGTAGTAAGAGTTGCAGTCCTCGCCGAGTTCACCGTGTCCTGCACCATACACAACACAGACGAACGTAAGCAGAGTGCAGGTTCCCATGATGAAACCGTAAACCACCATATCAGCAACGATCTGCCAAGTGAAGACACCGGTCTTGATGCTGTGCGGTGGGCGTCTCATGATTTCGGACGACGGCTTCTCTTTTCCAAGACCAAAGGCTGGGAAGGAACTGGTGAGCATGTTGATCCAGAGAACCTGCAGCGGAGCGAGCGGGAAGACCGAGAGTCCGTCCTTGTCCTGGAAAGCCAGACCGATGACCAAGAGAATCACCTCGCCGACGTTGGAAACTAGCAGATGAAGGACAAACTTCTGGATGTTGTCGAACATTCTCCTGCCTTCCTCCACAGCCTTGACGATACTGGCAAAGTTGTCGTCGGTGAGAACCAGATCGGCGGCCGATTTGGCGACATCGGATCCTCCCTCGCCCATGGCAATACCGACATCAGCACGCTTCAAAGATGGAGCATCGTTGACACCATCACCAGTCATGGCAACGTATCGACCGCGGCGGTTGAGGGCTTCGATCATGCGGACCTTGGTGCTCGGGGCGCAACGGGCAATAACGAAGGGAAGCGTGGGCAGGTCATCGATCTGGTCATCCGTGAGAGCGTCGAATTCCATGGCAGTCATGCACATAGCCGCCGCGACGTCTGCAGGCAAGCTGCCGAAATCCTTGGGGATGATTCCGATCTCACGAGCGATAGCACGAGCAGTTCCAGGGTGATCGCCAGTAAGCATGTGGACCTGAATTCCGGCGGTCGTACAATTCTGAACAGCCTCCTTGGACTCGAGACGGGGCGGGTCATACAAGCCAGCAAGTCCGAGCAGGGTCAGCTTGCACTCGACTTCCTCGCGGGGGAACTCAGCCCATTCGTGGGAGCTCTTAGGGGAATCGACAATACGCCTGGCGATGGCTAATACACGGAGACCTTGGTCTGCGAGGAGGGTCATCTGCCGAGTGACTTCGTCTTTCCTCTCCTGGGTCATGGGCTGGACACGATCGCCGAATCCGATGTCGTCGCAGAGGTCGATGATCCTCTCAACTGCTCCCTTGGTGAAGATGATCTGCTTTCCACCGTCCGGCTCCTGGAAGACCACAGACATCCTCTTGACGGTCGAGTCAAAGCCATACTCTGCGAACTCCTTCCATCCGGCCTGCTCGGTGAGCTTCTTGCGGCCAAAATCGAAACGATGGGTGAAGACTTGAAGGGCAATCTCGGTTGGGTCTCCGCTTGCCTGCCACGCGTTCTCCTTCTCATCGAAGCGAACGCTGGCCAGATTGCAGAGAGAAGCCGAGTGCAAGAAAGCTTCGAGTTCGGGGATGATCTCGGGATGTTCTCCATCCTCACCGTGGACTTCCGGAGCGTTCTCAGGGGAGGTTATCTCGTTCGGGCGGCCTCTGATTTCCGGCTCGTCTGCGAATTTCAGGGCTAGAGCAGATCGCTCCTGGTCACGGCGGACACGCTTCTCCTGGTATTCTCGCTCAATGGCTTCGGCGTCCTCGGTGGGTGCGGCACCAAGCGTAACGAAGCCAGATTTGGGATTGGTGGCGGAGTTGTTGCGCTCGACACTGTAAATTCCGATCTCGGGGATCCACACCTTGCGTGCAACCATCTTTCCCTGCGTGAGGGTACCGGTCTTGTCCGAGCAGATGTTCGTGACACCACCGAGAGCCTCGAGAGCGTCGAGCTTTCGGACAATAACGTTGTTCTTGGCCATCTTCTTCATTCCGACAGCCATGGTAATGGTGAGGACGGCGATCAGGGACTCCGGAATAATGGCAATACCTAAATCCCGTCAGCAAAAAAACCTGAAATCTTTCGAAGGCACCGCAATCACTCACCCAGCGAGATCGCATAGATTTGCACCTCATGAGTGACATTGAACTTGTTCACACCAAACACGATGATTGCGAGCAGTAGAGCGCATCCGAACAGAATATAAGCGAGCTTGGCCAGCTTTCTCTGCAAAGGCGTTCCCTCAGTCAGCCCCAAGAATTTCCCGACACCATCCCAAGTCCTCAAAGCGGAGCCCTTAATAGGGTTCCACTTGTTCTTCTTGGGGTCGATAGAGCGGTTCGGCTTCTTGGGCTTCCTCTGCATCGCCGCAGCGATCGCACCCATTTCGGTTCCCATTCCGGTACTGACAACGATGCCTCGGGCACGTCCCTTGGTGACTTCGGTTCCGGAGAAAGCCATATTGATCCTGTCGCCAATGCCTTGCTCACCCTCGATAAGCTCAATCTCCTTGATAACGGGGATGGGTTCGCCGGTCAGGATAGCTTCGAGAGCTGCGAAGTTGTAGGCCTCGAAGATTCGGACGTCCGCGGGCACGATGTCGCCGGTCGTCAACTGGATTATGTCACCGGGGACCACAGGGCCGCTCGGGATGGTCTTGACACCGATGTCGCCGTTACGGAGGACGGCTGCACTGGGGCTCGAAAGGCTGCGCAAACTGTCCACAGTTTTCTCTCTAAATCCAGAATCAGCAAAAACGAACTGCTGCACCATCACGAAAGAGCGTTTGCACGCATACGCGTTATACTCCTGCCAGAAGCCAATGGCAACATTCAAACAGATGACACCCGTAATGACACCGCCTTCAATGTAGTCTTTGGTACCGTAGGACAATGCCATCGCAAAGAATAGCACTCTGGTAGGACATGTTAGTCGGAAACAAGGGGAGTCCGACGCCGAAGACGTCCGTACGGCCACAAGGACACTCACAAAATCCTAGGTGGGTATATAAGGTTAGCACCCAATCTCCAGTTCGCCATTCCAACCGGCTTCACGCTGTGCGGGGAACTCACATTGCATTGGCAACCTGCTTGACGAGGATCTTCCACGGCGAAATGGCGCCATCTCCGTCGAGCTTGTTCTCTCCATACTTTGCCAGGTTCTCGTCAACTTGCTGCTGGGTTAGTCCTTTCTCGATGCTCGTGCCCAACTCATCCGCAACCTGTTGCCACGAGAGCTGGTACGGAGGCTTCGAAAAGGTTGGGGCGGTTGTTGTTTTCTTGCCAGCCATGTCTGTCCATTGAGGTATGAGATAGGCAAATCCGTGGGGAGGGGGTGGTGCAAGGACTATTTATAAGAACTCACCAATCTCTGCTCCGGCTTCAGGCTTTTGGCTTTCTGTGGTGGGTGGCGGCATTCGAAGGGGGGGGGAGACGATCCCAACCGTTAAGCTCCCCGCTAGTAAACTCTATGTGACCTACCCTGGTTGGATGCAACCTAACTCGACGTCCCTCCGAAACTGACCACCGAGACCTCGCCCGCTGCCTAGTGCAACCACACTGGAGTGATCACCCATGGGAGGTCGGCTCGGGCGAGGGCGGTTTTTCGGGGCTCCACTGTTCAACCATTCCTTCTCACACTCAAACCTTCGACCTGGTTGCACAGCCCAATGACACGCTCCTGGGTGGTGAAACTATACACCCAGATGCAATGGATTCCATTCAGGTCGAGCCAGCCACGGATCGTCCGGAGGAATCGGAATGTCCTTCCTCGCCATCGACCCCTCTTCCTCCTTCCCTTCAGAATCCTGGGAGGTGGCCAAGCCCTCCAAGACACTCCAAGCCAAAATCACAGCACCTCAGCGGCCATCCCAAGCACCGGTCACCAGCAATCACGGCTTGGCAGGCAGATATTGGCCTCGATTGCGATTCACAATGGATTTCGCTTCTCCCAAGCACATCGCTTTCTCGGCGCCGGGCTTGGCCCCCGTAATCCGCGTCATAGTTGTCGCCAGCCCCGACAGGTTTCACTTGCCACCAGCTCGGGACAGCAGCGGAGCGGGACCTATAACGACAGCACACTCAGAACACAAATGGACACTCCCACATATGTCGACCGCTCTGCTTATCTACATATCTCTTTGACTCCCAGCAGATTCGGCGGTGGGAGCGGCTGCTCGCGATGTATCAAACGCTGTCCTGTGACGCTGATTAAGTGGCCGCCAGCTGCATTCCATTGGTGGGATTCCGTCTTGACCGCCGTCTTGGCCACTTACTTGGCCGCCGTCTTGGCCGTCTTGGCCGCTGGGGTTGCTGTCGCCATTCGGGCGATGACATGCGAATACGCGCTTTCAAAGATTACTTTTTGCCTCGCGCTTTCTTGGGTTCATTTGGGTCATGCAGGACGTCTTTTCTGTGTGACTCTTACTTGCAGGTTGTGGTTTGTCGTGGGCTGGAGCTTGTGACGGAGGGATCGATTCAAGCGTTGGGCGTGCTAGAGCGCACTAGCCTTTTGGGGAACTTGTCGGCACTCTCTTCCAGATTGTAATGACTATGAGGCACTGGCAATTCAGCCAACATCTTCGGCGAGGCGAATCCCGAATCATCCTCGGCGAGACGAAGCTCAGCAAAGAGAAGACTGCCACAGCGGTTCCCATTGTTTGTTTCTATCTCAATTTGTTCCGGTGCCAGTGTTACCAATAATGGAACGACTAGGCACGCGTCATTTTCATCCGAACCTGACAGAAATCTTCAACGCAGACTGCAGTCATTCGGGCCTCTCGACATGCCCCTCCTTTCCTACAAATTTTATATTGGCCTTTTTGCTCTGTCGCAGACGATAGTGTTGGACTTGTACCGCAGCCTGCTGTTGAGTTGTGTTTCCACCTACCTTGGTCCAATAACTTGTCGATCAACGGACAGGTTTCTCCATTCGTAAAGCATCTCTCTATAGGTATTTGCTAACTTGGGCAGCATCGGGCTCGCGTCGGACTTGCGGTCAGTATCGTGCCCGGACTCGCACTGCACAGTAGATATCGTGTCGCGCATGTTGTGAATGTCGCGTCGGAGTCGTAGTAGATATCGCATCGGGCTACGTAGTCCTGCAACGCTTCCTAAAGCGAAGGTCAGCGAAGTTTATGCCGGCAGTAATGCAACAGGTACGAGTGTATGTCAGTGATGCGTACGATGGCAGTCCTGCATCGCGTACGAACGAACGTAGGCCAGCGATACGGATGAGGGCAGTCCCACAACGCGTACACGGTATCACGGTAGAAGACGGGGAAGACATTTGCAAGCGCTATTGATTGTTCGGGTGGTGGTAAAGGTAGCGAAGCCCCTGAATGGTGGTTGCTCCCACAATTTTTTATTTTATTTTATTATTTGATCCGATAGTTAGCACATGTGGCGGCGAATTCCAAAACTGGACTAGCGTGCCCAACGCATGAATCGATTCCAGGTGAAGGACGGACCGAGACGGGCTTGCACGGCCCGCCCGCCCGCGAAGCAAACAGACCTTATCTTGTAGCCAAGAGACTTGGGTGCCTTTCGCAATAATTCCTCATTCCAGAGTGTCTTGGCTCTTGGAAATCTTAAAACCCACAGAAAAGAAAATTCGGCAGCTGTGGCCAACCATCAGGGAGAACTGATGAGTGAGTGTCCAAGTCTAGACCGGAACTTTCTTTCGCTAATATTTGCCACTCACTGGGGGCTCCTAAGACGTCCTTTTATGACAGGTTTCCGTCATAGATGCCCCCGGCCTTCATCTCAACACGGACACCAGCCGTCATCCGCCAATCCAGGCCCAAAGGAAATATTAGGTTATCAGACCACACCCATCCGCCGCGTCTGCATCTGTCTACATAGCCGATCCAAACTGGACAGTCATTGGTGTGGAAAGTGTGTCGGCGAATTGCGTGACTTTTCCTCCTGGAACCTTATAACAAATGGTTGACCCTGGAGTAGGTATGTATGTAGAGTAACTTCAATGGGGAAGACAAAGGAAAGGCTACATAAACGGAACAACGACATGCCCAGTGCGTTAGTTATTTAGCCTCCGATGAGTCGTGATGCTCCCCAGGAATCGGGACCCACCTTCTCCAGCGACAAAATACCGACGGGCGATCATCTGAGTTGGACGCGTGAGTTGAAGACCTGACGTCACGCACCGAGTAGTGGATGAAACAGCTCCTGTCCGTGCGTTTCATCGTGGCAATGCAGCTGATAATATGTCTCAAAGTGCCTCGCTAGCACAATCGGTGTGGGGCTTTCGCGCAGAAAGTCAAGGCATTCCGGGCCGATCTTGCCGGAAAAGTCTCAGTGCCGTTGATCACCCGCCGCATCCGTCTGGCCGCGGACTGGCAGTGATCCCGAAGATTGAAGTCGGAGCTATGTAGGGTTGGCAGTGCTACTCCCCAGAACAGCGGCCGACCAGGCTGCTACATACCTACCCGATCGTCGCCTGTCAGACACACGCTGTCCGAAAAGGCCTCGCACCTTGGAAAGATACATGCATACATATGTACATATGCAGAGACTTCTTCGACATCCCCGGTCCCGCAAAAACGTATGTATGTAACAGCTTGCATGCGTGCGTGCGTGCCTGGGGAAGCAGGTAAGACTTCCGGGCGGGCCGGTGGCTGGGAGAGTGGGGGATGCTACCTAGTGCATACTAGTGTGATAGAGCGGAGCAAAACCCGCGGGCGGTGCCCTTACGTAAGAGAAGCCGGCTCGGCGGCGAGCGGGAGGAACTGGACAATATTAATGGACGGGGGTCGGACGCAAGCATCCCGCAGTGTAAATATCTACATAGAGTACATACATATCTAGATACCCGGGGATCGTTGAAGCCGGGATGGTGTGGGGGCCAGGTTTTACGTAACAAATACATAGGAGCCAAGCCCGAACCTGTCGAGTTCGGAATTCGGTCCTCACTCCGTTCCGCGCACACCAGGCGCACGTGCACACTAGCTAGCGCCAAACCCCAGAATCTGGCGTCTGGAAAAAGCGGGTGGGATATCTAGATACATAACGGGTCGTCGATGCAGCGACGGCGGTGCGGGGAGATCTACTAGCGCAACCCACGACGCACCTGGACACCCTTTCTTTTTTTAATCATTAGAGGGAATTTGCAGTTGTAAAGTACAGGGACAAAAGTTTCCGTACAGGGGCCGTTTTACACCAAAAATGCCCGTTTTCACACAACCAAAAACCACTCTTTACTTGACGGAAAAAAACTGTGCCTTTCACAGACGTCTTAG
>Ga0307516_10006158_pt1 | contig 14135 bp, 18 predicted proteins | sample 19_EM_MG_FD_203310 | JGI IMG/M metagenome (GOLD analysis project Ga0307516, IMG submission 203310) | Populus trichocarpa ectomycorrhiza microbial communities from riparian zone in the Pacific Northwest, United States - 19_EM | ecosystem: Host-associated > Plants > Roots > Unclassified | place... | reverse complement strand
GCTTGCAGCACATCCCCCTGTGGAGATCATCTACCAGAACCACAGAGGAATACCACCACTCGCTTTTTTGTTGTCATTTGGTGTTGGTTGTTGGTTGTTCTGACCTCTTCCCTCACTTAGGCGCACAGCGCTGCGCCAAGTTCGGGGTGCCATGCATGCAAGACCCGGAGAAGCCCAAACAACACACCTCTTGCAGGTGCGCTGGTCTCAAGGAGAAATGCGAGTGGGCGGAGGTTGAGACCAGAGGGTCCGGGTCCGGTGTGGACAAGGCCAAGACCAAGGCCGTCGCGACGAGGTGGCGAAAAGCAGAAGAAGGTCAAGAAGTCAGCGGTAGTCGTTGCTGACGACGAGATCCAAGAGGTGGCAGGGCCATCAAAGTCTGGGTCCGGAGGGTCTGGGAACCAAGCATTCCTGGACCGAATGGATTGACTTGTGGAGTTGATGGGGGAGCTGACCGGAGAGGTGCGACGGATGAGGCAGGCACAGTGCTCCATGGCATGATCCAATGACCAGGTGGGTTGCACCCTCGAGATGTTTCTTGAGGAGTGCCACTGGTTCAACGGACCACACAATGAGCCGGGGACGGATCCAGAGAGTGATGAGGAGGTGGATCCAGAGGAGATCGACCGGGAGGTAGAGGGCCTCGAACAGGAGATGGAGAAGGCCAGTGACGAGTTGTTGTCGCACCATGCCCCTCCTCGCATGTGAACCGGTCCGGTCCGGATTTCTTTTGTAAATAGAATGTAATTAGTATTGCTTTTGTTTATAAAGAAAAGTGACCTGAGCTTAGTGAGTGATATTACAAGATACAAAGAAACAGAGAGGAGAGACGGAGAGTGAAACAGATAACAGGGAAACAGAGATGAGAGTAATACTACATGGACACGAGTGGTCTGGGTTTGTCTGGGTACCGGACATGGTAGTCTTCCAAGAGCTCTGTTGTGTTGCCAAGTTCCGTGGCAAGTAGCCATGACGTTTCTTTGTCAGTTCCTTTGTAACCAGACCAATGTACCAAGTGCAAGAGTTTGCACATTTTGCGGTGACGGTCAACCTTGGAGTTGAGGATCTCGGAGATCTTGAACTCCGGTTCGCCATCCACCTCGACTGGTGGTGGCGGAGGTTGGACCCGGTCCAGAATGGTATTGGGTATGGCCGGTTCGAGTTGGGAGACATGGAAAACTGGGTGAACTGCGCGCATGGAGTCTGGAAGGCAGAGTGTGAAGGAGAGAGAGCCTACTTGGGCGATGATGGTATAGGGCCCAAGGTTCTTTTCCGATAGCTTTTTAGATGGTCGCATAGACCGGAAGTATTTGGCTTTCACATAGACTTGATCACCAACCTTGAAGTCCAGTGCCGGAGAGCGTTTAGCATCTGCCGGACCTTGGTATTGTAGTTGGGCGTTAGCCATTTCTTCCCTAAGGTATTGATGTAGCGACTCAAGGTCGACTGTGTAGTCACGAGCCCGGGCAGAGGTCATATCACGTTCTGGGTAAACGGAGATGCTAGGGTGGTAGCCCTTGTTAGCGAAGAAGGGTGACACTCCAGTGGTAGCACTAGGTGCATTGTTGTACGCGAACTCCACTAGTGGGAGTAAGTCCGCCCAGTTGTCCTGCTGGTAGTTGCAGTAGATCCAGAGGTACTGTTCGAGGGTCTGGTTAGAGTGTTCAGTCTGGCCATCGCCCTCCGGGTAGTAACCGGAGGTGAAGTGGAGGCACATGTCGAGAGCCTTTCCGAGCGACCGGAAGAAGTGCAAGACAAACTCGGTACCGCGATCTGAGGTGATGTGGGCAGGAACACCATGCTTGGAGAACACGTGGAGTAAGAAGAGCTTTGCGAGCTCCGGGCTAGTGATGGTGTCATGAGTAGGAATGAATATGGCTTGTTTAGAGAGCCAGTCTACCACAACCAGGATGGCTGTAAAGCCGGTAGAAGAGGGGAGTTGCTCTATAAAGTCCATCGAGATGGAATTCCAGGGTTTTTCTGGTATGGGGAGCTGTTTCAGCAGCCCATAGGGTCTATGGCACGGTGTCTTAGCTCGAGTGCAAGAGGTACATGACTGGACGTAGTTCTTGATGAAGGTCTGGAGACCAGGCCAAGTGTACTCACGCTGGATTAGTTCCAAGGTCTGGTTTTGCCCAAAGTGACCAGCTAGTGGGTGATTGTGTCGATACTGGAGGACACGGAGACGGAGATTGTCTGAGTCCGGTACGTAGATATGACCGTCTAGTCGGAGGAATCCTGCCTCGTCAGCGGACCAACGTGAGTCTGGCGGGTCTGCAAGGTGAATCTGGGAAATGGGGTCAGAAGGTAGTGCAGATAGGATGTCGCTATGGAGTGTTTCTACGTCCATGATTGCAACTGCACGGAGGACTGGGAACTCTAGATAGGTAGTGTGAAGTGAATTAGTGAGCTGTTCCTGAGTGAACACCGGCCGGAGATTTTGGGGGTTAACCCGGGCGTAGCTACTATCCCCCTCTTTGGGGTAGACGTCCCATCATCTAGTGAGGGTGTCAGGCTTGGCACCGAGCTTACCAGGGTGGAAGCAAATGACAAGGTTAAATTGTGATAAAAACTCCGACCACCGGGCTTGCCAGCGGGAGAGTACTTTTGAGGTTGAGAAATACTCGAGATTCTTGTGGTCCATGACGACGTCAATAGGAGAGGTGGAGCCTTTGAGGTAGTGGCGCCAGTTCCGGAATGCTTCAAAGATAGCAAGCAATTCCTTATCGTGGGTGTCGTAGTTCAGCTCTGGAGCAGTCAAAGTCCGGGAGTAGTAGGCAACTGGATAAATTTCTCTGTCGGCGCAGGTAATAGACAAGATACCAGCGATAGCATAGTTGGAGGCATCGGTTTCCACGATGATAGGGGTATCTGGAATGAAGTGAGTGAGAATGGGCACAGTGGTGAAGGCATGCTTAAGTGCATTGAACGAACGTTGACAGTCCTCAGAGAAGTTCCAAGGGGCATCCTTCCGGGTGAGTCGGGTAAGGGGGACCACTATGTCAGAGTAGTTAAAGATGAACCGGCAGTAGAAATTGGCGAAGCCTAGGAAGGACTGGATGTCCTTTACCTTTCATGGTTCAGGCCAGGCGGAGATGGTTTGGATTTTGTCCGGAGACATAGTCAAACCTTCCGGAGATAGGCGGTAGCCAAGATACTCTACCAAGTCCGAGTGGAACTCACACTTCTCCGGTTTGGCGAACAAACCATGTAACTGGAGATGGCGGAGCACTTCCCAGATGTGCTGCTGGTGGGACTCCATATCCTTGGAGTAGATGAGGATGTCGTCGAGGTACACAACGACGCAGACATTGAACATATCAGTGAAGACAGTGTTAACAAAGCGCTGGAAGGCTGCAGGGGCATTAGTGAGGCCGAAGGGCATGACTAACCACTCGTAGGACCCATAGCGTGTGCGGAAGGCAGTTTTCCACTCATCGCCTGGAGCAATCTGGACAAGGTGGTAGGCATGCCGGAGGTCGATCTTGGAATAGATCTTGGCATGGCTGGGGGAGTCCAAAAGGTCAGAAATGAGAGGGAGTGGATAGCGATCCTTTTTAGTGATTTTGTTAAGGCCTCAGAAGTCAACGCACAGCTGGAGGGAGCCATCCTTATTCTTTACAAAGAGGACCGGAGCAGCGTGGGAGGAAGCGGTAGGACAGATGAAACCTGTTTTTAGATTCTCGTCGATGAAGGTCCGGAGGGCGGAGAGCTCAACCGGAGACAGTGAGTATAGTGTTCCCAAAGGGGGTGAAGTACCTTCTTCTAGGTCGATCTTCAGGTCATAATCATGATGCGGGGGAAGTTCAGAGGCTTTTGCTTTACTGAACACATCCGCATAATTGTGATACTCTGGAGGAACAGTGTCCAGGACCAGAGGAGTGGATGTGGATGAAGACTGGGCCTTCACTGAGTCGGAGGGACGCAGCTGAAGTTGGTATTTTGTAGATCCCTCTAATTTGCATGCTCGCACGAATGCGGCTGCGTTTATCAGAGAGATATGTGGGGGGTTGCAGACTGGAGTGTCGACAGATGGTGCAGAGCCAGAGTCAGATTGGCCAGAGAGGCTGGAGACAGGGTTACCGGGCGAAACCAGAGAGGGAGTCGACAGGGGCGCTGGCAAACTTCCTGCAAGAGTCTGGAACGTTAAGCTGCTCAATACCCAATCAATCAATGGATTGTAGCGGGTGAGCCAGTTATGTCCGAGTACAATAATGCATTCAGAATCCAACAGAGTGAGGTAAAAGGTCATGGGGGTGACATCACTGGTAGCGGGGAACTGCACTGATAAGTCAATAGCTTCTGTGATTACAAAGTTTGAAGAGCTGTCAAAAAGCCGGAGAACTATCGGGGCTACGGAGTAAGTTGTAAACTTGTTTTTGTGTGCAAATTTTATGTCTACAAAACAATGGGTGGAACCGGAGTCCACAAGAGCGCGAATTTTAGGTAAGTTCAAAGATAAGAGGGAAACATGGGGCATAAGAGAATTAGGGTCTAAGAGAGCAGACGCATTGAGGCGAGCCTCCTTGGGTGCACTTCTGGAGTCAACGCAGCTCGCCGGTTGTGTGGAGGGCCAGGAGCTGCTTACTCTTTTTTTGACTCGGAGTTGGCACCCGAGTTTGAGTCCGTCTTACCAGACTCAGTAGCATCAGTGGCCGCAGCGCGAGCTTTGGCCTTTTTGGTCTTTTTGGTACAGTTGTCCACAAAGTGACTGGGACCCCCGCAGAACATGCAGAGGTTATTATCTAGATGCTGTTTTTGCTCATCAGCAGTGAGTTTACCATCCTTACCAAGCTTGTTGGTGAGGTCCAGTCTGTTAGAACTGGAAGAGGACAGGTTGCTGGTGGTTTTGGACAAGCCAGTGGGGGTGGAGCTAGAGGTGTTGCCAGCTTTGGATTTCTCCTTGCCACGCTTGGATGAATTGCCTCTGGAGTCGGAGGACTTAGCTGGGGACAGGGTGGATTGACTCTTTGTGGTATGAGCAACCTCGTCTTTGCGCTCCCAGTAACACGCATTGATCTCCTGGCATAGTGCCTGGAGTCCATGGAGAGTCAGAGAGTCAGGGGCTTACCAACTCAACTCGAGCAATCTCGTCTTTGAGACGATCCGGAAGACCAGAGTAGAACAGGTGGCGTAGCGCGCCATCTCCGTAATCCTGGACCTGGGAGGCGAGGCGGTTGAAGTCCACGATGTACCACATAACACAGTGTGCATCCTTCATCCAGAGGTGTTCGAGCTGGTGCTCAGCATCGGTGATGGGGTCGTGAGGTCCGAACATACTTTGTAGCTCGGCAATGAAGTGAACCCAGCTGTCCATCCAGCGTGGACAGTCAGCTGGATCGCCAGAGTTCAGGAGGTCCGGTTCGAACCACTCCAATGTCATACCTTTGAGATAGGACTGGGCAAACATTACCTTAGCCCTATCTAGGCGGAACACTTTGGCACGGTCCTGGAAGCAGAGCTCACATTGGACCAAGAAGGTCCTGAGTTTTCTTGGGTCTGTGCCGTCGAAGGTGTCTGGTTCCCAGACTTTGGCATGGGAGGAGGAGGACTCATTGGTCTAGCGGGAAGAGCAGGAGAGGCGGTTAATGGCAATGGCTAGATTGTGGAAAACAGCTAAACCAGGGTCTAGCTCTTCCGGGGCATCGACAAATTCATCGTCGTCATCGTCGTCATTATTGCCATCTCCGGGGTCGTCCGGATCATCTCTGGGTCCATCCTCGGGGCCAAACCATTGGTGACAGGCAGGTTCGCGACGATCTGGAGTGGGGTCGCGACAGTATGGGAATCGATCACCAGAAACAGATTCATGGTGACTGAAGTCCGCAGAACCACGAAGGCTCTGGGACGCAGCATCTTGACGCGGAGTCAAAGGCACTGCTGGGTTGCGAGCTGTAAAGCTCTGGAATTGGCTTACAGAAGCTGGAGGTTGCCTGTGGTTAGACAGGGCTTGTTGGGCGGCAGAGAGGTGGAGGTCGTCTACTGCACCTGCTTCCTCAGCAAGTGTTGCAGTGGTACGAGCGTGAGAGCGCGTGGTCATAGTCATAAGGGAATCAAACAGGGTATGCATACGAGGTTTGGGACAGTGAACCCACACAAGTGTGAGTCTGAAATACTGTCAAGTCCGGGTCTACTCTGGTAGGAGGTCTGGTCAGGTCTGGACGGAAACGGATGAAGGAGGAGGGCAGAGGCTGGACAAGGGTTTAGTCCGGCCGGAGTTGGGACCGATTGGATTCAATGACAAGGGGATCAAGTGTTGATCCCTTGCGTAGGTTCTGGTCAGGCGGAGACAGAGGCGGAGACAGACAGAACAGGAGTAGAGACTAAATTGATTTCAGAATGAGGTATACAGGACGGAGTACAGGGTGCTTATACTATGGAGAACTAGGGTTGAGTATTTACAGTGACAAGTAAACATCCTAAAGGGTGGACAAGGAATGACCGGAGTTGGGACTAGGTCAGGTCCGATGAAAATAAGTAAGGTCCAGAGAAAATGCTACAAGGTAGAAGATATAAATGGAGCACAGAGAACTCACGGTACAACAGGGTAGGCGGAGAAGTGTGGTAATGACTGGATTGAGACTAACGCAGAGGGTCATACTTAGCAGAAGGGTATGTGCGCGTCCGGGACCGGAGTGATGTGTAGAGGTCCAGAGTTGAGTTGTAGTGCTGCAATGCGACTGGAGTAACCGGATAATTGTCCAGAGTTGGATGTCTGTTCGAAGGTAATTGGCATCTGAAACATTATCAATGAATATCTCTTCATCATACGGAAGAGACTCAATGATAACAGATTGCCAATGTCTGAACAAGATGCGAAACTGGTAGGGCAAAGCCCACCGGGGATCAGGGACCAGAATGTGACTGTCAATATAACCATAAAAACGGTCATGACTAATGAAGGAGAGCTGTTCCTGCATATTAAAAGGCAAAGGCCTTCTAATGTGTCCCAAATTCCCACTGAGCTGATCAGCTCTGTGGAAGGTCCTTCCCTGATACTGTTGGTAATTCGCAACAGCTTCTCTCCAATAGCAATCCAATGTTTGTTGGATACTTGGAGGGTCAACAACATTAGAGGTATCACCCTCTTCATTAGGACCATCAAGGGGGTTGTCCAAAACATTAACAGGAGCAGGAATAGCAGGTGACTGCGAGGTAACGATGAGACAAACTGCATAGCACACAAAGAGTGCGGCAATGTAGTTGTATCTCCAGCGTTCAAACCAAAACACAAACGAAGAATATATCGTAAGAGATATCATGGCAAAAACAAACGGTAACTCGTGAAGAACTTCAGCTACGAGCTGTTCAAGATTCATAACAGAAGACAGTGACGTAGACAGTACTGCCATGTGTGATCAGCTATGGCCTTAAACAGGGCTCATAACCTGTAGCAACAATACTGGGGCAACAGCAGTGGAGGGACGCAAGCGTACCTTTGATAGCTAGTAGCTGGTTCTTGAGGTTGAGTGTTGTTGAGTAGCAAGTAATGAGAGAACAGTTGAGACTGTATTGAACTAGGTGTTAGACACTGAGTTCATTATTCTACATGGGATATCCTACAGGGTATATATACCTGTGGTTCATGGTCTGTGCATAGATAAGTATTATTCTCACCTATTTCACCATATTCCCATATGTAGTAGGTGCACTTTCCATATATGTAGTTATCTGGAAATGTGCCTGCAACGTGCATCAGCATGTGTTAAACACGTGCCTTGCTTGTGATAGTTCTGGCTATCTTGTGTAGCCAGTCATGTGATCTACCGGTATTCCGGTTGATACTACTCTGAATCACATGTAACTGTGATCTCTGGAAATCTCCAAGGTTAGATTAGATAAGATACAATCATATTTTCTTGTCGACACCTCTCCTTCGTTTTGGCATTGAGGACGGACGCCTCGTCTTTGCTACCGGACTGAAGCTCTGGTGTTGTCGCCTTGGTCCAGTCCTTGGACTCGACCGCAGAGGGAACAGTGGGGGTGGTGGACTTGGCAATGTTCGACATGTTGTTAGAAGACAGAGAACTGAGGGTACAGGCAAAACCGGTCTGATCTTTATAGATCCAAAATTCATACTCAGACAAACACTCTGGACTCCGCATTGTCCTAGGTGACCACGTCAGCCTCACTGGGGTCTCATGGGTTCAGCCCCTAAAGGGGGGATACTGTTACGACCATGTCCAACTCTGGGTCCTATCCAGTCACTCCGGTCGCATTGCAGCTCTACAGCTCAACTCCGGTCGCTCATCACTTACTCCGGTCACAGTCGTGCAGTTATACTTCCGTTAAGTACAACCCTTGGTCTATACTCCATTCGCTCTTTACCACACCTCGCCGTCTACCCTGCCCGTTCGTGAGTTCTCCATGTTCTCGATATATCCTGCACCTTGTATCATTTTCACCGGACCTGGTTTATTTTACCCAGACCTGACCTAGTACTTTCTCCGGTTATCCCTTGTCCACTTTTTAGGCTGTTTACCTGTCACCATAAGTACTCGTCCCTAGTTCTTACTTAGTATAAGTACTCTGTAGATTATCCTGTATTCTTCAGTCTGAAATCAACCATAGTCATCTACTCCTGTTCTTGTCTGTCTCTGTCTCTGTCTCTGTCTTCCCCTCTTGACCGGAACCTACGCAAGGGATCAATGCTCGTTGTCCTTAGTTGTTGAATCCAAGCGGTCACCAAATCTGGCCGGACTAACCTCTTGTCCAGCCCTCTGCTCTCTTCCTTCATCCGTCTTCGTCCAGACTTGACTGGACCCCCTACCGGAGTAGACCCGGACTTGACAAGGTGTTTCCACACTATGGAAGCACATTGTATGAAACTGGGCTACCCATGGGAAACAATACCTTGCAAAAGGATCAGGAGAAAAATGCACAAGATCCCTGGCAAGAACTCAAGAACTATCTGGACAGTTCACTGGAAGATACAAGTGATCAGATAAAGTGGTGGGGTGTAAGTTATTTATTTATATGATGTTATTGGCTATTAACATAATAAGTTAGTTCCACTCCCATCAATACCCCATCTTATCCAGAATGGCTCATGACTATCTTGCAATACAGGGATCATCCACAGCATCTCAGAGAGCATTTTCTCAGGGTGGACTAACTGTTACAGTGTTATGAAACTCACTCTATCCTGAAAGTGTGGAAGCTTTACAACTGCTGAAGAGTGTGTATTCATCAGGTGAATGTATTTCAGGTTCAGGTTCAGGTTCAGGAAAAATAGGCTCTGAACCGAACTGAACTGAACTTTACCAGCCCTACCTTTATATACACTAGATACACTCCTCTACAAGTGGCTTTGAAAATACAAAGTGTATTGGGTGAATAGTGAGGTGAAATATGTTCAAGTGTTTTTGTCACTTGAACCACCCCAAATCCGGCAAATCAATGAAATCATGGATTATCTAAGCCATCTAGGTGCTTATCAGTGCAGCATTAATCCTCCCCATTTCCACATCAGATTCACGTTGCTTCTGGTCTTTTGGCTTTGCATGAACAACCATAGCTTGACAGGTATGTTGAGCTCCAGCTGTCTTTGAGATATGTACCAATGCCACTTGTATTGTAGACAACAATCATATTACTCTTTTAGGTAAATCTCACACTGATAACAGCCACATATGATTCTCATCTCTGGCATTGCATTGGCGGCGGCAACAACCACTTCTGGTTCAATCAGACATTGCAAAATGAAAGATGGGACACCCCTGCATATATCTCATATTTTATATTGTTTTAAACATTGGTTTACTGTGTACAGTGCCAAGTAGTCAGAAATTGGTCAGAAAACATGAGGTAACAAGTGAACAAGACATCGTAGAATAACATAGTTCTACTGGAAAGTAAAGAAAAGTATCAAGGCTTGCTGTCCAAGCTGAAGTTTTGTGATGAATAGCCATACTTCATGCTGCATCTTGTTTTGGTTCATGTGCCAGTAGTGGTTCAAGTGCCAGTTAATGACTGTAGGGAATCATGAAAACTACATATCTAACATGCCAATTTGCGCAAATCAGCAGATGTGTCAAAATGTGCAAATCAGCAATCTTTTTGTGCTTCTCTATTTTATGTATTGTTGTATGTTGTCTCCATTTGTCAGTGAATTTATCTCTGTTCTAGAACTCAAGGCCCTGCGGGTCACTGCAAATATTGGAGGTTTGACACCCATCCAGTGTCATCCATGGCAACAAGCATCATGTACAATGAGGACGACCCTCACCACCAGCCAACAACAGGTGTTGGCCCCTACTTTACATAGCAAACTTTGTATTACTGATACATCTTAATAAATTTACTTTGTATCTGACTTCACCATGTGACTTACTGTGATTGTATGATGCCTTTCAACAAAGTGGTTCATTTAGAAAAAGATTGCTGATTTGCACATTTTGACACCTCCTGATTTTCTCAAAAAAGATTTGTGTGGCAACAGACTTGCTCACAGGTCCCATACACATTTGTCATGGGTTTTATATGGCACATACCCAGATTACTATAATTGTGTATAGTATAGCTACTGATGTCTGATCGTGCATTTCCACAGATATGCATTTTTGTGCAATTGGGGACCCCTGGATTCTACTTGTACCTACTTGGACCCTAACCAGGGTTTTGAAAACATGTAGAATTTACTATACATCTATACTAATTCCTCACGCCTGTGTTCACTATCATATCATAGTATTCACTACCCATGTCCTTATCATCACCTTGTATTTTCCTTCTCTTCTACTCATCCCTATTGACCATCTTCCTATACTATTTTTCACTCCCTGTCTAACTATCATCCATAGTCACTCTAGTAATTATTCCCATTGTTGGTGTACTGAATTCACCATACCTCTATACTAATTCCCTGTGGCTGTGCAGGTACGATTCTCTTATTTTCCTACTTGTGCCCAGTGCCCATCCACATATGTCCATATATAGTAGCATCCACTGCTCATCACTGCTAGTCAATTTACTATACATGTAGGTCGGATTTATGTGGCTCTACAGATGTGTCCATATATTGTAGCAATCACTCCATCATCACTGCTAGTCAATTTACTATACATGTATGCTAAATTTATGTCCCTGTCCAGGTATGTCCATATATGGTAGGAATCACTGGTAGTACTAAATACATGTCCCTGTGCAGATAGCTCCATATATCCCAGGAATCACTCTGCTAATCACTGGCCATTGCTGCACGACAACTGTCTTGCACAGGTAAGATTATTATTGACCATATTGCTATGTGCTACATTACTTTCCTCACATCCTACCATCTCATTACTCTATAGTCACATAATCTTACATTGCTAATCTCTTGTCTCACACATGTCAGGTATTGCCATCATGTCTGTGCATGATATACAATCATCAATAAGTAGTGGTATAAACTATACATACCCCTGTGTCACACATTTCAAGTACCTGTCAAGTCCGGGTCTACTCCAGTAGGGGGTCCAGTCAAGTCTGGACGAAAATGGATGAGAGCAGAGGTCAGAGGTTTGGGCAGAGGTTAGCCTGGGCCAGAGTTGCAACTGATTGGATTCAACGACAAGGACAACAAGCGTTGATCCCTTGCGTAGGTTCCGGTCAGGTGGAGATGGAGATGGAGACAGACAAGGGGACAGGAGTAGTGACTTAGATGATTTCAGACTGAGGTGTACAAGATAAACTAGAGGGTACTTATACTAAGTAGAAACTAGGGTTAAGTACATACGGTGCAAGTAAACAACCTAATAGCAGACAAGGAATGACCGGAGTTAGGACTAGGTCAGGTCCAGTGAAAATAAAGTCAGGTCCGGGTAAAATAAACCAGGTCCGGTGAAAATGCTACAAGGTATAGGATATATCGAGTTCATGGAGAACTCACGTCAAGACAGGTTAAACGGCGAGGTGTGGTAACAAGTGAATAGAGCATAGACCAAGGGTCATACTTAACGGAAGGTTATCAGCACGAGCGCGACCGGAGTAAGTACTGAGCAACCAGAGTTGAGCTGTAGAGCTGCAATGGGACTGGAGTGACTGGATAAGACCCGGAGTTGGACATGGTCGTGACAGTACCTCTGTCATTTGCACAGATGATAGACTATAGGCTATATGGGCATACACTAACTTTCTGTGACCACTTTGGTATTGTTGGCCAGGAATCATTGCTGGTCACACTCTGGTAATGACTAGTAATAACTTGAAATTGCCAGTCAATTATCAAGCATGAATGCAAAACCATTTCTGGTGGCTGTGCAGGCATCACCATATTCAGTAATAGTTGTGCCCAGCATGTGTTCCAGTCATTCATAGTGCCTGTGTTTTCCTTGCCATAAAAGATTATCAGGTGGTCAATATATGATAAGCAAACACTATATTATAGTAATTGTTTGTGGATGACTGTCAAGTCCGGGTCTACTCCGGTAGGGGGTCCGGTCAAGTCCAGACAAAGACAGATGAAGAAAGAGGGCAGAGGGCTGGACAAGAGATTAGTCTGGCCGGAGTTGGTGACCGCTTGGATTCAATGACTAAGGACAATGAGCGTTGATCCCTTGCGTAGGTTCCGGTCAAGAAGAGGAGACAGAGACAGAGACGGAGACGGACAGAACCAGGAGTAGATGACTATGGTTGATTTCAGACTGAGGTATACAGAATAAACTACAGAGTACTTATACTAAGTAAGAACTAGGGACGAGTATTTACAGTGACAAGTAAACAGCCTTAAAGGCGGACAAGGAACGACCGGAGTTGGGACTAGGTCAGGTCTGGTGAAAATGATACAAGGTAGGAGATATATTGAGTACACGGAGAACTCACGTCAAGCCAGGGTAGACGGCGAGGTGTAGTAAGGACTGTATAGAGATTAGACCAAGGGTCGTACTTAACGGAGGTATATCTGCGCGACCATGACCGGAGTAAGTGATGCACAACCGGAGTTGAGCTGTAGAGCTGCGATGCGACCGGAGTAACTGGATAAGGCCCGGAGTTGGACATGGTTGTAACAATGACTAGCATATAAATAATAAATAATAAATAATGGTTGTGATCATACATGATTATCATAATCCAACACAGTGGATGTAGGGTATATTGATTATGAGACCCCTGTTTTGTGCAAATCATGGGGGTCCTTGATTTGCGCATTTTGCACTATTTGATGGGGGGTTACAAGAACCACTTATATATGACCATTTTTACATACAAGGATAATATATGTACCGAAAATAGATTGTTGAGTAAGTGTTTTCACGCAAATCATGAGGGTACTTGAAATGCACATCAGACCATGCTATGAAACAATATTGGATTTCATCAATAGAGTGTGTAATATAATACCCACATCACAATGTCATCATCACACACCTTGGCACCATCTCCTGCTTCCTTTCAATTCCTTTCCTTCTTTCCCTTTGCTTCTCCTCCCCTCCTTTGCTTGTGTGGGCATCTTGTTTGTTAGTATGAGTGGTGAGCCCATGTACCTGGTTAGGCCGTGTTTTACGGCCAGCGGTGTGAGTCAAAGTGTGGATTTGGGTCGGAGTAATAACCCAAACACAACACCAACAAAGGACTACAAAAATGTGCGAGTGGTGGTTTACCTCCGCGGTGTCCAGAGAGGATGTGCTGAGGAGGGGGAGAGAGGATCTACACCAACAGGGTGATGCAGACAGAGATACAGGATACTCCTTGGGTACAGGAGCAATAGAAGATGAGGGGGATAGGTGTCTGGACTCTTCCTATAGCCTAGGAAGTGTCAAAGCGGGGATTGGGTAGACTGAGACTGAAGTAGCGATACTACACCTAGAGATTGGTGCAGCAGAGGGGCAAGGGGGCTCCTGATGTCCAGAAGCAATGGCAGATGAAGGATAGACTGGCTAGACTCCGATTGAGCCTAGAGAAACACTTGGACTTGAATAGATTGAATAAAACTTGGCTATCAGAGCCTTTAGACCTTCACTGAAGCCTACAAGACTCAAAGTACTGAGGGGATACTGACTGAGAGAGACTGAGAGAGGGATAATTTCAATTTCGTACAATTGGGCTCTCTTCCACTGGGCTGAGCCCAGGGGGTTTAAATACATGGGGGGACACAGCATTAAAGTACAAAAAGGGAAGGGAATAAGCAGAATTTGTCAAGGATTGGTAAGTGA
>Ga0307516_10006157_pt1 | contig 14135 bp, 14 predicted proteins | sample 19_EM_MG_FD_203310 | JGI IMG/M metagenome (GOLD analysis project Ga0307516, IMG submission 203310) | Populus trichocarpa ectomycorrhiza microbial communities from riparian zone in the Pacific Northwest, United States - 19_EM | ecosystem: Host-associated > Plants > Roots > Unclassified | place... | reverse complement strand
TGCGCACTGCCTGCCCTAAACTCGGTCCCTATATATAGTGGTAGACAGTCGCTGTCATTCCTTAGATTTTGTCAACTCAGGATACTCCTTTGGTTCTCACCAAACACAACATTGGTCCCGAGTGACTTCGACTTCTCCCTTGTTCCATCTTGTTCTCACAACCCTCCTCTGCTCTCCCCTCTGCGTACTGCGCCCTGCGCTCCCAGTAGCACCCCAGCATGAACTCCAGACCAGCATCGACTGTATCTCAGGTGACCGCCGAGGTCTGCCCTGACACTCCCTGGGTTTGTATTACTTTTCCTTTATTGACCTGTGTCCATGCATCCTATTTCCACTCAAGGTCTTCATTTTCTAAATCCATTACCATGTGTATGGATCTCCATCTCATACAATCATGACACCCACATCTCCATGCATCACATTAGCAATCTACATCCTCACACCTTTCTAGTTAACAATGCAGGATAAATTGTCAATGCTGTGCCTGTCTGGGAATGGGCCCCTTGTACATACAATTAGAGGTACAAGTAAAAAGGGTATATATTCTGCAAACCTCTACTAGAGGACCAGGTGATTGAAATCCAGAATCAACAACTCCCCAGAATCATAACCAGCAACTAGGTACTGACCATCCCACTGTGCTTTAGTAGGCTTTGCAAACCTCCCCCCCAACTGAAAAATTACCTTTCCAGTAACTCTATCCTTGATTTTGGATAGGCCAATATCCCATAGTCTGGTGTAATCGAGGTGAGGTGGGGGGTCAGTGATTAACTGAATGAGGGGTGTTTCTGGGGTTCCAAAGTCCCACCCCAGAAGCCCTGATGAAGAGTGGTAAACCCAGGCTCTTGAACCATCTACAGTGAGTAACCTTTTGGTAGGGTTGTACTCAAACCCCACCTCACCCACAATCTCTCCTGTCTGTATAGAAAAGGCTTGAATAAATCCCTGGTACAGGCAGAAAACTTTGGATCCATCCCCAGATATCCTAATATCCTTGGTATCGTCCCGGGTTATCTCCACTGCTTGAAGTTCCCCCTTCTCTGCACCCCAAATGTGAATCTTTTTTTCACTATGCCAATTGTATCCATCTATATCCTCATTGTGAGTCTCCTCATACCAAACAAAGATTAACTGGTTGTTGATCAACTGGGCATCACTCCAGAAAAAGGATCTGGCAGGGGTTTGGAAGGATGCCTTACAGAGGCCAGTTGAGATGTCCCAGACACTCACCACCCCATTATAATGGCTTGAGATAACAACACCATCTTTCACTTGTAGTGTGATGGACATGATTTGAGCTAAAAGAAGGGATATTGGCTCAACCACAACTGGGTCTGTTGGCAGAGTGCCAATCTGCCAGAACTTAACTGACTTATTATCAGATGAAACAAGGGAGGAGGGGGAGGAAAATGCAAGGGAGAGGATGGTAGTAGCATGCCCAATGAGGGTCTTAATAGGGTGGGGATCTAAACTGGTGGTATCCCAAACAAAGGCAGTTTTACCAGCAGCAACAGTTATGAGTTTGCCATTGGGGGAGAAGCAGCAGTGTTTGGCAGTATAGTTGGACACTTGGAATTTAGCCACAATTGCCCCAGAATCAGTGTTTTGAACTACAATGTCCCCCTGATAACATGAAACAACCTGGGTGCCATCCAAGGAGAAAGTAATGTGGGAACCATCATGTGGAGGGTGAACTTGGTGACCATCAATATCCCATTTCCAGATTTTGTTACCAGATACAGATATGAGGTGCTGGGGCACTATGGGGGAAAACATAATATGATCCACCATACCCTGTTGCTCTATGATACAGTTGCACTCCTCTGTCTGAATGTTCCACAAACGAATTGTATGGTCCATAGACCCTGAGGCTATTCTGGTAAAGTCTGCTGGGATGGAAACAGAAAGAATATTGTGGGTGTGGCCATAGAAGGTTTTAATAACCCCACCGGTCTGTATATCCCAGAGCTTGACAGTCTTGTCATTGCTCCCAGATACAAGTGATGTCCCATCTGGTGAGAAGACAAGAGATCTCACATAATCACTGTGCCCAGAAAGAATAGCTGTCTGGCTGCCTGTGATTCCATCAAGGGTGATAATGTCCCCAGACTTCAAACCAACTGCAATGGTGTCTTTCCAGCATGTGACACCCCGTGGGGTACAGTCAAATGCAACTGTGCGGGAACACATTCCCCATTCAGTTAGAAGCCCCTTGACTATCTTAACTTCTTGTGATAGCTCTGTGGTATAGCACTTGTGAAGCCAAGATGAGGAGGGGCATAATTGGAGGGCAAAGTGATACACCTGGGAAGGAGATTCACAGATTGTATCAAACCATTCCAGGAGGAAACGCTGGCCATCATCTGCCCACTTAGAGGAAACTCCTGCCTAACAGGTGTGAATGTAGGTTTCCTAAGGAGACACTCTGTATAACTCACCAATGTATACCAGTGCTGTATATCATTAAGGGCATAAACACCAATATCAAGCTTTCCTATCAGGCTGAGGACCTCAAACCAAAACAGCAGGCAGGTTGTAAAAAACTTGTCAATTGCTTCCTGTACTTTCTCAATGTCTATGGCACTGCCTGGGATTCTCAGAAGGTGTTTTGTCCAGAAGCAACATGCATATTCCAGTGCATCTCCAATGTAGTCCCTCCTGTGATTGGCAAAATCTTCAACCTCACTGAGACTGGCATAATCATCCAGGTTGCAGATATTCCTCTTTAACCTTTCCATCATAAGGTTAAGACATGGTAACAAGATTTCTGCATGATAATTTGGGGGGTCTATATAGAATCGATGGTCTGCACACCGTCTTTGGTCCATTAGGAAGTCAGGAAATGACTTATGAAATATTCGTATAGGAGCATCCTTGTTTGTTGGGACCAGGAGAAGAGAATGGAGAGAACGAAGAGTGGTGGAGATGCCAGACACTCCAAGAAGGTCTGAGAGTGCCTCAACTGAGAGAGGGTTAAACACAAGTAACACTGCCCCAACCACAGTCCTGAAATGGGAATGAAACTCCTGATCATCTGGATCAACATCATCAACTGCTTGTGCTAAAGCCTGGGCATAGAGGATGTCAATTCCAGATTTCCCTTCATGAGAAGTGCTTTGTGGAAGTGAGGTGATCTGGTTCAGCTGTTGGGGGGGTGCACGGCTCTTGGACATAACAAATTTGACAACTGTTGATGCATAGATGAAGAACCCTGCTGCTTTTTCACAGAGAATGTCAATCTCAGATGAACTTGGCCAATCCTCCATCAAGTTGCAGTCACTTCGATTTTTGGCAAGCTCAGTTAACTGTGTTTGAAAGAAGAGCTTGATGTCATTGTTTACTGTTTTGGGCTCAACCTCGTGGAGCCTGAGAACTTCTGTGATGGGGAGAAGTAGCTTCAAGCGAAATCCAGAGCGAATCCTGGGCTCAGGCCGTCCAGTGATGAAGAACTTGGTATTAGGAATCTCATTCACATAGCGGGAGAGTATTGATAGGATGGCAGATGCAGGTTCTTCATCCTTGCACTCATCAAGAGCATCAATGATGATGAGGGTTTGAATATTGGTAGTTTTGAGTGGACCAATAATAAGCTTCTCCACCTGTGAGCAGAGGGACTCCCGTGCGACATCAGGGCATGCTTTCAACACCTGAAGTAATTTCTCCCTGAATAGCAGATACCGGTAGGCAAGCTGGAAGGCAAGTGTGGGAAAGATTGCCTGAAGATTGCTCCTATCTTCAAAGTCTCGTGAGCAGAAGAAGCTGGCCCCAAGCTTCCCACCTGCAAATGTCCTCTCTGCAAAGGTCTGGGCAATGGTTGATTTTCCAGTCCCAGCAAGGCCATTCAGCCAGAAAATCTGCTGCTCCTCTTCCCCTGCTAACCAATGTTGAATCTCCTGAAGGACACCCTTCCTTGTTCCCCTCAGGCACCCCTGCCTATTCCCACTGAGGTAACTGGCATCTGCAGTATGATGCATTCCTTTGAGAAGGGAAAGGTCTGGTGATTCCTACCTGTTAGTTAGTTTATGAAGACCAAAGGCAAGGGGTGAGACTCACAATAAGCTGGCAACTCTCATTGTCAATATCTTGTTGCAATGAAGTCTAGTGCAAAGGTCAGACATGGCAGAAAATGGGCAGTTTGACATGCAAACCCAATAGCCCATAAACACTTCATAAACATCCTCTACCAGACCATTCATCTTCTGGGCATTCTTGGTGTTGGCCAAAAATTCCACAACCCTCCCTTGTTCTGCTGGTAGGGTTAGACTCTGACAAATATCTTCCAGTTTCCTTGAAACCCTCATGTCAGACCTAGCTCTCGAGACTAGAGAGAGTGGCTCACTTTTGCAGTTTTCTCTCTCTCTCTTTCTCATTGACATCACCTGGAGGGATAGGTGCAGAGAGTGATTTGGAAAGGGCTTCAACCTGGGGTGCTAACAATACTATGGCTTGGTCATCCACCTCTGTTTGCTAGGATAACTATAAGTGCCACAACTAAGTGTACAGCAGGGAAGCCATACATCACAATTTTCCAGGATAAGGCAGAGACCCCCGGCAACAGATTTGAGTGGACCAAAGGCATTCATGGAGTCTCTCACCCCACAGAGTAACTTGGCTGTGGCAAGCACAGCAGACCTCCGGCCTAATTCATTGTCCGTGAGAGCACTCAATTCAATCCTGTCGTCGGGATGAAGGGTTTCTGGGACACGTTCGGGAACAGTAGAGGTGTCTACGTTGTCTGAGGGAATGATCAGAGGCGACAACTGGAATGACAATGTACACATGCCATTGGGTTCCCCGCTGCGTGGGGTTGAAGGAGTGGATGAACAAGAATAAAATTCCTCGCCCCCCTCTTCATCGGCATCGACCCCTCCTCGACCAGGTCCACTTCCCACCGCAACCTCAACGTTTGAGGATAGATGTGAATCCCCCTGGCTAACTTCCCCCCCACCAGCGACTGTCTCTCGCACTCCTTGGTCATTTCCGCTTCCGCTCGCTGGCATCGGCTCTGGCTCATCCGGTTGGGGAGGTTGACCCGTTGAATGAGTTTGCCGTCCACTCGCGTCTGCGTCTGCCCCTGTGTCGGCTACGTCTCCTTCTCCGCCCCCCGCCACGATATGAGACTCTGGTCGCGAAGGCGGATCGACTGGGTCGACGCTCTCTCCATTGATGTCAGGCCTTGTTCTGTCCGGTTTGCGTTTGCTCCCAAGGTGCTTGACTTTCTTCTTCAGTCTGGAGAACGAACCTCGTACGTCCATGTCGTCACTGGGTCGACACGGGTGGTGGTGTGGTGGCAGTGGATGGTCGGATTCGTGGCGTGGGTCGCGTTACAGACGCCCAACAGGGTTCGTCCGGTTTCTCCCCGCTGGTCCACTTCTTCTCTCCCTTTCGTTTTCTTTCACCGGACACCAGTCGTGAACAGTCTTGCACCGTCCAAGTTCTCCCCCGTCTCAGTTTCTAATCTCAGTTTTTTATGTATGCTTTTCGGCTGAGTACTTCGGACGGCGTCCCACAAGCCATGTGCCTTACGACCACATCCTTTGATGCCTCCGACCAACCTCGTCTCGAACCCGAACTGGGATCCGCTGCTTGGACGTGCATTCCTCGTTGCTATCGCTTCCGCCTCCATTATTTCCAGTTGGACCGGTTCTCGGGGGGTGGCACGGCTCCGGGCAACCCTACGCGTATAAACCATACGAGAAGGCACTGAGATCTTTCGCGCCGCTTTCCATGGTGGACTCCGGTTGGCTGTGGAGGGCCGTCGAAGTGGACTACGGGTTGGCCACAACCGAGGACGAAGCCGGCACGAAGGGCAACGACGCGGGCGTGGGTTTGTTCGGTCACTCGGGGCCTGTTTGTGGGGTGTGAAAGGCCTTGCGGCTCCGAAACTCCACGTGAGAGACGGGTGAGGTTGGAGGAGAGAACAGCGCCAGCCGTTTGGGCTCGTGCTCACCGCGTTGAATGGACCCGGCGGGGCAGTTTGGATCAGGTTTCTGGAGGCTTGCTTGGGTGTTTCACGGCTAGGTTCGTTCCCTCGCCGTCTGTCTGCGTTTAGGTTGCACAGCATTGATTATTGATAGGATCTACTATGTCAACAAATGAGCGTTCACACCTTAAGAACCTCGATTTCAAGTTCTTGCTCCTCGACACCCCCATCATTCGAGATCCAACCGAAAGATGAGCTACATAGGTTAGTGAACCGTTCGAGGTGAGTTTTCAAAAGTAGGAACACCGGCCTCCTTGACACGCTTTAAGGTGTCTGCCGCCAATTTCACGGATTCGCACAGAACCGGAATGGACGATGGACTCCAGACGCTGAGCGAGGATATCGCCGCGGTCGCGGAATACAGCTGCCCGCAACCCGATGGCTCCTTTTGAAAAAGGTGCGCAGGGTTTTGTGTATGGGTGCAAAGCCCAGCATCGCTGGCACTCCACAATCAGGTACTTTGGGAAACGGCAGCGGCAGCGTTTATACCTACTCTTAGGGTACACACAGTTGTAATACATTGGGCACACTAGGTACCCAAGTGGCGCGTAGTCCGGAAGATGATTGCCAAACATCCCCCACGAACCGGTCCTCGGAGAGTCTTGAAAAGTGTTGATCGTGCCGTTGGTGTGGTCCCATTTACACCCAGTACCTGAGTTGACAATACCAGACTGTGCCAACACCTAGGCCGCGTTGGGCGGTGCAAGGTCGCACCGGAGCTCAACGGGAATCAATTGCGGAGAGGATCGACCTGACATCGGCCTGGGCGCCCCCAGGAACTATACACATGCCGATGCTCGAGAGGGTCAGGCTTGGATGGAGCTGGTCGCGGTTTTCAGAGTTTGTTCCCGCCGACGGAACGATCCCCTTGTCACGCCCCCGGGCCTAATGGGAGGCGGATAGGGGAGGCTCGGGCTTGGGATCAGTGGTAGTGAGAGCTACTGATACGGTCCGAAGCGGAGGCCTCTTGAGACCCCCAAGTCCTGAAGCTGGCGGGGTCGCGCGACTGTTCCTGCGACCGGTTCCGTGCACAGAAGTTCCCTTGAGGGCTTCTCACCCTTCGTGTGAAAACGGTTCAAAGCGCACGTCCCGGAGGCTCAAACATTCAGATGAATCATTGGTGCCGTTGAGCGCCCCACGTAAGGGAGAGAAGATGGTGTGGGTAGGACCAAGTCAGTGTCGATAATTGTCATATTTTCTACAACTAGCTGGCCACTCGTGAACTTGCTAGGCAGCACTCCACCTGGACAACACTTAATATTAAGTATGATATGAGATTTCTCCGCAATTCTTATTGGTATTGTGCCCAGGACCCGCAGCTGCGCGCAAGAACTCCACCTGCCAGAGACCTGAGCTTGGCCGGGCGTTGTTCACACGCAATCATTTCAATTGGGTCCCCGCTGGGGATTGGATATGCAGAAACAGAGTGCGATGCTGAAATTTTTTCGCGAGATATTTTACCCCGGGGGTACCCTCCCCAGTGGTCGGGATGTCTTGAGTCTTGTCGTTCCCTTGACTGAGTGCCAATATTCAATATTCCATCATCGCGTCCAACAGCGCACGCCACTGTTTGAGCGGGGGCTTGAGTCGTCGGCCCGCTGAGGCCTGACCCGGTGACTCCAAGAGCCTCGCCCACCCTCCGAGAGCGAACGGGCTTTGCCCGCACACACGCGGTGATTTTAAACCGGTTCCCGCTGAGAATTCTTGCACTGTGTTTTTTTTGAAACTCTGTGAGAAACATTTTATCCCAGAGGGATATACCTTCTTCAGCAGTCGGGACGTTGTTGTCCCCTCGACCGTGCGTCGAGCTCGAGCGGGGAATTGCTGGCCCGCTTAGGCCCGACCTCTCGTCGTCACTCAGGGGGGTTTCTGCTTTCAGCCTACCCCTTGAGGGCGTGGGCCAATCATGAGTAAGATCGATAGTCGCCTGTCTTTTGTATATGTAGATCCGGGCGGTGATCACATCTGCCGGAACCCCCCACAGGAACAACGACTTGTACACAACTGTGCCGGGTGGGAGTGCTGCATTTGAAGAGTGTAGAACATCACATAAAGCATAGGAAATGAGATAGAACAACAACAATGCTGGTATCTAACACCCGGAGAACCCACGGCCCTGATGACCAAACGCCGAAACTTGGGGATCAACGCCAAAATCCAGCGCAACGCAAACCCACTAACCCGGATAACCACAACCAAAACCTTCCCTTCACCAGGAATCCTCATCACTATCATCGCTGTCACTGTCGACCACATCAACCACGGGATCGTATTCCACGTTCAAGACGTGTTTCCTGAGCTCCAGCACGTCTCCCGGATCAAGTTTGTCCTTTCCACCAACGATCCTGACGGTCCTGAGTTTTGTTCCTCTCGATGCCCTTGCTGCCGCGATTTTGGTCACGCTCTCGATATTGATCCCCTCGGTATCGGTACGGGGAACCAATACAATTTCCTCCAGTTTTGGGCAGGCCACAACCACTGAAGAACCTGTATTGGAGCCCAGGGCGGCCATGAACGTGTATGGGTCTCTGCATCGAGAAAGTGTGAGGGTGCGCAGGTTTTCCAAGGGGAGAAGCGCTCGGTATGAAGAACGTGTGTCAAGCGAGTGGTCACCGCTGACGACTTCTAGCTGTTCGACCTTCGAGGTGTCCAACCGGGCCAGAGATCCAAGCCCCAAGTGGGCGGCATCCCCCTTGGAACTCATAGAGAGTTGTCCGTTCGGTCCACAAAGTTCCATGCGTGTGTGATTTTCATTGATTTGGAAGTGGATTTTGGTAAAGCCGGAAATGTTCCTGAGGTTGTCGAAATGTGTGGGGAGGCGGTCTTCGATTATCTGGCGAAACGAGTTTCCGCATATTTTCAACTTTGCACCAACCGGGACTAACAAGTGGTCGAGCGAGATGGAAGAGGGTGAACACCAGACGATGACCATCCTCTTTAGGCAAGCAAGCGACACCAATCGTCCGCTTTGATCACCGGTGGCCAGGGTTGCGGTGTCGAGTTCAATTTTGCGGAGGCGAGGGGCGCTTTTGAAGAAGTTGAGGAGCTGCCCGACAGAAGGACAACCCGACAACGTGTCGTTCAACGCGAAAAACCTGGGATTGACCATGTTCCTCCACGGTAACTCCGTACAAACATACTCCAGACGGAACACGCGCAACGATGATAGGTCTCTGTTAAAGAGGGCGGTCGTGAGCGGAGGGCTGTGTCGTGTCCTGGATTGAGAGGGGTTGCCTACATCTAGCTTTTCGAGAAGGGGCGCGTGGGGGGGTAGGTGGGCGATTATGTGTCGTAGGGTTTCCGGCTCCGCTATGATGCATAGGGACTTGATCCGACCAACGGAGTGTGGGATGATCTAAAAGAGCGGATGGTCGATGAGTGGGGGACCGTCCTCGATCGACCACACGTTGATGGGGGATGACTTTGAACGCTCGAGGTATGTGCGAATTTTGTCCGTGTTCGTGCACTCAATGTTTGTCCATGAAGGGGAATGCGATATGAAGATCTCTCTCCAAGTCCGGCATACGTGGGTTAATGCGATCAAGGCTTCATCCCCGTCAACACCCAAGGAGTCCAGAATGAGGGTGAGGACTTCGGGAGGGATCTGGTTGATTGGGGCGAGCCTGTTCTTCAAGGATCGAGCGAGGCGAAGGACTTCAAAAAGATTCCGCTCAAGACCATCGACCTGGGACACGAAATGAGTCAGCGACCGTTCATGGGAGATTTATTTTCGTTCTTTCGACCTCGGCCCTGTCAAGGGTAGCACCAACGCTGAAAGTTCGATTTCAGCCATCCACGCGACGTGTGAATATCCCGTTGTTCCAGATGCACTTTACACCAAACGCCATATCTTGCAGGTTTTTCTTCATAGCGTGCAACTGTTGGGACACAGAGGAGATCCTACTGGTGGTAGGGGTAGGCATTTTTGGGTAGTGGGTACCAGAGTAGGTGGTCGTAGGCGGTAATGCCCAGGAACTTGGACGCGATGATAACCAAGGCGAAGTTGAAGATGAGGGAGGTGAACGCCCATACGCCTCTCCACCGACACCTCGCGCCCGGTATTCAACGGGAGGAAGTCCCCTCCGACGGAGTGAGGGCAGTACTGTACCGACAGGTGGAGAAGTCATTCGTGTCATCGAGGTGTCCACCAAAGGCGGTACGAACTCTTTCGCCCACACACTACGCATCTGGCCCTCCGGTGGGTGGAACACGACAAACCTGTTGGGTGCGCATTGGATCTTGAGTCCGGGGACGGTCACTATGAGCGGGTTGATTAAGGCGATGGTGCCGACGAGTTGCGCAAAAGTGACTCGGCGAAGTGCGGTAATCCAATGCGGGACGGTGCGGTGAATGGGGCACGAAACCAACTGGACAGATTCCAACTGTTTCGATGTCGGTTAGGTATTATGGTCGTGACGTGGGCGGCGCCATCACAACGAAGGGTATCGCCAATGAGAAGAAATGACGCTGGAAGGTGGTGAGGGCAAGGTACAGCGAGGAGGGCAAGCGTTGCGTACCAAGGAGACGGCTCATCAACATGTTCAACCCGCGAACCTCATTTCTCCCAACTCTGTCGCGTGAGTTTGGGGTTCGCCGTAGTGATCACCTGGCAGCGGTGTCGTATGTCGAAGTGTTTTATGCGCTCAGGTGGTCATAAGGATTGCGGGACGCGCCTAGGCTGGAGCCCAGCCTCAAAACCGAGCGAGGGAGGATGAAGGGATGCGTTCGGGGTCAACCCTGTCAGGAACGTCGACGCGACCTTCCCTCGAACATCCCACTCGTCGCCGGATTCAAGAATAAGCCGCCATCGCCGAAGGGCATCTCCAGTACCCCTCGCCTGCCTCACGGGTGGTCGACAAAATCATCCACGATTCCAACGCTAGCGTTGTTTTCAACGGCTTCGACACGGTACCTGGTCATGCGTGTATTCACAACACCACGAACCTTCATATCAGTTCTCGTAACTGTCTTTGAGACGGTCCCGACGTTTCTCAAGATCTCGAATGTGGTGTGTCGGTTTCGAGATGATACCCGTGACTTTGTCGCGTGTAGTCTTGCGTGGGGAGGATCCTGGAGGTTGTTTCTCCGATGGGCTACACGTGAGTCCCATTCTCTTATTTGTCTCCCGTCCACCTTTGCTGATCCCGCAAACTGGCCTGGTGTTCGTGAAGCGTTCCCATCCTACCTTGTTATATAGAGGCAGCACTCGCTCAAGATGCGGTGCGTTTGGTGTTCCTTCCATCTCCCAAGTGCTGACGGCATACCTCAGGCTCCGTTCGTCGGGTTCTCGATCTTACGAACGTTTGGTGTCCTCCGGGTATTCGGACGTTCCGATGACACCACCCTCCTGTAGGTGGACCCTGGAAACCTTTCCAATGAATCAACTGAGCAGGGACTTTGAATAACCATCGAAATCACGTTCCTCTCTTTCAGGAGATTGTAGCACGCGGTTCTTGCCTTCGGTTTCTTCGTCATCGTGGTCCTCGCGATATTCAACGCCGTGCTGTAAGTGGAATCTCCAATCTAAGTCCCATGCACGCTGACCTTACCTGTTTCAGATACTTCATTGAGCGGGGAACTTGGGACCCTCTGCCGAAGTGTTCTTGATGAACCAGTAAATTCGCCGTTTTCCCTTAGTGGCCTTTTGGTATCGTGGATTCACACGAAAATAGACCATCCCTGCGACCCCTTGGTTTGTTCTCGTCAGTGAGCCGGGCCCCTTCCTCACCTCACGAATACAGATTGTTGACCTTTCGACAGCGATCGCAACCGTGTGGTACGGTAATACCACTCCGCGGTCATTCTTGGAGCAAAATTTACAACTCTTCTGCCAGCGCCTGGACTCCTCGTAATTCAGTGATGTCAGGATGTGATGTCGCATCGCCAGGTATTTTTCCAGCGAGAGTGTTTTTGGATTGTGGCTGACACTTCCCGTTTGTAGTCGTAGAGGATTGAAAGTCGCTCAAGTGAGCCAGGAGTTGACCCCCCTCAACGTACTACGCAGGGAGCTGTTGGAACGATGAATCGACGAACTAGGGGTGTGTGGACCAGTCCCGACAGTCGGGTGTCCGCCCAACAGGACGGCATTGGAGTGACGTTGAATAGAATCAGTGGCTAGCGCAGACGTACAGTACACCTGGATTTAGTGCTTATAGGTTCTTTACTCAATTCACTGCGCTGGTTTTGCTTGGTATACCCATCCCGCAGGCGGGATTGCGGAAGTCGGACTCGATCAACCCCAGAACACCCGCCTTGGACTCCAATAACCACCAACCCGGAACCCGCCTGTGACGCCACCACACGACCTTCAACAAGCGAAACGGCCACGACCCCGCTTGTGGAATGATTACGTCCTTGATCGTCTTCCCGGTCATGCCACCCATCCGTGACGATTCTGGCCGCGCTCAGCGCCCGACTCGGTGCAGCACGCTCGAGGAATAATACATCATCCCGCTTGGCGGACCACAAAGACCCACAACGTGTGTTTACTTCCCTTCTCCCCGCTCCTAAACTACCACCAATGTCGTCTTCTGCCACGTCCAGCAGCTTACCTCAAGAACTCGTCGACACCGTCATCGACGAGCTCAAGAACGACGTTGTCTCACTTCGCGTGTGTTCGCTCGTTTCGAAGCCGTGGGTCTATCGCAGTCGGAAGTACCTCTTCGAGACGGTGAATCTGCCAACGTTTCTTCTACGGAGGTGGCAGGAACGCATTCCAGCCAACCCTGTCAATCCACACTACCACGTTCGGTCGTTGTCCCTCTATCCAGCTACTGGGCCTGCAGCGTTCTGCATTCCGGAAACCCTCGTCGACCACCTCTCATCCTTCACTCAAGTCTCAAGACTCACCGTCGCGAACAGCCTTTGGGAGGAATGGACGGACGCGTTCTCGGATAGGGCCCTCGTTGCGAAGTACTTTGGAGGTTTCGGACAAACGCTGCGGAAGTTGGAGTTGACGAGGGTTTACCTGAACACGGTAGCTTTGAAGGCTTTCTTGGACGTCTTTTTTCGGTTGGAGGAAATCCTGATATTCTCGCCTATGATGGTAGGGGGGGAGGCGGAGAGTGTAGAGGCTTCCCCCCACACGTGGGAGCACCGGGGTATTCCAGAGGCTGAAGGGCCACGGAATGTGGTAGTGCCGTGCACACGGGCACCTGTGCGATGGGTCGACAACGTCACACTGCTTTTCCCGCCCAAGGACCTCATAGTCGGCCTTGCTGACCTTCCCCTTCGCTGTCGGGAACTGGTATTGACGGAGGACTTCGACTACGGTAGAGGGATACTCAATCTCTTGCTCGACTCCGCTGGACCAACTCTGGAGTCATTGACCATCCACAGCGCATCCGACCGAGGTAACCATATCCTTTCAGATCGGCCAGACATCTCTGTTCCTTACCATGATTGAATTTCGTCAGGTTCAACTATCACACTCGAAAACTGTCCGGTCCTCCGCAGGGTGAAGACGAAGGCACCATACAACGGGAACAAGATGCTCGCGTACATCGATGAACAAGCCAGACTCATTCGAACCGCCATGTCTCCTTTCCTCGGTCAAATCGTCTTCTTGGGTAAATGGGACAACTCTCAGATGGATAGGGCCATCGACTGGCTGGAACCTGCGAATTGGGAGGAGCTCGATCGAGAGCTGTGCAGTCTCATGGACCGGGTGGATGAAGAAGTGAAGTTGGAGGTCACCTTCGCCGATGCAGCGTTGCTGGATGGGGATGAAGTTGATAGTGCGGGTTGTGAGGAAGAAAATGACCCAGGCATGGTGTTATTGAATGGGGTGAAGATGAGAGGAGGCACTGTGAAGGTACAGCTGGTGGGGAAACTCAAGTAGCCTCTTTGGATCCCATCTATTCAGGGCACTGCCATGGCTCTGGTCTACTCTGGTTAGTCCAAGAAGTTACAATAGGGAGTTTTAGAAATTTGTTTGTTTGGAACCAAGTGGAACTTGAATTTATCAAAGTGGGGCTCTGTCCCAAACAGGTGGGTAGCATTGTGAGGCCATGGGCCTGATGATTGGTTTTGGCTGAGTTGTTAATGGATGTTGTGGGGGTTTGCACGCACACAGGAGCAGGAAGAATACCAAACTCTGTTTGATGCTTGGTATTCTAGGTACATTAGATCCCTATCTGATATACTAGAATAC
>Ga0307516_10006156_pt1 | contig 14137 bp, 22 predicted proteins | sample 19_EM_MG_FD_203310 | JGI IMG/M metagenome (GOLD analysis project Ga0307516, IMG submission 203310) | Populus trichocarpa ectomycorrhiza microbial communities from riparian zone in the Pacific Northwest, United States - 19_EM | ecosystem: Host-associated > Plants > Roots > Unclassified | place... | reverse complement strand
AGGACCGTCCTGAGGACGTGGGAGAGATTAGTGATCAGCAAAAACGGTCGGACTTCGGAACCAGCTGTGGGGACCGTATGACCCGCAACCGACTGGCGCGCTTACCGTTTACGTGGGCAATCGTCATTCGAACGGTAAATGTTGGTATGGGATTATGGATCTCGTCGGGGGTATGGTGAATTAGGCTAAGATACACGTCGTAGGCCAGTTTACAATCCTAATGTAACGCTACAGGGTGGTGGAAAAGAGTATAGACAAGAGAGAGATTATATATGCAGCGCAGGGTGACTAGGACCCAAGTCCAGCAAGAACGGAAAACACGTCGTTTTGACGATCCCTGAACGCTTTGAGTCTCGTCATGCCCAAGGCAAGGGCGTTAATCCTGTTAGCAAGGCTCACGGCTCTCCCTTGTACGCTCCTCCGGCTCGCGTTGACATCGTCCTCACCGTTTCGTTGCCGCCTGCTATATCCAATTCCACTCTCCAACACCTTCTTGGTCCGTTCCATCCTTGGCTCTGGAGGCTCACCTCCCCGTGAAATGATCTGAATAGCATCCGCGTTGTCCTCGGCTTCACATTCCCTCACCGTAGATCCGATCGCCATAAACTCCATCATGAACGGTTTGAATTCCCGGGGACACATTCCCAGCGTCAGCTGTTGACCCATCACCGCGCGGATGGCTCCGTCAGGGGTCATCCTCGTCGTCGCAACGTCTAAGATCGCGAATGCGACGGTGGCGAAGTAGGCTCTTGGTGGATCGGATTTCATCAGTCGTCGGATGGAGGGGGAACGTTCGATGACGTCAGCGAGTGCTGCGTATAGCGTCTCCCGAAAGAGTGAAAGGGCAGGAGTGGAAGGGTCTGACAGATAGGATGGGGAAGGTGGGAGCGGGGTGGATTCACGTTCCCTGGGAGGATCCTTGGGGGGCACAGGGGGTGGGCCTTTAACATCTTTTCGCCAGCGGGACGACCAGGAGGTTCGAAGTGAACGCGAGCGATTGGGAAACGGGGGCGGAGGAGTTGGTGGTCTGAGTGAGGAGTTGGCTGTCGAGGAAGGAGATGTCGGTGGCGGGCCGTCGTACTCGGGTGGCGCACCACCGTAAACGGGTGGTGGAACGAAGGAAGCGGTGACACGCAGACCGCTGGTCCCTCCTCCGGCATCTATGGCGGTCTGGAGATCCTCTGCGTATCGATCTTGGAACGTTCGACGTTGACTGATCTCTATTGCTACCGCGCGTAGGTCCGCAGCAATGCCGTTGAGGGCTAGATATGGGGAAGAGAGGGGATTGAGTCCGCAGATTATGCGGGCGAGGTCATGTTGATGCTCAGGCACGAGTGCCTGAATCTGAGGGACGGTATCGGCCCAGACTCGGAGGAAGGAGAGGAAGGCGATAGGACAATTTGTCTCTGATAATTCGGTGGTCATACCGGCAACACCTGCTTTGCTCCTTCGCCTTGGGAGGGGAACGGATGGTGGGTGTGTCGTGCATCTTAGAGCTGCAAAGTACAAGCAAAGTGCGGGACCTGGTCGAAGGTGCAAACTCGTTAGGCTACAAACTGCGCGCTGTGAGGTCCGTGGGTTGACTTGCCGGTTATCATAAGGTCGGCTTCTGCACTACTGAGCAGCTCAGTGTCGACCAACCGCTCGACCTTGGCCTGGGTGAGGGAGGACTTGAGATAAGAGTGGAAGCAATCTTGGACGAATTCCTCGGATAGGCGTAGTGCCAGTGGTGCAGTAGTGGCAGTCATGGGACAAGGGGTTTGTAATCTCTGTTCTCACACCACAGATCGAGTCGGAAACAAAAATGGATTCCGGGTGTCACGGTCGCCACACGGGCGGTGAACACGTCCTCGATCGTCACCGTCTTGGTCTTTGTGTTCCATCTCCCTCCACAGTACTGATACGATTTCCCCGGCCCCATCGATCCTCAATCTGGGTTTCATGGCCATTTCCTGGTGTTGAAGCCGCATTTTGGCGACCCCTTGTGAGGACACACCCGGTAATCCGATTCCGCATATTAGACTTCTCTGACACCGTTTAACCGAGGGGTCCGCCCATTATCAGCACCTGCTCGTTGATTCCTGGAAGTCAGACGGTTTTTTTCGGCGGACCGACGGGCCTCCCGGTATTCAACCGTGCCGCCTGGCGCAGCAGCCAGCAGGGGAAGTTACGCTCGTCTTTGATTTTTCCACGAAACCGGGGTCCATGCATGAGTTTAGATTGGTACGGTTTCACGAAGCTATGGGGGGAAACGGCCGTGGATTGTTGCTTAGCATGGATCCATGGCCAACTTTTTTTGTAACTTGATACTCGTCGAGCCACCCCTAATAGACGCGTTGCGGTGCAGAGACCAGTCCGTTACGAATCAGATCGCTTCCCTGGCCTTCGCGACCCGCCCGGTTCATCCACCGTCGTTCCATCATCTCCGACCGCTTCCACCACCCCCAGCCGGTACCGAGACCACCAACGACGACGACACGTTCTGTACAGTAAATCACCGACAGTGACGACACCGGACATTTCCAACACCCCAGGCGCTGAGCCAACCAACCAACCCTCAGTCCCGTGCCATTGCAATGTCTTCGACAATATCAACCCGCTCGGGTAGCACTGGAACCCAGTCAAACTCCAGTCTCAAAATCGTCGGCATTGTCCTCGCCATTGCCAGCGGCGTCCTCATCGGCACCTCTTTCGTGTTCAAAAAGAAGGGCTTGCTGCGCTCCCAGGCGGGTGGACCTGCGGGTGAAGGCGTCGCATATCTCAAATCGGTGCGTCGCCCTCGAGAACACCAGAGCCTTGTTCTCTCTCTCACTCTGTTTCGCGTTCGTCGTAGGCGTTGTGGTGGTCCGGGATGATATGTTCGTCTTCCTCTCTTGTCTTGACCAAACCCTTCTCGTAACACCCCGATCGGGAAGCAGTGATGATACTCGGCGAGATCTGCAACTTTGCTGGTTCGTCCCAGCTCCCTCGCCAGCCTCGACCTGAATTTCCATCTCACCGTCGCCATAGCTTATGCCTTCGTCGAAGCAATTGTTGTCGTCAGTGCAACTTCCACCCCTTTCCCAATGAGGCCCTGGTTCGTTCATCGTCCACTAATTCCATCATCCCCTAGACTCCACTTGGCGCGCTATCTGTCGTCATCTCCGCCGTCCTCTCCTCCATCTTCCTCAACGAGAAACTCACATTTTTCGGCTGGTTGGGATGTGCCCTTTGTGTCGTACGTCTAAACACCTTCTGCCCGAGCATACGATATTGACCCCACTCCTATTCAAAGCTCGGCTCAGTAATCATCGCGCTCAATGGGCCCATGGAAGCATCCGTCGGCCAGATACGAGAGTTTCAAAAATTATTCCTCGCCGTGGGGTTTGTGGTGTGGGGGAGCGTCATGATCGTCGCCTCGATCGTCATTGTAGTCTTCGCTGCGCCTAGGTGAGAGTATGAAGGTTCTGGCCACACTCCGTGTATTCTCTGACTCCTTCCAAACGTGAAGATGGGGAAAGAAGAGCATGGTCTGGTATATCCTCATTTGTAGTATGATTGGGGGACTCAGCGTCAGCGTCACCACTGGTCTTGGTTCCGCTATCGTTACGTCCGTCAAAGGCGATAATCAGGTCTGTGTATCGAGTTCCGTGAAATCGATTCACAAGTCTCACTCTGCTCCATATAGTTTAAATATTGGTTCACTTATTTTTTGCTTGGTTTTGTTGTAATCACCCTGCGTAAGTCGTTCCGCGAAAACCCCCGGTACGAATCCGTCACGAATGCTTCCCAGTCACGGAAATCTATTATCTCAACGTCGCGTTGGCGCTGTTTAATACCGGTGAGCTTCATATCTTGGGTAATTGAGCACACAACTGACAGGTCTTATAGCAATGGGTGAGTCCCCCCTACCTCCCTTCCACTGGGAGGTTAACTGAATTGTTGTCAAGTCACTCCGACATACTATGTGATCTGTGCGTGCGCTTCCTACCTCATCGCGGAATGACAGCTAATATTTCATTAGTCACATTCTTCTCGATTGTATCGACAATTGTAATTGACCGATCCCTGCCGAGTGGAATACGTATCTGATGGATTCACTGTAGGTCCTATTCCAAGGTCTGGAAGCTCCCGTCAAGCAGATAATCACCCTCGTGATGGGTTTCCTGGTCATCTGCCTTGGCATAACGATTCTCCAATTATCCAAAGTCGATCCCACCGAATTCAAGGGGCTCGACCGAAAGTCTACCATCCTGCTGCAGGCGACGCGCGCAAAGACGGGGGGGTTCGGGGAAGACAGCGAGAAGGGTCTCTCTGCCATGGAAGACCCTGGCGTCGACAGCATTCGGGGATCCTTCGGTACTCTCGGAAGCATTATCCGAGCTCGGACAGTGCGGAAGATGAGCATGAGCTCCGGCAGGGATCGCTCAGCGGATGCAGAACTCAGGGCAAGGATATCACGAAGGTCAAATGTCGACTCCATAGACGCAACCCCCCGAGTGGCATTGGACCCACTGGCCTCCCACTTCGGAGGGCTGAGGCGGCACCAGTTGTACGATGCCCCAGTCCCATCGTCGGCTTCAACACTCGAGCCACCTGGACCTTCTCGTCATGTCGAGGATTCACCATCGAAGCGACAGCAGACCATCAAGTTTGGAGACCGGGACATGGTGCATTCTTATGCCAGGGTCGGGGGCGACGACGACAGGAGCGCGGTACACGAGTATCGGGATTCAAACGTGCCCCTGTCGGATGTCTCACCTCCCTTCAAACCGGAGGATCCCTTTGCCTCGATAAACAGGTTACCGACGATTGCTCATTCACCCCTGAGCGTCTCCCCCCCGCAAGGTTTTGACCCTGTTGACCCCCCTCCTCCAGAACACCAAAGAAAACCCGCATCAACTGGTCAACACCTCAAGTCTCCGAGCACGAAAAAGTATCCAAAGGGGATCGATTCTGACGACGAAGAGGAGAGTGAGCACCTTTGGCAAAGGACTGGGAGCCAGAGTGAGGAGGAGAGCGAGATTGGGCTCGAAGAATCACAGAAGGGTATTCGGCTGGTCACAAAATCGAGGACGTGATTTTTGACCCCCATCCCTTATTAGCCTCACCCTCTACCTGACGACCTCCACGGTTCTTGACGGGCTCTTTCGTTATTCGATGCATGTTCTATTTTGTTCACGTTCGCTCAACTGCCCATTTTTACTTCAATTCTACCTGCTACATCTCACTCATTCTTCCCCCGTATCTGGACACATATTTTTATTTCTTCCTCCAGTGTTTCGTTGTGCAATGTGTACGCGTGTACATACACCCCCATAGGGCACGTTCGAGTTGCGATTAGCCAAGCTGCCAAACCCCGGGTAGGGCGCGTCTCCCTGCCACTTGGGGAGGTCACCCGCCAGGTCCCGGAATAGATGTTGAACAAATGATGATCCAGGGTCATCTTGGCTATCATCAAGTGAATGGTCGCGTGCCAGGCCTCTGCCTAACCAATACCATGATGGATACACTCGCGCAAGGATGCTGTGCGTGTTTTTGTATGTAAACTCACCTTCTCCAGGCTGAGAGCCGAAACTGAATTCGCTCGTCCTTTATCTTTCGTACTCGTAAGGCGGGACTGCATTCGACTCATCTGGGAATCCTGGTCGGTACCCAAGCGAGTGCATCGCGCCAACTGATAAGAGCCTTGAACACGATTCATAGCCTCGTCGCGGTGTTGCGGGAGCAAGGTACCTGGGGGTCCATTGGAGAGCGATGAATTCGAGCGGGAAGCTCACAGGGAGATCGCCGAGTTGAAGGCGAGGAGCAGGATTCGCCAGCTCGAGGCGGAACAGCGGCAGCTGCAACAGAACCAACCTAGCCCAACAGGCGACATGAAGACCAAACCATAAGAGTAACTGCAATCCATGTTCGCAAGATCCTTCTTCGCGCGCCTTTCAGCAGCGGTCGGTACAATTAGTCGATTGTGGTCGTAGGGGCATTATGCTGTCCTTCCATACTGAGACGTCTACGAATACACACTACAGTTGAATTATCCTAGACATGAGAGATCAAGTAGCTTTCACCAAGCCCAAAGCTGGCAAGGCCAGCAGCCAGCGTCGCGAAAGTGCGACTGTCCCAACGATTCCACTTGGAATAGGTTATGTAGCCAGTAGCGCCCAGAATACCGACGTTCACTGGAAGATGTGTGAACAAACAAGTCGTGTGGGAATCGGGGCTGCGTCACTTACAGATTGCAAACAAAGTACGGGTGGACTTCGGGTTTTGACGAACGTACTGGATGAGCACATCCTCTTCTTCCCGGACAGGTGCGAAGGTCTGAGCACCGTAGCCTTCTAGACCAAGGATAACGGCAGCGCCGGCGATAGTCGAGGTCACGAACGTGTGATCACGACGCAAGTCGGGTTCACTGTAGAACTTGTAGCCCGTGTAACCGATGAGGCCCAGGTTGACTAAAAAGGTTGCATGGGCGAAAGTCCCACCCGAAAGCCAGGAGGAAAACTTACGAGCACCAACCAGCCCTCCAGCAACGGGTGGTCGGAGTACAAGCTCCTTAGCGACGGCCGACCAATGGATGGCTTCCTTCTCTGCATCACGAGCTACCCTCTTGGCCTTCGCAGTGCGGCGGTGAGGGGAAGAGTCGGATTCCTCTTCGTCATATCGAGGAGGTTGGAAAGTGGTGGCTGGGTTCTCTTTGAAGTTTGGAGACACGACTCCAACCTTGGCGGTGTCGTCCGCGACCCCTGACGCCGTCGACTTGATGGTGTTTAGGAAGGCGGGGTCTGGGAGCGGTTGGTCGGCGGGGACGTTACGAGAAGTGGCGGAGGCATAAGACATGGTTGGGGTGATGGGACTTGGGTGGTGGGTTATGGGAGAGTTTGGACGTAGGTGGTTTGGTTTATAAACGAGGGGCAGGTTGTCATACAGGGGCAAGTGAGAGAGCGGATGACGTCAACCCTGTGACGTCAGAAAACATCGAGAGAGTGAGGGCAATCGGCGGCCACATGGCCGATCTCCTCACAGTCCTCACAGCGGAGTTCTCCACGAGTACCAGTCCTGTCAGAGTTATGAGGAGCGCTGCTGCTGTCATCCTTCAACAGGTCGCAGGTGAAGATGTCATGGCCAGGCCGCTCGCAGATCTCACATACTTCCGCTGCTGAGGTCGGAGGGCCGCTGGCAACATGGTCTAAAGGTAGTCCATTCGCGTTCTTCGACGACTTCTTTTGCGATTTGGCCAGTTTCTCTTTTAGTCGCTCGATTTCGCGTTCTAGATCATCCTAGACGCGTGAGAAAGATCAGCGATCGGCTCGGGTCCATGGAGTGAACGCGAAATACCTCGCGGTAGATCTAATGTGGAAAGTAAACTGCTGTTAGAGTGGAAATACGCAGAGTGGGAACGATGGGAAACTCACCTTTGACTCTACGAGTGCTTCCAGTTCGCTCATCTCCTTGTGGAGCTGCGTAGCAATAGCAGGTGAGCATCGTGTTCATTGCGGAATGTTCAGAAACGTACGCCGTGGACCACCCTTGCGTTCTTCATTTCCATCTCATTCATGCGTTTGCGTAGTTGCTCGACCTCGAGCTAGCATGTGGTCTGTTGTCAGCAAAACGTCAGACATTTACGGGAGATCCACTTACACTGTGCTTGGACTTGAGTTCCTGTGCGACCTTTTGCACATCATCAGGATAGCACTCGTCTTCGGCATCCAGCCTGCTCTCCTCTCTCTGGAGACTCTTCTCGACGTCTTCCTCTAAAACCTTCATTTCCTATCCCGCGGTCAGGGCTTTGGTTTATAAGTGAGGCAAGCGCAACAAACCTGTCGTAGTTGTTCCGTTTCGTTCATTAGTAGCTGGTTTTCTGACTCCACAAGTTTGGCTTGTTGCTTGGCGGCCTGGTTCTCCTTCTGGAGTTCCTGGATGATATGTCTAAAAGCCACCATCGTCAGTGAAAAGCTGACAGACAATTTATTTGTCACGGACTTGAGTCCTTTGATCTCGTCGCGCGCGCTGCTCAAGTCATATTTCGACGGAGGGGATTGAGGGGTGGGTCTTGTAGATTCCACGGTAACAGTGGTCTCGCGATTTGCCCTTTTCCTGAGCGCGTCGATTTCAGCCGACCGTTCTTCCAGTTCCCGGCGGAGTGCGGTGATGGTGTTCTGTCCCAGCTCTGTTTGACGTTTGGAGCTGTCGGCGAGCTTTTCTTTCAGTTCGGCGATCTCTTCCTCGAGTTTCCTCTTTTCGTCGGAGTTTGTCACTTCGCGCGACGCCGTTCGATCGACCCGCGCATCCTCTGTGTCCTGAAGGTGGAAAAGCTAAGGTAATGGTAAACAGGGTGGATAATGCCGAGTTACTCACGACCAATTCCCCTCGAAGGGTTTCAATCTCCGCTCTCGCGTTCTCGAGAGTCAAGTGGTTCTCCCTGAACGCCTCCTCGATCTCCCCGAGCCGTTGCCTTGTCTGTTCCTCAGCCCTGATTAACGTTTCCATCTCCTTCTTGGCCGCTGCCGCTTCCTTCTTCATAGACTCTTCCTTATCCTTATACCTCTTGATCCTCTCGCGCACGACCACTTCGTCTTTCTCTGCAGCAGCCCTCGCGTCCTCAAGCATATCCTCGAGGGTACGAATCTTGTTCTGGAGATGGGTTACTTGGTCCTGGAGAGTCTCATTCTCAATTTGCGCGGCGGACGAAGCGTACTTGGCCAGAGAAGTGGGAGAGGAGGGTCGGGCGGCCGCGCGGAGCTGTTCTTCGAGGGAGGTGACCAGGTCTTCAAGCTCGTAGCGTTTCGTCTCGCTGTTCCCCAATCGTTCTTCGTACAAGCCGATGGTTTCCTATTGGCGCAATAGTGGTGAGCGATCAGGTTGCATGGAGAAAAACGAGTTTACCTGTCCAGCGAGACGGAGCTCTTGCACCTGGATCTGGAGCTCGTTTCTCTCCTCCTCCCATTCCTTGGACATCTTCTCCATCCTGCTCTCCAACAAGGTGATCTCCTTATCCTTAGCCGCCAAAATGGCGCCGCTCTCGGTTTCCTGACCCTCCTTCGCGGTCAACACCTCCTTCAAGTTTTTCAGCATCTCTTCGTTATCCTCGAGCTTGGACTGAAGCTCCTTCTGCCGGTTCTCAGAGTCAGTCTTGAGTTGGGTGAGGTCCAAGGTAGATTCTTTGACTGCACGTTCCAGGGACTCGATTTTCGACTCTCGTTCGGCTAAGGCACGCTCTTGGGTTTTGGCGGTCGTTTCCAGGGCAGAAACTCGCGTCGAGAGTTCGTCTCGTTCCTTCGTCAACGAATCCCGTTCCCCGGCCAGCTGCTCGATCCTTTCGTTCAAGGCCGACGTATCCGCAGCGGGTGTAGTGTCGATCATGGGAGAATTCGCTGTAGTGTATGAATCGACGGAGGACGTAGCCCTGGACTGTGAGGAGGTTGCAGCGAGAGCCTCTGCGGCGTCGGCTTTCTGTCTCAATTCCTCGTTCTCGTACTCCAACGCGTCTAAACGGGACTGAAGCCTCGCGATATCCTCCGTCAACAGCTCTTGTTGCCGTGTCCAGTCGTTTGCGGTGGAGCTGGCTGCAGAATCTGGTCGAGGGGAGCCGGGACCCACGGAACTGGCACTGATCGTCCGCTGTATACGGGCAGAGTGTAGGCTCTGGAGTGACGCAGAAGGGGGCAGGCCGCCTTCGTCGTCTCCAGAACCTATCTTCGATGATGGAGATGAGGGTGGAGGCATTGCCACAGAGCTGGGTAACCTAGGCCTAGGAGTTTTCAACGACAGTTTCCCTTTTGATGTGGGAGAGCCTGTGATCGTCGCGTCGTCGTAGCGTGAGCCGAAGACTTTGGGAGTGTTGAAGGGGGAGCCGGTTCCTACGCTTCGCACAGGCGATGTTATCGAGTGGGTGACACTTCGTGTGGGGCTCTCTCTACCTGTGGGAAGTTTTCGAGGGACAGCAGGCGACTTTCGGAGTTGGGTGGCTGTCACACCGACATACTTGGATGCCCGTGATCCAGGGGTAATCTGGCTGGCTGGAACAGAGGGTTTCGTTACGGTCTTGGGTGTCGTGAAGGGGCCGGTGGTGGTTCGACGGTTTGCGGGAGTCGTGCGACCGGTGGGAGTAGGCAGGCCAACGCGCGAATTGGATAGTGAAGGGGTAACCCTTCCAGTTGGGAAGGAAGGCGTGACACGGCCGTTGGATGTCGAGGGTGTTATTCTCCCTGAATAAGATGGAGTGACGCGTCCGCTGGTGCTGCGCACAGAAGCGACGGAGGATGGTCGAGAACTAATGCTGGTGCGGACCGCCGGTGGCGAGAGCTTGTCAACCGCGACGAACACGCCGCATTTTGGAGGGCAAACGAAATACTTAATTCTGATCATAGTCGCAAATCAGGCGCGTTTGATCGGTCTGACGGAGGCACAGCTTACCCGTTAGCACTTCCGTCGTTCTTGCCCTTGCCCACGAAGCCCCCACCGAGTTCTACGCCCGCCCATTCGCCTGGTTTGCCCTCAATCGGTCCAACGAAGCGCAGAATGCCTTCGAATCCCAAGGACTCGATCCTCACGCCGTCGCCGATCTCAAACCGCCCCCCTGTCCGACTGACGCTCCGACCGTGAACGTTAGACTGCCTGCTCGCAGAACGCGCGGATATGGGGTGGTTCTGGGAGGTGGAGACTCTGCTGTTCACAGAACTGACTGCCGAGACGGATGACGCGACGGATGAGGGTCTGTTGGAGATGGACTTTCCGTTGGAATAGTTGTACGAGGAGGAGGATGGTGAGAGGGTGGTAGAGTTGTGACCAGAGGTGGTGTTACGATGCTGGGCAGGATCGTTGGCCTTGATAGCGTCGGCGAGGGTGCGGGACATGTACGTAGTGTCATCGACTGGGGTCAGGGCTGCAGATGGGCTCTGAATGTTCGAGCCCGCGGATGAGACGGAACGTAGCCTTCCCGGCGACGGAATCCCCGTGCTGGGCCGACCTGGGGTTGGGATCCCAGACGACCGGGGCTTCTGGTTTGTCGACGCATACATCGACATAAATGAGCTAGCAAGTTGTCCAACGGTCGGGAGTTGCCGATCACTCCATGCCTCGTCTCCTTCAGTCATTCGCAAGGCTGCTCACCGCCGCGCCCCCCGCCCTCAGCCCGTCGCTGTCCATCGTCGCAAGGCTCCCGACCACCGTGGCCAGGACGACCCCCGCGGTCTCCGCAGCGACCCTCCCATTCGTTTCCTCTTTCTTCGGTGCAAACCACGTCCAACCCCTCCTCACACCATTCCAGGTGGCTTCGCAGCAAGTCCGTTGGAAGTCACGGGGGACGGAATACCAACCATCGCAACGCGTTCGAAAACGAAGGCACGGTTTCCTGGCACGGAAGAGGAGCGTGTCTGGTCAGAGGATACTTGTCCGTCGCAGGACCAAGGGTCGGAAGTTCCTCTCGCATTGATCAGTCTAGGTGCGGTCCTATTAAAAAAAGTTGCCTATCGTAAAACTCATAAGCACTTGTGACTACGCTCAGTACAGGGCATGGGTAGATGATGGTAAAATAGATTCTCCGAATGTCATGATGTCAGCTATTCAATTGCATCGTCGTCAACGCTGTCCTCTCTCCAAGTCCCAGTCTCGAACGAACATTTAACCCCCTCACACCACCAACCTTCAGCCCACCGGTGGGTCTCGGAGGTGGTGTCATGTCGACAGAATCACCCTCCTCGACCATTTCCAAAGCAGGCAGAGGCTTCATCTCCTCGAAACCCCTCCGGATGGTCGACACCAGAGCAGAAATCGGTGTCTGTTCGACCATTCTCGGAGGGCGAGCTGGCTTGCGGCGGGCGTCTTCAAAGTGGGCAACCAGGTCCCCAACCTTGTTTGTTCGTTCCTTCCCTTTCACTCTGAGCGGCATAGGCGGCTCGGCGACAAGAGGGACAAGTACAGGCAAGGGGTCTGTCGGTTGTTTCACTGCAGGAACGGGGTCAGGGATGGGGGCATGTTGCTCGACCACTTGGACCGTTGACTCCTGTTCATAACCAGCTTCGTGCACTGGCTCAACCGTTGGTTCCTCTGGCTCCTCCACCGGTTCTGGGGTCGCCACGCGGGGCGGGACATCTTCAACCTTGGGTGTAGGTGGTGGAGAGCTTTTTGGAGTATCCAACAGAGGAAGGCCCATCTTCAATGCGTGAACAACCGCCGTTTCGGCGGTAACCTTCTTCGGAGACATAGTCACAGGAGGTACGAATTTCACCTCCGTCTCGAGATTGAGCGAGGGTAGTGAGTCGGCGGTTAAGACTGGCGGGAGGGTTGGTGAAGGAGTTGAAGGAATAGGAATGGCAGCCTCGGACTCCTTGGAGCCCTTAGAAGGCACCAATTGGGGTTCAGGACGTCTGCGCTTGTCCGCAACCTTGGTTGTGGTGGCGGCTCCCGTCCGTGTTGACTTGGCGAAATCTGCCCTCGATGACGGTCGCGTCGGTTTGGGTAAGTCCATCCTTGAAGGGGGCCGAGCGTTAGACGTGGCCCGAGCTCGACCCTGCGGGGGCGCCAAGGATATTTCCTTTGTCCTCTCCGTCAGACTGGACTTGGTCGTCCTTGTTTGGGGATGGGATCGAGCCGGTTCTGGTTTGGGGGCTTCGGCTTCCTTTCTCGAACTCTCAGCCACCGAAGGGGGTCTAGAGGGAACCTTTGAACTCGAGTTGGAAGGGACCACGGGCGGAATCTTCGTTGCCGCGCGGCTCTTGGGTCTCTCGGGTACGGAACTCGTTTTGGTGGGAACTTTGGGTTTCGGAGGGGGAACCTCTTTGGGGAGGGGAGCAGGGACTATCGTTATCCTTCTAGGCCCGGTGTGCATCTTGGGAACACCCCCTTGCACGGGCATGATCCCCGGTTGGACACGGGTGATGCCACCTCCCCGTGGTTGGTTTACGATACGGCTTGGGCCCGGCCGTGCAGCTACCTGTACCCGGGTTTGGGACATTGAGTTGATTCTTGTGGATGTCGTTGAAAGTGCATTACTGGTAATGCTATGAGTCGAGTGCTGGGAAAGGGAGGAAACAGGCCGAACGAGATGCGAGGGTAGTGATGGGAGTATGAGTTTGGGAATCGGTTTGGTGGATGGTTTAGAAGATGAGACCTGTCGCGTTGACCGCGACGGTACCATTCCGACATGCGACTGAGAGTTACTGTTTGAGTGTGGTTGCTCTTTTGGTTTGATATTCAGATACTTCCTTGCCGTAGGGCTCAAGGGCTGAACAAACCTGTTGGATCTGATTAACGGGGCTCGGAGGATTTTGGTGGAACACATACGTCTCGATGCGGTCCGGGTTCAGGATGGTATACGCTTCAAACATCTTCCTGCTCGTCTTGCGGATATCGCCGTTGGGATCTTGAATCGTGGCCTTGATGATGCTCTCGATTTCACCCTGACGAACACCTTTCACCAGCTCTTCGGGATCGCAGACATTCAAACAAGCCAAAGCAGCCTCCGCCGCCGCCAACCGCATGGGGACGGACTTGTCCTTGACGGAACTGAGAAGGTACGTGAGGATGCCGGGTAGCCTGGTGGATCCGATGACCTCGATAACACACGCCTTCCCTCGAGCGGAGAAAACCTTGTTCGAGCGCATACATTGCGACAAGAGGGTGGGGAGAAAGACAGGGATAAGGGAGGCAAAAGCCGATTGTAACGACTGGGCAAGGGAAGCAAACAGCTCCAAGGAAACCCCGGAGAGCTTTGAGCGTTCGGAGTTGACACAGTTGATGAGAGGCCGAGCGACGCCTCGCAGCAGTTGGGTGAGTTCGGAGGGGAATTCAGCAGCCCCATTGTCAGTTAGAGACTTGAGACGCGTGATTGCCGATGTAAGTTTGTCCCACGTCTCTTCAGACTCTAGCAGAGCAAGATGTTCCTCGATGGTGGCGAAGTGGTAGTTCAGGTCTTGCACTGAGTTGCACTGGAGCACCTTTAATCAGCATGCGTAGCAGATAGAGGGGAATGTAAGGGGCTCACAGTCAGTTCAACAGCCTTTGCACGCATGACCGTATGTGGAGAAGAGCTGCTGAGTGGTCAGACGGTGACAAATGCGGACCGGATGTTCAACGTCCACACCGGAAGGTGAATCGGAGCCCGAATTATCATTTACGCGACTGATATCACGTGCGTGGTGTCACCCACCACGGCCCG
>Ga0307516_10006155_pt1 | contig 14137 bp, 15 predicted proteins | sample 19_EM_MG_FD_203310 | JGI IMG/M metagenome (GOLD analysis project Ga0307516, IMG submission 203310) | Populus trichocarpa ectomycorrhiza microbial communities from riparian zone in the Pacific Northwest, United States - 19_EM | ecosystem: Host-associated > Plants > Roots > Unclassified | place... | reverse complement strand
GGAAGCACCTGAGCGATCTGTTACGACGGGGGAATCGCGTCAGGCACTGCGGGGGGTGGCTGAGATGGTGTGCAGATCGGGGACGTCCGGCTCCACCAGACGATGGTCCCGCTGGTCCAGGTTCACAAAGATCATTCCGTACCGGATGGCACACCGCACGGGCTGTGGCGCCCCGCGGGGCTTCCGCAGGCACCGGTACGCCCGTACGTCCTCGTCGTCGTCCCGCGTCACGACGACCGGCTCACCGAACACGGTCACCATCAACGAGTCACCGGCGTGGGGGATCGCGGTGGCAAGGTCGATGAAGTGCCAGCCCGAGCGGTAGGCGGTCGCCATTTCACGGCGGAAGGAGCGGTCGTCCGGTGGAGTGGTCACGTCAGCTCCCGGCTTCTTCTGCCACAGAACCCGCCTCACCGGTGGTACCCGTGGCGCCGGAGTCCACTGGCGCCACCGGCCAGCTGCTGTTCGCCCGAACGTCTTCCTTCCCACCGGTCACGCCAGCCAGCGCGCCAAGAGCCACAACGGCGGAGAAGGCGGCGACAAGTACCGAGCGAAGCATTTTATTACGCATAGTCGGCTTCGTCCTCACTTGAAAGTCCCCTTATCCCCCGTCGAGTTATGACGATGGCTCATTCGGGCACGTCATGGCCACACAATCGATGCATCATGTTCCTGCACGTTCAGGACCCTGGGGGGTGGAGATTTGGCAACGAATCGCACTAAAGGCACACATCCCCATGCGATGACGGAGTTGTGCGAGGAAGGCAGTCACCTTTACGCCAGCGCTCTGCGGGTCGGCCGCGTCGCCCGTGCCGACGCGGAAGCCGCTCCGTGCCTCATGGAGTTGGCCCTCCTGCACCCCGATCCGGACGACCCCGAGCTGCTGCGCCCGGTGCCCCCGGCGGTGGCACTGGCCCAGCGGCTCAACCCGCTGGAACGCGAGATCAGCGAACGCCGCCGCCGGTCCGTCCAACTCTCGGACGCCTTCGAGCCGTTCATGGCCCTCAGCACACAGGTGACGACGACCAGCGACTCCCTCACGGTTCTGGAGGGCGGCGACCGGATCAACGCGGCGCTCAACATGGCCACCGCCCAGTGCCAGTCGGAGATGCTCACGGTCCAGCCGAGCGACCGCATGTCCGAGGCCAGCCTGCTGCAGGGGATGGAACGCGACCGGCCGCTGATCGAACGAGGCGTACGCATCCGCACGCTGTACCAGCACACGGCCCGCTACAGCCAGGAGAAGCTGGCCTACGCCTCCCATCTCGCCGACGGCAAGGCGGAGTACCGCACCATCGACGAGCTGGTGGAACGCCTGATCATCTGCGACGAGACCGTCGCCTTCATCCCCACCCGGGACGACCAGCAGGTCGCCCTGGAGCTTCGCCACCCCGGCCTCGTGCGCTATCTGATCAAGGTCTTCGCGTACCTGTGGGACCGCGCCGTCCCGTTGAGCACCGGCGCCCCCTACGAGACCGCTCCGGACGGCATCACGGAGATCCAGCACTCCATCGCCAAGCTTCTCGTCGAAGGGCACGTCGACGAGGCGATCGCCCGCCGGCTGGGCATGAACGTGCGCACCTGCCGCGCCCACATCGCCAAACTCGCCTCCGCCCTGGGCAGCGGCAGCCGCGCCCAACTCGGTTACCTCATAGCCCAGTCCGGGATCCTTGATCGGGCAGAGTGAGACGGGCGACCTGCGGCCGCGGCGGCCCGTCCAGGCCCACCTGGGCGATCCGGACGCCGAGTTGGGTGCGGCTGGCCGCGCCGAGGGTCTCCGACAGCCGCGCGATGTGCGCCCGGCAGGTGCGGACGCTTATCCCCAGCCGTTCCGCGATCACCGCGTCCTGGTGGCCCTCCGCCAGCAGCGCCGCGATGGACTGCTCGCGGTGGGAGATCCCCTCGATGCCGGTGTCGGGCAGCGGGGCGGTGAGCGGGATCGCCAGGCGCCAGAGGCGTTCGAAGACCGTGACCAGGTAGCCGACGAGGGCCGGGTGACGCAGTTCCAGGGCCAGCGTGCGGTCCGCGTTCGCCGGAATGAAGGCGACCGTGCGGTCGAAGAGGATGAGGCGTTCGATCACCTCGTCCAGCGTGCGCGCCTGGACCGCGCCGTCCATCAACTCCAGGTACGTGAGCAGGCCTTGGCCGTGCCGGGCCACATGGGTGTACAGGTCGCGCATGCGCACGCCCCGGCCGCGCAGGGCCAGCGCCCGGTGCAGTCCCTCCGTCAGCTCGTGCTCGGGGCGGATGCCGCCGGGCTGCACGGTGAGGACCTCGGTCGTGCACGCCTCGGTCGCCTCGTCCATCGCGGCCTGGATGCGGGACAGCCCGTCCAGGACCCGGATCGCGCTGCCCTCCGCGGCGGGCGCCAGCGTTCGCCGGCCGCCGAGACCGGCGTACCACTCGAAGGCCGCGACCGCCGAACCCACCCGCCGCTGGCTCGTGCTGACCTCGTCGTACAGCCCGCGCAGCAGCCGTGTCATGACCTCCTGCGGGGCGGTCGGAACCAGCCAGTCCATGTCGTCGGGGTCCGGGTGCAGCAGGGCCAACTCCAGCAGGCAGGGCACCGTTTCCGCGTCGTGGCGCGGCACCCGGCCTCGCCGTACGGCCCGGGAATACACGCGATCCCCGGCCTCGCACAGTCGGTCGGCACCGTGTGGATGCTGCTCCGCCGCGTGCCCGGCCATCGCCCCGTTCCACCCCCGGTTCCAGCGTCTTCCGCAGCGCAACTATGCGCGGACCGGACCGGCTCCGCAACACGGCTCCCCGCGCCACCACCGCCGACAAGCGGCCATTCGACCCGTTGTTCACAGGCCCCCGACCGGCTCGTCGCCACAAGTCGGCGGTGGTCCCGCGTACCCGTGGAAAGCCCTGGAGAACCCGTCCGTACGGGCACCCGCGTCACCGTCAGCCCGACGGCCACCACCTCGTTGTACCGCGCCGGACCCTCTCACCGATACCGAACTGGCTGAAAATCGCCTATCGCACCGACTGTTCGCGTTTGCCTAAATATCTTAGGTATCTCCATAATCGATTCTGGCAAACAGGAGGAATCTTATGGTGCGTGTGGGGCTGACCCCCGAGCGGCTGACGCGGGCGGGAGCCGAGCTGGCGGACGAGGTCGGGTTCGAGCAGGTGACCGTCTCGGAGCTGGCGCGGCGGTTCGACGTCAAGGTCGCGAGCCTGTACTCGCATGTCCGCAACTCCGAGGACCTGAAGACCCGGATCGCCCTGCTCGCCCTGGAGGAGCTCGCCGACCGGGGCGCCGCCGCGCTGGCCGGCCGGGCCGGGAAGGACGCGCTGACCGCCCTGGCCGACGTCTACCGCGACTACGCCCGCGAGCACCCCGGCCGCTACGCGGCGGCCCGGTACCGGCTCGGTCCGGAGGCGGCCGCCGCGAGCGCCGGCGGCCGGCACAGCGCGATGACCAGGGCCATCCTGCGCGGCTACGACCTGACCGAGCCGGACCAGACCCACGCGGTCCGGCTGCTCGGCAGCGTCTTCCACGGCTACGTCAGCCTGGAGCTGGCGGGTGGTTTCAGCCACAGCGCCCCGGACAGTCAGGAGAGCTGGACCCGGATCCTGGACGCCCTCGACTCCCTGCTACGGAACTGGCCCACACCATGACCTGGATCACCACGCCCCTCACCGAGGACCTGCTGCGCGGCGCCCTCGACGCCGAACGCACCGAGCACGGCCTGCTCCCCCACCGGCTGCCCGCCCGGGCCCGGGCACAGTGCACCGACCCGCAGCTGGCCATGGCCGAGTCCCAGCCCTCCGGCGTACGGCTGGTCTTCCGCACCCGGGCCACCGCCGTCGAGTTGGACACCCGCCCCACCAAGCGGGTCTACGTGGGCGCACCGCCCCGCCCGGACGGCGTGTACGAACTGCTCGTCGACGGCCGCCCGGCCGGCCGGGGCAGCGTGACCGGCGGTGACACCCTCACCATCGACATGACCACCGGGACCACCGAGCACCGGTCCGGCCCGCACGGCACCGTCCGCTTCACCGGCCTGCCGGACACCGACAAGAACGTCGAGATCTGGCTGCCGCACAACGAGACCACCGAGCTGGTCGCCCTGCGCACCGACGCCCCCGTCGAACCCGCCCCGCTCCCGGACCGCAGGGTCTGGCTGCACCACGGCAGTTCCATCAGCCACGGCTCCGACGCCGCCGGGCCCACCACCATCTGGCCCGTGCTCGCCGCCTCTCTCGGCGGGGCGGAGCTGATCAACCTGGGCCTGGCCGGCAGCGCCCTGCTCGACCCGTTCACCGCCCGCGCCCTGCGGGACACCCCCGCCGACCTGATCAGTGTCAAGATCGGCATCAATCTGGTCAACGCGGACCTGATGCGCCTGCGCGCCTTCGGCCCCGCCGTCCACGGCTTCCTCGACACCATCCGCGACGGGCACCCCACCGCCCCGCTGCTGGTCGTCTCGCCGATCCTGTGCCCCATCCACGAGGACACCCCCGGCCCCAGCGCCCCCGACCTCAGCTCCCTCGGCGTCGGAAAGTTGCGGTTCCGGGCCATGGGCGACCCGGCGGAACGCGCGAGCGGGAAGCTCACCCTCGGTGTCATCCGCGACGAGCTGGCCCGGATCGTCGCCCAGCGGGCCGCCGACGACCCGAACCTGCACCACCTCGACGGCCGCGACCTCTACGGCGAGCGCGACCACGCCGAGCTGCCATTGCCCGACGATCTCCACCCTGACGCCGCCACCCACCGCCGCATCGGTGAACGCTTCGCCGAACTGGCCTTCACCAAGGGCCCGTTCGCCGGTACCTGACCCCGGGCGGGGCCCCGCCCGGAGCCCTGCACGACAAAGGGCCGGGGAACCCTTCCCGGCCCTTGTCCGCGTCCCGCGGGGCTGAGCCTCGTGGGACTGATCCCCGTGAGACTGATCCCCGTGCGGCTACCGCAGCTTGGCGTCCTTGCAGGCACTCTCGAACTTGCTGGTGCAGATGTCGGACACCTTGTAGATGGCGTCCTCGATCACCGTGCTCTTGATGTTGCCCTTCGTCAGCGCGACCACGGGGACCAGCTGCGCGGGGATGTCCTTGTCCGTGGGGCTGTCGACCCGGTCCGAGCCGAGGGCGTCGAACTGGATGTCCTTGCCCTGGACCTTCGCCACCGCCATCTCGGCGGCGGCCTCGGCCTCCTTCGGGTACGACTTGTACACGCTCATGTACTGCTCGCCGGTCAGGATCCGCTGCACGGCCGCCAGTTCGGCGTCCTGACCGGTGACCGGCGGCAGGTCGGTCACGCCCACGCTCTTCAGGGCGTCGATGACGGCGCCGGCCATACCGTCGTTGGCGGAGTAGACGGCGGCGATGTTGCTCGCGCCGAGGGCCTTGATCGCCTCCACCATGTTGGCTTCGGCGTTCTCCGGCTTCCAGTCCACGGTGTCGTAGGTCTTGGCGATCGTCACCTTGCCCTCCAGCTCGGAGAGCGCACCCGCCTTGAACTGCTTGGCGTTCGGGTCGGTGGACGAGCCGTTCATCATGACGATCTTGTCGGAGGAGTCGATGCCCGAGCCCAGGGCATCGACGACGGAGCGGCCCTGGACCTCGCCGACCAGCTCGTTGTCGAAGGAGACGTACGCGTCGATCGGGCCCTCGGCGAGCCGGTCGTAGGCGATGACAGGGATGCCCGCGTCCTTCGCCTTCTTCACACCGTCGGCTATCGCGTGCGCGTCGACGGCGTCCAGCAGGATCACGTCGACGTGGTCGTCGATCATCTGCTGGAGCTGCTCGGCCTGCCGGCTCGCGCTCGCGTCCGCGTTGGCGTAGTCGACCTTGCCCTGCTTGTCGGTGAGTTCGGCGACCTTGGCCTCGATGATCGGCTGGTCGAACTTGTCGTAGCGGGTGTTCGCCTTCTCCGGGAGCAACAGGCCCACCGTGACGTCGTTCCCCTTGGTCGGGCTGGCCTCGCTGCTGGTTCCGGCCACTCCCAGCGCCCCACAGGCGGACAGGGAGAGCGTGAGGGAACCTGCGGCAACTGCGATGCCGCTACGACGGGTACGGGTGTTCACTGTGCGCGTGCCTTCCGAACGAGGGTCCTGTCGCGACCCAGGTGAAGGAAGCCAACGCGGCCTTCACCGAACCGTCAAGAAGTAACCACTTATCGAGACGGCAACGTTAATACGTGGGGCTTCTGTGAAGACATGGGCCCCCCGGGTGGGCGATTTAGGTCCAAAAGCCGCATGCCCCCAATTTCCGTCATCGTTGATTCTGGTCATCAACGCCGAACCAAGGTCTCCCTCTTGCCCGTTTCGGGCTGTTTTTTTCGGCAAGGTGTGGCGTAGCACGAAGGAACGCGACCGACGCTGGATTCATCTTGCGGAAAGGCGTATATGTATCACCGGATCGTGGCCGCGAAGCTGCACAAGGCGTTTTCCGACATCAATTCAGGTAACTGGCAGTCCATGGTGGACACGCTCGCACCGGAATTCACTTATGTATTCCACGGAGAGCACGCACTCTCCGGTGAACGGCACACCGTCGCATCCATGAGTTTGTGGTGGAAGCGAGTATTCCGCCTCATCCCCGAGGCCGAGTTCGAGCCGCAGGAGATCATCATTTCCGGTGGCCCCTGGCTGACGAAGGTCGCCACCCGCGTTCGGATCGGCGGGCCGCTGCCGGACGGTACCCGCTACGACAACGTGATGACGCAGTTCATGTGTCTCAAGTGGGGTCGCATCACCGAGATCCACACGCTGGAAGACACCGTCGTCCTGCAGCGGGCGCTCGACCGGATCGCCGCCGCCGGCAACGCCGAGGCCCACGCCGAGCCCATCACAGACGCACCTGCCCGGGACAGCCGCACGACCATCGGCCCCGCTTCGGGTCCGTGATCGCCTCGCCGATCACGAATCCCTTGACGGGGCCTTCAGTGATCGTGACGTTGGTGCCGTAGGGGACACGGTGAATGTCCTCCCAGTCGGCCTTGTCGGGGCGTGGCCCGGTGAAGAGGGTGACGGCGCCTTGGCCGTCGTGGTCGTCGATGAGGACGTAGACGGGGATACCGGCGCGGGCGCATTCGCGGCGCTTGCGGACGCGGTCGCGGTCTTGGTTGGTCTTGCCGGGGGAGACGACTTCGACGACGAGGTGCACGGAGTCGGCCCGGACCCCCAGATCGTCCTCGTCACCGTAGGGTTCCGTGTCCTCCGGGGCTACGAAGGCATCCGGAATCCATGCCTTGCGTTTGTGGATCACGTTCACGTCCTGATGGCAGGCGTACTCGCTTCCGTCCAGGAACTTGTCCAGAGCCCTTCGCAGGCGATTGGTAATCAGGCCGTGTGAACGGCGACCGGTGGGCGACACCTCGATGGCTCCCTCGATGATCTCAGCGCGGTAGCCCTCGGGGAGTTCCATGGCCCTCCAGACCTGCCACAAGCCCTCGTCCGGGTCGCATACGTTCAAGAATTCAGCCTGCGCATCGGACATGGTGTCGGGCCTCTCATGTGCGAGAGCGGTCAAGGGGGCACCTCCTTCTCAAGGGTGGGCTGGGTGTGCGCGGGGCACAAGCAACGCGATCACGGTAGGTACGGCATTACGGCTGACCAGGTGATATATCCCTGGTTCACCCGTTCGAGCGAAGCCGGAACGATCCGCTGTTCCCGCCCAACTCGAACCACACCCCCTTCGCATACCGCCCCGCCCTCTCGTCGGCGACGCCCCACCCGTCCGCCATCTCCTCGACCAGCGCGAGCCCCCTCCCCCAGCAGGCGACGGCCCCGGCGGCGGGATACGTGACGACGGGTGGGTCCGGACTCTCGTCGAAGACGCTGACCCGGAATCGGCCCGCGGTGAGCCGGATGCGGAGCATGGCGGTGCCCTTGGTGTGCAGATGGACGTTGGTGACGAGTTCCGAGGTGCACAGGGCGGCGGGCATGACGAGGTGTTCCCGGTCATGGGTGAAGAGGACGGCGCGTACGAAGTCCCGGCAGACGCGCGCTGCGGTGGCGTCGCCGGGGGCGAACAGGCTGTATCCGTGGGTGAGTTGGGCGGGGCGGTGGGCTGCGCGGTGGGACGGGTCCATGGGTGTCGGCTCCTGGTGAGTGGGGGGGTTCCCGTTGCCCTGCGATGGCGTCGCCCGTGTGCGGGTGCTCTGTCGGCTTATGGGCGGGGGAGGTTGGACGGTTTCACTGCGTGACTGATTCCACACGTACGGTAGAGGAAGAGGGATATACATCTCAACCTGCTTGCTTGATCCGATAGACCAGCCAACCCGCACAGTGCAGACTTCGAGGGAGCCGCCAAGGAGTGACCGTGGGACTACGCACCACCATCAGTGAACGCCAGCGCCGCCTGGGGTTCGAACTCAAACAACTGCGCGAACAAGCAGGGTTGAACGCCGCTGACGCCGCCCAGCGCATCAGCATGAGCCGGGCACAGCTCAGTCACATCGAGTTGGGCCGCACATCCGTCCTGACCGAGCGACTCTTGGAGCTGTGCCATACGTACGGTTGCACAGACGAGCCCTATGTTGACGCACTGGTGTCCATGTCGGAGGCAACCGGCAAGGGCTGGTGGAGCGCACACAAGAAGCACCTGGGGCCCGGCGCGCTCAATCTGGCCGAACTGGAGGCCCAGGCCGTCTCACTGCGAATGCACGAGTCGCTGTTCATCCCGGGGCTCTTCCAAACCGCCGACTACGCACAGGCCATCTTCAACAGCCCCAAGCTGGGCTTCGAGAACATCGACAAGGCCCTGAAGTTCCGTATGGAACGGCAGCACATCCTCACCGACAAGACCCCTCCCTCCGTCCACGCCGTGATCCACGAAGCTGCGCTGCACATGAGGTTCGGCAGAGTTCACGTCGTACGCGAGCAGTTGGTGCGGCTCATCGAGTTGGCACGCCTGCCCCACGTGACCATCCAGATCTATCCGTTCAGCGCGCAGGCGTACGCGGCCCTCAGCGGGAACTTCGTCCATGTAATTCCCAGCACACCACGGCTCGGCACTGTCGTCCTCGACCACGCGACGGGCACCGACTACCTACGCGAACCGGAACACCTCAACGAATACTGCAGGTTGTTCGAGCGGCTCGCCGAGAACGCCCTCAATCCTGTCGACGTAACGTTGGCCTATGGAGCACACTCCGTGAAGGACTCGTTGGCCCTCATCAAGCACTTGCTCTACACGCTCTAGGAGGCTCGGATGCCCGAACTGGATTGGCAGAAGTCCTCGTTCAGCGGAGGCCCCGAACAAAACTGCCTCTACCTCGCCCCCACCCCCGACGGAACGATCCGCCTCCGTGAGAGCGACACCCCCCACGTCATCCTGACCGCCGCCCCCGGCAGCCTCGCCGCACTCCTTCGGAGCCTCAAGGACGACGACTGAGGGGTCCGGAGGTTCAAATGAACCTCCGGACCCCTCAGGTCGGTCGACGAGACGTCAGTCGGACGTCTGCTGTCGCTTCGGCCGCCACACCACCAGCGCGCTGGTCTGCTGGACCTCCTGGTACGGGACCAGATCACGGCGGTACGACGCGTGCACCGCCGCCTCGCGCTGCTGCATCGCGGCCGCCGCGCCGTCCAGGGCCGCCTGCATTTCCGCCATCCGGGACTGGAGGGCGACGACCTGGTTCTCCAGCTCGATGATGCGCTTGATACCGGCCAGGTTGATGCCCTCGTCCTGCGACAACTGCTGGACGGTACGCAGCAGTTCGATGTCGCGGGCCGAGTAGCGCCGGCCCCGGCCGGGGGTGCGGTCCGGGGAGACCAGGCCGAGACGGTCGTACTGGCGCAGGGTCTGCGGGTGCAGGCCGGAGAGTTGGGCCGCCACCGAGATGACGTAGACCGGGGTTTCCTCGGTCAGTTCATACGGATTGCGTCGACGACCGTCCATCTCACTCATGCTCCCTTCGCGGCCTGGAACAGCTCCGCCCGCGGATCCTCACCCACGGTCGCCTCGCGATACGCCTCCAGTGCGTCACGAGCCTTCCCCGTCACGTCCTTCGGGACACTCACCTCGACGGTGACCAGCAGATCGCCGCGGGTGCCGTCCTTACGGACCGCGCCCTTGCCGCGGGCGCGCATGGTGCGGCCGTTGGGCGTGCCCGGCGGCAGCTTCAGCGTCACCGACGGACCGCCCAGGGTGGGCACCCTGACCTCGCCGCCGAGCGCCGCCTCCGCGAACGTGACCGGGACGGTCACCGTGAGGTTGTCGCCCTTGCGGCCGAAGACCGGGTGGGCGTCGACATGCACGGTCACGTACAGGTCGCCCGACGGGCCGCCCCGCTCGCCGGGTGCTCCCTTGGCGCGCAGGCGGATGCGCTGGCCGTCGGAGACCCCGGCGGGGATGCGGACCTGCATGGTCCGCGAGGACTTGGCCCGTCCGCTGCCGTGGCAGATCTCGCAGGGGTCCTCGGAGATCAGACCACGGCCCTTGCAGTCAGGGCAGGGGTCCGTCAGCGAGAAACCGCCGCCCGAACCCCTCGCGACCTGCCCGGTCCCGACGCAGGTCGGGCACACCCGCGGGTTGCCGTTCTTGTCGCCGGTGCCGGAGCACGCCTTGCAGGGCTGCTGCGAGGACATCCGCAGCGGGACCGTCGCGCCCTCGATCGCCTCGGTGAAGCTGAGGGTGACCTCGGACTCGATGTCCTGGCCGCGCCGGGGCTGCGTACGCGTCCCCGTGCCCGCGCCGCCCCGGTTGAACAGGCCCCCGAAGACGTCACCGATCCCGCCGCCGAAACCGCCGGCGTTCTGGCCGCCCTGGGGGCCGCCTCCGAAGAGGTCACCCAGGTCGAAGTTGAAGGAGCCGCCGCCACCGGCCGGCCCCGGACGGTAGCCACCGCTTCCGAACAGGGCGCGCGCCTCGTCGTACTCCTTGCGCTTCTTCGGGTCGCCGAGGATGTCGTTCGCCTCGGAGACCTCCTTGAAGCGGTCCTCCGCCTTGACGTTCCCCTTGTTGGCGTCCGGGTGGAACTCGCGGGCGAGCTTCCGGTACGCCTTCTTGATCTCGGCCTCGGTGGCGTCCTTGGGGACGCCGAGAACCTTGTAGTAGTCCTTCTCGATGAAGTCCTTGGTGCTCATCCTCGACGCCCCTCCTTCCTTCTTGGCCTTCTCGGTTCAAGCTCAGCCCTTGTCCGGGCCACCGGTCTCCTCGTCGTCGGCCGTCTCCGCGGAGTCCTCCGCCTTGACGGTCTGCGCACCGGGCTGGGGTTCGGCCACGGCCACCCGCGCGGGGCGGATGGTGCGTTCACCGAATCGGTACCCGGGCTGGAGAATCGCCACGCACGTCGTCTCGGTGACGTCCGGCGCGTAGCTGTGCATCAGGGCCTCGTGGATCGTCGGGTCGAAGGGCTCGCCCTCCTTGCCGAACTGCTGAAGGCCCATCTTCGCCGCGACGGACTCCAGCGACTCGGCGACGGACTTGAATCCGCCGAGGAGTTCGCCGTGGTCCCGCGCGCGGCCGATGTCGTCGAGCACGGGCAGGAGCTCGGTCAGGAGGCTCGCGATGGTGATCTCCTTGACCGTGATCCGGTCCCGCTCGACCCGGCGGCGGTAGTTCTGGAACTCGGCCTGGAGCCGCTGGAGGTCGGCGGTGCGCTCGTCGAGTGCCGTGCGTACCTGGTCCAGCTGGGCCGTCAGGCCTGCGATCTGTGCTGATGCGTCCCCGGCCGGGGCCGCCGCCTCCCCAGAGGAGGGGGCGGCGGCCTGCGGCTCGGCGTCGTCGGGGGTGGCGCCGGAAGGGACGTCGGGCGTCTCGTCGAAGCCCGGGGTCTCCTCCGTCACGCGGCACCGTCCTTGCGCTCGTCGTCCACGATCTCGGCGTCCACGACGTCGTCGTCGGCCTTCGCCTCACCGCCGGCGGCACCCTCCGAGGCGCCGCCCGCGGCCTGACCGGCCTGGGCGTCGGCGTACATGGCCTGGCCGAGCTTCTGCGACACGGCCGCGACCTTCTCGGTGGCGGTACGGATCTCGGCGGTGTTGTCGCCTTCGGCGGACTCGTTCTTGAGCGCTTGCTTCAGCTCGTCGACCGCGGCCTCGACCTCGGTCTTGATCTCGCCCGGGACCTTGTCCTCGTTGTCCTTGAGGAACTTCTCGGTCTGGTAGACGAGCTGCTCGCCCTGGTTGCGGGTCTCGGCGGCCTCGCGACGGCGGTGGTCCTCCTCCGCGTACTGCTCGGCCTCCTGGCGCATCCGGTCGACCTCGTCCTTCGGCAGCGAGGAGCCGCCGGTGACGGTCATCTTCTGCTCCTTGCCCGTGCCGAGGTCCTTCGCGGTCACGTGCATGATGCCGTTGGCGTCGATGTCGAACGCCACCTGGATCTGCGGGACGCCACGCGGCGCCGGCGGCAGACCGGTCAGCTCGAACATCCCGAGCTTCTTGTTGTACGCCGCGATCTCGCGCTCGCCCTGGTAGACCTGGATCTGCACGGACGGCTGGTTGTCCTCGGCCGTCGTGAAGATCTCGGAGCGCTCGGTCGGAATCGTGGTGTTCCGGTCGATGAGCTTGGTCATGATGCCGCCCTTGGTCTCGATACCCAGGGACAGCGGGGTCACGTCGAGGAGCAGGACGTCCTTGACCTCGCCCTTGAGGACACCGGCCTGGAGGGCGGCGCCGATGGCGACGACCTCGTCCGGGTTGACGCCCTTGTTGGCCTCCTTGCCGCCGGTCAGCTCCTTGACGAGCTCGGCGACGGCGGGCATCCGGGTGGAGCCACCGACGAGGACGACGTGGTCGATCTCGTTGATGGAGATGCCGGCGTCCTTGATGACGTTGTGGAACGGCGTCTTGCAGCGCTCCAGCAGGTCGGCCGTCAGCTGCTGGAACTGAGCCCGGGTGAGCTTCTCGTCCAGGTGCAGCGGGCCCTCGGCGGACGCGGTGATGTAGGGCAGGTTGATCGAGGTCTCGGTGGACGAGGACAGCTCGATCTTGGCCTTCTCCGCCGCCTCACGCAGACGCTGGAGGGCCATCTTGTCCTTGGCGAGGTCCACGCCGTGGCCGGACCTGAACTGCTGGACCAGGTAGTCGACGACCCGCTGGTCCCAGTCGTCGCCGCCGAGGTGGTTGTCACCGTTGGTGGCCTTCACCTCGACCAGGCCCTCGTCGATGTCGAGCAGCGACACGTCGAACGTGCCACCGCCGAGGTCGAAGACGAGGATCGTCTGCTCTTCCTTGTCCAGGCCGTACGCCAGCGCGGCCGCGGTGGGCTCGTTGACGATACGCAGGACGTTGAGACCGGCGATCTCGCCGGCTTCCTTCGTCGCCTGACGCTCGGAGTCGTTGAAGTACGCCGGGACGGTGATGACCGCGTCCGTGACCTTCTCGCCCAGGTACGACTCGGCGTCCCGCTTCAGCTTCTGCAGGATGAACGCCGAGATCTGCTGCGGGTTGAAGGGCTTCCCGTCGAGCTCGATGTTCCAGTCCGTGCCCATGTGACGCTTCACGGAGCGGATGGTCCGGTCCACGTTCGTGACCGCCTGGCGCTTGGCGACCTCGCCGACGAGCACCTCACCGTTCTTCGCGAAGGCGACGACGGACGGCGTGGTCCTGGCACCCTCGGCGTTGGTGATGACGGTGGGCTCGCCGCCCTCCAGAACGCTGACGACGGAGTTAGTCGTGCCCAGGTCGATGCCGACCGCACGTGCCATGGTGATCTTCCTCCAGCTGACTTGAGTGGAACGGGCTCAAGTGTGCACGACGTCCAGCCCTCGGTCAACAGACCTGAGTCGGACGGACTCAACTCTTATCCGTTCCTTACACGCAACTGGGCTCTGACCTGTGTGTTCACCGAGCGGCGAGGTCCGTACGGTTGCACTCGAAGGAGTCCCAGTACGACAGCCAGAGCCCCCGCCGCCACCCAGTACACCCCCGACCCGGCGACCCACCCCAGATGCGCGAGGACCGCGACGAGTACCCCGGAGAACGCCCCCACACCGAGCACGACCGTCGCCCCGCAGGAGGTGAGCCCGAGCCGCCGCAGCCGGTGGGCGAGATGGTCCGGGCCACCGCGCAGCAGGGGCCGCCCGGCCAGTCGGCGGGAGAGCAGCACGAGGGTCACATCGGCGCCCGCGACCGCCGTCAGCGAGAACAACACCCCCGCGCTGGACGCCGGTTCGTGTCCGGTACGGGTGACCACGGCCGCCGACGCCAGCACGAACCCCGCGAACAGCGCCCCGCAGGAT
>Ga0307516_10006154_pt1 | contig 14137 bp, 11 predicted proteins | sample 19_EM_MG_FD_203310 | JGI IMG/M metagenome (GOLD analysis project Ga0307516, IMG submission 203310) | Populus trichocarpa ectomycorrhiza microbial communities from riparian zone in the Pacific Northwest, United States - 19_EM | ecosystem: Host-associated > Plants > Roots > Unclassified | place... | reverse complement strand
CTTTTCAATACTCTTGAGGTCTTTTGGAGAAAAAGATACAGAAAAAATCTTGAAAATAATTGGAATACTTTTTCAATATTTTTTCAATATTTCGGTGCCAAGTATTGTTCAGTGCATCCAGTGTAAAGATGCTGTGATAATAACTTACGCCAGAATGTATCTTTGGTACGTCGTTCGTCCTTTATCGTTTCTGCTGCAGTTTACTTTCCCGGGTGATTACAACAAAATGAGACGCTCTATATCACAGTCGGAGCGCAACTCATCGTCATTGTTGTGGCGAGCGCGACAGACCTTCCAGGACGGTGTCATGAACTGGGTCACGTCAAGTCAAAATGTTTCCTTCGTCTTACATCGTCATATCCTAGGGTTGAAGTCCAGGCATGATTCGGATCATCTTCCAACTCTACACAACACTGCATCTGGAGAAATACAAGACATTCGATGCGATGTTTCACCTGGTCGATGCTGGAAATGCCATGGAGTAATCTCATCATAACACCGAGTCCGCGAGGTGAAAACCCTTCCCTCTACTTACACCACCATGTTCCGGCCCTCAATTCCTTCATTTGCAGGGATGATCGGGTTGATTCCCAGCCTCACATGTCCGCCGAGCTGAAGAAGACCGCCCCAGCACGCCTGCGATGCTCTAAATTGCGCTCAAACCACGCACTCAAACCGTCCCGCACCCAACTCCCACTCGACGGCCAATCCTCGGGAATAAGAGCAAACGAAACACAGCGTTGGGACGCCGTTGCGGAGACGCGAGGCGGGAAAGTTTTGCCGTAACAATGGGCCGAGGTTAGCTTCCCTTGCTTTGTTTATGATCTCATGCGCTCAGTGTCTGGGCGATGCGAATAGGTGCGCCATCAACGTCTGTTGTACAAGAATGTCTTCACGCGCAAGCCGTCACTGACCGTGCTTAAGCTAGCGTTGGACTCATGGGCAGCGGCAATACTTGTGGGGATGGGATGGCTGTTGGAGGAAGCCTGAGGGCGAAAAGTTTGGGACAGAGCGATGTCGAGCGTGGAAGAACCTGTTCAGTACTTGATCAATTGTATGGGACAAATTTTGCATTTGGACTCAGTTTTCATTGTCTTTGTAGATTCTGCACTGGGATCCACGAGGCTGATGCAACCAGGGCTGACACCGCCACATTCTATCGATACCGATCACAGCCGTCTGTGCGCTCGCCGTCAGGAAGCTCCCAAGCATGTCGAACACCAGACGTGCAGACAACGCTTTGGCACGAAATTTACCTCCAGGAATTACCAGTGGCTCCACAGTGAACATCAATGGCGGGTCTAATATCGACGTTGCTCGGGATTATCACCATCGTGGAGATGTCTAAAATAATCAAAGAATATCTATCAACCAGTCAATCCCAGGTCGGTTCGGACTGCACAGAAATCTCCATATTCTCACTCTGGGTATCACCAGGCTCTCCTCGACCAACACTATGGAATCTCGTGTCCATGAGTGCCGCCCATGATTCCCAGGAACGCAGTCCTCCCCCTCGATGTCTTCCTGGAACACGGAAGGAAGTTCTGGAGAAGATTGATAACTGGGTCGAGGCCGGTGCGGCGGGCGAGCCCGTTCTCTGGCTTCACGGTCCTGCCGGCGCAGGGAAATCGGCCATCGCTCAGACAGTTGCGGAGACATGTGCTGGACGCAATCAGCTAGCGGCGAGCTTCTTCTTCGCTCGGATGGCTGCCAGTCGCAATGAAGCCAAGTATCTCTTTCCGACCATCGCCGTTCAAATTGCCCTGTCAGCACCAGAAAAACGTTGGAGGCTCGACCAAATCGTCAACCGCGATCCCTACATTGCTGAGCGGGCTTTGGGTTCCGTTGAACTATTGGCTTCTTTGCTCAAAGAACGCTCTGTAGTGGCACCCCGAGCCTCTTCGCCATTCCTCGTTATCGTCGATGGTCTCGATGAGTGCCAGAGGAAAGACGACCAGTGTTGGATCCTCGCGCAGGTTTCTCGCATGGTCCATATGGATCATCTCCCGCTGCGGTTCTTGATCGTGAGCCGTCCAGAGTCTCATCTCCTGGAGGCATTCGAGGACGGGGAACTGGCGAACATCGCACAGGTTTTGTCTCTTTACGGCGACCACGGGGCTTCCAGCGATGTTTCCATTTATCTTCGGAGCGAGTTTTCAAGAATTTACAGTGCCAAGAAGCACAGAGCGATCATGCAGTCCATACCTCAACCTTGGCCATCCGACGATATCATCGAGCAGCTTGTATGGAAGTCAGGAGGTTATTTTATTTATGCCTCCACAGTTATCAAGTTCATCGAAGAGGAATACGAGTCGCCCGCTGCCCGACTTGACCTAGTTCTCGGCCCTTCAAATTCCTCTTCGGAATTGAACCCCTTTGCCGAGCTTGATCAGCTCTACATTCAAATCTTGTCGTCCTATCCCCCGCTACATCTTCCTATGCTCAAGCTCATCTTGGGACATATGGTAATGTCTCCTTTTTTCGCAAGAAAGGGCCTGTATACTCCTTCCATAGAACACATCCTCGATCTCGCAACAGAGCAAATACACATGCAACTGCGAGGGCTACGATCACTTGTATCAAACACAACCTCTCGGAAAACTCGTCTAATCCACGCATCCTTCGGGGATTTACTCCTTGATAGGGCCCGAGCCAAACACTTTCATATTGATTCTGAAGAATGGATTTATACTATGTTCCGCTCTGCTTTCTTCCTAGGCTGTAGGTTATTGTCGGACCCTCCAGACTGTCCTTTGCAGCGCTTGGAAGGTCTGTTCCTTATTTTTTTCGACTGGTCTCATAGGGGACAAACGCGCAGACTCTAGGTGGCTCGGGACCTGGATGTGGCCAGAGCAAAGAAATTTGGGAACTCTCGCAATTTCTTCAATCTTCTTTCCAACTTAGTTCAAGAAAGGATCAACTCATAAGCCTAGTTCGTGGCAGCCTAGAAAAAAGCCTCTGGTCCTCATGCTTCAGTGAGCTGGCCAATTGGTCGGACGAGAAGAAGTTCCAGGCACTTGGCGTATTAGTGGCAATCATAATAATCCATCCAGAAAATCAGGTATTCGTTTCGTTTTTCCAGCTCACCCCTGCTGAGTGGTTGCACAGCACGAAACATTCAGTCCTGCAAACCAATATTTCCTCATGGAGCTGAGGACACTTTGTGACTTTGTCTTACACACCTACCTTTCGAAAATTGCAGATACTGCTGAGAAGCGAAACTATTTCCATGTTGTGTATACCACAGCTGACACCTTACCTCTGGTTAGCGCTCTTAAACCATTCCGCAACGATATACCCCAAATCCTCAGGTTTTATCCCCCCACTTCCCAACCATGCAGGAATCCTCGTATCCTCCTCGATGCAAGGCATGTTGCAGACTATCTAAATGACTTTCTATGGGATCCAGAGCGAAGCAAATTGTTTTACTATGATCCAGGAATGTGGAATGCTGTTGTCGGGGCTCGCTGCATGAGGTATTTGTGGCTTCCAACATCTAATTTAAGGTGAGATATTCGGTTCAAGCCTTGATCCACCCCATGTTTTAACAATTGATTTAGGTCAAGCACAACACGTTTGTTATGGCTGGATATGTATAAACTCTTCGAGAGGGCAAAGCCTGATGATGCCGACCTGCTGTTCGAGATACAAAGGATTCACCCAGCGATTCATGTGCCAATGGATGCTATTCTCCAACCTGTACTTTCGCTGCTTCTGCGTAGGGTAGTAGATTGGCTTCAGGTCAGTCCAGTCTTCATGTCGACTCAAACACAAATAATTCAATTAAAAATCACGATGAGCTTACAACCTGCACCCAAAAATGCCACGATCCACCACAAGAAACAATATCACTTTGGAACCGTTATGTTCAGACATATGACCCGGATAAAGATGATGACGTCGATGATGACTTGAACGAAGAGGAAGATGACTCGAACCTATCATTCCGTACTAATGCGACCTCACAGTATTGAAGGAAAGTAGGGACTAGGGAGATGTACATACTAGAGTGGAGGTTGTCCCTCCCCCTCAGGCTCGTCTTGGTGAATCTGCTATATTTTTTTTATCAATCTCCTTCGGGCGCCACAACGACCAGACTGGCCTACAGAGGACTGGGTGACTTCAACCATACCAGAACTCAAATCTCCAAACAGTTGCAAAGTGGGCAAATGTCGCTTCCGAAATTCAAGCAAAGTTCACTGTGTGTGGCGTGAACAGAGTATCGGAGAGACGTTGCATGAAAAGGCAGTCTTGAAATCAGGAACCGACCATGTATTTCGATGCTCCAAGCATAGATCATTGTACATTTACTGGATTGGGAGTCACTGATTGCCGGTAACACAGACGTTGGTAAATCGCACATGTGTACATCATCAGCTCTCATTTCACACTGACGGACACCAGTAACTTGTGTCCTATACTTATCAGGTGCACCACGCTCCTTCTCCGGTATTCATCACGATCTCTACTGGGCGGGCGGTACGCGCCTTCTCGTCCAGATCGGATGGCAGCGGGACCAGGATGACAAGCAGCCTTTTTGTGCATGGCGAGGATTAACCTGACGGGGAGGTGGAGCCTGACAGATAGTGAGATTCAAGCATTTCCGGGAAACTTATCACTCGCCAAGGTATTCCTGACCCGGGGGTCCGAATGTAGTGGTATTTTTGCCGAGAGAAGTGAGCCTCGACGAAGATTGGATCTGTGCAGTCCCTGAATATGGGTATAGCTAAAAGGCTTTGTCTAGGCAGTGCAGGGGCCAAGCCCGGGGCCGTCAACGTCTTAAGTCGATCCCAAGGTTGTGGCTAGAGCCAGGACTGAGGGTGAGAAGCGATGACGCAAGTGCTGCATAATCTGCGCCTGTTCCAGGCACGCGTGCGGTTGCTGAGGTGCTGATGACAGAAAAGCTGACCTAGTGTGGACGCGGGAGTGTCATCTCCCAAGGTAGAGTGGGTGCCGCGCTGGGGGCCAGGATGGCAACGGTATTTCTGTGGGCAGGGCTTGCACTGCTGTAGCGACGTGGCCTCGGAGTAAAGGTGTAGGTGATGCGATGGGTGGGGTGGTTATTCATGGCTGTTGTTACAAATGACAGGAGGGCATCATCCAAGAATCAGACTTACTATGTGGTGGGGAACGCGGGTAGTAAATAGGGTGTGTGTCTTACATAAGAGAGCCATACACGGTGCCGGCCCGGCGGGTTGTTGGCCACTCGAAACGGTGCGCGGCCGTGCTCAGTGCTGCCGGGTCGGTGGCGAGAGCGGTCGCGAGTCCTGGAGTGCACTTCTGCTGTCCGTTGTTGGTCGGTGGAGGTCGGTGGCGAAAATGAGAGCAGTGGTGTCCACCCGTCCGATTGTTAATAGCCGTTTCGGCGGCTGCTTGACACGGCTTGGCTGCATCAGGGCCGTCACTCAAACTCGACAAGTTGGGCCATAACTCCGAAGCCTTCTCCAAGAGCAAGAACCGACAGAACGCAGATGTGCAGACGCCCCAAATTCCGGAGCTGGATGAGCCTTCTGGTACAGATACTTGAGGTTTTCCGAGACAAACGATGACTGGAGGTATGGCGCTATGGAGCAGGGAGAAAGGATGGCTGGATCCAGGCAAGTGTCGTCTCTTGGCGTATGCCGTCCGTGTCGCTGACGATACAGTTATCCAACATAGAACCCTGTGTCAACACAGACCCACCTCCGCCACGCGCCGATATGAGGTCTCTTTGGTACGTCGTTCGTCCTTTTGTCCTTAGTCTATAACTGAGAAGCTGTCTGCTGCAGTTCACTTTTCCCGGGTGATTACAGCAAAATGAGACGCTATATAGCACATTTGGAGTGCAACTCATCGTCATTGCCGTGGCGAGCACGACAGGCCTTCCAGGACGGTGTCATGAGCGGGTCACGTCATGTCAGGAGGTTTCCTTCGTCTTACACCGTCATTTCTTAAGGTTGAAGTCCAGGCATAATTTGGGTCATCTTCCAACCATACACAGCACTGCAGCTGGAGAAATACATTCGACGGTTCCCAGCCTCACATCTCAGTCCAGCTGAAGAAGACCGTTCCATCACACCTGGAATGCTCTAAAATACATGCAAACCACGCACTCAAACCGTCCTGCACCCGACTCCTCACTTGACGTCCATCCTCGGGATCAAGAGCAAGCGAAACACAGCGTTGTGATGCCGTTGCGGAGACATGCGGGGAAGTTTGTTATCAAGCCACAACAAGCGGTGAAATCTGCTGCGTAGGAAGAACTGTTACCCCCTCCTTAAGGACCCATAGTTGCGCGCGATGCACGTTTCGCATGTTGGGAGCACGACATCTCCCCATTGGAGTGAACGAAAGCTCGAAGGCTTTGGCGTGGTACTTCAGCGATGGTGGGAGGGTTCAAGGTTCTGCAGGGCATCCATGGTACGTCTTCCTTCCTTTTCTAATGTTGTGGAAACCTGAGAAGATGTTTGCCCCCTTATAGTACATACTGATGGACGAACCAGACCAGCTCGTGACAGTGAAACCAGCCGTCGTATACAACTTCTTCAACCGGCCGACGCTGCCAGTGGTAGCGCGGTGATCATCACGATGGACCTTCCGAAACTACGCAGTCGTCTTGGTGAGACTTTATCCTAGTACCACTCTTTTAAATGGGAGCGAGGCGAGGGCGTTGAGAGTGTGTTGAGCGGGGTGGGTGGAGCGATATGCTGGGTACTTGTTGTACGAGACATGGTCTTTTTCGTGTTTTGGAATCGGTTTTCACTTTCTTTGTAGATTGTGGAGTCGCATCCACGAGGCCGACGACAGCGGGGCTGACATCGCCTCATTCCATTCTGTTGGCACAGCTATCTTGAAGCATGTCCTTGGTTTTTGCCGTCAGGAAGCTCTGAAGCATGTTGAACACCAGACGTGCAGACGACGTTTTGGCACGACATTTACGTCCAGGAATTACCAGTGGCTCGACAGTGAGCATCAATGGCGGGTCTATCATCGATGTAGCTCGGGATTATCACAACCATGGAGATGTCTTCAATACTCAAAGAATATCCATCCACCAGTCAATGCCAGGTCGGTTCGGACTGCACTAAAGTATTCAGATCCTCACTTTGGGTATAACTAGGCTCTTCCCGACCAACATTATGGAATCTCGTGTCCATGGGTGCCGCCTATGATTCTCAGGAAAGGAGTCCTCCTTCTCGATGTCTTCCTGGAACGCGGAGGGAAATATTGGGGATGATTGATCCGTGGGTCAAGGCCGGTCCAGCGGCCCAGCCCGTTCTCTGGCTTCACGGTCCTGCCGGTGCAGGGAAATCGGCCATCGCTCAGACAGTTGCAGAGACCTGTGCTGGACGCAAGCAGCTAGCGGCGAGCTTCTTTTTTGCTCGGACAGCTGCGCATCGTAACGAATCCAAGTACCTCTTTCCGACCATTGCTGTTCAGACTGCCCTGTCCGCGCCAGAAAAACGTCGGAGGCTTGACGAAATCCTCAGCAGTGATCCATACATTGCTGAGCGGTCTTCGGGTTCCGTTGAACTATTGGCTTATTTGCTCAAAGAACGCTCTGCAGCGGCACCCAATGCCTCTCCGCCATTCCTCGTCATCGTCGATGGTCTCGATGAGTGCCAGAGGAAAGATGACCAGTGTTGGATCCTCGCGCAGGTTTTTCGCATGGTCCATATGGAACATCTCCCGCTGCGGTTCTTGATCGTGAGCCGTCCAGAGTCTCATCTTGAGGAAGCGTTCCAGGAAAGGGACTTGGCGAACATCACAAAGGTCGTATCTCTTTACGGTGATTACCGGGCTTCCCGCGATGTTTCCATGTATCTTCGGAGCGAATTTTCGAGGATATACAGTGCCAAGAAGCACAGAGCTGTCATGCAGTTCATACCTCGACCTTGGCCGTCCGAGGATATCATCTGGCGACTTGTATCGAACTCCGGGGGTTATTTCATCTATGCCTCCACAGTTATCAAATTCATCGATGAGGAATACGAGTCGCCCGCAACTCAACTCGACCAAATTCTCGTCACTTCCAATTCCTCTTCGGAATTAAACCCCTTTGCGGAACTTGATCAGCTATACATTCAAATCTTGTCGTCCTACCCGACATCCAAACTTCCTATGCTCAAGCAGATCTTGGGACATGCGATAATGTCTCCTGTTTTTAATGACAAGAAGCTGTCTCTTCCTTTCATACATGATATCCTCGATCTCGCGCCGGGGATGATGGAGCAAACGCTGCGAGGGCTACGATCACTTGTATCAGTGGATTTCCCCTTAAAATCCTTCCGAATTAAGGAACCTATAGCCACGCTAATCCATGCATCATTCGGGGATTTTCTCCTTGATCAGGCCCGTGCTAAACATTATCATATTGATACTGAAGAATGGATCTACAATATGTTCCGCTGCGCTTTCTCCCTGGCCTGCAGATCGTTGGACCCTCGAAACTGCACCTCGCAGCCTTTGGAAGGTCAGTTCCTCATTTTTCCGATTGGTCTCATAAGGGACTAATGCGCAGACTCTAGGTGGCTTTAGACCTATACGTGGCCTCAGCGAGGTTCTGTCGGAATTTCTTCGATCTTCTTTCCAACTTAGTTCAAGAAAGGATCAGCTCATAGGCCTCGTTCGTGAAAGCCTAGAGGAAAGCCTCTGGTCCTCGTGCTTCAGCGAGCTGGACAGTTGGTCGGACGAGAGGAAGTTCCGCGCACTAGGACCATTGGTGGCAATAATCCATCCAGAGAATCAGGTATTGGTTGCGTTTTTCCAGCTCGCCCTGGCTGAGGCAGTGGTTCCATAGTACGAAACGTTCAGTCCTGCAAACCAATGTTTCCTCTTGCAGCTGAGGACATTTTGTGACACTGTCTTGCACACCTACCTTTCGAAAATTGCAGATACTGCTGAGAAAAGAAAGTACTTCCACGTTGTGTATGCCACAGCTGATGCATCACGCGAAGCGTCCCTCAACGATATACCCCAAATTCTCGAGTTTTATCCCCCCACTTTCCAACCGTGCGGGAATCCCCTTCCCCTCCTCAATGCATGGGATGTTGCAAACTACCTCCGGGACTTCCTATGGGATCCGGAGCGAAGCAAATTGTTCTACTATGATCCAGGAACGTGGAGTGCTTTTGTCGCAGCTCGTTGCATGAGGTATTTTCGATTCCCAAGATCTGATCCAAGGTGAGGTATTCGGTTCAATTTCCAGGGCTTGATCCCCGGGAGGTCAACCCATATTTTAACCATTGATCTAGGTCAAGCAGCTGCACAGCACATTTGTTATGGCTGGATATGTACAGACTCTTCGAGAGGGCAAAGCCCGATGATGTCGACCTGCTGTTCGAGATACAAAGTTTTGACCCAGCGACTGACGTACCAGTGAATGCTTTTCTCGGAGCTGCACTTTCACTGCTTCTGCGTAAGGTGGTAGATTGGCTTCAGGTCAGCCCAGTCTTCATGTTGACGAAAACATAAATAATTCAATCAAACTTCACGATTTCCTTACAACCTAACCTCAGAAATGCCGCGATCCACCACACCAAACGATCTCACTTTGGAGCAGATATGCTCATAAATATGACTGGGATGGACCAGGATTTGATGGCTTCGATGTAAATGGCTTCGATTATGACTAATGCAGGAGGTTGTTCCCGATGCACCAAACGTAGATCTTACGAGGAAAAGAGCCAACATTTGCTGCCTTTGGAGTCACTTGCTGACAGAAAGCGGCAGGGTATCGTTAGCGAATTAAGATAAGATTGAAGCGTTCCCGAAAGACTTACCACTCGCAAAGGTATTCCGGACCCTCGGGGCTCCCGATATAGTCATATTATTGCCAAGCGGCGAGCGAACTGAGTCTCGACGAAGCCTTGGTCGATGTGCAGTCCTGGGAGATAGGTATCGATAAAAGGCTTTGTCTGGGCAGTGCAGCATCCAGAACGATCAGGCCTGGGGCGTCAAAGTCTTGAGCACATCCCAAGCCCATGGCTAGCTAGAGCTGGGACTCAGCGCTGGAAAGCGATGACGCAAGTCCTGCATAATCTCCGCCTGTTCCTAGCATGCCAGGTGCGGTTGCTGAGGAGCTGATGATAGAAAGGTCGACCTGGTATGAACGCGGGCTGGAACGTCATCTCCCAAGGCAGAGTGGGTGCGGGGAGTCGCCGGGGACGGAGGCAAGGACGGCGGCAGTACCTTAGTGGACAGGGCTCGCACCGTTGTGGCGACGTGGCCTCGGGGTAAAGGTGTGGGTGGAGTTGTTATTCATAACGGTTCTCCGCGACGAAGACGGATGTGGTAAGAAACCGAGGCAGTGAGCTGGGTGTGTGTTTTATGAGGTGTTGTGTTGTTGGCCACTCGAAACGGTGCGCGACCGTGATCAGTGCTGCCTGCAGTCAGTGAAACAGTTGCGTGAGCGGTCGTGAATTTCCGAGTCGATTGTTCGTCGTAAAGACGGTGGTGCTTAAGTCACACTCTCTTCGGGTTGAACTCAATCCAATGGGTTACCACGCCAAGCTTTTTCCAAGAACCGACGGAAGGTAGCTGCGCGGACACCATTCCCAAATTCCGTGGCAGGCAACTTGAAGGCCAGGCGGTCGATCATCACACCGTGGTGGAGGATCACTGCAAAATGTAAGTCTTTGCGTTAGATGTGGACCTAAATGACTGGATGCGCCCTCTGGTTGCCCTCTGGTGTAGATATTTCGGATTTTCCGAGAATGAGACAAACGATGACAGGAAGTAACGCTGTTGTCAGGCAGGTGAAGAGGACAACTGAATTCAGGGTGAGTATCGTCTCTTTGCGTACGCCGTCCATGTCGCTGACGATACAGTTATCAAACAGGATGCGAAACCCTGCGTCAGGACAGACCTTCATCTGGCACGCCCCAATATGAAGTCTCCCTAAGATTGGTATCCACGCATTGGGGCATTGAGGATCTAAAAATGCTGCGATACGACGCCGGAATGTATCGTTGGTATGTCGTTCGTCCTTTATCCTTAGTCCGTAACTGAGAAGATGTCTGCTGCAGTTTACTTTCCCAGGTGATAACCCCAAAATGAGACGCTCTATAACGCAGTCGGAGCGTAACTCGTCGTCATTGCGGTGTCGAGCACCGATGACGGTATCACGAGTGGGGTCACGTCAAGTCAGAACGTTTTCTTCGTCTTACACTGTCATATCTTAGGGTTGAAGTCCAGGCACGATTTGGATCATCTTCCAACTCTACATCAACTCTACATCCGACGCTAGCAATGCCATGGTCGGAAGAATCGACGCCAAGACGAGCGAGAACGTATCGTACCTCACTGGAGCTGTGGGACCTCAGGTTTTCGTCGATATCAATAAGGGTGATGCGCCCCGAAGCGATAAACTCTTGGACGGGAACCTCGTCATAACACCGAGTTGTCTGAACCTTTCTCTCTACGTGCATCATTGTCTTCCGGTCCTCAATTCTTTCATTTGCAGTGATGAGTCGGGTTTATTCCCAACCTCACATAATCGTGCAGCTGAAGAAGACCATCCCAGCACCGGCAATCCAATAAAACGCGGGCAAATCACGCACTCAAACCGCCCTGCACCCGACTCCTCATTCGAAGGCCCTCCTCGGGAACAAGAGCGAAAGAAGCACAACGTTAGGACGCCATCACGGAGACGTGAGGCGGGAAAGTTGACCGTAACAATAAGCCGAGGTTAGCTTCCCTTGTCTTGTTTATGATCTCATGTGTTCAGTGCCTGGGCGAAGCGAATAGGTGCACCATCGACATCTGCTCTACAAAAACGTCCTCACTTCGGACGACGACCTCGCGCGGAAGCCAGCACTGACTGAGCTTAAGCCAGTCTTGGACTCATTGGCGGCGGCGAGGACGATACTTGTGGGGACGGGATAGCTGTTGCGAAGAAGCCTGAGGGCGAAAGGAAGATGCTTCTGAGTTTGGGACGGAGCGACGTCGAGCTTGGAAGGACGTGCTCAGTACTTGATTGTATGGGTCATATTTTGCATGTCGGAATCGGTTTAAGTTTCGGTGTCTTTGTAGATTCTGGAATGGGATCCACGAGGCCGACTCGGATACAATTGAGGCTAACATCACCCGGGCCAGATTCTATCGATATCACAGCCATCATTGCATACGTCCTTTGTGCACGTCGTCAGGGGTCCAGTCTGAAGCATGTTGAACAACAGACGTGTGGACGACGCTTTGGCACGAAATTTACTTCCAGAAATTACCAGTGGCTCGACAGTGAACATCAATGGCGGGTCTATCTTCGACGTAGCTCGGGATTATCTCAATCATGGAGATTTCTACAATAACTAAAGAATATCCTTCCACCAGTCAATGCCAGGTTGGTTCGGGCTGCACTAAAATAATCAGATCCTCATTCTGGGTATATCTAGGCTCTCCCCGACCAACACTATGGAATCTCGTGTCTATGGGTGCCACCCACGATTCCCAGGAACGCAGTCCTCCTCCTCGATGTTATCCTGGAACGCGGAGGGAAGTCTTGGAGACGATTGACAGATGGGTACAGGCAGGCGCGGATGGAACAAGCGTTCTCTGGCTTCACGGCCCTGCTGGCGCAGGGAAATCGGCCATCGCTCAGACTGTTGCAGAGACCTGTGCTGGACGCAATCAGCTAGCAGGGAGCTTCTTTTTCGCTCGGACAGCTGCGCATCGCAACGAAGTCAAGTACCTCTTTCCGACCATCGCCGTTCAGATTGCCCTGTCAGCACCAGAAAAACGTCAGAGGCTCGACCAAATCCTCATCCGCGATCCATACATTGCTGAACGGGCTTTGGGTTCCGTTCACCTATTGGCTTCTTTACTCGAGGACAGATCTGTATAGGCACCCCAAGCCTCTTCGCTATTCCTAGTTATCATCGATGGCCTCGATGAGTGCCAGAAGAATGACGACCAGCGTTGGATCCTCGCGCAGGTTTCTCGCATGGTTCATACACACCATCTACCGTTGCGGTTCTTGATTGTGAGCCGTCCAGAGTCTCATCTACTGGAGGCATTCGAGGATGGGGAACTGGCGAACATCGCAAAGGTTCTATCTCTTTACGGCGACCATCGGGCCGACGGCGATGTTTCCATGTATCTTCAAAGCGAGTTTTCGAGGATATACAGCGCCAAGAGACACAGAGCCGTCATGCGGTTTATACCTCGACCGTGGCCGTCCGAGGATATCATCGAGCAACTTGTATGGAAGTCAGGCGGTTACTTCATCTATGCCTCCACAGTTATCAAATTCATCGATGAGGAATACTTCTCGCCTGTGGCCCGACTCGACCAGGTTCTTGGCACCTCAAATTCCTCTTCGGAATTGAACCCCTTTGCCGAGCTTGATCAGCTATACATTCAAATTTTATCGGCCTACCCGATATCTCAACTTCCTACGCTCAAGCATATCTTGGGACATGTGATAATGTCTCCTGATTTCAAAGTCATGAATCTATATCTTCCTTCCATAGAAGATATCCTCGATCTTGCGCCAGGGCAGATGGACCTAACACTGCGAGGACTACGATCACTTGTATCATTCACCTTCCCTGCATTCTGCAGGGAACTTACTCTAATCCACGCATCATTCGCCGATTTCCTCCTTGATAGGGCCCGTGCCACACATTATCATATTGATGTCGAAGTATGGATCAATACTACGTTCCGCTGCGCTTTCTCCCTAGCCTGCAGTTTGTTGGGCCCTCCAAACCGTGCCTCGCGGCGTGTGGAAGGTCAGTTACGCGCTTTATTCGATTGGTATCATAGGGGACTTATGCGGAGACTCTAGATGGCTTTGAACTCGAACGTGTCGACAGGATTAAAATTGGGAATCTGTCGCAATTTCTTCAATCTTCTTTCGAACTTAGTTTAAGGAAGGATCAGCTCGTACGCCTCGTTGGTGAAAGCCCACAGGAAACCCTCTGGTCCTCATGTTTCAGTAAGCTGGACAGTTGGTCGGATGAGAAAAAGTTCCAGGCACTTGACCTGTTAGTGGCAATAATTCATCCAGATAATGAGGTATCAGTTGCATTTTTCCGACTCAACCCAGCTGATGCAGAGGTTCCGCAGTATGAAACATTCAGCCCTGCAAACTACAATTTCCTCGTGTGGCTAAGGACACGTTGTGACTCTGTCTTTCGTGCCTACCTTTCGAAAATTG
>Ga0307516_10006153_pt1 | contig 14141 bp, 11 predicted proteins | sample 19_EM_MG_FD_203310 | JGI IMG/M metagenome (GOLD analysis project Ga0307516, IMG submission 203310) | Populus trichocarpa ectomycorrhiza microbial communities from riparian zone in the Pacific Northwest, United States - 19_EM | ecosystem: Host-associated > Plants > Roots > Unclassified | place... | reverse complement strand
AAGGTGTTCGTCCAGGGCGCCGTCTGGAACATCGACTCCTTCGACCAGTGGGGCGTCGAACTCGGCAAGGTCCTCGCCAAACGCGTCGAACCCGCCCTCACCCAAGGCACCGACGTACCGGGCCTGGACAATTCCACCAAGGCCCTGGTCGCCGCCTACCGGGAGCTGCGCGCGCGGGACTGAGCGGGGAGGCGCTCCCTCCCCGCGTATCAGCGCCCCGCCGTGCGTGCGGGGGCGCTGCTCAGGCCACCGCGCTCAGCGTGTCCGCGAGCCGACGCCGCGCCGCGCGGGACGCCGGAAGCGCGGCGAGCGCGACCGCCCCCAGCACCGCGGCCGCGCCGAACAGCGCCAGCAGGACAGCGGACGGTCTCTGGGCGATCCCGGCGCCGATACCACTCGACCTGCCCTGGGCGTCGATCAGCCAGCGGGCGAGCGGGGCGCCCAGGGCCGTACCGATGAGGACCGCGGCCAGTGCGGTGCAGCCGGTGGCCGTGACGGTGACGGCGGTGATCTGCCGTGGGGACAGGCCGATGGCCTTGAGCGCCAGCAGATCCCGCTCGCCCTCGCGGACGGTGCCGCCGATCGCGGTCAGCAGTTCGATCAGCCCGATGAGGGCGAGGACGACGATCAGTCCCACCACGACCCCGCGCAGCGGTGAGAGCCCGTCGGCCGGATTCGGCACGGAGTGCACATCCAGGTGACCGCGCCCGGAGGTGGTCAGCCGGTCGGCGATCACCTGTGGGTCCGTGCCGGGGCGAAGCCGGAGCTGATAGAGGGTGGGGCCGAGGCCCGGATCGTTCTCGCGCAGGGTGTCGAGCGAGGTGGAGATGACCCGGCCGGCGTTCTCCGGTTCGATGCTGCGGCCCACGATGTGCAGGATCTGCGGCTGGTCGCCCACCGTCATCCGTACCCAGTCGCCCACCCGCACGTCGAGCAGGTCCAGCAGCCCCTGCCCGGCCACCGCCTCGTCGGGACCCCGCGCGGCGCGGCCCTCGGCCAGCGCGTACGGGTACGGCTCCCGGTGGGTGCCGAGGCCGCGCAGCGCGATGGTGGCCGTCTGGCCCGGTACCAGGGCCGCCACCTCCACGCCCGGGTAGGCGGCGGCGACCCCCGGGTCGCGTTCCAGCAGGGCACGGGTGTCCCGTTCGCCGAGGCCGGAATCCGTGCGGGCGGTGAGCGCGGCCGGGACACCGATCTGCTCGGGCCTGCTGTGGAAGCGGTCGATGGTGGTCCAGGCGCTCATCGCGACCACGATCAGCAGCAGCGGCAACGCGAGCCGGGCCACCGTGGCCAGGGATCGCGGGCGCCTCGCGAACGCCTTGTGCCAGCCGAGGACCAGCGCGGGCGGCAGCCGCAGCCCGAGCGCCCGGCGCGCCAAGGACGAAAGCCGTCCGCCGACCGGCGCCGCGGGCCGTGGCACCGGGACCGGAGGCACCCGGCCCGCCCGCCAGGCCGCGAGACCCGTGGTCGCGCCGATCAACAGCACCGCCGCCACCGGCACCACGAACAGCGCCACCGTGTGCCCGGGCAGCCCCTGCCACACACCGACCGCGTCCCCGAGACGCCCGGGGACGCGACTGCCCTGCGTCTGGGTGAGCGCCGCCGCGGCCACCGCGCCGAGCAGCGCGTAGGCGATGTGCTGGAACAGGAAGACGCGCACCACTTGGCCCGGTGTGAAGCCGATCGCCTTGAGCACCGAGATGTCCCGCAGATGGCCCCGGATGCGGGTGGCGATCGCCCCGTGCACCGCGAGCCCGGCGGCGAGCAGCGCACCGAGGCCGAACAGGCCCAGCACCTGCCCCAGCAGCCGGCTGTCGCCCTGCGCCTCGGCGCGCGCCTGCTGCCAGGTGGAGACCTCGCTGACGGCACCGGAGCCGAGGACCGTGACGGCGCGCTGGACGATGTAGTCCGTGTCGCCGGGGTCCGAAAGACGCAGCCCGATCACCTGGCCGCCCGGGTCGCGCACGGTGGACGGGAGTGCCCAGACGAGCCCCGGCTGCTCGCCCGGCCGGTAGCGGGGTTCGGCGCTGTCGGCGACGCCGACGACGGTCAGTCTCCGTGCCGTGCCGGGCACGGTGAGGGTGTCGCCCGGCTCGGCCAGCAGGGCGAGGGCCAGGCTGCTCTCCAGGACGACGCCGTCCGGGGTGCCGGCGTCCAGCCAGCGGCCGGAGGCGACCAGCGGGCGGCCGACGGTGGGCCGACCTGGTGTGCCGCGCAGTTCGACGGAGGCGCGGGTGCCGCGGGAGGCGAGGGTGACGGACTCGGTCGGGTAGGGGCCGGAGACCGACTCGACGCCGTCCAGCCCGGCCGCCTCGCGGACGTCCGCCGACGGGCCGGTGTGCAGCCACACATGGGCGCCGTGCGCCTGGGTGAAAACCCGCTGCCACGGATTGGTGGCGTAGCCGAACAGGGCCGTGGCGAGCAGCAGCGAGACGACGATGCCGGCGGTGGCGAGGACGAGGAACAGCGCTTCGCCGCGGTGCGTGCGCAGATCGGAGTGCGCCCAGCGCAGGGTGGCTCGCACCGGCTCAACCCCTCGTCCCGCGCACCTCGAAGGCACTGGCGTCGTGCGCTGCGATGCCACTGGCGTCGTGCACTGCGATGGCACCGTCGTCGTGCACCGCGAAGACACTGTCGTCGGGCACCGTGAAGGCACCGTCGTACACCCGCATGTCAGTCCCTCACCCGCATGTCAGTCCCTGAGCTCCAGCACGCCGGATATGCCGGTGCCGCGCGAGGGCGTGCTGTCGAGTTCCGCGTCGTCGGCTATCCGCCCGTCGAAGAAGCTGATCACCCGGTCCGCGGAGCTCGCCAGCCGGGCGTCATGGGTGACCAGCACGATCGTCTGGCCACGCTGGTGGAAGCGGGACAGCAGCCGGGTCACCTCGCGGGTGCCCTTGCTGTCCAGGCTGCCCGCGGGCTCGTCGGCCAGCAGCAGCGGCGGATGGTTGACCAGGGCCCGGGCGAGCGCGACCCGCTGCTGCTCACCGCCGGACAGCTCGCCGGGCATGCTCCGCTCCTTGCCCGTCATGCCCAGCTCGGCCAGCAGGCCCTCCCGCTCGGCGCGCGCCTGTCTGGGGGAGACCCCGGCGAGCAGGGCCGGCAGTTCCACGTTGTCGGCGACCGAGAGATCGGACACCAGGTTGAAGAACTGGAACACGATCCCGATGCGCTTCCTGCGCTCCACGGCCCAGCGCGCCTCGCTCCAGGTGTCCGAGCGCTCGCCGTCCAGCCAGATGCTGCCGCCGTCCGGCCGTTGCAGGCCGCCCAGCAGATGCAGCAGCGTGGACTTGCCGGCGCCGGACGGCCCGGTGATCGCCACGAACTCGCCCTGCCGTACGCGCAGATCGACCCCGCGCACGGCATGCGCCGGGGCACCCTCGCCGTGGTGTGTCTTGACCAGGCCCTCGGCGCGCAGCACGGGAGCGGGGCTGTCGTTCACTCCAGCTCCTCCAGCTCTTCCTGGCACCGCTCCAGCCAGTCGAGGTCGGCCTGCAGGTGCAGCATCGCGCCCTCGATCAAAAGGTGGGCGACGCGGTTGTCCCGGTTCTCGGCGGCGGCCAGTTTCGACAGATCGCGCATGGTGGTGAGGTACTGGCGCCGCTGTTTGTTGATGAGGGCGATCTGGTCGGCGAGACCGGTCTGCGGGGCGAGGGCCAGTTTCATGAAGAACTCGTCCCGCACCCGTGGCTCGTCCGCCGTCTCCTCGTACCAGGCGCGCAGCTCTTCCCGCCCGGCGTCGGTGAGGTGGTAGATCTTCTTGTTGGGCCGGCTCGACTGCTCGACCTCTTCGCCCTCGATCAGTCCCGTCTTCTCGAGGCGGCCGAGGGTGACGTAGATCTGGCCGACGTTCGGCTGAGGGTACGCGGAGCCCAGCAGTTGCTCAAGGTCCTGCTTCAGCTCGTAGCCGTGGGCCGGGCCGCGCGCGAGGAGAGCCAGGAGGGGCAGGCGCACTCGTGCTGTCCTCCTCGTCCGCGTAATGTGCTCCGGGCCCTAGTATCGCCCATACCTAACAGGTATACATGGCCTCTGACTCGGGCGAAGATGCCCGGCGCCAGATGTCAGCTGTCAGGTGTACAGGGAGGAACCTATGCGGTGGATCCACGCCGCCGGTAGGGGCCTTCTCGTTCTCGTGGTGGTCCTGACCGGTTACGTCGCCTCCGGGGCGGGCGCCGGCGAAGCGGCCGCGGGCGGTCGTGGGCCGCTCACCGTGGCCACCGCCGGGGATCTCACCGGCTATCTCGGCCCGCTGCTGGAGGGCTGGAACCGTACCCACCCCGGTGAGCGGGTCACCCTCGTCGAACTCCCGGACTCCGCGGACGAGACACACGCGCAGATGGCCACCGACCTGCGTGACGGCGACCGAAGCCGTTTCGACGTCCTCAACATCGACGTCAACTGGACCTCGGAGTTCGCCGCCGCGGGCTGGATCCGTCCCCTGCCGCGCGACCGTTTCCCGCTCGGGTCCTTCCTGCCGCCGGTCGTGGACACGGCGACCTACGACGGGCAGCTGTACGCCGTCCCGTACGTCACCAACGCCGGACTGCTCCTCTACCGCAAGGACGTCCTCGCCAAGGAGGGCGTCCCGCCGCCGCGCACCTGGGCCGAGCTGGAGCGAGAGGCGAGGACCGTCGCCCCGAAGTACGGGCTCGACGGCTACGCGGGACAGTTCCTGCCGTACGAGGGTCTCACCGTCAACGCGGCCGAGGCCGTCTACTCGGCGGGCGGCACGATCCTCGGCGACGAGGGGACGCGCGTCACCGTGAACTCCGCCGCCGCCCGCGAGGGCATCGAGTTCCTGGCCAGGGGTGTGCGCGAGGGCTGGATACCGAGAAGGGCGCTGACGTACAAGGAGGAGGAGTCCAAGCAGGCCTTCCAGGACGGCCGGCTGCTCTTCCTGCGCAATTGGCCCTACGCCTATGTCGGCGCCTCGGCCCGGGGCTCGAAGGTCGCCGGGAAGGTCGGCGCCGTACCGCTGCCCGGACCCGACGGACCCGGGGCGAGTGTCCTCGGCGGCTCCAACCTGGCGGTCAGCACGCATGCGCGTCATCCCGACTCGGCCGCGCGCCTGATCGCGTACCTCACCAGCGAGCCCGTCCAGCGCCAGGTCCTCACCCGCGGCGCGCTGCCGCCGGTGCGCGCCGCTCTGTACGAAGACCCTGAGCTGCTACGGGAGTTCCCGTACCTGGCGACCCTGCGTGCGAGTGTCCTCGCGGCCGCCCCGCGACCCAAGAGCCCCCGCTACGACCAGGTCAGCCTGGTCGTACAGGCGGTCGTGCACGACGCGCTGACCGGGCGTCAGACGCCGGAGGCCGCGGTGCGGCGGCTTGCGCGGGAACTCGCGGCCGTGTCCAGCCGCTAGTTACTTGTTAGGTAACGAGGACATCTCATCTGGCTTCACAATGCCCCTTTAGGTGCGCTTTTGATACTCCAACTCGGCAGTAGCTTGCGTTCTTTTCATTGACACTCTGCTGACACGCCTACCTAACATGCATGCATGTTGAGTAAGTACCACTGGTGGCGAGACGCTGTGATCTACCAGGTGTACGTCCGCAGCTTCCTGGACAGCACCGGCGACGGCATCGGCGATCTCGCCGGGGTCAGGGCCGGACTGCCGTACCTGAAGAAGCTCGGCGTCGACGGGATCTGGCTGAGCCCCTTCTATCCCTCGCCGCAGCACGACCACGGCTACGACGTGGCCGACTACTGCGGCGTCGACCCGATCTTCGGTGACCTCGCCGAGTTCGACCTGTTGATGGCGTCCGCCCGCCGACTCGGCGTCAGGGTGCTGCTGGACATCGTCCCGAACCACTGCTCCAGCGAGCACCCGTGGTTCCAGGAGGCGCTCGCCGCCGCTCCCGGCAGCGCGGCCCGCGCCCGCTTCCACTTCGCCGACGGCCGTGGACCGGACGGTGCGGAGCCGCCCAACAACTGGCACGCCATGTTCGGAGGCCCGGCCTGGACCCGCGTCACCGAGGCGGACGGGCGGCCCGGCCAGTGGTACCTGCACATGTTCACGCCCCACCAGCCGGACTGGAACTGGCGCACCCTCGAAGTCGCCGACGAGTTCGACCGGACGCTGCGCTTCTGGCTCGACCGGGGCGTCGACGGTTTCCGTATCGACGTCGCCGCCGGCCTGTTCAAGCACCCGGACCTGCCCGACTCCCCGGACCCGGAGGCGGACGCCCGCAGCCGCGACTCGGTCAACCCGCTCGCCTGGAACCAGCCCGAGGTGCACGACGTATGGCGGCACTGGCGGTCCCTGTGCGACGAGTACGCGGCACGCGACGGCCGTGAGCGGCTGCTGGTCGGCGAGGTCTCGGTGCCGACCGCGCGCGAGCACGCCCGGTACGTCCGCCCGGACGAGCTCCACCAGGCCTTCTTCTTCGACCTGCTCGGCGCCCCCTGGGACCCCGACGCCTTCCGCAAGGTCATCTCCGAGGCCATGCAGGACATCGCCGGCACGGGCTCCACGGTCACCTGGGTCCTCAACAACCACGACCAGGTCCGCACCGTCACCCGCTACGGCGAATGCACCACCGAGGGCAGTGGTCCAGGGTCCGCATCGGAAGTGGCGCCTGCCGGGCGACACCTGGCACGCCCTCTCGCCGCACCGGGCGAAAGCCCAAGTGCGTCCGGTACGAGGGCTTCCACCCGGCGCGCCGAGAGCACGCACCCACTTCCGACGCAGGCCCTCGGCGCCGCCCGCGCCCGTGCCGCCGCCCTGCTGATGCTGGCGCTGCCCGGAGCCGCGTACATCTACCAGGGTGAGGAGTTGGGCCTGCCCGAGGTGGTCGACCTGCCCGACGAGGTGCTCACCGACCCGATCTTCCACCGCACCGGCAGCCGGGCCCGGATCCGGGACGGTTGCCGGGTGCCGCTGCCGTGGTCGGGGCAGGCGTCCCCGTTCGGCTTCACCTCCGGCGCCGAGAGCGCCAAGCCCTGGCTGCCGCAGCCCGACTACTTCGCCGAGTACGCCACCGACCGCGCCCTCGCCGACACCCGCTCCTTCTGGCACCTGTACCGCGACGGCCTCCAACTGCGTGCGGCACTGCCCCAGTTGGGCGAAGGAGCGCTGCACTGGCTGGACACCCCGCCCGGGGTCCTCGGCTTCGTCCGCGGCGACGGCCTCGTCTGCGCCGTCAACTTCGGTACGGCGCCCACTCCCGCGCCGGTCTCCGGCACCCCTCTGCTGTCCAGCGGCCCGTGCCCGGCCGGGGTGCTTCCCGGTTCCACCGCCGCCTGGTGGATCAGCGACGACCATCTCCATCTCTCCGCCCGACAATCCTGACGATCCGTCAACTTCCCATTCCCCGAAGGGACATCAACGATGATGAGACGACGTACGACCCTGCTCAGCTGCACCGCCCTCGCCCTGGCACTCGGCGCGACCGCCTGCGGAGGCGGCGGGCCGGTCTCGGCGGGCGGTGGTGACAAGGCGCTCAGCGGCCAGACCGTCACCGTGGCCGGAGTCTGGTCCGGCAGCGAGCAGAAGAACTTCCAGAAGGTGCTGGACGCCTTCGGCGAGAAGACCGGCGCCAAGACGTCGTTCGTGTCCACCGGGGACAACGTCTCGACCGTCGTCGGCAGCAAGATCGAGGGCGGCAACGCGCCCGACGTGGTGATGGTTCCGCAGGTCGGCGTGTTGCAGCAGTTCGTCCGCAAGGGCTGGCTCAAGCCGCTGTCCAAGGCCACCCAGAACACCGTCGACACCAACTTCGCGAGCGTGTGGAAGAAGTACGGCAGCGTCGACGGCACCCTCTACGGCCTCTACTTCAAGGCCGCCCACAAGTCGACGGTCTGGTACAGCCCCGACGCCCTCACCCAGGCCGGAGTCAAGCCGCCGACGACGTACGACGCGATGCTGAAGGCCGGAGGCACGGTCTCCGACTCCGGCCTCGCCGCCTTCTCGGTGGCCGGACAGGACGGCTGGACCCTCACCGACTGGTTCGAGAACGTCTACCTGTCCCAGGCCGGTCCCGAGAAGTACGACGCCCTCGCCTCCCACAAGCTGAAGTGGACCGACGCGTCGGTGGTCAGTGCCCTGTCGACCCTCGGCAAGCTCTTCAAGGACAAGCAGCTGATCGCGGGCGGCCAGAAGGGGGCGCTCAACACCGACTTCCCGGGCTCGGTGGAGAAGGTGTTCGGGCCCGAGCCCGAGGCCGGCATGGTCTACGAGGGCGACTTCGTCGCCGGCGTCGCCAAGGACCAGTTCGGCAAGGCGATCGGCGAGGACGCGAACTTCTTCCCGTTCCCCGCGGTCGACGGCGGCGAGGCCCCGGTGGTCAGCGGCGGTGACGCGGCCGTCGCCCTGAAGGACGGCAAGAACCAGAAGGGCGCCCAGGCGCTCCTGGACTACCTGGCGACCCCCGAGGCCGCGGCCGTGTGGGCGAAGGCCGGCGGCTTCCTGTCCCCGAACAAGAAGCTCGACCCCGCCTCGTACGGCGACGAGGTCACCCGCGCGACCGCCAAGTCCCTTGTCGGGGCCGGGGACTCGGTCCGCTTCGACATGTCCGACCAGGCCCCCGCTGCCTTCGGCGGCACCAAGGGAGCGGGCGAGTGGAAGCTGCTCCAGGACTTCCTGCGCGACCCGTCGGACCCGAAGGGGACCGCGGCGCGTCTGGAAGCCGCGGCGGCCAAGGCCTACAAGGGCTGACCGGCCATGACCGCGACCCTTGTGAAAGAGACGAGTCCACCGCCCGCCGGTGCCGTCGCCCGTGCCCGGCGCACCCGGCGGCGGGGACGGATCGTCGCCGTGCTGTTCGCGTTCCCGGCACTGCTCCTGCTCGGCGCGCTCGTCGTCTATCCCGTGCTGTTCTCGATCGGCCGCAGCTTCTTCGACGCGTCCGGCACCCGTTTCGTGGGCGGCGAGAACTACACCGAGATGTTCCGTGACCCGGCGACCGTCAAGGCCGTCCGGAACACGGCGATCTGGGTGGTGGTGGCGCCCGCCCTGCTGACCGGCCTCGGTCTGATCCTCGCCGTACTGGTGGAGAAGGTCCGCTGGGCGACCGCCTTCAAGCTGCTGCTGTTCATGCCGATGGCGGTGTCCTTCCTGGCCGCGGGCATCATCTTCCGGCTGGCCTACGACGAGGACCCGGACAAGGGCGTGCTGAACGCCGCCGTCGTCTCGGTGCACGACGCCTTCAAGGGCACCTCGCCGTACCCGACGGCCCGGGCCCGCGACGGCCACGGACTGAAGGCGGAGCCCGATGGCTCGTACCGGACGACCGCGACCGTCTCCCCCGGGGACCTGGTGACGCTCGGGCTGGTCGGCGTCCCGCCGAAGGACCTGCCCGCGGGGGCCGAGCCCGCGTCCCCGGCCGCCGGCCGCACCGCGGCGCCCAACGAGCTGAGCGGGGTGGTCTACCTGGACTTCACGCCCGGCGGGGGAGGGGAGCAGGGCAAGGTCGACCCGCGGGAGAGCGGGCTGCCGCAGACGCAGGTCGAGGCGGTCGGCGACGACGGGACGACGGTCGCGCGGACGACGACGGCGTCCGACGGCTCCTTCCGCTTCACCGGCCTCGACTCCGGCTCGTACACGGTGAAGCTGCCCGCGTCGAACTTCGCACAGCCCTACGGAGGCGTCTCCTGGCTCGGGCCGGCGCTCGTCACGCCGGCGATCATCGGGGCGTATCTGTGGATCTGGACCGGCTTCGCGATGGTGCTGATCGGCGCCGGGCTCGCGGCACTGCCCCGGGACGCGCTGGAGGCGGCGCGGATCGACGGGGCGAACGAGTGGCAGATCTTCCGGCGGATCACGGTGCCGCTGCTGTCACCCGTCCTCACCGTGGTCTTCGTGACCCTCGTGATCAATGTGATGAAGGTCTTCGACCTCGTCTACATCATCGCGCCCGGGCCGGTGCAGGAGGACGCGACCGTGCTCGCCACACAGATGTGGCTGGTGTCGTTCGGCGGCGGCAACAACCAGGGGCTGGGCAGCGCCCTCGGGGTTCTGCTCCTGCTCCTGGTGGTCCCGGCCATGGTCATCAACGTCCGTCGTTTCCGAGGGAGTCAGCGATGAACGCGGTACGGCGCGGCCTGGGCAACGGTCTGGTGCAGGCCTTCCTCGTGGTGATCGGCCTGATCTGGGTGACACCCCTCGCGGGACTGTTCCTCTCCTCGCTGAGATCCGCCGAGGACACCGCCGAGGGCGGCTGGTGGACCGTGTTCGCCGGCCCCGCGCAGCTGTCCTTCGACAACTACTCGGCGCTGTTGAAGAACACCGGGATGACGCAGGCGTTCTGGAACACGGTACTGATCTCGGTGCCGACGACCGTCCTGGTCGTGGTCCTAGCGGCGCTCGCCGGGTACGCGTTCGCGTGGCTGGACTTCCCCGGGCGGGATTCGGTCTTCCTGGTCGTGGTGGCGCTGCTGGTGGTGCCGGTGCAGATCGGCCTGCTGCCGGTCGCCAAACTCTTCGGGCAGCTGGGGCTGTTCGGGACGATTCCGGGTGTGGTGCTGTTCCACGTGGCGTACGGGCTGCCGTTCGCGGTGTTCCTGCTGCGCAACTACTTCGCCGAGATGCCGAAGGAGATGCTGGAGGCGGCCCGGATGGACGGCGGCACCGAGTGGCGGATCTTCACCCGGCTGGTCCTGCCGGTGGGACGGCCGGCGATCGCCAGCCTCGCCATCTTCCAGTTCCTGTGGGTGTGGAACGACATGCTGGTGGCGCTGCTGTTCGCGGACAGCTCCTCGCAGCCGCTGACGGTGCAACTGCAGTCTCAGATACGGCAGTTCGGCAGCAACATCGATGTGCTGGCCCCGGGGGCGTTCCTGTCCCTTGTGGTGCCGGTGGCGGTGTTCTTCGCGTTCCAGCGGCACTTCGTGCAGGGCGTGATGGCGGGCTCGGTGAAGTAGACCGCCGGCACGCGTGAGTGAGGGGCGGCGGAGGCGAGAACCTCCGCCGCCCCTCACTCACGGCGACGCCGGCGGATACAGCGCCCGCGGCAGCTGCGAGGCCGCCGCCGAGTCCAGCAGCCACAGGGTGCGCTGCCTGCCGCGCGCCCCGGCCGCCGGGGCCTGGATCTCACCCGCACCCGACAGGGCGATCGCCGCGGCCTGCGCCTTGTCCTCGCCCGCCGCCAGCAGCCACACCTCGCGCGCCGCCCGGATCGCCGGAAGCGTGAGGGTCACGCGGGTCGGCGGGGGCTTCGGGGCGCCGTGCACGCCGACCACCGTACGTTCGGTCTCCCGGACGGCCGGCAGTTCGGGGAACAGGGACGCCACATGGGTGTCCGGTCCCACGCCCAGCATCAGGACGTCGAACGTCGGTACCGCGCCATGGTTCTCCGGGCCCGCCGCACGGGCCAGCTCCTCGGCGTAGGCCGCGGCCGCCGCGTCCGCGTCGGTCCCGTACGGTCCGTCCGACGCGGGCATGGCGTGCACGCGCTTCGGATCCAGCGGCACCGTGTCCAGCAGGGCCTCGCGGGCCTGCGTGACATTGCGTTCCGGGTCGCCCTCGGGCAGGAACCGCTCGTCGCCCCACCACAGGTCGAGGCGGCCCCAGTCGACGGCGTCCCGGGTCGGCGCGGCGGCCAGGGCGGCGAGCAGACCGTTGCCGTTGCGGCCGCCGGTGAGGACCACGGACGCCGTGCCGCGCGAGGCCTGCGCGTCCACGACCTTCGTGATCAGGCGGGCCGCGGCGGCCTGGGCCATCAGCTCCTTGTCGTGGTGCACGACCAGCTGCGGAGTGCTCACTTCGCCGCCGCCTTCTTCACCGGGGCTTGTGCCGCTGCTTCCTTCCCGGGTGCTTTCGCAGCCGCTTCAAGGGGAGTAGGGACCGCGGTGGCCCCTTCTCCTTTGGCCGCCGGTCCCTCCGTGTCGGCGTTCCGCTCCGGGTCGGGCAGCTCGGCATCCTTGCCGTGTGACCCGTTCGAGGTGCTCAGCCGCTCCACCCCGAACCGCAGCGCCGAGGCGTACGTGTCGTCCGGGTCCAGCCGGCGCAGTTCCTCCGCGATCAGCTCGGCCGTGTCGCGGCGCTTGAGCGCCACCGCACGGTTCGGCTGGCCCTCGATGGAGAGGGTGGCGAGGGAACCGTCGGCCCGGTCGAGGACGATCGGGCCGCGGTCGGTGTTCATCCGGACCGCCGTCAGACCGGGGCCCGACGACAGCGAACGCTTCACCGGGACGTCCAGCCGGTCCGCGAGCCACATCGCCAGCAGCTCACAGCTCGGGTTGAACTCCTCGCCCTCCACCTCGACGGCCTTGACATCGCAGGTCACCTGGTCGAGAGCGGCCGCCAGCATCGAACGCCAGGGCGTGATCCGGGTCCACGACAGGTCCGTGTCCCCGGGCGTGTAGGCGTCCGCGCGGGCACCGAGTTCCCGTACCGGCTGCTCGGAGGCGTAGGTGTCGGTGACCCGGCGCTGGGCGAGGGCGCCCAGCGGGTCCTTGGCCGGGTCCAGGGGCGCGTTCACCGGCCACCAGACCACCACCGGGGCGTCCGGCAGCAGCAGCGGCAGGACGACCGACTGGGCGTGGTGGGCGACATCGCCGTACAGCCGCAGGACGACCGTCTCGCCGGTGCCCGCGTCCGCGCCCACCCGCACCTCGGCGTCCAGCCGGGACTGGGTCCGGTCGCGGGGCGAACGCGAGACACGCTTGATGACCACGAGCGTGCGCGAGGGGTGCTCGTGCGAGGCGTCGTTGGCGGCCTTCAGGGCGTCGTACGCGTTCTCCTCGTCTGTGACGATGACCAGCGTGAGCACCATGCCGACGGCCGGGGTACCGATGGCCCGCCGCCCCTGCACCAGTGCCTTGTTGACCTTGCTGGCTGTGGTGTCCGTGAGGTCTATCTTCATGGCCGGCGCCAGCTCCGTCCGTCTCGCTCGAGCATTTCGTCCGCCTCGACGGGTCCCCAGGTGCCGGCCGGGTACTGGGCGGGCTTGCCGTTCTTGTCCCAGTACTGCTCGATCGGGTCGAGGATCTTCCAGGACAGCTCGACCTCCTCGGTGCGCGGGAAGAGGTTCGAGTCCCCGAGCAGCACGTCGAGGATGAGGCGCTCGTACGCCTCCGGGCTGGACTCCGTGAACGACTCGCCGTAGGCGAAGTCCATGGACACGTCCCGGATCTCCATCGAGGTGCCCGGCACCTTGGAGCCGAACCGGACCGTGACGCCCTCGTCGGGCTGGACGCGGATGACGATCGCGTTCTTGCCCAGCTCCTCCGTCGCCGTGTGGTCGAAGGGGGAGTGCGGGGCCCGTTGGAAGACGACCGCGATCTCGGTGACCCGGCGGCCCAGCCGCTTGCCGGTGCGCAGATAGAAGGGGATGCCCGCCCAGCGGCGGTTGTCGATCTCCACCTTGATCGCCGCGTAGGTGTCGGTCTTCGACTTGCGGTCGATGCCGTCCTCTTCGAGGTAGCCGATGACCTTCTCGCCGCCCTGCCAGCCGGCCGCGTACTGCCCGCGCACGGTGTCCGTGCCGAGGTCCTTCGGCAGTCTCACCGCGCCGAGCACCTTGGTCTTCTCGGCGGCGAGGGCGTCCGCGTCGAAGGAGGACGGTTCCTCCATCGCCGTGAGGGCCAGCAGTTGGAGCAGGTGGTTCTGGATGACGTCACGGGCGGCGCCGATGCCGTCGTAGTAGCCTGCCCGGCCGCCGATGCCGATGTCCTCGGCCATCGTGATCTGCACGTGGTCCACGAAGGACCGGTTCCAGATCGGCTCGAACATCGTGTTGGCGAAGCGCAGCGCCAGGATGTTCTGGACCGTCTCCTTGCCCAGGTAGTGGTCGATACGGAAGACCTGGTCCGGGGCGAAGACCTCGTGCACGACCTTGTTGAGTTCCTCGGCCGACTTCAGGTCGTGGCCGAAGGGCTTCTCGATGACCGCGCGCCGCCAGGAACCGCCCGACTGGTCCGCCAGCCCGTGCTTCTTCAGCTGCTGGATGACCACGGGGAAGGAGCGCGGCGGCACGGACAGGTAGAAGGCGAAGTTGCCGCCGGTGCCCTGTGCCTTGTCCAGCTCCTCGATGGTGCCGCGGAGGCGCTCGAACGCGTCGTCGTCGTCGAAGGTGCCCTGGACGAAGCGCATCCCCTGGATGAGCTGCTGCCAGACCTCCTCACGGAACGGCGTACGGGCGTGCTCCTTGACGGCGTCGTGGACCTCCTGTGCGAAGTCCTCGTGCTGCCACTCACGCCGC
>Ga0307516_10006152_pt1 | contig 14142 bp, 14 predicted proteins | sample 19_EM_MG_FD_203310 | JGI IMG/M metagenome (GOLD analysis project Ga0307516, IMG submission 203310) | Populus trichocarpa ectomycorrhiza microbial communities from riparian zone in the Pacific Northwest, United States - 19_EM | ecosystem: Host-associated > Plants > Roots > Unclassified | place... | reverse complement strand
CGGCGATGCCTTCAGGACAGGTCAGGAGGCAAACGAACTTGATGGACTTGGGATTCAGTTCCTTGAGCCGTTCGACGGCCGCGATCGCCGAGTTGCCGGTGGCCAGCATCGGGTCGACGATGACGATGTCGCGCGCTTCCATGTCGTGCGGCATCTTGAAGTAGTACTCGACAGCGGTCAGGGTTTTCGGGTCGCGGTACAGGCCCACATGGCCCACACGCGCGCCCGGCACCACGCTGAGCATGCCTTCGAGGATGCCGTTGCCGGCGCGCAGGATGGAGACGAACACCAGCTTCTTGCCGTCGATGACTTTGGAGGTGGTGACTTCCAGCGGGGTTTCGATCTCGATGTCCTGCATGGGCATGTCGCGCGTGACCTCGTAGGCCATCAGCATGCTGAGCTCGTTGAGCAGGGTGCGGAAGGTGTTGGTGGAGGCGTCCTTGCGGCGCATCAGCGTGAGCTTGTGCTGCACCAGCGGGTGGTCGATCAGGTGGACGTTGTTGCTGCGGGGGGTCATGTAGAAGTTTGCCTCGTTGGGATTTCAGAAGATCGTGCCATCGCTCTGGATGTTCAGGGGCGGTTTGCCGGCGTGCAATTGCTGTGCCAGTGCGCGGCCGGCGGCCCAGGTGCCGCCTTCGAGCACGCAGGCCAGCGGCATTTGCACGGCACTCAATCCTAGCTGCTCGCGCACCAGCGGCGCGAGCTCGTCGAGCAGGGCCACGGTCAGCGCCCGCCATTCGACGATCAGTTCGTCGCCGGCCTGGTGCAGCCGCTCAGCCTGGCCCGGGTCTTTCAGCAGCAGCACGCCGGCATCCAGGAACAGGCCGCCGTTGCGGTACTCGGGCAGGCCGGTCAGCGCCTCCAGGCCCTGCACCTGCACGCCCGCCCATTCGAACGGCTCGAGCAGCGAGTAGGTCAGCCACTGCGAGAGCTTGTGAAAAGGCATCCAGCCTGCGCTGGCGCCGTCTGCGTCCTGGCCGGCAGCGGGGTGGCGCCAGCAGTCGCCCAGCGCCTCGCCGCCCAGCAGGTTCCTCGCCGGCCAGATGCCCGACAGGCCGGTGAGCAGCAGGGACAGCAGGTCGTGCGCCTGGATGGCGCGTTGTCCTTCGTCCGTGAGCCGGTCAAACAGGTGGCCGGGCCGGCCGGGCTGGCCGAACAGGGCCGGCTGGTCCTGCAAGGCCTGGCCCAGCCGGCGCAACAGGGCAGCGCGTCCTTCCAGCCCCACCAGTGGGTTGGTTGGCGTCACCTGAAATGCTTCTGCCAGGCGCTCGGCGGTCACGGCCTGCAGGCCGGCGGCGTCAACCTGCAGCGGCTGCTGCGGCTTGCTGGAGAACAGGCCGGCCGAAAAGGCGTGGAAACTGGCGACGCCCAGGCCTTCGGAGCGGCTGAACTCCTGTGCCGGATGCTCACCGGACGCGGCCTCGTGGTAACACCAGTCGGGCCCGGCGCCGGCGTCCAGCAGCACGCTGACCAGCGCCAGGTCGATCTGGGCGTGGGCGCGCTCGCGGCTGCCGGCCGGCCGGAACGCGGCATTGAGCTGCGCGAGCCGGTCCACACCCCCGGCTTCAAAGTGCCGCCAGCGGCTGTGATACGGGATGTTCAGGTCGGGGTAGCGGGCGCGGGTAAGTTCGGCGACCAGCGCGGCTGCGGTGATCATCGCGCCGTCGTTGACCGTGAACCAGGCCGACTCGCCGCGGCGCGCCCGGGCCAACAAGGCGTCGGCCCGGCTGCGGATCGTTTTTGTAGAGCGTAATTCGGCTGTAGCCCCCGTCTGACGGGGGCTTCCAGCTCCTGAATCGATAGCGCTTTCCGGGGAATTCAAGGGCTCAGGCATCCAGCCCCCGTCCCTTGGCTTTTTTCAGCTCGTCGGCCGTGGGCACCGCGCCGGGCGTGAAATAACCGGCCGCCATCTTGGCGTCCATCTCGACCTGGGCGTCGGCGGGGATCATGTGCTCGGGGATGTTCACGCGCTCGACGACCTCGATGCCGGCGCGGGTGATGGCGTCGTATTTCATGTTGCTCATGGACACCAGGCGATGGATCTTGCGTATGCCCAGCCAGTTCAGCACGTCGGGCATCAGCTCCTGGAAACGCATGTCCTGCACGCCAGCCACACATTCGGTGCGGTTGAAGTACTGGTCGGCGGTGTCGCCGCCGACCTGGCGCTTGCGCGCGTTGTAGACCAGGAACTTGGTGACCTCGCCGAGCGCCCGGCCTTCCTTGCGGAAGTAGGACACCAGCCCCACACCGCCGCGCTGCGCGCCCTGGATGCATTCCTCGATCGCGTGGGTCAGGTAGGGGCGGCAGGTGCAGATGTCGGAGCCGAAGACATCCGAGCCGTTGCACTCGTCATGCACACGGGCAGTGAGCTCGACCTCGGGGTTGGCCAGGTCGCGCGGCTTGCCGAAGATGTAGGCGGTGAGTCCGCCTATGGGCGGCAAAAACACTTCCAGGTCGCTGCGGGTCACCAGCTCCGGGTACATGCCGCCGGTTTCCTCGAACAGGACGCGGCGCAGGTCGGTCTCGCTGCAGTTGAAACGCCTGGCGACTTCGGGCAGGTACCAGACCGGCTCGACCGCCACCTTGGTCACCATGGCCGCGCCGCCGGCCGTCAGGTATTTGCCGTCGGCCTTGAGGCGGCCGGACTGCAACGCCTCGATCACTTCCGGCAGGATCACGTGCGCCTGGGTCACGGCAATCGTCGGCCGGATGTCGTAGCCGGCGGCCAGCTCGGCGGCGAAGACGTCGGCCACCATGGCGCCCCAGGGGTCCATGGCGACGATGCGGCCCGACTCGCTCCATTGCGGGTAGGGGCCGATGATGTCGGTCGGCGAGGTGTTGGTCAGGTCGGCCTTGTGGCTGGCCGACAGCGCGCCCGAAGCCACGGCCAGCGCGCGGTAGACGCTGTAGGAGCCGCTGTGGGTGCCGATCACGTTGCGGTGGCTGCGTTTGGTGGTGGTGCCCACCACGGGCCCGCGTTCGGCGGCGGTCGCGGCGCCCCAGCGGATGGGCAGCGCCCCGTAGCCGCCGGCGTGGGAGGTCAGGCGGATGTGCCTCGGGGCGGCGCTAGTGATGCTGGCAGGATCAGATGGCTTGGCGGCAACATCGGCAGACATGGGAACCCCTCAAAAAATCCAATGTAGCGATGCGTGCCGGGCTTGACAAGCCCGGCGGTTTTGCCGGGTCGTTAATTTGCGACAGGGCGCCGCCCAAAAATGGATGCGGATGCAACAAGCAGTTTGCCGGGGCACAGCAACGGTCAAGGCTTTTGTCCTACAGCCGGTGGCCCGGCGGCCATGTATTTTCATGGCAGGAGCGTGACATGCCGACCTTCAATCCACTGACGCCGCCCACGTGGCACAAGACCCTCGAGATCAATGGTGTGCGCATCTTTTATCGCGAGGCCGGGGCGCCGGAGGCGCCAGTGGTCCTTCTGCCGCACGGTTATCCCAGTTCGTCGTTCCAGTTCCGCAACCTCATGCCCGCGCTGGCCGACCGCTGGCGGCTGATTGCGCCGGACTACCCGGGATTCGGCTACAGCGGCACACCGGAAGACAGCAAGAAGTCCTGCTCGTTCGAGGGGTACGCGGATTTCCTCGAACGGTTCACGCAGAGGCTGGGTCTTTCGCGGTATGCGCTTTATCTGCACGACTATGGCTCTCAAATCGGGCTGCGCCTGGCCATGCGCCATCCTGAGCGTGTGGCCGCCCTCATCATCCAGAACGGCGATATTTATGAAGACCAGCTGGGCCCCAAATACAAGCCGATCCAGAACTACTGGGCCAACCCGTCGGCGGCAGCGCGCGCCACGCTGGAGGAAGCCGTGAGTGAAGAAGGTTTCAGGAAGGAGTTCATCGGGGAGATCGATGCCGACCTGGTTGCCCGTATTCCACCTGATTTATGGCGCCTGTCCTGGCCGCTGATGAACCATCCCAGACGACGCGCCATTGCGCTGGCGCTCATGGAAGGGTTGAAGGACAACCTGCAGTGGTTTCCGAAGTACCAGGCTTACCTGCGGATGCACCAGCCGCCCGCGCTGATCGTGTGGGGGCCGCAGGATGGCTACATGCCCGAGGGGGCCGCCAAAGCTTACCTTCGGGACCTGCCGAATGCCGAGTTGCATCTGCTGCGCGGCGGACATTGGGCGCTGGAGACCAATCTGGAGGACATCCTGCCGTTGCTGCGGGATTTCCTGGGGCGGGCGCACGGCCTTAACGAAGTCACTTAAAGCACCGGCGGGCCTCGTGATGGCCCGGCGAATCGGCTTATGTCAGGAGACAAGGTTCCAGCGGCCGTCTTCCCCTTTTTTGTATTTCCTGGTGTCTTTGCTGCGCTCCACGTAGTCGTCCACTTCATTTTTCAGCTGGTCGACTCCCTTGAGCGGCCTGGGGTCCGTGCCACGCATGCGCCTGTAGTAGCGCTTGCTGAGGTTCGCGATGTATTGGCCGCGTGGCGACAGCTTGTCGACGCGATAGTCCTCGTAAAACAGGTGCCCAACGCCACCCTGTATACCGAATCTGTGGAAGCTCGTCATCCACCTGCCAGCGTCGAACATACCTTCGAAGTCTCCCTGGCTCATCTTGCCGTACAGCAAGTCGTAGGAGTTGACCTGAATTTCGGCGGTGCGCCCCACGTAGCCCGGCGTGGCCTCGTGCACGGGCTTCTGCATGGCCGCCATGATCTGGGATGAGGTCATGTTCGCCCTGAGTTGTGAAATCGGCTCACGCGCAGGCCCGATGCTGTTGGGCGCCAGGAAGGCGGCTTTTCCGGCGACCTTGCCTGTAGCGATTGCCGCGAGTTTCAGGGAGGCCGAGATCGGCTTCCTGCCGAAGCGCAGGACCCCGTTCCAGCCCGAATAGCCGCACGGGTCGGTCGCCGCGTTCTTCGGCTCACGCTTCATCCACGAGAAGCCTTCGCTGGTCGACAGCGCTTCCACCATTCTGATGGCCTTGTCCACGTCGTGTTGTTTTTCTCCCGCAAGCGTGACGCGCGCGATGTCTCCTATCTCCAACCAGTGCCCATTGCACTGGCCCTTGACCTTGCGTGTCGCGCTACTGAGAGACTTGGTCCCGGCGGCGATCAATTTGCAGCCGGATGTCTGCTCGATGATCTTGCTTATCCGCTCCAGCTCGAACTGGGTAGCCTCAGCAGTGCTCCAGACGCGTGCCTGCTGCCATTCTTCCGCTGCATCCTTGATGTTGTTGAACTTGCCGTGCTGGAACACGACGTTGTGCGCGGCCGGGGGACCTTCCGGCCTGGGGTACTTAGGAGTGGGCATTGCCGGGGTCCCTGGGTGGTTGACGTTCGGCTACTGTAGCTTAGGGGAGCCCTGCAGAGCTGCACTAACGCTTCTTGCCACCGAGGATGCTGCCCAGCGCGCCGCGCAGCACCTGGCGCGCCAGGTTGCGGGCTTCCGACTTGAGCACCTGTTGCACCAGGCCGTCGCGCGCGCCGCCGCGTGGGCCCTTCGAGCCGAACAACACATCGCTGATGCCGCCCATCAGGCCGCCCGAGGCTTCGGCCGCCTTGGCGGTCTCCGCCTGCGCGGCTTCGGTGCGGGCCTTGAGCATTTCGTAGGCGGAGTCGCTGTCGACGGCTTTTTCATAAACGCCGGTGACCAGCGAGTTCGCCACCAGTGCGTGCCGCTGCTGCGGCGTGATCGGGCCGATCTGGCTGCCCGGCGGCAACACGTAGGCGCGCTCGGTCACGCTGGGCCGGCCCTTGCTGTCCAGGAAACTCACCAGCGCTTCGCCTACGGCGAGTTCGGTGATGGCGGTTTCGATGTCCAGCCCCGGCTTTTGCCGCATGGTCTGGGCCGTCGCCTTGACGGCCTTCTGGTCGCGCGGTGTGAAGGCGCGCAGGGCGTGCTGCACCCGGTTGCCCAGTTGCGCCAGCACCGAGTCGGGGATGTCCAGCGGGTTTTGCGTGACGAAATAAACGCCCACGCCCTTGGAGCGCACCAGCCGCACCACCAGCTCGATGCGCTCGATCAGCGCCTTGGGCGCCTCGTTGAACAGCAAATGCGCTTCGTCGAAGAAAAACACCAGCTTGGGCTGGTCCGGGTCGCCGATCTCGGGCAACTGCTCGAACAGCTCGGACAACATCCACAGCAAAAAGGTCGCGTACAGGCGTGGCGAGTTCATGAGTTTGTCGGCCGCCAGGACGTTGATCACGCCCTTGCCGTCCACGGTCTGCATGAAGTCGCTGATGTTGAGCATGGGCTCGCCGAAGAACTTGTCGCCGCCCTGGGTTTCGATCTGCATCAGCCCGCGCTGGATGGCGCCCACGCTGGCGGCGCTGATGTTGCCGTACTCGGTGGTGAACTTGCTGGCGTTGTCGCCGACATGCTGCAGCATGGCGCGCAGGTCTTTCAGGTCCAGCAGCAGCATGCCGGCGTCGTCGGCGATCTTGAACACCAGGTTGATCACCCCGGCCTGGGTTTCGTTCAGGCCCAACATGCGGCCCAGCAGCAGCGGACCCATGTCGGACACGGTCGCGCGCACCGGGTGGCCCTGCTCGCCGAAAACGTCCCACAGCGTGGTCGGGCAGGCCAGCGGCTCGGGTTTGTCTATGCCGCGGTCCTTGAGCACCGCCGCCATTTTTTCGCCGATGATGCCGGCCTGGCTGATGCCGGCCAGGTCGCCCTTGACGTCGGCCATGAAGACCGGCACGCCGATTTTTGAGAAGTTTTCGGCCAGGGTCTGCAGGGTCACCGTCTTGCCGGTGCCGGTGGCGCCGGTGATCAGGCCGTGGCGGTTGGCCAGCGCCGGAAGCATTTCGCACTGGGTGGAAGCATTCCTGGCAATCAAAAAAGGCTCGGCCATGGGGTGTCCTCGGGTGGGAGGAAGCTGTGCACAGCTCCCTAAAAGTAAAATGCGCTTGTAGATTAAATCAATTCCAAAGGATTTCCGTGGCCGGTCACAGTAAATGGGCGAATATTCAGCACCGCAAAGGCCGGCAGGACGAGAAACGCCAGCGGGTCTGGACCCGGGTGATGCGCGAAATCATGGTCGCGGCCCGCATGGGCGGGGGCGACCTGGGCACCAACCCGCGCCTGCGCCTCGCAGTGGACAAAGCCAAGGCGGCCAACATGCCCAATGAAAATGTTAAGTACGGCATCGCCAAGGCCACCGGCAGCCTGGAAGGCGTGCAATACGAAGAAGTGCGTTACGAGGGGTATGGCATCAGTGGCGCGGCCATCATCGTGGACTGCATGACCGACAACAAGGTGCGCACCGTGGCCGAGGTCCGGCACGCGTTTTCCAAACATGGCGGCAACATGGGCACCGAAGGTTCGGTGGCCTTCCAGTTCAAGCACTGCGGCCAGCTGATGTTTGCGCCCGGCGCCAGCGAGGACAAGATCATGGAAGTGGCGCTGGAATCCGGCGCCGACGATGTGATCACCCACGAGGACGGCGCCATCGAGGTGCTGACGCCATACACGGGTTTTGAGGCCGTCAAGCACGCGCTGGAGGCGGCGGGCCTCACCCCCGAAGTCGCCGAAGTCACCATGCGCGCCGACAACATGATCGAACTCGCGGGCGACGACGCCCAGAAAATGCAGCGCTTGCTGGACGTGCTGGAAGACCTGGACGACACGCAGGATGTGTTTCACAACGCCTCACTGGACACCTGAACATGGATGGCAACACGGATTCGTCGGAACGCCTGGCCCGCATCGAGCAACTGCTGCAGGAAGGCAACCGCCTGCGCGCGGAAGCCATTGCGCTGCAGAAGGAATCGCTGACGATGCAGAAGTCGCTGGTGGATGAAACCCGTGCCAACATCGTGAAGGCCGGCACCGTGAACGACCAGGCGCTGGAACTGCAGCGCCGAAGCAAGGGGGCGGTCAAAGTCATCCTTGGCATTGTTTTTCTCCTCATCATTTACCTCAGCTATTTGCTGTTTTTTAGATTGAACATCCCGTGAAAGTTCTTGTTATTGGCGGCGGCGGCCGTGAGCACGCGCTGGCCTGGAAACTGGCCCAGTCCCCCAAGGTGCAGGCGGTCTACGTCGCGCCCGGCAATGGCGGGACCGCGCTGGACGCCCGCCTGGAGAACATCGCCATCACCGATGTGAAGGCGCTGCGCGAATGGGCGCTGGCTGAAAAAATCGCCTTGACGGTGGTCGGCCCCGAGCAGCCTCTGGCGGCCGGCATCGTTGATGAGTTTCGTGCGCACGGCCTGCGGGTGTTCGGCCCGACCAAAGCCGCCGCGCAACTGGAAAGCTCCAAGGCCTTTTCCAAGGCCTTCATGAAGCGCCACGGCATCCCGACCGCCGAGTACGACACCTTCACCGACGCCACGGCAGCCCACGCCTACGTGGACGAAAAGGGCGCGCCCATCGTCGTCAAGGCTGACGGCCTGGCCGCCGGCAAGGGTGTGGTGGTGGCCATGACCCTGCAGGAGGCGCACGAAGCCATCGAGTTCATGCTGGCGCCCGACCCCAGCTTCAACCCGCTGGGCGTGACGCACAACGCCGGCGGCGCACGTGTCGTGATCGAGGAATTCCTGGAAGGCGAGGAAGCCAGCTTCATCGTGATGTGCGACGGCAAAAACGTCGCGGCGATGGCCACCAGCCAGGACCACAAGCGGCTGCAGGACGGTGACCAGGGGCCGAACACCGGCGGCATGGGCGCCTATTCGCCGGCGCCAGTCGTCACCCCCACCGTGCACGCGCGCGCCATGCGCGAGATCATCTTGCCGACCATCAAGGGCATGGAAAAGGACGGTATCCCGTTCACCGGTTTCCTCTACGCCGGCCTGATGATCACGCCGGACGGCAAGGTCAAGACCCTGGAATTCAACTGCCGCATGGGCGACCCCGAAACCCAGCCCATCATGCTGCGGCTCAAGTCGGATCTGTACGACGTGATGATGGCCGCGACTTCGGGCAAGCTCGATGAGGTCGAGCTCGAATGGGACCGCCGCGTGGCGCTGGGCGTGGTGATGGCCGCGCACGGCTACCCGCTTCAGCCGCGCAAGGGCGACCTGATCACTGGTCTGCCGCCTGTCAGCAATGCGGTGGACGAAGACGCGGTGGTTTTTCACGCCGGCACGTCCAGCGTGCAGGGCGGCGCCAAGGGCAGCGTCGCCACCTCAGGCGGCCGGGTCCTGTGCGTGACGGCGCTGGCCAGCTCGGTGAAGGAAGCGCAGCAGCGCGCCTATGAGCTTGCCAAGGGCATTCACTTCGACGGCGCGCAATACCGCAAGGACATCGGATTCCGCGCGATCAAGCCCTGATGGGCATGGATTTTCAGCCGCCGCATCCTGTTCAGTTCCGCGGGAACCGGCTGGCCCGGTGGGTGTTGCGCGTTCTTGGCTGGCGCATTGATTTCGCGGGCCTGCCGGCGCAGCAGGGCGTGATCGTGGTGTATCCGCATACCTCGAACTGGGATTTCGTGATCGGCCTCCTGCTGAAATGGGCGGTCGGCATCCGGGTCCAGTTCTGGAGCAAGGACACCCTGTTTCGTGTCCCCTTGTTCGGCAGCTGGCTGCGATGGGTAGGGGGCCTGCCCGTCAACCGCTCGGTGCCGCAGGGGGCTGTCGGGCAGATGGCAGACCTGATGCGGCAAAAAAAGGCGCAGGACGAGTATTTCTGGCTCGCCCTGACGCCCGAGGGCACGCGCCGGCGCACCGAGGGCTGGCGCAGCGGCTTTTACCGGCTGGCGCTGGCGGCCGATGTACCGGTGGGACTGGCGGGCCTCGACTATTCACGCAAACGGCTGGTTTTTCGCGATTTTGTGCAGCTCAGCGGCAATGAGGACCACGACCTGGAGCGCATGGCCGTGGCCCTGCAGGATGTCCACGGCCTGCGGCCCGGGGCGCAGGCCCCCGTGCGGTTGATCGATTCAAACCGCCGACAGGCCGATACCATTGTGAAATGACGACCATGACCGATTCTTCCCACGTCCGCCGCTACCTGCTTGAGCTGCAGGAGCGCATCACGGGCAGCATCGCCGCGATCGACGGCGGCGTGTTTGCCGTCGATCCCTGGCAAAAGGCCCCCGGCGAGAGCCTGCAGGGCAACGGCATCACCATGATCCTGGAAGGCGGAGAGGTGTTCGAACGTGCGGGCTGCGGCTTTTCGCATGTGCGCGGCCCCCGGCTGCCGCCTTCTGCGACGCAGCACCGGCCGGAACTGGCCGGCGCGCCTTTCGAAGCCCTGGGCGTTTCGCTGGTGTTTCACCCGCGCAATCCCTGGGTCCCGACCGTGCACATGAACGTGCGCATGCTGGCCGCCACACCGGCGGCGGGGGCGCCGGTGTACTGGTTCGGCGGCGGCATGGATTTGACGCCGTATTACGGCTTCGAGGAGGACGCCCGCCACTTCCACCAGACCTGCAGCGACGCCCTGGCGCCCTTCGGCGGGGACAAATACCCTCGCTTCAAGGCCTGGTGCGACGACTATTTTTACCTGAAGCACCGGGACGAGCAGCGCGGCATAGGCGGCGTGTTTTTCGACGACTTCCAGGAGCTGGGCTTCGACCGGAGCCTGGCCATGATGCAGTCGGTGGCCGACGCCTTTTTGCCGGCCTACCTGCCGATTGTGGAGCGCCGCAAGGGCCTGGCTTGGGGCGAGCGCGAACGCGACTTCCAGCTTTACCGGCGGGGCCGGTATGTCGAATTCAACCTGGTCTGGGACCGAGGCACCCACTTCGGGCTGCAGTCGGGTGGCCGCACCGAGTCCATCCTGATGTCCATGCCGCCGCTGGTGAGCTGGTCCTACCAGCGGCCGCTCGAGGCCGGCTCGGCCGAAGAGTGCCTGCACAAGGAGTTTTTGGTACGGCGGGAGTGGCTTTGAGCGCAGCGGCCGCCACCGCCAGGCGCATTGGCATGTTCGGCGGTTCGTTTGACCCGCCGCACCTGGCCCACGTGGCGCTGGCCGGCGCGGCCGTGGCGCAGCTGCAGCTCGATGCCCTGCACATTGTTCCCACCGGGCAGGCCTGGTACAAGGAAAGGGCGCTCAGCGCGCCCGAACACCGGCTGGCCATGACGCAACTGGCCTTTTCCGGCCTGGCGCGGGTGCAGGTCGACGAACGGGAGCTGCGGCGGGCCGGGCCGAGCTTCACCATCGACACGCTCGAGGCGCTGCAGGCCGAAAATCCAGGCGCCCAGCTCTACCTGATCATTGGCGAAGACCAGTTTGCGGCACTGAAAAGCTGGCACCGTTGGCAGGACCTGATTGAAATAGCTATAATTTGTATAGCAGACCGCGCACATCCCGCAAGGGCTGAGGTCGAATTTGACCCTCAAATCCCGCTGCCGCAACCGGTTTTGACCCTCCAATTGCCCTTGATGCCCCTCAGCGCCACCGACATACGGCGGCAGCTGGCTTCAGGGCGCACCACAGCGCAAAGCCTGGCCCGGCTGGTTCCCGAACCGGTTGCGCGTTATATTGATCGCCATCGTCTCTACATTTCTCCCTGATCCGCCTTTTATTTTTATTGAAGCCACACTGCATGACCTCTACCCCCGCCAACACCACCGCTGCCAAAAAAGACGTCCAGAAATTGCAGCGCGCCATCATCGATGGACTGGAAGATGTGAAGGCGGTGGACATCCAGGTGTATGACACGGAACACATCACTTCGCTGTTCGAGCGGGTGATCATCGCTTCGGGCACGTCCAACCGGCAGACCAAGGCGCTGGCCGCCAGCGTGCGCGATGCCGTGCGTGACGCCGGTTTTGCCAAGCCGCGTATTGAAGGTGAAGACAACGGCGAATGGATCATCGTGGATTGCGGCGCGGCCGTGGCTCACATCATGCAGCCGACCATCCGCCAGTATTACCACCTGGAAGAACTGTGGGGCGACAAGCCGGTCAAGCTCAAACTCGGTGCGCCGGCCCCTCTGGTCAAGGCCTCCAGGCCGGAAGCCGAGGAAGCACCTAAACCTGCCAAGGGCCGCGCAGGCGGCAAGCCCGCAGCCAAATCGGCCAGGGCGCCCGTGAAGGCAGACGCCAAACCGGCAGCGAAAAAAGCCGCCCGCACCGATGACGGCACCTACGTCGGCCGTGTCGGCAAGACCAACGACTGGACCGCCAAACGCAATGCCACCGCGCCGGTGACCGAACCTGCGGCCAAACCGGCTGCGAAGAAAACCGCGGCCAAGGCACCGATCGTGAAGATTCCGGCCACAAAAAAAGTGGCGGCGCATAAAACCGCCGCCAAGACCGCAGCAAAAACAGCAGCCAAAAAACCTGCCGCCCGGAAAACCACGACCCGGGGCCAATGAGGCTGACGATTGTTGCCGTCGGCCAGAAGGTGCCGGACTGGGCGCAGACCGCCTACGACGACTACGCCAAGCGGTTTCCTCCCGAGCTCAAGGTCGAGCTGAAGGCCGTCAAGACCGAGCCGCGCGCTTCCAAGACCCTGGACACCCTGCTGGCCGCCGAGCGCCAGCGCATTGAGGGGGCGATCCCCAAAGGCACTCGCATCGTGGCGCTGGACGAACGCGGCACGGCGGTCACAACCGTGGCGCTGTCGGCCAGGCTGACCAGCTGGCAGCTGAGTGGCGACGATGTGGCCATCGTCATCGGCGGGCCGGACGGCCTGGACCCCGGCTTCAAGCAGGCTGCCCACGAGCGCCTGCGCCTGTCTGACCTGACCCTGCCGCATGCCATGGTGCGGGTGCTGCTGATCGAGCAGCTCTACCGCGCCTGGAGCATCACGGTCAACCACCCCTATCACAGAGAATGAGCCCCCACGTTCGCTCACTGCGTGTAACTCTCTGCCCCCCGAGGGGGCCGCTGCGCCTGCGGGCCGGCGGAGCCGGACCCGCGGCCCCTGCTTGAAGGGGACGGGTCCCCACGTACTTACTGTATGACCGACTTTATTTACCTTGCGTCCCAAAGCCCGCGGCGGCGGCAGTTGCTGGAGCAGCTCGGCGTTTCCTGCGAGCTGCTGCTGGCCGGCCCTGGCGAAGACAGCGAGGCGCTGGAGGCTGTGCTCGGCGGTGAGTCGCCCACTGCCTATGTCCAACGTGTGACGCAACTGAAACTCGACGCCGCCGTGGCCCGCCTGAAAAAACGCGGCTTGCCGGCGGCGCCGGTGTTGTGCTCGGACACCACGGTGGCGATGGGCCGCCGCATCTACGGCAAACCCGAGGATGAACCTGACGCCGAACGCATGTTGTCCGAACTGGCCGGCGGCACCCACCGCGTGCTGACCGCCGTGGCCGTGCAGCACGGGCGCAAGCGTGTGCAGGCCCTGAGCGTGTCGCGTGTGACTTTTGCGCCCCTGAGCCGCGCGCAAATCCGTGCCTACGTGGCCACGGGTGAACCGATGGGCAAAGCCGGCGCATACGCAGTGCAGGGCAGGGTGGCCATGTTCATCAGCCATCTCAGCGGCAGTTATTCGGGCATCATGGGTTTGCCGCTGCATGAAACGGCGCTGCTGCTGCGCGCAGCCGGGCTGAAAATCTAGAACAGTTCTCCAGAGACAAGACCATGCAACAAGACATCCTGATCAACTGGTCACCGCAGGAAACCCGCGTGGCGGTGGTCGAATACGGCGCTGTGCAGGAACTGCATGTCGAGCGCACCCTCGAACGCGGCCTGGTGGGCAATGTCTACCTGGGCAAGGTGGTGCGGGTGCTGCCGGGTATGCAGTCGGCGTTTATCGACATCGGGCTGGAGCGCGCGGCCTTCCTGCATGTGGCGGACCTCATGAGCAGCATCAACAGCCGCCATGCCGATGCCGACAGCGCCACCGTGCCCGCGGCTGCGCCGCAGCCGATCGAGAAGCAGCTGTTCGAGGGCCAGGCCATGATGGTGCAGGTGCTCAAGGACCCGATAGGCACCAAGGGCGCCCGGCTGACCGCGCAGGTCAGCATTGCCGGCCGGTTGCTGGTGTTTTTGCCGCAAGACAACCACATCGGCGTGTCGCAGAAGATTCCAGCTGCCCAGCGGGAGGAACTGCGCCGGCGGCTGCAGGCCTTGACCGCGGACATGGGCGGCGGGTTCATCCTGCGCACCAACGGCGAGGACGCCACGGACGCCGAGCTGGGCGAAGACGTGGCCTACCTGCGCAAGACCTGGGCGCGCATCAAGGACGCAGCAGTCCGCCTGCCGCCGGCGTCGGTGTTGCACCAGGACCTGAGCCTGCTGCAGCGCGTGCTGCGTGACATGGTGGTTGAAACCA
>Ga0307516_10006151_pt1 | contig 14143 bp, 13 predicted proteins | sample 19_EM_MG_FD_203310 | JGI IMG/M metagenome (GOLD analysis project Ga0307516, IMG submission 203310) | Populus trichocarpa ectomycorrhiza microbial communities from riparian zone in the Pacific Northwest, United States - 19_EM | ecosystem: Host-associated > Plants > Roots > Unclassified | place... | reverse complement strand
CTGGAGCGAGGCGGGTGCAAATATCGGCGGGATCGATTATCGATAGGTTGCGGATTGGTAGAGCGTTCAATCCGGGCTCATAACCTGTTGGAATATAGGGATCGATAGAGACGAAGATAGTGAACTTATTGATTGATACAAGGTCGAAGGAAAAACATTCTCTCTATATACAACGCGCCTGAGGAACTCGCCAAGGGGAAAGGACGGAAGACTTCTCCCGAGCCGGTGCTCGGAGACTAAGGCTGCTGTCATCTCCGGACATGTTGCCTCTGGTCCGTCATCTCCGGACGCCGTCTCCGGTCCGTCATCTCCGGACGCCCCTTATTCTGACAATAACCGAACGCCGGCTAAGACTGTGCGCGCCCCATCTCCTTCATGACTATCGAGAAACCTGACTAGTTCAACATTACCGTCACTCCGACGTTGACCGGACGTTCCAGTGTCACATATGGGCAGCGAAGCGCATGCGCCCATACATGGAGCGGGCTTTTGTCACCTTTGTCACCGATCATCATAGCAATGTCACCTTGTGTAAGATGCAGAGTATCGACACCACGTCTGCGGACAGATCTAGCCTGAGACTCCATACGTCGGCTATTTAGTTGGACCAGTACCGAGACCACATGCGCGTCGTCTACAGCAAGGGAGCCGATTTGGAATGTCCCGATGCCCTGTCGAGGCTGCGCTACGAGATCCCTTTGGAGGCTAAGCATCTAGGTGACTGGGCTACTCGATTAGGCTCTTCGCCGGAGATGGAGGAATTTGACATTCAGGAATGTTTCGCCGTAACACGTCTAGGCAAACTCCGCAGCAGCAAGGAAGAGGTCTCCTTACCTGAAAAGCCAGCCGCAGGCAAAGACATCCAGACGAAGGCTGAGGGCATGACTGTGAAACTTATTCCAGCGTACGCAGATATGCTCCGTCTTGCTATGCAGAATTCACAGTCTATGCGGTCAATTTATAACACACTCAAACGCGATGGCACCTATAACAGCCGTTTGGACACCATTTCGATTCCTGCCACCTGCCAGTATGTGCTCCACGATGATCTGTTATATCTGATCAACCCGAAGGACAAGCTCTTGTGGCTAGTCCTTAGTAGTCAGGAGTTATGCAAACAGCAGCTGGCGATCGCCCACGACAAGACTCATTGTGGATTTTATCGAACCTTCAAACGGCTTTCCAGTTTCTACTGGACGTCAATGGCCAAAAACATAGCCGCATATCTCGCACACTGTCCTGCTTGCCTGCTCAACAAGCCGAAATGGCAGAAGCCCTATGGTGAATTATCGCCTATAACGTCACCATCATCGCCATTCAATAAAATTACGATCGATCTGATTACAAATCTCCCTCCATGCGCTCGTGAAGGTTCCGTCGAACCTTTCGACACAATTATGACAGTGACTGACAAGTTCTGCAAGGCCGTGCATTTCATTCCTGGCAGGAAAGATTCGTCCGCCATTGCCTGGGCTACCTGCTTCTATAACGATGTGGTGCTCAACGGCTGGGGCTTTCCCTGGACGATTATCTCAGATCGGGATAAGCGTTTTCTTTCAGGACTCTGGCAAGCTCTACTCTCCTCCGCGGGAGTGAAGAGCCTTACAACAACAGCGTATCATCCGAACGCGGACGGCCAGTCAAACAGGACAAATCGTACTCGCGAGGTGATGCTGCGCTATGTGGTCAACACGAGCCAATCGGACTGGCTGGCCAAGCTTCTTCCACTGCAGGCAGCCTGCAACAACATGGAATCGGCATCTACGAAGAAATCGCCGAATGATCTGATATATGGCAAGAAGCTACAGACAGCTCTTGAAGTATCCACTGTACCGCTACGGATGCCGCTGTCTGCAGTGCCCCTTCATGAACGCAGAACTGTGAAGCAGGAGGAAGCCACTACGGCTATTGCGATTGCGCAGAGAGCGATCAGCAAGCACTATGACAAGAAGCATATCTCGCCAGATTTCTCGACCGGCTATGCCTTTTTGCGTCTGGGTGCAGGCTATTCTATCCCCGCCGTACGAAAACAGAAGCTTGCTCAGCAGCGAGTTGGTCCTTTCAAGATCCTCAAGGTAGTTGGAAAAGGAAAGGCCTACAGACTGCAGCTTCCCCCCCACTATGGAATGCACCCAGTTATCTCAGTTGTCCACTTAGAACCGAGTCCGGCTCCAGGATCGGACCCTTATAATCGACCCGTGCCAACTAATGACACGGCTCCCATGGTCGGCCAGGAGGGAGATTCCGAATGGGAAATAGCAGCCATAGTCAACAAGAGGACGTCCAAATGGGGACGGAAGAGAAAGTCGGAATATCTCGTCCGCTGGAAGGGCTATGGCCCATAATGGGATTCCTGGTACACTGAGGATGATCTGCCGAATGCTCGTGAAGCGATAGCCGATTATGAGTCCAGCAATCCGGCAATGTCAGGATTCAGTGGTGATAGGATTTTTGTCATCGACATCCGCGAACGCCGGATGGGTGATGAATTCGGTGAGGATGATTCCATTCTGGCAGATCTGGGGAAGTGGAAAGTTCAAATCAGGTGCGATTTTGACGATCTCTTTCAACTGCCGAGTGGCGTTCTGCCACCAGGGGAGCACGACTTCCACATTCATACCGACCCAACCGCAAAAATTCCCCACTGCCAGCCGCAACGGATGACACAGTCCGAAAGGAACGAGTTCCAGATCCAGATCAAAAAGCTGCTCGAAAAGGGGTGGGTGACGGACTCTCACTCGTGTTATGTGGCACCGATAATCTTTGTGAAAAAGCCGGACACAACACTCCGAATGTGCGTCAATTATCGCGGATTGAACTCAATAACCGCCAAAGACCGGTATCCATTGCCATACATCGAGGACTTGCTGGATGAACTCCATGGAGCATGTGTATTCACCAAGCTGGACGTGGCAAGCAGATACCACCAAGTACGGGTTCACCCAGACGACTGCCACAAGACCGCATTCATAGCACCAGATGGATTCTATGAGTATAAGGTCATTCCGTTCAGACTTGCAAACGCGCCAGCCACGTTTATCCGTATGATGCACAAAATATTGCACCCACATCGTCGGAAGTCAATTGTATATCTTGATGCCGTCCTGATTTTTTCGAAAACGCTGGCAGAACACAAGACACATGTGGAAGGTGTGTTTCAGGCATTACGGAATGCGCGGTTACGTCTCAGTGAGGCCAAATGCATGTTTGGTACTCTGGAAACGTCGTTTGTTGGTTTCAGAGTGAATAGACATGATATTCACACAGAAGAAAAGAAGGTCAAGGCAGTACGGGATTGGCCAACACCCAAAACGCCAACGGAACTCTGCGGGTTTCTGGGTTTGGCAGGCAACTACAGGAAAGTTGTACCGAAATTCGCCCACTGGGCACATCTGCTACATGACCTCGCCTCGAAACCCAAGAGCAAGTACGTATGGACCAGCCAACATGCGGATCACTTCAAGGACCTCAAGGAGGCCTTGATATCTTCAATGGAGTTGGCAACTTTGGATCCAGATGCTGACTTCATCTGGCGTACAGACACATCGGACATGGCTATTGGTGGCATTCTAGCGCAGAAACAGATGTTTGAAGCGAGGTCAGTGGAATGGACACTGGGATACATTTCGAGGTAGCTCCTTGCGGTCGAGGCGAGGTATCCAGCATACGACCGAGAGCTCCTTGCAACCAGTACAAATCTGGAACATTGGGCCTGCTACGTTCATGGGCGGAAATGTACCACCATCTGTACGGATCATGCATCATAGCAGTATATCCTAGGACAAAATAAGCTGACGAGCCGTCAGTGGCGTCACCGTGACAGGCTCTAACAGCACGACTTTGATGTCAAATACTTTCCTCGTGCAGCGAATGTTGTGGCAGACACACTCAGTCGAATTGCCTACAGGCAGGGACCGCAACCAAAGGTCGATCCGCAGGGAGACCAGCCAAAGGTCGATCCGCAGTATCTCAATATCATCAAAATGCGGGTGTCAGCCTCAACCGAGTGGCTGAATGATGTTCGAAAAGTGAATGGGGAGGACATAATTTACGGTCCAGTTCTAGAATATTTGAGCAATAGTGACGAAAGCGAGGATAAAAATACAAGTTCGAAGCAGTCTCGCCGTGTTAAGGAACGAGCAAAGTCATACACACTCGAAGAAGGCCTGCTGTACCACCAGCCATCGGGCGGAAGGTTATATATCCCAAAATTCTTGAGAACGGATGTCATTTGAGAAGCACACGACACTATTCTGGGCGACGGACATAGCGGCATCGCAAAAACAGCAGCAGCGGTTGGGTCTCAGTACTACTGGCCAAAGTTGACAGATTCGGTCGCAGAATGGATTGCTGGATGTGACGTATGCCACCGAATCAAGCACAAGAATGCCAGGCCATATGGACTCCTGCAGGCACTACCGATTCCACTCGAACGCGCAGAACGGGTGAACATCAATTTCGTCACCAAGTTACCGATGTCGGTGGCCGGTTACGATGCTGTAGCAATAATTATCGATCCCCTGATGAAGAGAGCACGTTGGATTCCTGTTAAGGAAGCTGAGCTCACTGCAGAAAAGTTTGCAACAGCGTTCATTGACGGTTACGTTCGATCACAGGGGCTACCCGTATCGATCGTATCTGACCGGGACACCCGATTTACCACCAGCTTCTGGCAATCATTGTGTTCACAACTCGGGATTAAGCTCCGGATGTCTACAGCCTATCACCCGCAGTCGGACGGTCAAGCCGAAAAGGCGAATGCCACTCTGGAAAGTTTTGGAAGGCCTATATATTGCAACTCAAATCCCCCGAGCAGTGGAGCCGGTTGTTACCGCTGGCGGACTTCACTTACAATGCCGCCAAGCACAAGGCTATAGGAATGTTGCCATTTCAGGCGGACATTGGATACATTCCGAGGCTCCCACTCGATTTACTGGCACCAGGTCTGCGGACGCCAAATTTGAGACCTGGAATGGAATACGCAGAATGGCTCGTTAAGATCCTACGGATGCTTTGTGAGCGAATGGAAGAGGCCCAATTGACAATGGTGATGGAAGCGTACAAGCATCGTCAGCCGCACCCGTTTCGGATAGGTGATTCGGTATTCCTGGACACCCGTTTGCTGCCAGTCGGCTACGCCAATGTCAATTCCACTGCCAATGACAGCGACAATTCGCGAAAGTTTCAACATCCGTATGCTGGTCCGTTTCCAATCCTAAAGTCAGCCGGCGAGAATGCTTTTGTTCTTGACATCCTGGTGCACTGGCGCTTATACTAGGTTTTCAACGTCGCAGGCCTCAAGCTGTCAAGAGTCGACAAAACCTGTGAACACCCGCCCCCACCGCTGCTACACTCCACCTCTATCGTCGAGTACGAGGTTGAGTCATTCTGCGAGCACAGAGGTTCCACAGTTCGAGACCTTCAATATTTGGTCAAATGGGTTGGTTACGTGTGTAACGGCGACGGTTCTCCAACGTACTCGAGTGAGTTCTGGTGATGCAAGCAAGAGTGGGAGCGGAAGCGGGGGGGGGGGGGAACGGGAAAGGGAATGGGAATGGAATGAGAATGGGAACGGGAACAGGAAGCGAACGGGAACGGAAACGGAAACGGGAACTCGAACGGGAGACAGAGACCAATAGCGTCAGATGGACGTATCGGACAAGAACTGACAACGTCAGACGGACGTGTCGGAAAGGGAGACGGAGAGCGTCGGACGGACGTGTCGGACCGAGAGATGCACAGCGTCGGACAGACGTGTCGGACAAGAACGGACAATGTCAGACAGAAGTGTTGAACAGAGAGACGGACAGCGTCGGACGGACGTGTCGGACAGAGACGGGCGGCACTAGACGAGTGTTGCCGATACGGAGATACGGTGGAAACGGAGGAAACGGAGGAAACGGAGACGAGGTTGGTATTCCGAATAGAATACAAGAGGTTGCATGAAGAGAAGAAGATGACAAAACACGGAAGACAGCCCTCCTTATATACACAGTTCTCGCAACTCCCATACATCCTCCTACTCATACCTGGGCAACGCACATATATACTCATACTCACATATGTGCTCATAACCACGCAACTCATACAACCTTCTCTTATGCACGCGGGGCCCGTAACCGACACCCTTTACAAGATCGAGACATCCGGAGCTTGGTGATGACACTCTTTCCAAGATCGAGACATCCGGAGCAAGGTGCCGGCATCAACAAAGAAAGAAAATAACCAAAACCAAATCGAGCGCCAGAACCTGCGCCGTGACAGTATCCCCCTCCTATCACTGAGCTCCTGCGAAGATTTATTTGAGAGGACCTGGCTTGTGGGGGTATTGTTCGTGGAATCGAGTAACTGCTTCTAGCTCGTTGACGTTTCCCGCTGGCTCCCAATTCGGGTGATCAAATCCAGTCGATTTAACAAGGTATTGTAGTCGTCTTCGATATATTCGAGAATGAAGAATGGAATCCACAAACCATACTTGCTCGCCGTCGATTTCCATAGGAGGAGGCGGTGGTTGTTGTTGTCCCGGAAGCGGATTCTGTGCTGCCAGCTCACGTAGGGACACCTGAAAAACGGGATGTACCTGCATCGAGCTGTGAAGTTCCAACCGCAAGGCATGAGAGGAAATCTTGCATGCGATCTTGAAGGGGCAGTGCCGTCGATGATCCAACTTTGCTGATGATCGTCGAGTCTTCCAATTTCGAGCATCAAGCCACACAAGATCCCCCACCTGATAGTCCGGAGCGGGGAGGCAATGGGTGTCTGCGGTTTCCTGGTAGCAGAGTTGGACGCGATGCATTTCTGTCCTCAGGTGATCATGAATTTCGGACAATGCTTTCGCCGCAGAGCGCGCTTGTTGATCTTCTGCTTGGTTGGGTAGCGAGGCCGAAAGGTCAAATTGCCAGTGAGGGTCGTAGCCGAGATTCGCGAAGAACGGAGATACAGCCATCGTTTCCCAGGTATGGTTGTTCAATGCGTATTCCGCGATCGGCAACCAGTCAGCCCAATCGTCTTGCAGGTGGTTCACTTATGATAGCAAGTATTGTTCCATTACGGCATTCATTCGTTCGGTCTGACCATCGGTCTCTAGATGGAAAGCAGTAGACAGCCGCGGTTCAATTCCCAGTCATGCATTGAGATGATGCCAGAATGCAGAGGCAATTTGAGGCCCTCAGTCGGAAGTTATTGTTCGCGGAAGTCCATTTAATCGGAAGACGTATTGGAGCAACAGGTAAGCCAGATCACGGGAATCGACCATAGTGCTACACGGGACAAGATGTCACTGTTTCCTGAGCCGATTCACTACCACCCAGCTAGCATTGTGATCCTTTGATTGCGGTAGGCCCATGACAAGGTCCATCGAAATGTCCTGCCATGGCTGCTGGGGAATCGCCAATGGGTGGAGGACTCCAAAGGGTGGGTTTCGACTGGTTTTCGATCGCCGGCAAGCGTGACATTTCCTTACAAACCTTTCCACATCTTGCCGCATTTTCGGCCAGTAGTAGTTCCTTGAGAGCAATTCGAGTGTTTTCGATCGTCCGGGGTGGCCCGCTAACGGTACTTCATCATGCGTTTGGATCAGATGTAATCTCAGAGGGCCATAGGCAGGTACATTAAACTTTCCTCGATACAGTAATCTGCCCGTTGGGCTCCGGGAGAACTCCGCTAGAGTAATATCCTTACAATAGTGGACCTTCTTCTCTAGCATAGCCAGTAACTTCAAAGGAAACGGATCCCAGTTGTAGGCTTCAGAGAATAGTTCGGTAATCTTGGCGTTGATGAGTCCGAGTCCGAGTCCCGCGCCGTGTTCCTCGAGTCCTTCGAGTCCGGTGCCGCGTTCCTCAAGTCAGTTTGTGAGTCCGGTGCTGCGTTCCTCGAGTCAGAGTCCGGCGCCGCGTTCCTCCAGTCCAAGTCCGGCGCCGCGTTCCTCCAGTCCGAGTCCGGTGCTGCGTTCCTCGTGTTCGAGTCCGGCGCCGAGTTCCTCGAGTCCGAGTCCGCGTCCGTCTTCAAGTCCGGCACCACGTTCCTCGAGTGCGAGTCCGACTCCCAGTCCGACTTCGAGTCGTAGGATTTAGTGTGGTTTTATGATGGCATGGAAGTTATCGGTCAGTCATTAATCCCCATCCGTAGGAAGATCTCCGGATCTTCGAGTCAAGGAGTCCGGTTTGGCTCCCGCTTTCCCCGGTCGGTAGACAATTTTGAAGTTGAATTGGGAGAGAAATTGTGCCCATCTCGCTTGCCTGCGGTTGAGCAGTTTGGTCGTCGTGAAATATTCCAAGTTCTTGTGATCCGTTAAGACCGATATCGGGGTTTCCACTGATTGCAACTCTGCGTGCCACTTCTCAAACGCCCGGACAATTGCCATCAGTTCCTTGTCATAAATTTCATTGTTGCACTCAGCGGGGGAATGTTTCTTTGAAAAGAAGGCCACAGGGTGTAGGGTTCCCTCGTCGTCGTATTACGACAAGGCTGCGGCGCAGACCAAGTCAGAAGCGTCGGTTTCCACCACAATCTCGCGGTTGTGATCAAACCAACACAGAATGGGTGCCGTTGTAAAGGAGGTTTTCAGTCCGTCAAATGATTCCTGTTGCTTTGTCTCCCACTTAAACGGCTGGCCTTTTCTTGTCAGCCGTGTCAGTGGCTCAACTACCTTTGAGTATCCTGGGACGAATCGGCGGTAGAAATTTACGAATCCCAAGAACGCTCACATCTCGTATATTTTTGGGAGGGGGCCACGCCTTCACTCTTTCAACCTTGGATGGATCCATCTTGATGCCATCCGCACCAATGATAAGTCCCAGATACTTAACTTCCGTTTTGTGGAATTCGTATTTTTCCGGTTTCAGGTGGATGCTGGCATCGGTCAGTCGTTCCAATACTCAGTGGACATGCCGAGTATGTTCTTCCATCGTATCCGAATAAATCAATATATGATCGAGGTAGGCTGATGTAAAGTGATTGAGGTAAGGAGCTAAGGTTTCGTTGATGAATCGTTGGAAATCTGCTGGCGCATTGGTCAGGCCAAACGGCATTACCAATGATTGGAATAGGCCGTAACGAGTTCGGAAGGCGGTTTTCCTTTCTTCTCCTTCTGCCATTCGAATGAGTTTGTATGCTCCACGAACATCCAATTTCATGAAAACCAAGCCTTCGATATTCGCATGAGTGTTTCCTAAATCAGTGGAAGGGGGTAACAATTTTTGACAGTTCCTTCTTTGATGTCTCGGTAATCCACCACCAATCGCAACAATCCATCACCCTTCTTGACAAACAGGAACTGGGCTCCGGCTGGGGATGAAGAGGTCCAGATAAATCCCTTATCCGAATTTTCCTCGATCCATTTCTTGCAGGCTTCCAACTCGTGACGGGCAAGGGAATATAGTGGTCCAATGGGCGGTTCGAATCCCTCTTTCAAGGGAATGTAGTGGTCATAGGGGCGGTGTGGAGGTAACTTATTTGCAATGGATTCGGAGAACAGGGGAATGAACGAGTGATACTCGGGAGGGATTAGGGATTTCAATTGCTCATAGTCTGGCGGCTCTGCCCGCTCAGCATCTTGCGGGTTCGGTGTAGGCGTTTCAAGATCTTTGTTGATGTCGTACAAGCTTTGAGCAAAGATTTGAACCAATTCCTTTCTTCGCATTAGTTTCTTCAAGGAAGCCGAAAAGATTACGCAAATTGCAGGAGACTTAGATTTGAGGTTTGATGCCACGTTCGGTGGCTTCAGTGCCACGCCCGGGTGTGGTGTTGTAGTTCCTTTCGGCGTTTCTGTTGCCATCTTTGTCATCTTTGGCACCACACCTATTGTCTGTAATGCCATCGAGGTGCCGCCGGTGGATTTCGGTGGTCGGGGCACTGAAATCGGACCGAATTACTGACAAAATCGGTAACGACGGCATGTCTTCAGAGCCAAGGAATCCCAAGACCCAGTGAGAAGTGTCCTAACTTGGCGATGAAAGCGGGTAACATTTTGGTTTGATCCTGTATTTGACAGGAAATCTTGGTGAGATGGGTGATTTGGCTGGATTCGATGGGTCGTCCATCGATTACTTCGAGATCTCACGGAGGGTTTAGTCTATAGCGGGGAAATTTGTTTTGGCGTACACAGTTTTCGTCGATAAATGCAAAGCCCGTTGTGCCTGTGTCAATCATTGCAGGAGTTTGGATAGAATGGTCACCATTACGGAGAGTAGCTGCAACAAAAAGATGCTCTCCTTCTAAGTCTCATTCTTCCACCCCTCGACGAACTACAGCAGGCAATTGCAAATGGGGAAACGACGAAACCAATGGGGAACGTCCCATACCGGTGCCAACCGGTTGGCATGGGACTGCTAGTTTTCCGACTGCTCATTCGGAATGGCAGTGTCAGGTTCGGCAGTCATATTCACGGTGGCTGCCATAGCCAGATGGTGGTTCCGAGAGGCAGTGCGTTCGGGGCATTCGCGGAGGAAGTGACCAACACTTCCTCAATACAGACATTCGCCCCAGGCTATGCGTTCTTGTCTGATACGATTTTTCTCAGCAGTCCTCTGCATGGCTGATAAGTCCATAGGCGCCACGCCATAATGTCCGCTATTGGTGCCCGTCGGATTCGCTGGAGCCAGGGTGGGGGTGCTGGCTGAGGATGGCACGGAGCGGGGCAGTCAATGGGTACAGCCAGGCTGGACCCATTTCGCGGCATGAGTACGAATCAGGTTGTCCAACTCCCAACAGATCTGGATCAAATGACCCTGACTATCGGATCGAGGATGGGAGGTGACCAAGGAATCTTTTATTTCACCCGACAGGCCTTCGTACAATTGTTCTCTCTGGGCCTCTTCGTTCCAGTTTAGGTCTCCCATCATCCGACCAAACTCAGCGTAATAGGCGGCAACAGTGCTGCTCTTTTGCTTGAGTTTTCGAATCTCACAGTTGGTGGTGCGGGTTCTGTCGGGGTCGTTGAACGCCTGGCGCAGGAGGTCGATGAGTGCGTTCAGGGATTCGAGCCGGATTTGTCCAGTATTCTCAGATACATAGCCGCGAATCAGGCAGAGGGCGGCCCCCGAGAGGCTTTTGACCAGATATCGGAGGCACGCTTGGTCATCGGGGTAATGATGGGGTTGTGCGGCCAACTTGTTGCGCAGCTGGATAATCCAGGTGCGCAATTCTTCGGCCTTACCACTGTCGAAAATTGGCACATCAGGTAACCCCTTCTGGGTGGCGTTGGCACCACCCTGAGCTGTAGCCATGGTCACCACCTGGGCCTGCAGCTGGGTGAACCGTTGTTCGAGGGTGGAGCCGGAAGCGTTCGTGTTCATCGGTTCTGAACTCATTACGAGTAGGTTAGAATAAAAGATGCAACCTAGTGTAAAGGCAGCGGTTCTCCAAGGTACTCGAGTGAGTTGTGGTGATGCAAGCTAGAGCGGGAGCGGAAGCGGGGGGGGGGGGGGAAGCGGGGGGGGGGGGGAACTGGAATGGGAATGGGAAAGGAACGGAAATGGGAAGGGAATGGGAACGGGAACTGGAAGGGGAAGGGAATGGGAATCGGAACAGAATTGGGAACGGGAACGAGAGAAATATACCGACAGTGTCAGACGGACGTGTCGGACAAGAACGGACAATGTCAGACGGACGTGTCGAACAGAGAGACAGACAGCATCGGACGGACGTGTCGGACAGAGACGGGCAGCGCTAGACGAGCGTCACCGATACGGAGATACGGTGGAAACGGAGGAAACGCAGGAAACAGCAACGTGGTTGATATTCCAAATAGAATACAAGAGGTTGCATGAAGAGAAGAAGAAGACAAAATACGGGAGACAGCCCTCCTTATATACACAGTTCTCGCAACTCCCATACTTCCTCCTACTCATACCCACACAACTCACATATGTACTCATACTCACATATGTGCTCATAACCACGCAACTTATACAACCTTCTCTTATGCAACCAGGGCCCGTACCCGATACCCTTTCCAAGATCGAGACATCAGGAGCGAGATTGCAACACTCTTTCCACGATTGAGACATCTGTAGCGAGGTGCCGGCATCAACAATGGAATCAAACAACCAAATGCAAATCAAGCGCCGGGACCTACGCTGTGGCAACATTGACCCTACGTGGGAACCACTGGAAAACCTGAGGGGCAGCAGCAATGAGCTGCTGGGTGAATACCATGCTGCAAATGGCTTGCGAGTCTACCGGTGGATGGAACGGGAGTGACCGGGCGTGTCAGCTGAGCATTGTGGGAGGGGTTATTGTTATAAGTTGGGTTTGTCGTTGTTGTTTTTTTTTTTTTTTTTGCTGTTTTTTGTTTTTTTGTTATTTAGGGGCGGCGCTTGTTGTATTGAGAGGGAAGTGGTTGTAGGAGGAGGATTCTGGGCGTTGCGGACGCCATGTCTAGAGTCGCTAGCATGGCCGATACCGTGGCTTCTAGAGTTTGTGGGACTTGGCAAATGGCTACCCTAAGGGCTTCTGTAGATAGACAGTCACACACTAGCGCTAGCACACGGACACTCGTATCGCCTGGACCGTAGTAATTGGGTTTCCGTGCCATTTGGCCCCCGACAACCACAACTCTCGATCGTAGTGGAAGAAATAGCCTGTTGTACCCCCCAATACTGAACGTTATTTTGTTCTTTGATATCTGAACTCTCATGCTATCAATTCTCAGAGCTATGGCCTTTCTGGTGGGAGATAAATAAGTCACCTTGTGGGGAGTGTTCGGTACTTTGGCGAGAACATCAGCAACCCCAACATGACTGAACCAGTTGTTCGCCATCAACCCAAAAATAAATCCAACACTCTCTCGTCCTCGGACAATGATCTCCAGCCGTATTCTGGTCGATCTGTCATGAAGCGATCTTCGCGGGATGAACGGGCAGTCAAGAAGATGCGATTCACGAAAAGTCACTCGGGCACTATCGCGAATCCTACTCCCCCAACTTCGTCGGCCTCGTCAGCATCAACACCATCACCCCAGTCCTCCATATTCCATCCCATGGTTCCTGTAGCTTTTCCGCATAAAGCCTACAATACACTTCCTGCAATATTCCGAGGTCTCGATGCGATAGAGCCAATTGCAATCCTGAGGCTATTTTTGACCGATTCGCTTCTAAAGACAATAACCGACAACACCAACGAATACGCCAGCCAGAAGCTTGCTGAAGAGAAGAGAAGTGGTGGCCGGCAGTGGAAGGAGGTTGTGCTGGAAGATATAAGTTGTTGGTTGGGAATTGTGCTCTATATGGGCGTTCATTCCTCCCCATCGGTCGCAGACTACTGGAAACACGACGGATTGAACCCTGCCCATCCCATTGCCCAGTTCATGAGCCAGACGCGATTCGAACAGATCAAGCGATACTTTCATGTCTCCTCACCAAAGCTTGAGCTTGTCACTCCAACTGGATGGCGACTATGGCATGCGAAAGTTGATCCGGTTCTTGAGCAGCTTCGGAAAAGTTCAAAAGCATACCGGATGCCATCAACCAATGTTGCCGTTGATGAAGCAATGATCCGATGCACCGGTCAGTCTCAGGATACCTACAAGATGCCTAGCAAGCCCATCGAGCAAGGTTTTAAGTTCCACTGCCTTGCTGACCATGGCTACATCTGGGACTTTCTTCCGACTTCGAACCAGGCTGGCCCTGACCCTGTACCTTCAATCGAAGGTATTACACCGACCGGCGAGATAGTTTATCACCTGCTTGGGCAACTCCCGCAACCCATGTACTGGGTTGCATACCTAGACAACTTTTACACGACGATCCCTTTGCTCGGAAGGTTACGCCATGACTATCGGATTGGAGGTTGCGGTACCGCTCGTCCTAGCTCTGCTGGCTTTCCTGCCGACCTCAAGATCCCAAAGCAAAATATAGCAAAGTTTGAGTACCATTCCTCGAAGGCTAGAGTTGTAACCGATCCGATATTCAACCAGCAGGTGGGTGTGCTGTTGTGGTTCGACAACGCCCCAGTGACGATAATGACTACCATTCATCAACTCGATGCTGAAGTTCTACGCAACCGAAAGCACCCAGAGAAGAAGAGTACAAACGCGAAGCGAGCAAGAGAAGCATTTGGCGAGGATCAGCAAAAAGAAATGCCAATCCCAGTATGCTTCGACGAGTACAACCACCACATGGGCGGAGTCGACATCGCAGATCAG
>Ga0307516_10006149_pt1 | contig 14144 bp, 13 predicted proteins | sample 19_EM_MG_FD_203310 | JGI IMG/M metagenome (GOLD analysis project Ga0307516, IMG submission 203310) | Populus trichocarpa ectomycorrhiza microbial communities from riparian zone in the Pacific Northwest, United States - 19_EM | ecosystem: Host-associated > Plants > Roots > Unclassified | place... | reverse complement strand
TGGGGCGTCATCTCCGCGGTGGGGCTGGTGCACCGCGACGTCAAACCGCAGAACATCTTCGTCGCCCCGCCCGGCGGCGGCCGGGCCAAGGTCGGCGACTTCGGCCTGGCGAAGGCGTTCGCCACCGCCGGGCTCAGCGGCCTGACCCGCACCGGCGCGGTCGCCGGGACACCTGCCTTCATGCCACGCCAGCAGGTTCTGGACTACCGCGAGGCCCCACCGGCCGTGGACGTCTGGGCCGCCGCCGCTTCGGCCTACTTCACGCTGACCGGACGGTATCCCCGGGACTTCCCGCCCGGGCGCAGCCCCTGGCGGGTCGTCTGGGACACCCGGGTGGTGCCGATCGCGGAGCGCGGCGTGCCGGTGCCGCCCGCGCTGGGTGCGGTCCTCGACGGCGCGCTCGCCGACGAGGAGGACGAGCTGGCCTACGCCGGGGCCGACGCGTTGCGGTCGGCCGTCATCGCCGCCTGCCGGGCGGACGGGGTGAGCTGGTGACGACCGCGGCCGGTCCCGCTCCCTGGGCGCCGGGATCCACCGTGCTCGCGGAGTTCCGGGTGGAGCGGCAGCTCGGCATGGGCGGGTTCGGCCGGGTGGATCTGGTCACCAGCCTGCGCTCCGGCGAGCAGTACGCGGTCAAGCGCATGCTCGCCGCCGACGCCGGCACCCAGCGCCGGCTGCTCACCGAGGCCCGGCGATGGATGGACCTGCCGGCGCATCCGCACGTGACCGACTGCCGGTTCGTCCGGACGGCGGGCCCGGAGCTGGCGGTCTTCATCGAGTTCGTCGCGGGCGGTTCGCTCGCCGACCTGATCGCCTCGGGCGCGCTGTACCGGCCCGGGCCCGTGCCGGCGCAGCAGCGCATCGTCGACCTCGCGGTGCAGGTCGCCAGGGGGCTCGACGCGGCGCATTCGGCCGGCGTGCTGCACCTCGACATGAAGCCGGGCAACGTCCTGGTGACGCCGGACGGGGTCGCCAAGGTCACCGACTTCGGCCTGGCCTCCACCGCGGTCCGCGACAACGACGAGATCGTGCAGCGCGAGGCCGTCATCGACTACATCGCGGGCGACCCGTCCCTGGACGCCGGCACCCGGGAGGCCATCGCGAGCGTGCTGCGGGCCCAGCTGTTCGGCGCCGACCCGGAGCGCACGATCGAGGGGCGGGCCGAGGGCGGCACCGAGGCGTACCTCTCCCCCGAGCAGGCGGAGGGCACCAAGGTCGGCCGCGGCGCCGACGTCTGGAGCTGGGGCCTGACCGTGCTGGCCATGTTCGCCGGCAAGCGCACCTGGATCTCCGGCACCCTGGCGGCCCCGGCGCTGCAGCGGCTGCTCCGGCGCGGCGCCGCCGTCGAGATCCCGCCGTTCGTCGGCGAGCTGCTGGGCCGGTGCTTCTCCGACGATCCGGCCCTGCGGCCCCGGTCGCTGCACGAGGCGGCCGAGACGCTGACCGTCGCCGCGGCCGAGGCGTACGGCGGCACGCCCGGCGTGCCCGCGCCGCGCCGGGCCCTGGAGCCGGGCCGGGCCGTGCCGTACGAGCGGCATCTCCCCAGCGGCGCCCGGTGGCACGACCCGCGATCGTGGCTGCACCTGGCCTACGAGGCCGCCGGGCGGGACCCGTCCGAGGCGGTCGCGTTCTGGCCCACGGACAGCCGCTCGCCGCGATCGACGGCGCTGGGCGACCTGGCGGCGTACGTGGAGGCGGGCCGGCTGCTGGAGGAGGCGGTTGCCGCGGGCCGGCCGGAGACCGGCCGGGACCTGGCCAGGGTCCGCGCCATGACCGCCATGGTGCGCCGGTGGCTCGGTGACACCGCAGCCGCCATCCGCGACTACCGCGACGCCGCGGAGATCGGCGCCGCGGTCGGCGACGAGGAGTCCCGCCGCGACCTGATCGTCACCCTCACCGGGCTGTCCGTCACGTTGCGCGAGACCGGCGACGCCGCCGGTGCGATCGCCGCGGCCGACCGGGCAGTAGGGATCGCGGACGCCCTGCCGGACGGCACGGACACCTACCTGGCCCGGGGAGTGGCACTGCTGACCCGGGGCAATGCCCGGCCGCGCGGCGAGGACAGGCTCAGCGACTTCCGCGCCGCGGTGGACGCGGTGCGCGACGCCGAGGACACCGACGAGGTCAGGGTGCAGACGGTCAAGGCGCTCGCCGCCCAGGCGTCCGAACTGGACGTGACCGACCGGCAGGCCGAGGCCCGGCCGCTCTGGCAGCGCATCGACGCGATGCTCGACGAGGCGATCGCCGCGGGCCGCCGCGACCTGCTCGCCACGAAGGCGACCACCCTGCACAACCGCGCGCTGGTGGCGGCGGACCCGGCGGAGCAGTTGCGCCTGGCCGAGGCGGCCGCCGACATCCTCCGGCACCTCGTCGACGACCAGGGCCGGCATGCCCTCGAGGACGAGCTAGCGGCGGCCCGGTTCCTGGCGGCGCAGCAGCACGAGGCGCTCGGCCGGCCACGGGAGGCCTACGACGGCTACCGCGCGGCCCGCCTGAGGTACGAGCAGGCGGTCCTGCGCGACGGCCGCACCGACCTCGCCGACAAGCTGGCCCTCGCCTACGACTACGAGTCCACGCTGGCGGGCGACCTGGAGTCACCGGCGGCGGGCGCCGAGTTGGCGCAGCAAGCCGTCCGGATGTGGACCAGGCTCGCGGAGGTGGACGGGGCGGCCGTCTGGCGCGACTCGCTCAGCGACGCCCTGGTCAAGCGCAGCGGCCTGCTCCGGGAGGCCGGCGACCTGGCCGGTGCCCGCGCGGCGGCCGACCGGGCGCTCGGCCTGCTCGCCGGTCCGGTCGGCGACCTCGACCAGCACGGCCTGCTGGCCCTCGTGCGCGCCCTCGGCGAGGTGGCAGCCGTCCAACGTGCCGAGGGCGACGCGAGCGGCGCGATCACCAGGCTGCGGTACGCACTGAGGTTGACGGACGAGTCGCTCGAGGACGCCGGCGACATCCGCCCGACGATCCTGCTGCGGCTCGGCAACGCGCTCACCGACGTCGGCGCGTACGAGGCGGCCGCCGACGCGTTCGGCCATGCCGCCGCGGCGGCGCGGGAGTCACCGACCCCCCGGACCAGGATGATCGGCGCTCTGGACGCCGAGCACGGCCGCATCAACGCGCTGATGCGCTTCGGGGAGTACGGCTCCGTCGTCCAGGCCGCGACCGCGCTCGTGGACCGCTACGACGGCCTGATCTCGGCCGGCCGCGACGACCTGACCCCCGCCCGGGCGCGGCTGCGTGCCGTGCTGGGCCGCGCCCTGTTCCAGCTGGGGGACGTCCCCGCAGCGGCGGCGGCCCTCGCCGAGGCCGGTGCGGAGCTCGCCCGGCAGCGCGACGAGCAGGCCCGGGCAGCGGGGACGGTGCTGGCCCGGCAGGCGCAGGACATCCGGGCCCTGCTCCAGGTGCCGGCCGGGCAGGTGGCGGCTCGGCTGCGGGAGTACCGCGGCAACCTCGACCTCGCGAAGCGGATGTCCCAGGCCGGGCAGGTCGCCGAGGCGTCGTACGCGGTGGAGCTGCACATGGCCGAGGTGATGGCGCTGGCCCAGGCCCGGTCCACGGTGGAGGTGATGACGCTCTGCGGTGAGATGGGCCTGGCCATCGGGGTGATGGCCGCCTATGCCCACCGGGAGGCCGCGGCGACGCACGCTCTGCAGACGGCGGCCTCGTGCTACCTCGCGCTGTACGAGGCCGATCCGTTGCCGGAATATCTCGACCGGTGGTGCGACTCCCGGATCGCGCTCGGCTCGATCTTCCTGGTCCGCGACGAGGCCGAAGGGCTGGACGCCCTGCTGGACGAGGCGGCGGGAACGGTGCGGCGGCTCGACCCCCGCGGATCCGCCGCCCGGATCACCCGGGTACGCGAATCGATCGATTCGATCCGCGCGTCCCTCGCGGGTGCGCGATGAGCGGCCGTACACTCCACACGCCATTCTCCAGTAGACGGAGGCCGCGATGACCGAGTCCCTGTCCGGCTTTCTCGGGCCCGAGGAACGCGCCGCGTTCCGCCTGCGGCAGGAGGATCCGGCCGCCGCCCCGATCGCCTCTGCCCCAATCACCTCCGACCTGTCGCTGACCGTGCTGCGGTTCGTGGCGGAGCACGGTCCGACCACGATGTCCCGGCTGCTGGCGGAGGTCCAGGCGCGGCCGCGCTCCCTCGTCGCGGCCGTCGACGAGCTGGAACACGGGGGGCTGCTGACCGTCGTCGCCGAGGGCGAAGAAGAGACCGTGCTGCCCACCGAGGCCGGGATGCGGGCCGTCGCCCGCTGACCCGGGCCTGTCGAGGAGGAATCATGCTGGGTTGGGTGGCGGTCGCGGCGCTCGGCGCCGCCGTCGGGCTGGCGGAGCTCGTGACCCGGTATCGTGACCAGCCGTCGGCGCTGCCGGGTTCGGTCAGCTTCTGGATCTACCTGCTGATGAACGCCGGCGCCAGCGTCGGGGCGCTCGCCCTGATCCGCCTGTTCAGCTGGGATTTCGGCATCGCGGACGCGCCCGCGCGGGCGGCGACGCAGGTGCTGATCGCCGGCCTGGCGGCGATGGCCCTGTTCCGCAGCAGCCTGTTCAACCTCCGCATCGGTGAGGAGGACGTGGCGATCGGCCCGAACGCGTTGCTGACCAGCCTGCTGTCGGTGGTGGACCGCGCGGTGGACCGGCGCCGGGCCGCGGACCGGTCGAAGTCCATCGTCGCCACCATGGGCGGCGTCTCGTTCGCCCGGGCGAAGATCGCCCTGCCGGCCTACTGCCTGCAGCTCATGCAGAACGTGCCGCTGGAGGAGCAGCAGAACCTGCGCACCGCGGTGGAGGCGCTCGGCCTGACCGACATGGAGGACGAGCTCAAGTCGCTGAATCTCGGCCTGCTGCTCACCAACACGGTGGGCCCCGCGGTGCTGGGCGCGGCGGTCCGGGACCTGGGCGCCAAGATCCGCCGGCCGGAGCTGCAGGTCGCCGGCGCTACCGGCTGACCACGTCGCGCTTGCTCGGCACCAGGGCGTGCGCCTCGCTGTCCGGCTCGTCGATGCCGAAGCTGATGATCCGGCGCGGGTGGATCCGGATGATCGCGTCGCCGGACGGCAGCTGGATCGCCTCGGCCACCCCGCGGATCTCGAGGCAGCGGACCCGCCACGGGTCGACCGACGGCAGGTCGTCGACCACGAAGGCGACCCGGCCGTTGTCGGCGATGTTGCGGTACTTGCGGCTGGCGGACATGTGCCAGCCGCCGATGTCGATCGTCGCCAGGTCGCTGTTGTAGCGGAAGCCGACCGGGCTGACCTGCAGGGTGCCGTCCGGCTGGGCGGTCGCCAGGCGGCCGAGGCGCTGGGTGGCCAGATAGCCGAGTTCTGCTGTGGTGAAAGGCATGCCACCAGTGGACAACCTGAACCCGGCTTCAGGTCAACTCTGTCAGGCGGCGGCCTGGGCCTCGAGTTGCCGGACCACGGTGGTGACGGTGCCGGCCGGGATGGCGAAGCCGAGGCCGACGTTGCCGGTGCTCTGGTCGTCGGCCGTGGCGATGGCGACGTTGATGCCGATGACGTTGCCGGAGGTGTCGACCAGCGCGCCGCCGGAGTTGCCCTCGTTGATCGGCGCGTCGGTCTGCAGCAGGCCGGTCAGCTGCTCGGTGCCCGTGCCGACCTCACGGTTCAGGGCGCTGACGATGCCGGACGTGACGGTGCCCTCCAGCCCCAGCGGTGCGCCGAAGGCCAGCACCGTGTCGCCGACGGCGACGCTGGCGTCGGTGCCGAAGGTGACCGGGGTCAGCCCCGACACCCCGGTCGCCCGCACCAGCGCCAGATCATGGGTGCTGTCGGCGGCGACGACGCTCGCGGGCAGGGTACGGCCGTCGGCGAGCCGGACGCTGACCGTGCCGCCGGACGAGATCACGTGGTTGTTGGTCAGGATCAGCCCGTCGGCGCTGAGCACGACCCCGGAGCCGAGCGCCGAGGAGTTCTCGCCGTCGATGAGCACGGTGACGATGCTCGGCGACACCTTCGCGGCGACCGGGGCGAGGCTGTCGCTCTCGGTGACGGCGATGGCGGTCGCGGCGGTGCCGGTCGTGGCGGCGGTGGCCGAGGCCCGGTCGGCGTAGTGGTCGGCGGCGAGACCCCCGGCCGTACCGCCGGCGGCGATCAGGGCGAGCAGGGCGGCGCCGCCGGCGACCCGCCGCGGCCAACGCCGGTCTCCCCCGCCACGGTGGCTGACCACGTTCGGCGGCAGCGGCGGCAGGGGCGGCGGGGTGGTGGTGCCGGTGGACGTCGGGTCCTCGAAGTACGGGGGCCGGGTCAGCAGATCGGTCATGGCGCGCCTCGCCTCGCATCAGTAAGCGTTGATAGACCTACTGTTGCCCGGAAGATTGTCAGCGACCGGTGAGCCGTCTGTGGGTTCCCTGTACGCCAGCCGGATCGACGAGGATCAGACGCGGACGGCCTGGGCGAAGAAGCGGTGCGGCGGATCGTCGTAGGTGTGCAGCCGCCACCCGGCCCCGGACAGCGCGGCCCGCAGCGGTGTCTCGGCGAGCGGCTCGTCCGGGCGCAGGGTGTGACCGTGCCGGGCGGCCAGGGCGGCCCGGCCGGAAGGGTGGAACAGCAGCAGCCGCCCGCCCGGACGGGTGACCCGGGCCAGCTCGGCGAGGCCGGCGCCGGCGTCCGGCAGATGCTGCACCAGCCCCGCGGCGAAGACGGCGTCGACGCTGGCACCGGCCAGCGGGAGGTGGCGGGCGTCCGCGAGGACCAGGGTGGCGTGCCGGCCCCGGTCGTGGGCGATCGCGGCGGCGAGCATCTGCTCGGTGATGTCGACGCCGATCACCGTGCCGGCCGGGCCGACCGCGGCACGCAGGCACGGCAGCGCGCGGCCGGTGCCGCAGCCCAGATCCAGCACGGTGGCGCCCGCCGGGAGGGCGGCCTCGGTGACGGCGGCGGCGTACGCGGCCGTGTCGTCGCCGAACTTGGTGTCCCAGGTCGCGGCGCGGGTGGCGAAGAACGCCCGGGACTCCGCCAGATACCACGAGTCGTGGTCGGCCAGCGACGCGTCGATGTGGCGGATCACCGGCCACGCCGGGTCGTGCAGATCGATGACGACGTCCGCGGCCGGCGGCCGGTCCGGCGGCGTGGGCCGGCGCCCGGGCGGGGTGCGCAGCCAGATCACCAGCGACCACCGCCCGGACGGCGGGTGGGTGCGCCACAGCGCGCCGTCGGCGAGAGCAACTGTGGTCGCGATGGCCTCGGCCCGCCACGCGTCCTCGTCGGCGGCAGGCGTGTCAGCGCCCAGGCGGGCGCACGGCCGCCCCCGGGCATGCAGGGTCGCGGCGAGCCGGTCGGCAACGACGGCCGGATGGGCGCCGGCGCCGGGCCGGGAGTCGACGACGACCGTCGCCGGACCGGCCGGGATCAGCGTCGCGAGCGTGTCCAGCACGCGCTGCCAGCGCCGGAGCTGCTCGTCACCCAGGGCCGACACGCTCATGCCCTCCATCCTGCAGATTCCGGGCAGAAATGCAACACACCCGTGCCTTCGCGAGCCGAAATAACGGTTTCCCCTCGGAAATGCCAGGGCCTAGAGTGTACGGCGTGACGGACTTTCGGATCGGGGAGGCCGCCGAGTTACTCGGCGTCAGCGTGGACACGGTGCGCCGCTGGGTCGACGCCGGCCGGCTGGCCGCCACCCGCGACGAGCACGGTCACCGCACGATCGGCGGCGCCGACCTGGCCGCGTTCGCGCAGACCCTCGCGGGCGAGCTCGACGACCGCACGGACGCCTCGTCGGCCCGCAACCGGCTGCGGGGCATCGTCACCGCCGTGGTCAAGGACACGGTGATGGCGCAGGTCGACATCCAGGCCGGCCCGTTCCGGGTGGTCTCGCTGATGAGCCGCGAGGCCGTCGACGACCTGGACCTGCACGTCGGCTCCGTGGCCGTCGCGGTGATCAAGTCCACGACCGTCGTGGTGGAGAAGGCGTCACCGACACCCGGTGGCAGCAAAGGAAGGAACCAGCAGTGAGGATCCGCAACGCCCTGGTCGCCCTCACCGTGTCGGGGCTGCTGGTCTTGACCGGCTGCGGCGACAGCTCCGACGGCGGCGCCACCGGCACCCCGGCCGGCGGCGGCCCATCCGGCGCCGTCACCGTGTTCGCCGCCGCGTCGCTGACCGAGTCGTTCACCACCATCGGCAAGGACTTCGAAACCGTCAACCCGGGTACGAAGGTCACCTTCAACTTCGCCGGCAGCGCGGCCCTGGCCACCCAGATCAACCAGGGCGCACCGGCCGACGTGTTCGCCTCCGCCTCGCCCACGACCATGAAGACGGTCACCGACGCCGGCAACGGCACGGGCACCCCGGCCACCTTCGTCAGGAACCAGCTCGTCATCGCCGTGCCCAAGGGCAACCCGAAGGGCGTCAAAGCGCTGGCCGACCTGACCAGCCCCGGGGTGAAGGTCGCGTTGTGCGCCGAGCAGGTGCCCTGCGGCGCGGCGGCGACCAAGGCCCTGGCCGCCGCCGGCGTCAAGCTCACCCCGGTCACCCTGGAGCAGGACGTCAAGGGTGCCCTGTCCAAGGTGAAGCTCGGCGAGGTCGACGCCGCGCTGGTCTACCGCACCGACGCGAAAGCCTCGGCCGCCGACGTCGACGGCATCGAGTTCCCCGAGTCGGCCAAAGCGATCAACGACTACCCGATCACCGTGCTGAAGAACGCCCCGAACCAGGCCGGCGCGCAGGCGTTCGTCGCCTACGTGCAGTCGGAGCAGGGCAAGGCCGTGCTCACCGCGGCCGGGTTCCAAGCACCGTAACCGTGACCCTCGACAGCGACGAGCACGCCGGGGTGGTACGACCCGACCCGGTCACACCGTCCCGGCGGTCGCGGCACCGCCGGGTGCCGGTCGCGCTGCTCATCCCCGCCGGCCTGGGGCTGGCCTTTCTGGTCCTGCCCCTGGCCGGGCTGCTCATCCGGGCGCCGTGGACGACGCTGCCGCAGCGGCTGACCGAGCCCGGCGTGCTCACGGCCCTGCGGCTGTCGCTGCAGACCGCCACCCTGGCCACCCTGCTGTGCCTGGCCCTCGGCGTCCCCCTCGCCTGGCTGCTCGCCCGGGTCGAGTTCCCCGGCCGCCGGATCGTGCGAGCCCTGGTCACCGTCCCGCTGGTGCTGCCACCGGTCGTCGGCGGCATCGCCCTGCTGCTGGTCTTCGGCCGCAGGGGCATCCTCGGCGGCTGGCTCGACCAGGCCTTCGGCATCACCCTGCCGTTCACCACCACCGGCGTCGTCATCGCCGAGGCATTCGTCGCCATGCCCTTCCTCATCATCGCCGTCGAGGGGGCGCTGCGCGGCGCCGACACCCGCTACGAGGAAGCCGCCGCCACCCTCGGCGCCCGCCGGTGGACCACCTTCACCCACGTCACCCTGCCGCTGGTCGCCCCCGGCATCGCCGCCGGCGCCGTGCTGTGCTGGGCCCGCGCCCTCGGCGAATTCGGCGCCACCATCACCTTCGCCGGCAACTTCCCCGGCCGCACCCAGACGATGCCGCTGGCCGTGTACCTCGCGCTGGAGACCGACCTGGACGCGGCGATCGTGCTGAGCCTGATCCTGCTCGTCGTCTCGGTCACCATCCTCGCCGCCCTGCGCGACAAATGGATCACCAGCCCGTGATGACCCCGGAGGCCGGCCCGGCGGCGCTCGACGCCCACCTCATCGTGGACCGGGGCACCTTCCGCCTCGACCTCCGGCTCCGCATCGCCGCCGGCGAGGTCGTCGCGTTGCTCGGCCCCAACGGCGCCGGCAAGACCACCGCCCTGCGGGCCCTCGCCGGCCTGGAGGCGCTCACCGCCGGGCATGTCACCCTCGCCGGCCGAGAGCTCGACCGGCCCGACCGTCGGCTGTGGACACCCACCGAACAACGACCGATCGGCGTGGTCTTCCAGGACTACCTGCTCTTCCCGCACCTGAGCGCACTGGACAACGTCGCGTTCGGGCCCCGCCGCCACGGCACCGACCGGCGCCGGGCCCGCGACCAGGCGGCCGGCTGGCTCGCCCGGGTCGGGCTGGCCGACCACGCCGCCCGCAAACCCCGCCAACTCTCCGGCGGGCAGGCCCAACGGGTCGCGCTCGCCCGCGCGCTCGCCGTGCACCCCGCGCTGCTGCTGCTCGACGAGCCGCTCGCCGCCCTGGACGCCCGCACCCGCCTCGATACCCGCGCCGAACTGCACCGCCACCTCGCCGAGCACCCCGGCGCCACCCTGCTCGTCACCCACGACCCGCTCGACGCCCTCGTGCTCGCCGACCGGCTCATCATCATCGAGGACGGCCGCCTAGTGCAGGAAGGCGACGCCGTGACCATCACCGCCCAGCCCCGCACCGACTACGTCGCCCGCCTCGTCGGCCTCAACCTCTACCGCGGCCACGCCGACGGCCACACCGTGCACGTCGGCGACGGCTTCCCCCTCACCACCGCCGACCGGCTCGACGGCGACGCGTTCGTCGCCTTCCCGCCCTCCGCCGTAGCCCTGCACCCCCACCAGCCCGACGGCAGCCCCCGCAACACCTGGCCGGCCACCATCACCGGCATCCAGCGCCACGGCGACAACCTGCGCGTCCAACTCGACGGGCCGATCACCGTCGCCGCCGACATCACCCCGGCCGCCGCCGCACACCTGCACCTCACCCCGGGCCAGACCGTCTGGGCCGCCGTCAAAGCCGCCGAAACCCACGCCTACCCCGCCGGATGAGAGAGGCCCGGGAGGGCGAGCCTGGCACCGTCGACCACAGGGTTAGATCCTCGGGCTCAGCCCCGAGGACATCGACGACTCACGGCCGGTCCCTGCACATCAGGCGTCAGATCAAGATCGTGTAAGGGAGGCTCATCGTCGCGGCCCCGGTGCCGCCTTTTCGATCTTGGATGCCAGGCCGGCGGGCGTCAAATCCATGGCCTGCCCCACGCCCGCCCGGCCGCCCGGTGCAGGCGGACGGTCTCGGATCGAGGCGCCTGCGAAGGAGCTTGATCGCAAGCACCGAAGGCTGTCCGTCCAGCCCAGGTGCCGAATTCTCGACGTAACGGAACTTTCCGGTCAGGTTGGGGTGCCCGGCGCGCGTGTCGACTGCCGGCCGCACCCGGCGTCGGGCAGTTATTCACGGACCTTGGAGATCGAGGGCATGCTCGGCACCCGAACCCCTCAAGGTCGCGACCGCTGGCGATAATATGCGGGGTTTTGTGACGTTTGGGTCCAAAGTGTGGGACTGGATGCTCAGGGTGTGGTCACCATGCCGTGTATGTGGGACAGAGGCCATCAGCTGGACGTGGACCAGCCGAAGGCGGGACCGAAGGCGGGACCGAAGGCGGGACCGAAGGCGGGACCGAAGGCGGGACCGAAGGCGGGACCGAAGGCGGGACCGAAGGATCTCGTCCGCGATGCGGGTGGGACGAGAGGTTGATCTGTTGATTTCCGTCACCGGGATGGGCTGGTGACAGAACACACCGGACACTCACCAGCAACGCCCGAAAACGCCAGGTCACGGCCTTGATCGACATAGGCTGGCGGCATTGTCCCAAGGGCGGGAAAGCCCGGGACGTGCTGCCGCCCACATTGGTGGCGCAACATCTGGCCGCCCACGCCGAGCAGTACCCGCCAGTGGAGGTCTGGCCCCGTGGGGCACCCCGGACGGTACGGCTCTACCTCACTACCCCGGACGGCCTGACCCTGCACCGGCCCGCGTTCAACACCGGCGTCTGGAAGTCCGGCCATGACGGCACCTCGGGGTGTACCCGGGCACCTCGGCGGGCGGACCGACGGGCCGGAGCGCGCCGTGCCGGGACTCGTCTTCTCCCCCGACGGTCGCACCTTGGCCGTGACGGGCAGAGGGGGCATGCTGCGGCTGGGTTCGCCGCTGCCGACGCCGGGCGACGCGCAACTCGCGGTGGCGTTGAGCCCGGGCGGCAAGCAGTTGTCCGCGGTGGGCAGCACACCGGGCTTCGCCACTACCCGGTCGGATCCCGGCAGGTCGTCGCCCCGTCGCGTCGGCGGCGCCCTGTCGCGTGCGCAGTGGGCGGAGTACCTCCCGGAGGCCCGTTGCCGGGACGTCTGCCCGCGGTGACCGGCCCCCGGTCGGGTTCGCTCGCCGCGCCGCGGCTACTCAGAGCGTCCGGTCGGCCCGGTCCGGGGCGTAGCGGGCCAGGGTGAGCTGCTCGACGATGCTGATCAGGGTGTAGAGCAGGATCGAGGCCACCGTCACGATGGTCACCCCGGTCCACATCCGGTCCAGCTCGAAGGTGGTCACCGCCGCCAGCATCAGATAGCCGAGCCCCTTGCCGGTGGCGAGCCATTCCGCGAGCAGCGCGCCGACCAGCGCGAGCGGCGCCGCCACCCGCATCGCGGCGAAGAGCGACGGCAGGGCGCCGGGCAGTTGCACCCGCCAGAGCGTGGCGTACGGTGACGCGCCGTAGGCCCGCATCAGGTCCAGCGCCGACCGGGGCACCGCCCGCAGCGCCAGCGACACGTTGACCAGCACCGGGAAGAACGTGACGATGCCGGCGATCACCGTGACCGCCAGCAGGCCGCGCCCGAAGATCAGCGCGATCAGCGGGGTCATGGCGACCAGCGGCACCGCCCGCAACGCCATGGCGATCGGCAGCAGGGTCTGCTCGACACCACGCCAGAGCGCGAACGCGGCCGCCGTGACCAGCGCGGCGAGCGTCCCGCCGACCAGCCCGATCAGCGCGTCCAGCGCGGTGATCCGGCCGGCGTCGGCGAGCAGGGCCCGCTCGGCGCCGTTGGCCGGGTCGGTCAGGTAGCGCCACACGTCGAGCGGGCCCCGGGTCAGGAACGGGTCCAGGTCGAGGCCCTTGACCAGCAGTTGCCAGGCACCGCAGATGACCGCCACCGACAGGACGGCGCCGCCGACGCCGGTCAGCAGCCGCAGGACAGCGCGGCGCACAGCATGCCTGCTCGCCGGGCCGACAGCGACGGGAAGCCCCGGCGCGGACAAAGCACCACCCGCCGGCAAGGACAAAGCACCACCAGCTGGCGAGGTCGAGGCACCACCCGCCGGCGAAGACAAAGCGCCACCACCTGGCGAGGTCGAGGCACCACCCGCCGGCGAAGACAAAGCGCCACTAGCTCGCGGGGTCGAGGCGCCACCCGCCGGCGCGGTCATCGCGCCACCCGCGGTGCCCACGGCGTGAGCAGGCGGCCGGCGAGCGCGGTCAGGCCGTATGCGGCGCCGGAGAGGGCGGTCGCCACCAGGGCGATCCCCCAGGTCCGTTCTACCGCGAGACTCTGCTGCGAGTTGATCATCGCTACTCCCAGTCCCGATTCGGCGCCCAGGTACTCGCCGATGATCGCGCCGAGCATGGCGGCCGGCGCGGCGATCCGGAGGCCGGCGAAGAGGCTGGGCAGGCTGCTGCGCAGGCGCACCGTCCAGAGCTGGGTCCAGCTGCCGCCGCCGTACGCCCGGATCAGGTCGAGGCTGGTCCGGTCGGCGCTGCGCAGCCCGACCAGCGCGCCGACCAGGGTCGTGAAGATGACCGAGATGGCCGCCAGGATGACCTTGGAGGTGTCCCCGCTGAACAGCACGGCGAGCACCGGGCCGATCGCGATCACCGGCAGGCAGTAGCTGACCAGCGCGAGCTGCAGCAGGGCCCGTTCGATGAGCGGGATCTGGACGAACACGACGGCCAGCACGACGGCGATGGCGTTGCCCCAGAGCCAGCCCAGGCTGGCCTCGCGGAGCGTCGTTCTGATGTTGGGCCAGTAGAACCCGGTGCCGTCGGTGACGAGCTGGCTCACGATCGCCGTCGGCGGCGGCACCACGTGGCCGCCGGCGAAGACCGTCCGGCCGAGGACCTCCCAGGCCACCAGGAGGGCGACCGGGCCGGCGGCGCCGAGGAGCCACCGGGGTGCCCCGCTCATCCGGGCAGCTCCGCCGATGCTTCGGAGCCGCCGAAGACCGGTGCTTCGGAGCCGCCGAAGAGCAGGGCGCTGAGCTCGTCCTCCAGCTCGTGGAACCGGGCGGTCCGCATCATCTCGGGGGTACGCGGCCGGGGCAGGTCGATCTCCACCTGCGCCACGATCCGGCCGGGCCGCGCGCTCATCACCGCCACCGTGTCGGCGAGGAACACCGCCTCGGCGATGGAGTGCGTGACGAGCAGCGTGGTCGTGGCCCGCTCGGTCCAGATCCGCTGC
>Ga0307516_10006148_pt1 | contig 14144 bp, 14 predicted proteins | sample 19_EM_MG_FD_203310 | JGI IMG/M metagenome (GOLD analysis project Ga0307516, IMG submission 203310) | Populus trichocarpa ectomycorrhiza microbial communities from riparian zone in the Pacific Northwest, United States - 19_EM | ecosystem: Host-associated > Plants > Roots > Unclassified | place... | reverse complement strand
GCCAAGATCCACGTCCTGACCCACACGCTGCACTACGGCTGCGGCGCCTTCGAAGGCGTGCGCGCGTACAAGACGGCCAACGGCACGGCGATCTTCCGCCTGCGCGAGCACACCGAGCGCCTTTTCAACTCGGCCAAGATCCTGCGCATGAAGATCCCGTTCACGCTGGAGGAGGTGATGGACGCCCAGCGCGCCGTCATCCGCGAGAACAAGCTCGAGAGCGGCTACCTGCGTCCGCTGACCTGGATCGGCTCCGAGAAGCTGGGCGTCAGCCCCAAGGGCAACACGATCCACCTGATGGTCGCGGCCTGGGCCTGGGGCGCCTACCTCGGCGAGGAAGGCCTGCGCCGCGGCATCCGCGTCAAGACCTCCAGCTACACGCGCCACCACGTCAACATCACGATGACGCAGGCCAAGGCGGTGTCCAACTACACCAACTCCATCCTCGCCAACACGGAGGCGGTGGACGACGGCTACGACGAGGCGCTGCTGCTCGACGCCAGCGGCTTCGTGTCGGAAGGCGCCGGCGAGAACATCTTCGTGATCAAGAACGGCGTCGTCTACACGCCCGACCTGTCGGCCGGTGCGCTCAACGGCATCACCCGCAACACCGTGTTCGCGATCTGCCAGGATCTCGGCTTGAAGCTCGTCGAGAAGCGCATCACGCGCGACGAGGTCTACATCGCCGACGAGGCCTTCTTCACCGGCACGGCCGCCGAAGTGACGCCGATCCGCGAACTCGATCGCATCGAGCTTGGCAAGGGCGAGCGCGGCCCGATCACCGAGAAGATCCAGACCGCGTTCTTCGACATCGTCAACGGTCGCAATCCCAAGTACGCAGAGTGGCTGACGGCCGTCTGATCAAGACCTTCAAGAACCCGAGCAATCAATGACCGAACAAACGTCGTCCATCGTCGAAGTCACCGCCAGCGACCTGCAAGGCCCCGGCGTCGTCTTCTGCCCGAACCCGAAGATGCCGCTGTGGAGCAGCCATCCGAAGGTCTTCATCGACCTGAGCCATGAGGGCCGCGGCCGCTGCCCGTACTGCGGCACGACCTACCAGCTCGCCGCCGGCGTGAAGATCGCGGCCGGCCATTGACCTCGGGCGCCGGCACCTCCCCGCCGGCGCCGCCCGTTGACGGCGCCGTGGCGGGCGCGTCGGCGCCGACGCTCGACCAGGTGCGCGCGCTGGCCTACGCCGCGCTGCTGGATCACGCGCGCCGCAGCGACCATGCGCACGCGCTCGCGACTCTCGTGCGCGCGCTGGCATCGCTCACCAACACCGAATGCTGGCTGTGGCCGGAGCCGCCGGACGGCGACATCTCGATGCCCCCGATCCATGCGCGCCCGCCCCTGCGCGCGCCCGTTTCGCTCGCGGGCCCACCGCTGTCCACCGCCTGGCCCTGCCGCCATTCCGGGACGGTCGTCGGCGAGCTGCGGCTGCCGTTGCCCGCCGGCCTCACCGTCGACGAGTGGGGCGACCGCCTCGCCCCGGCCCGCGACACCGCCGCCGCACTGCTCGCCGGCCTGATCGAGCACGCCGGCCACGCCCTGCCCGGCTCGCTGGCGCTGCAACGCACCGCGATGCACGAGGCCGGCACCTACGTGTGGGAATGGGACATGGCCACCGACGTCCTGGGCGACATCGACGAAGGCGAACGCATGCTCGGCTACCCGCTGAACACGCTGGGCAACACGCAAGGCGACTGGGACCGCATCGTGCACCCCGACGACAAGGCGCTGATCGACAAGGCCTACGGCGCCCACGTGCGGGGCGAGGAACCGATGTACCGCGTCGTCTACCGCGCCCGCGGGGCCGACCACCAATGGCGCTGGATCGAGGAGCGCGGCCGCATCGTGGAATGGGACCGCCACGGCCGGCCCACGCGGATGTTCGGTACGCAGACCGACGCGACCCTGTTGCGCGAGCTTGAACAGGCGCAACGCGATCGCCTCGCCGCGGAGGCCGCGAACAGCGCCAAGACGATGTTTCTCTCGCGCATCAGCCACGAGCTGCGCACGCCGCTGAACGCGGTGCTCGGCTTCGCGCAATTGCTGGGCACCGACCCGGCGCTTGCCAGGCTGCCGGTGCAACGCCAGCAGGTACGCTTGATCCACGAGGCCGGCGACCATCTGCTGGCCATGATCGGCGACCTGCTGGACCTGTCGCTGGCCGAGGCGGCCCATCTGCCCATCCACCTGCAGAACGTGCCCCTGGCGCCGCTGTTCGAATCCTGCGCCGCGTGGTGCCGGCCGCACGCGGACTCGATCGACGTGACCGTCACCAACGAGAACCCCGATGCCGGCGCCGCGCTGTCGCAGGCCGTCGCCATCGTGCGGGCCGACCCGACGCGCCTGCGCCAGGTGCTGACCAACCTGCTCAGCAACGCCATCAAGTACAACCGCAAGGGCGGCAGCGTGACGCTGCGCGCGCAGGCCGCCGACGACGAGTGGCACATCGAGGTGGAAGACACCGGCCACGGCATCAGCCCCAGCGACCGGGCGCGCCTGTTCCAGCCGTTCAACCGCCTCGGCCGCGAGGCCTCCGGCATCTCGGGCGCCGGGCTGGGCCTGGCGCTGTCGCAGTCGCTCGCGCAGCTGATGGGCGGGCGCATCACCGCACAGAGCGTCGTGGGCGTCGGCTCGATCTTTCGGGTCTCGCTGCCCTCGGCTTGATCCGCCGGTGCGCGCCGCGCGACTCAGGCGTGCCCGGCGTCCGCCAGCGCGCGCAGCGCCATCATCTGCGTCGCGATCGGCGTCGGCAACGGCTTCGCGCCGGCCATCACCGCGTCGATGTAGGCCGCCGTCGATCCAGCGTCGATGGCCGCGGGGAGTTCCGGGACTTTTTGCAGCGAGCCAACCTGCGCATCGACCGAGAGCGTCGGCTGCGCCACGCCGTCGAGAAAGGCCGTGAGCCTTGGGCAGCGCCGCGCGTCGGCTACCGGCTCGCCCTCGGTTCCGCGCATCAGCATCGCCGTGGCCTGCGTCAGCGCGAGGAATTCGCCGAGGCTGGTGGCGTACTCGGGGTGCGTGTGATTGACGACTCGCACGACGTTGCGTTGCGGGCCGAGTGCGGGCAGCAGCTTGGCCAGCGAGTGCGCCGGGTTGCGCAGGCCGATCAGGCGGCGCAGCGCCAGCACCCGCGCGAGCGACGGGTGCAGGTCGTCGGTGGCGATGAATGCCGGCATGCCCGCGGCCCAACGCGCGGCCACGCCGGCGGCGTCACGTACCGGCGGCAGTCCCAGCGCCTCGAAGACTGCGGCCGTCGTGATGCGGCCGGGATCCTCCTCGAGCCCGTGCACGAGCACCGGCAGGCCTGCGCGCGCCAGTTCCAGCGCGAGCAGGGGCACCAGGTTGGGCAGCTTGCGCGCGCCGTTGTACGACGGCAGCACGACGGCGCCGGCCGCGGGCGGCGCGGGCAGCGACAACAGCCGCGGCGCGACGGCGTCCATGAAGCCGGCCAGCTCCTCGGGCGTCTCGCCCTTGATGCGCATCGCGATCGCGAACGCACCGGCCTCGACGTCGCCCACCTGGCCGTCCAGCAGGCGCGCCATCAGGTCGGTCGCCTGTGCGCGCGTGAGCGACCGCGCGCCGTCCTTGCCGCGGCCGATCTCGCGCAGATAGGGCGCGATCGTCATGGGGCGGTCTGAGCGGTTTTCATCAGCCCATTGTCGCGCCGGCGCCGGGTCAGCGGCCAGGAAGCCGGTGCCGCTCGATCGGCGCGGTCTTCAGGCGGCCATGGCCGGACGGCTGTGGCGGTTGTACAGGAAGTCCAGCACCGCCTTGCGACAATGCATGTACTCGGCGTCGTCTGCGAGCGCGACGCGGTCGCGCGGACGCGCCAGCGTCACGTCGAGGATCTCGCCGATCGTCGCGGCGGGGCCGTTGGTCATCATCACGATGCGGTCGGAGAGCAGCACGGCCTCGTCCACGTCGTGCGTCACCATCACCACGGTGCAGCGCAGTCGTTCGACGATCTTGAGCAGCTCGTCCTGCAGGTGCGCGCGCGTCAGCGCGTCGAGCGCGCCGAACGGCTCGTCGAGCAGCAGCACCTTGGGCTCCATCGCCAGTGCGCGTGCGATTCCCACGCGCTGCTTCATGCCGCCGGAGATCTCGTGGGGGCGCTTGGCGGCGGCATGGCCCATGCCGACGAGCGCCAGCGTGTCCAGCACCCGCTGCTTCAACTGGGCCGCCGTCTCCCTGGCCCCGAACACGCGCTCGACGGCCAGGTACACGTTCTCGAAGCAGGTGAGCCAGGGCAGCAGCGAGTGGTTCTGGAACACGACGGCGCGCTCCGGGCCCGGCGCGGCGATCTCGCGCTGGTCGCACAACAGGACGCCCGCGGTGGGGCGGGTCAGGCCCGCGATCAGGTTCAGCAGCGTGGACTTGCCGCAGCCCGAGTGGCCGATCAGGGTGACGAACTCGCCCTGGGCCACCCGGAGGTCGATGTCGCGCAGGGCGTGGAACGAGCCGCGTTTCGTCTTGAACACCATGGCGGCACCCTGGACGTCGATGAAGTCGGAACGGTCTCTCATGGCAGCCTCATTCGTCGTAGGTGAAACGGCGGGCGACCAGCATCAGCGCCTGTTCGAGCAGCAGCCCGACGATGCCGATGACGAAGATCGCGATCAGGATATGCGGCACGTTCAGGTTGTTCCACTCGTCCCACACCCAGAAGCCGATGCCGACGCCGCCGGTGAGCATCTCGGCCGCGACGATCACCAGCCAGGCGGTGCCCACCGACAGCCGCACGCCAGTCAGCAGGTAGGGCAGCACGGCCGGGAACAGGATGCGCGTGATGATCTTCCACTCGGACAGGTTCAGCACACGCGCCACGTTCAGGTAGTCCTGGGGCACCCGTTGCACGCCGATCGCCGTGTTGACCACCATCGGCCAGATCGAGCAGATGAAGATCGTCCAGATCGCCGCGGGATTGGCCGACTTCAGCACCAGCAGGCCGATGGGCAGCCATGCGAGCGGCGACACCGGCCGCAGCAGGCTGATCAACGGCGACACCATGCGGTTCACGAACGGGAAGCGCCCGATCAGGAAGCCCAGCGGAATGCCCACCAGCGCGGCGAACCCGAAGCCCAGGCCCACCCGGCCCAGCGATGCCAGGATGTTCCAGCCGATGCCCTGGTCGTTGGGTCCCTTGCGGTAGAACGGATCGGCGAACAGCTCGCGCGCCGATTCGAAGGTCGCCGCGGGCGTCGGGAAGGTCGTGCCCTTCATCGTGAACAACGCCCAGATCGCGATCAGCAGCCCGATGCCGGCCACCGGCGCGACCACGGCCAGGGCGATCGCACGGCCATCGATGCGTTCGCGCCAGCGGGGGCGCGAGACGACGGCGGCGGCGGGAGCCTGGGGTGCGGGAGCCTGGGGTGACGGTGCGCCCGCGGTCGAGGGCAGGATGCCCTGATGCGGCGCTGGAGCGGGCGGCGTGTGAAAGACTGCGCTGGCCATGGGATGTCCTCGGCGATCAGGCGTGAATCTTGAAGCTGTCGGCGTATTTCGCCGGGTTGGAGCCGTCCCACGTGACGCCATCCAGCAGCTTGCTGGAGCGCATCGGGCTGGCCGGCACAGCCAGGTTGAGCGCGCTGGCGGCCTGCTTGTAGATGTCGAGGCGATTGATCTGCCTGGCCACCGCCAGGTAGTCGGGGTGGTCCTTGAGCAGGCCCCAACGCTTGTGCTGCGTCAGGAACCACATGCCGTCGGACAGGTACGGATAGTTCACCGCGCCGTCGTCGAAGAACTTCATGTGGTTCGGGTCGTCCCAGGTCTTGCCCAGGCCGTTCTGATAGCGCCCCAGGATGCGCTGGTTGATCGCGTCGGCGCTCGTGTTGACATACGACTTGTCGGCGATCGTGTCGGCCATCTTCAACTTGTTCTGCAGGCTGGCGTCGATCCAGCGGCCGGCCTCGAGGATGGCCATCGTCACGGCGCGGCAGGTGTTCGGGTTCTTCGCGACGAAGTCGGCCGTCGTGCCCAGCACCTTCTCCGGATGGTCCTTCCAGATGTCCTGTGTAGTGACGGCGGTGATGCCGATGTTGTCCATGATGGCCCGGTGGCCCCAGGGTTCGCCCACGCAGAAGCCGTCCATGTTGCCCACACGCATGTTGGCCACCATCTGCGGCGGCGGCACGGTGATGACCTTCGCATCCTTGATCGGGTTCACGCCGGCCGACGCGAGCCAGTAGTAGAGCCACATCGCGTGCGTGCCGGTCGGAAAGGTCTGGGCGAACGTGTAGTCGCGCTTGTTGGCGGCCATCACCTTGGCCAGCGACGGGCCGTCGACGGCGCCCTTGCCCGCCAGATCCTTCGACAGGGTGATCGCCTGGCCGTTGCGGTTGAGCGTCATCAGCACCGCCATGTCCTTCTTCGGCCCGGCCACGCCCAGGTGCACGCCGTAGACGAGGCCGTACAACACGTGCGCCATGTCGAGTTCGCCGTTGACGAGCTTGTCGCGCACGCCCGCCCACGAGGCCTCCTTGGACGGAATGATCTTGACGCCGTACTTCTTGTCGAAGCCCAGCACCGAGGCCATCACCACCGAGGCGCAGTCGGTCAACGGGATGAAGCCGATGCGCACCTCTTCCTTTTCGGGTTTGTCCGAGCCCGCGGCCCAGGCTTGGCCGTAGGGCGCGCCGGCGGCGGCACCGCCCACCACGGCGGCACCCAACTGCAGCACGCGGCGGCGGGACAGCGCGCTGTCGACGAGCTCCGCCGCACCGGCGGCGGGCAGGGGGGCAGGCAGTGTGGCGGAGGGCAGGCGAGGCACCATGAGCGGAATCCTTGGGAAGCGTAGGTCGAAAAAAAAGGCGCCCGCCGATACATTGCAAGCAATGTATCGAACGGACGCCGTTGTCCTGGAGATCTGTCGAATTCGGGCCGGCCGCCATTGGCCGGCAATGTCAACTACGCAAGGGGCATGCCAGGCGTAGCCGACTCGTCCGTTTCACCTCGTGCCGACGCTGCGCGGGCAGCCGCTATCCGCGTCGGCGCTCACGCCCGATGCTCGCGCGATGCACCAGGACGGATCGGCACGGCGCAAGCCGGTGCACTGCAAGCGCGCGACGGGGCGCTCATCCGAACAGGTCGGCCAGCGCGAGCAGCCGCCGCGCCACCTCGGCGATCGTGACGCTCTGGTTCATGGCCGTCTTGCGCAGCCGCGCGTGCGCCTGCGGCTCGTCCAGGCCGTGCTTGGCGATCAACAAGGCCTTGGCGCGATCGACGAGTTCGCGATCGCGCAGCGCGTCGTTCGCGTTCGCGAGCGCCTTCTTCAAGGCCTGCTCATGCTCGAAGCGAGCGATCGCTACATCGATCACCGGCCGTACGCGCTCCGGCGCGAGGCCGTCGACCACGTAGGCCACGACGCCGGCCGCCACCGCCTCGCGCATGTGCGCGGGGTCGTGCTCGTCCGTGAACAGCACGATCGGGCGCGGCGCATCGCGCGTGGCCCACACCACGTGTTCGATGGCGTCGCGCGCACCGCTTTCGGCGTCGACGATCACCACATCCGGGGCCAGCGCCGCCAGGCGCTCCGGCAGCCGGGCGTCGGCGCCCAGCACGCCGGCGATGCGATAGCCGCCCCGCTCCAGCCCGTCGATCAGTCCGCGCAGGCGCAAGGCCTCATCCCACCCGTCCGGATCGCTCAGGTCGGGCAAATGGCTCGCCGCGGTGATCACCGCAAGCCGCAGCGGTGCGGATGTCGACATGACCTCACACTCGCAAGATTCGATCCCGGTGCCGCGCCGGCACCGGGACGGTCAGCGCCTGGCTTCTTCGCGCTTCATCACCAGGTAGTCGTTCTTCTCGACCTCGTGCAGCTGGCGCGGATAGCGCTCGGTGGCATCGAACCAGGTGTTGAGGCGTTGCTCGAGTTGCGCGGGCGCGGGCGCGGAGACGTAGTCGTCGATCGCCAGGTAGTAGCGCATCGTGTTGCGTTCGACCAGCCCGCGCACCCCGCCGACGTACGCGGGCTTGCCGTCGCCGCCCTTGCCCGAGCTGCTGAAGCCCACTTTCTCGCTGCCGGCCGTCGACAGGTAGGCGTTCATCGCCACGCGGGCGGTGAAGCCGAAGCCGTAGGCGTAGCTCATGTGCAGCATCGTGTGGGTGGCGTCCAGCGGCGCGGCCTCCACGGCGATGCGGTAGTCCTTGGTGCCCAGCGGGCCGTCGCCCGACGTCAGCTCCGCCCTCAGGTAGTCGGCGCCGTCGGCCACGGGCTTGTAGTCGAAGTGCAGCTTGTAGGCGTCGTCCACCGGCTGGTCGTACTTGCGGCCCAGCGCCATGTCCAGGCCGGCAGGCTGCGCGTGGCACATCTTCACGTTCAGGTGCAGGATCAGGATGCCGCACCAGTTGTCGGTGCCCTGCAGGCCCTTTTGCACCATCGCGTACGGCTGGTCCACGCGCGCGTAGACCTCGCCCTCGAGACGATCGGACGCCTGCGTCGACTGCAGCACCAGCGGGCGGCCGTAGGCGTTGTGCGCGAGCTTGTCCTGCAGCGAGTCGAACTTGGCGTGCAGCGCCGCGCCGTCTTGCGCGCGGGCAGGCCCTGTACAGGCGAGCATCGCGCACAACACGAGCGTCGGCTGCAGGAGGCGGCTCGCCCGGCGGGGGAAGCGGAGGCGTCGTTTGAAGCTCATAGCCAATATTCCCACATCCCCGCGGTGATTTCCTGCAGGCGATCCTTCAACCCCCGGCTCGACCATTTCTCCAGCGTCAGCTGTTCGGACTGCGCCAGGTCGGCCTGGAACGCCGCGCGCATCTGGTCGCCGAACGTGACGCTCAGCACGACCGCGTCGATCTCGTCGTTGTGCAGGAAGCTGCGCCAGTCGAGGTTGGTGGAACCGACCGCGCTCCAGACGCCGTCGACCAGCGTGGTCTTGGCGTGCAGCAGCGCGCCCTTGCGCTCGTAGATCTTCACGCCCGCCTCCAGCAGTTCGCCGTAGTGGCGGCGGCCGGCGCTCAGCACGAGCCACGAGTCGCTGACGCTGGGCAGCAGCAGTTGCACGTCGACGCCGCGCTCGCCGGCATCGCGGATCGCCCCCAGCAGTTGCGGATCGGGATCGAAATACGCGTTGGCGAGCAGGATCGATGTCGACGAGCTGCGGATCGCCGACAGCAGGGTCGCGTAGATCTGGCTATACGGCTCGGTCGGCGTGCCCCCGATCGCCCGCACGACGGCGTCGCCCTGGCGGCCGATCTCGGGGAAGTAGTCGGCGCTGGCCATGGGCTGGCCCTTCTGGCGCGCCCAGGTGTCCATGAACAGCTTCTGGAAGTCGGCCACGACGGGGCCGTCGATCTGCAGGTCGGTGTCGCGCCACGGCACCTTCTGGCCGTGGCCGGGCTGCTGCTTCGAGCGCTGGCTGAACGAGCCGCCCGAGTAGACGCTGCTGATGTTGATGCCGCCGACGAAGGCCGTTCGGCCGTCGATGATCGTGAGCTTGCGGTGGTCGCGCTGGTTGACGTCCCAGCCGGTGCGCGCCTTGCGCGGATCCACGGGGTTGAACTGCAGCGTGTTCACGCCATGGGCGGCGAGATCGTCGAAGTAGGCCTTGGGCGTGCCGAGCGAGCCCACGCCGTCGTAGATCAGGTTGACGACGACACCGCGCGCCTGCGCCGCCTTCAGCTCGCTGGCGAAGCGCTGGCCGACCTCGTCGTCCTCGATGATGTAGCTCTCCATGTCGATCGAGCTCGTCGCACCGGCCATCGCGGCGTACAACGCCTGGTAGGTGGCCGGGCCGTCCTGCAGCAGCGTCACCCTGTTGCCGGCCGACAGCGGCGAGCCGACGATCTCCTGCTCGTACGCGAGGTGGCGTTCGAAGATGTCGGTGTCCTGGCCGGCGGCCTGCAGCCGGGCCAGCACGCGTTTGCGGGCGTCGGGCGACAACGGGCCGTGCGAGCCATCGATGCGCACGCCGGACGTGCCGGCCGCCTCGGTGGTATCAGGCGCGATCGTGGGCAACGCGGCGCACGCGCCGAGCACGGCGAGCGCGCAGGCGCTGGCGGCGCGGGAAAGCAACTGGCGAACGGACGGCATCGAGATCTTTTGGTGAGTGCGCGGATGGCGAAGAGTGGTTTGGCAACCCGCGTGCCCGACAGTTGGCGTCTGGTCGGCAGAGGCAACGTCGCGAACTCGCGAGAAGCCCGGTCATCCGGGTAGCGGCGACGGTCCATGGTGGGTCCCACGGACGCGAAGCAAACGCCCGAACAGGCCTGCTTGTCGCGGTTTGCAGCGCATGCGTGCTGCCGACGAGACTCCCGCCGCGGCTAACTACAATGGCGGGATGCAGGCCTCCCCCTCTCGCGAGCGCGAATTCATCCTCCAGCTGTCGTGCCGCGACACCAAGGGCATCGTCCACGCCGTCTCGGGCCTGCTGTTCCAGGCCGGCTGCAACATCATCGACTCGCAGCAGTTCGGCGACCTGATCGGCCATGGCGCCACCGGCCGCTTCTTCATGCGCGTGCATTTCGAGGCCCCGCCGCAGCTGGCCGACGTGGCCACCCTCGACCGCATGCTGTCCAACGTCACGCAGCAGTTCGAGATGGACTCCCAGCTGCATTCGCTGGCGCGCCGCCCGCGCGTGCTGCTGATGGTGAGCCAGCACGGCCACTGCCTGAACGACCTGCTGTTTCGCTGGCGCAGCGGCCAGCTGGACATCGACATCCCCGCCATCGTCTCCAACCACGCGACGTTCGCCGACCTCGCGGCGAGCTACGGACTGCCGTTCCATCACCTGCCGCTCGCGCCAAGCGCCAGCGGCGAGGCCAAGCGCGCGCAGGAGCAGACGGTGCAGGCGATCGTGGAGCAGGAGTCGGTCGACCTCGTCGTGCTCGCGCGCTACATGCAGATCCTGTCGCCCGAGCTGTGCGGCGCGCTCGAGAACCGCGCGATCAACATCCACCACAGCTTCCTGCCCAGCTTCAAGGGCGCGAAGCCGTACTACCAGGCGCACGACCGCGGCGTGAAGCTCATCGGCGCCACCGCGCACTACGTGACGGCCGACCTGGACGAGGGCCCGATCATCGAGCAGGACGTCGAACGCGTGGACCACACGCTGACGCCCGAAGACATCACCGCCATCGGCCGCGACGTCGAATGCGTCGTCCTCGCGCGCGCGGTGCGCTGGCACGTGGAGCACCGCGTGCTGCGCAACGGGCGCAAGACCGTGGTGTTCAACTAGGAATGGAATGTCGAATCCGAAGGCCCGCGCGGCCGCGCTGAACGCCTCGCCCGAGGACGCCGAAGCCCAGTTCTACGACGCGCTGCGCGACGGCGACCTGGAGCGTGTCATGGCCGTCTGGGCCGACGACGACGACGTCGTGTGCGTGCACCCCGGTGGCGCCCGCGTGGTGGGTCCGCAGGCGGTGCGCGCCGCGTTCGAGGCGATTTTCGCGAACGGGCTCGTCGTGGTGCACGCAGAGCACGTCAAGCGCATTCATGCGATGGGCAGCGCGGTGCACAGCGTGCTCGAACGCATCGACGTCGTCACGGTGGAAGGCCCGCGCACCGGCTGGATCGTTGCCACCAACGTCTACGTGAAGACAAGCCAGGGCTGGCGCATGGTGGCCCACCACGCGAGCCCGGGCGCGCCGGACGAGATCCCGGAGATCACCGACACGCCGTCCGTGCTCCATTGACCGATCCGCCGGGCACATTGCTTGCTCGACGCGCTCATCCACCCTTCCATCCAGTGCCTCCGATGTCCGCCGTCCTGCCCTCCGCCGCCGCTACGCACCGCGCCCCGTGGTGGCTGCCGGGCGGGCATCTGCAAACCATCTGGCCCTCGATGTTCTCGCGCGCGACCGTTGGCGATCCGCCGCAATTCCGGCGCGAACGCTGGACGACGCCCGACCAGGATTTCATCGACGTCGACTTCCTGGTCGACCCGCGCGACGCGGCCGCCGACGCCGCCGAGCGCCCGCTGCTGGTCCTGTTCCACGGCCTCGAGGGCTCGTCGCGCAGCGGCTACGCCAAGGCGTTCGCTTGCCTCGCGCGCGATCAAGGCTGGTCGTACGCGGTGCCACATTTCCGCGGCTGCTCCGGCGAGCTGAACCTGGCGCCGCGGGCCTATCACTCGGGCGACTACGAGGAGGTCGAGTGGGTGCTGCGCCGCATGGCGGAGCGCCGCGGTGGGCCTGTGCTGGCGGTCGGGATCTCGTTGGGCGGCAACATGCTGCTGCGCTGGGCCGAGGAATCCGGCGCGTCGGCCGCGGAGAAGGCGCTGGCCGTCGCGGCCGTATGCTCGCCGATCGACCTGGCTGCCGGCGGCCGCGCGATCGGTCGCGGCTTCGCGCGCCATACCTACACGCGCATGTTCCTGGGCACGATGAAGCCCAAGGCGCTGGCCAAGCTGCGCCAGCATCCGGGCCTGTTCGACGAGCGGCGCCTGCGCGCCGCCCGCGACCTGTACGAGTTCGACAACGTCTTCACCGCGCCGCTGCACGGCTTTCGCGACACCGAGGATTACTGGCGGCGCGCGTCGGCCAAGCCGCACCTGCGCGACATCCGCATCCCGGCGCTCGTGCTCAACGCGCTCAACGATCCGTTCGTGCCGGGCGAATCGTTGCCCAGGCAGTCGGAGGTGGGGCCCAACGTCACGCTGTGGCAGCCCAAGCACGGCGGCCACGTCGGCTTCGCCGGCGGCGCGCTGCCGCCGGGCAACGCGATGACGATGCCCACCTCGGTGTTCGGCTGGCTCAAGGGCCACAATCACTGAAGGCGCCCCGGCGCCCGTCCTGGCCGCACAATCGCGGCACTCACTGCCATCGAAAGGCCAAGCATGGACGACATGGTGCGCGCCGCATTGAAGAAGTGGCCCAACGTGCCGGCCTGTACCGGCTGGCTGGCGCTGGACGCGCGTGGCGACTGGTACATGCGCGACGACCGCACGCAGGCCGCTGGCGCCTTCCCGCTCGCCAAGGGCAGCCGCATCGAGCATCGCCAGCTGCGCGAGTTCATCGAGCGCAATTACGACGGCTCGCCGGACGGCGCGTGGTACTTCCAGAACGGTCCGCAACGCGTCTACGTGGAACTGGAGGCGGCCCCGCACGTCTGGCGCCTCACCGCCCGCGTCGGCGCCGCGCCCGAGGTGCGTTCGCACACCGGCCCGGCGGTGGCGGTCGAATCGACATGGATCGACGAGCGGGGGCGGCTGTTCCTGGCGACCGACGCCGGCTTCGGCATCGTCCACACGCAGGACATGGAGGCGGCGGCCGACGCCGTCGAATCCGGCCTGTGGGCGCCCGAGGCGCTGGATTTCGCCGCAATGCCCGGGCGCTTCGGCTTCTGCCTGAGCCCCGCGAGCCTGTGGGCGGGCCATCCGCCGCGAGAGCCGGCCAAGGCATGAAAAAGCCGCCCGAGGGCGGCTTTTCTTTGGAAGCGCCAGGCCTACCTGGACGCCGCCGAGGCCGCTGCGGGAGCCGCCGGGGCCGCACCCGAGGCCGCGGAGGCCGCCGGGGCCGGCGCCTTCGGCTCGGCCAGCTTGCCGCCACCCGCGTTGGCCATGTAGACGACCGCGCGACCCACTTCGAAGTCGCTGAATTCGCCGCCAGCCTGCGCAGGCATGCTGCCCTTGCCATGCAGCGCCGAGGTCAGGAGCGCGTCGTAGCCCTTGGCCACGCGCGGGGCCCAGGCCGCTGCGTCGCCGAACTTCGGCGCGCCGAGCAGGCCGGCGGTGTGGCAGGTGGTGCACTGGGCCTCGAAGACCTGCTGGCCCGTCTTGGGGATGACGACGGCCGTGGCGTCGAACACCGCGTTGCTGGCCACCGGCGCGATGCGTGCGGCCACGGCGGAGGCGGCCATCGCCTCGCTGCCCGGAGACTTCTTGTTGTCCAACGCGACGAACTGCGTGAGCATGATGATGATGACCACGGGGACGAGGATCGAAGCCGCGATCACCGTGATCAGTTGCTTCGGCGTCTTGATGCCGGACTCGTGTTCTGCGTCGTCGTGATGTTGCTCTTCGCTCATGGATTCCTCGGACCGGGCTGCAGGAAGGACCTTCGTCCGAGGCGCGCACCGCTTGCGCGCACCCACGGCCGTCAGGCAAAAGCCGCGCGATTATAGGTTCGGGGAACTCGCGAAACGCCGCGTTGCGCCAGCGGAGTGCCCCGGGACAAACCCCCGTTGCGGAGCGCAGCGG